>Ga0160423_10000383_pt1 | contig 35678 bp, 28 predicted proteins | sample CRUFie14St8metaG_FD_108191 | JGI IMG/M metagenome (GOLD analysis project Ga0160423, IMG submission 108191) | Marine microbial communities from the Costa Rica Dome - CRUD Field 142mm St8 metaG | ecosystem: Environmental > Aquatic > Marine > Oceanic > Photic zone | place: Costa Rica: the Eastern...
GGATACGCGCCATAGTACGTGTGTAATACTTACCCGCACAGGTGGCGTAGGTACCTGTGATCTCACCTGTTAGCATCTCGCTCATCTGAAATGCGAAACCATCTTCAAACGACTTTGACCACAATGGGGGAAGCTCTTCACGAGCACCGTCAAAGTGCTCACGACTTATCTCGGTCCAGTTAGTAACGTAGTGGCCTTCAAGGGCTTGATTGTATTCCTCAATGGTTACCACTTCATAGGTTAATAGTGAGTAAGGTGTAAACTCGGTCCAGAACCCAGTAAAACCACCGCCTTCTTTCTCCTTCAATAAGTCCACACAATGAGGACGACCACTATCATCAACGCGCATCAACACGTGATTGTAATCTGATAAATCCATGAAGAGTTCTCCTTGTTAAGTTGTTCGGGTGTTGAGTTGTTCAACTACAGCCAGACTAAACCATCCAGCACCAGATGGCAACAACTATTCAAAAATAGTTTGAAAATGCGATCTCAAATAATCGGCTACACCTGACAGGTCTGCTGTTTCTACGCGCGCACGCGCCTACGCGCGCGTAATTCGCGAATCGAAATTCGCGAATAAAAATTCCGGAATTAAATTTCGTGAATCAGAATTCGCGAAACAGAATTCACGAATCAGAATTCGTGTATTGGAATTTACGAATCAGAATACCGGAAAAACTTTTCGGGTATTGTGACATTTTGTCACTCGTTGGCGTTAGTTGGTCTTGTCTGGTAGATGTCAAATCGATTTTAAGGCCCCTAGCAGCCCCGTAGTGACGTTTTGACCCCTTGCCCGTACCTTACCCCTCAGAAGTCGCTAGGACGCGAAATCGATTTATAGTCCTTCGAACCTACGTTTTCAGCCGGTAAAAAAAGTGCACCAAAGTTGTCAAAAAAACTTGACCTCCAGAGTGGGACAGACTAGCGCGCGCGAGGGTAACCGCCGCAACCCCCACGAGCGGACGACCTAAACACGGGGAAGCGTTAGCGCGCCGCGCCCTAAACACGGCCCAAGTTTAGCGCTAAAAAAAAAGGTTTAGGATGACTAACCGATATGCAAGTTTAAACCTAAACTTTCGAGGATCTTATTAATAGTTGGTAACTTTCTGCTGTGTTTAGGTGGCATTGGTGCTCATTGGAGTTATACTAACAGCGTTGGCAAGTTAACCCAGCCAACAAGGAGCAACCCATGACAGCAAACAACCCCCACAACTACACACCCGCGCGCACCGTGCGTAACGTCGACGATTGGCCAATGGTCAACTGGCAAGGGTGCGTCAATATCCTAATCGAGCACGGTATTGTTCTATACCATGACATCGGGGACACCCTAGACGATGGTACAGTGGTTGAGCACGCTAACGAGTGCCCGACCTTAGAGCTTGAGGACTTTTTCTATACAGTGTATCGCGAGTGGAGCACGGACGACATCATCAAGGGTCAGGCCGACGTATGGATTGACGCGCGCCACGTTTACTTGTGGCTTGACTTACCCGTTGACGAGTTGGGAGAGATTCAACATCACAAGGATATCCCGTACGTATTCGGAGAGTACACAACGAACCGCCGCAAGCCCTTAACGTATGGCGTGGAGCGGCGATACCGAGAGGAACAACGCCGCCTCCGGTGGGCGCAGCTTGCACCGCTTAACGTTATGCAGTGCCGTATCATGAAGGTACACCGGCTGGATGAGTTCCACCCAGTGTCAGAGTACCCAAGTAGCGTAGAACGTAAACAAGCACGCCGCGCGAGGATGCGTAACGGCGAACGACGGGAACGCATCATCCGTAGACGGCAACAATACACCGCAAACGTGCGCGAGCACGCGGCCAAATAACAACCACACAGCCCCGCAAGGGGCACAAGGAGCAGACAATGACAAACCCAATCAACAACCCAACCAACCCAACCAACGCCCAAGGAGGCACCATGACAGAACTTGACCAACAACCCGCAACCCTAACGAACACCCAGACCGGCGAAGTCATCCACGGCACCGCTGGAGAGCTTGGCCGCCGATTCTACGCGGAAAACATGAGCGCGGATGGATGGAAGTACACCGTCGAGACAAACCGACCGACGGCCACGGAACCCACGCCAGCGCCTAACGGGTGGGAAACCTTGCCCGGAGCTTTAGAGAGTTACGTCCTAATCGTGGGCGACCGTTGCCCAGAGTGTAAGACGGGCCGAATCATCCAAGGACGCGCCGGGTTAGGTTGTGCCGGGTTCCGTGACGGGTGCACCGTGCACCAGCGCATAAGAAAAGACGGGCGCTACTTCCCACCCGCCGAGCCTGTAACCCTTGCGCCCTCGACACCATGGGAGCGCATGAACGCCAACCCAGCGCCAGCGCCCGCCACGGATGAACCCCCGTTTACCCTAGACGATGAACTAAACATCAAAACAGGGGAACTGTACCGCAAAAAGACCGGCGTTTATCCTTCGTGGTGGTTGGCGATGGAGGGTAGGTATAAGGCCCTGAAGGGTGAAAAGGCCTTATATGAAGCCAAAAAACGCGCGCGTCAACTAGCGGAGCAACTAGCAGAGCAACCGGCACCAACGCCCGCCCCTCAACCTATCATCGAAGTAACCCCTAAGAAATACAAAGCGGGAGAGGTGGACCCCGAAGCAAAAAAGCGAGTCAAGGACCAGCGCCAATATCTGGAGGGGTTAGGGTTTGCAACCGCCGACACCATATATCCACCGGGGACGCAAGTCATCGGCATGGGCCACCAGAACTTCAACCAGCACAAACGCGACCTTGATGCTATGCCCACCATCGAGGAGGAATGCAGCAACAAGGCGCAAATCATAGCGGACGAAAACCGCCGAGGGTTCACCGTCGCTATCAAGGACCTATCTTTTGATGGTGACGTGCTGCGGATGCCAAACGGCCAGCCCTTGCAGCTTGAATGGAACGCCCTCAAGAGTTGGAGCGCCGTACGAAGTGGCAAGCGTGCACGCGATGGGGAGCGCGTCAGCATATCGCCGCCCCTGTCATACCTACGGCACAGTAGTGCCCAAGAAATAGGGCAAATGTTCGAGGCCCGGAAGGAGCACGCCCAGTTCGTCGAGAAGAAAAACGGACGACCGCAACGCGTGCAGCTACTCACACGGGAGGTAAACGACCAAGAGCGGAGCGTATACGCGGTCGTCAGCCCGACATACCAATACTATGGCGGGGACCGCTTCCTCCAGAACATCGCCAAGGCCGCGCGCCAATTCGGGAGCGACCTTAAAGGCCAAGTCATCTACAACCAAGCAACCACACGTGTGACGGGTGAATTCTGGGCCATGCCTCCACACATTGAAAATCTCGCCGCTGGCGACGTGTTCAAAGTCGGAACCAAATTCCGAACGGGTGACAATGGGTCAACGTCCCATACAATAGACGCGGCCTATCTTCGTAATCTCTGCCTGAATCTCTTAATCCTTGACAGGGGAGCGCTTAACCTAATGAAGCGCCGCCACTCTGGGCGCGCCTATAATACAAGCCTAAAAATCAATCACGAGATAGTGACCGCCATGCGTAAGGCGTTCGAATTCGAGCAGGAGTTTAGAACCCGTTACGGATGGATGAAACAAACCACCGTCGCTGACCTGTTTGGGACGGATGATATGGAGGAGATTGTAACCGACGTGTTGACCGCCCAACGTCCAAGAGCAGCGATGAAGCCCTATAGCCTCATGGACGGGCTACCCAGTGAAATCCAGCGAGACTCACTGGTTGAAGCGTTAATGCTAGGCGTAACAGAGACAGCAGCGGAGACGGGCCAGAGAACCATCATCGAACCAACCATGGCGGACATCATTAACGTGGTAACCCGCGCGCATGATAAAGTGCCCGTCTTGGCTTACTCTGGCGATAGTGTAGCCGACCACATAGCCCGCCGAGCGGGTGAAATGGTTACGACCTTCGGCGAGTTGGTAGCATGAAAACCGCAGACGACCGCCGCGAGACCGTCGGAGCAGTTGTGGCCCTGATGCTCTGGGGTGCCATTTTATACGCCCTGTATATCGGGACACCGTAGCGCCCCCACTTCGTACCAAATAAAACCAAACCCGGACCCGGTAGCCCCACAGGTTACCGGGGTTTTTTATGTTCGGCCCTCAACAAATCGCGACGGAACAGCCCACTCCCGCCCACTATCATCACCGGCCCAAATCCAAAAAAAATTTCGCCGCTAAAGCGGCGGATTTTCCTGAACGGGATTGAGGAGAGGATGGGATTGAGGGGGCTTGGGGTTATCGCGTAGAAAGTTAGTAGATAACCTTACCATGTAGGATAACCTTACCATCTTACCCAAGGTTGGCAGTGGTTCGGTTAAGTTAGCTTTCCCAATACCTACAACGTTAGCGGTAAACTTAACCTACACTAGGGGGCAATCGCCTAGCCTCACCGTCGCACACCGAGCCTTGGTGGTAATAGTACCGTTGGCTACGAATATCCCCCTCGTTTTTCCCTGAAAAACTCACGTGCTATTCTGGACGCGGGCGGAAGTCTAGGGTGAAGGTACGTTATCAAGCGCTTCCAAGAACGTAGTGTCGAAAAACAAGTCGCCCTGCGGGCATCCCCGTTTTTCTCCCGGGGGGGCCTTATATGCCGGGGGGAGGTAAAAAAACGCACAGCCATTTTTTGACTTTTGAATGGTTAACTTAAAAAGTTGGCTACACTTGACAGGTCTAAGTTATTGAATCAGCCCTTCGTCAATGCGTCGATTCAGACACGCACAGCGTTTAGCCAGTCCGGTTAACTTAAAAGGTTACAACTTTACATTTCGTTGACACTCTGTAACCTCTTTGTAACCTTCGATAATGTAGTTAGTTTCGTTATTATTCTAAAAAAGGTTACAAGTTACAAACTTTTCTAGTTGCGCTATATAAGAGATCACTAACTACATACTTTTTTATATACCTACATATATAATTATACTTACTACTACTATTCCCTATATAGCTGTATGCGGAAATTTCTGTAACCTGTAACTTTTTACCCTCCGACTCTCGCATAACGTAGGTTCAATCGGCATACCTTATAGGTTACAAACTAGGTTACAACAGGTTACAAGCAGTCAAGAGCATGTTAAGTCTCGAAACTACCTTAAGCACTCGTTGGTATTTAATGTGACCAAACTTTATAATATAACCTGCATTGGTGCTATTGACACACATTTTTGAGCGCCCTAAAGTAGCAGAAGGGTCGCCACCAAGCGCGCCCAGAGTTCAACAAGGAGGGCCTATGAGTCACACAGAAGATGAGTTTTACACTATTAAGGACATCGCAGCTAAACTAAAGGTATGCACGAACACCGTTCGCGCTTTAGTTAAGTCTAAGGAAATCCCTGCATTGAAGGTGGGTCACCAGTGGCGGATTACGGCTGACGATCTAAATACATTTATTGACCAACGCAAGCAGAGTCACGATGGGTCTAAAAAAGTTGTGCCTTTGACTGGACCTAAACACGCGAGTCAGGGTATCTTTGGCGACGATGCTGATCACGACGATCTATTCGCTTAGGATTACTCAATGGCCCCACACCTATCCGCTAACATTGACGAGATTAGTGCGACCCTGCACGCCCTGTTTGACAAGGGGCAGGTCGTTGAGTTGCGCGTCATCTCTCCCCCCAAGTACGGGAGCAAGCCCCTCATCAAGTCAGGTTACTTTAACGACTTTGATGCGCTCGCTTCTGCCGCAGCAGCCTCATCAGACAACGGGGCGAATGGCGTTTACATCACGCCCAATAAGATTAACCCAGCCTTATTCTCCCGCAGTCCGAATAAGTTATCCAACGGGTTAGCTTCTACCACTGACGACGATGTGATCGAACACACGTACCTGCTCATTGACGTTGACCCCGTTCGACCGTCCCACATTTCAGCTAGTCAAGACGAGAAACGGTTAGCCTTTAAGGTTGTCCGCACTATTCTGGAAAGCTTGGATGCTGAAGGGTGGCCTCGTCCGATTGTAGGTGACTCCGGTAACGGTGCTCATCTTATTTACCGAGTGGAACTACCTCCACACCATACGATCATCCGTAGGTTTTACTCTGCGTTGAGCTTATTCTTCGATGTAGAAGGGGTGACCATTGACCAAAAGGTCTTCAATCCCTCACGGATTTGGAAACTGTATGGTACAGCCGCGCGTAAAGGTGGTGATACGGCAGAACGTCCACACCGTAAAGCCCGACTGCTTAACGTTCCTGAAAACTTCCGAAAGGTTTCACGGGCTAAGATTGAGGAGTTCGCTAAACGCGCGCCCTTAGAAGCATCTGGTGGGTTTAACTCTGAACGGGCGACACGATTAGACACGTGGTTACACGCGCACTTCAAAGGTGCCGACAAACCAGTGGAGATGAAGTGGGGTGACAAGGGCCGTAAGTTTGTATTCGACGTATGTCCCTTCGATGAGTCCCACAATGACACGTCCGCGTATATTGTTCAGACGAACTCCGGTGAAATCTTCGCAGGTTGCCAACATAAGAACTGCGTCGGAACGGGACGTAAAGGTTGGAAGGCATTTCAGAACAAGTTCGGCAAGATGGGTGGCGGCACGAGTAGCAGTGGAGGAAGTTCATCGCAGCAACAGCCCTCCAGTGGGGCGATGCCGGGTCTAACTGACTTAGGTAACGCCAAGAGACTCATACAGGGTTTTGGTCAGAACCTAAGATTTGTTTCTAGCTGGAAGAAATGGTTATATTATACCGGCAAGCGTTGGGAGACTGACGAGACAGGTCGGGTGATGCGTCTTGCGGAACAAGCTGTGGCGACGATTTTTGCAGAAGCGACAGCAGAGAGTGATACAGACCGCGCAAATCGGCTGTTCAAACACGCCGTGTCTTCCGAATCGTCAAAGGCGCTTCATTCTATGGTAAATCTAGCTGCCTACGAAGACGGGGTTTCAGTAACTGTGGGTCAACTGGACAAGGATCCTTGGAAACTAAACGTGTCTAATGGGACAGTGGACTTGAAGACGGGTCAGTTACTTCCTCACGCGCGTAATCATCTTATTACTAAAATGTGTCCCGTAGAGTACGATACTAATGCGGAATGCCCAACGTGGGATAACTTCTTATACGAGATTTTAGATGGACGAGTGGATCTTATTGCTTTTTTGTATCGCTATATTGGGTATTCTCTTACAGGTCTTGTAAGCGAACAGAAACTAATCTTCCTATACGGTACAGGTGCGAACGGTAAATCAACATTCTTGAATACCCTTCAGCATCTTATGGGAGCTTACTCAAAACAAGCTGCCCCTGAACTTCTTCTCTCCTCCAAGAGTGGTCGCCACCCAACAGAAGTGGCGGATTTACTTGGGGCTAGATTTGTAGTGAGTTCAGAGATTGACCGTGGACGTGGATTAGCTGAAGCCTCGATTAAACAAATGACCGGGGGTGACGTAATTAAGGCCCGGTACATGAAAAAGGATTTTTTCGAGTTTCTTCCTACCCATAAGTTGTGGTTAGCCGCGAATCATAAGCCGATTATCAAGGGTAACGACGAAGGTATCTGGCGACGGGTGCTTTTGGTGCCGTTTGAAGTAAGCATCCCAGAATCAAAGCAGGACAAACAACTCGCGAATAAACTTCTTGCGGAGTTACCGGGTATTTTGAATCGCTTGGTCGCTGGTTGTTTGGATTGGCAGCGTAACGGACTCAACGCACCCAAGGAAGTAGTCGAGGCCACACAGGAATACCGGGAACAACTCGACCAACTTAAACCGTTTTTCGACGATGTGTGCCTGAAAGAGAAGGAAGCAGAGATTAACCCTAAGATGCTCTACAATGCTTTTCTCGATTGGTGCGAGGAGAACCATGAGACACCCATGAAGCCGCGATACTTTGCGATGTTGATGCGGGAACGTGGGTTTCGTCAGGGTAAGCCCACTAAGAAGGGTTCTAAAGTAACCTACCGCCCGTGGTTGGGTATCCGATTACGCGATGTAAAAGACTTAAAACCAAAAGTAAAGGTGATCCCTTTTGCCGAGAAAACATCCCAATGACAAAGAGCTAGGGAAGTGGCAGTGGCGCACGAGCACCAACACCATTCCCCCTAATCGAGACCCCTACACACACCCAGTCGTCTGGATGGCAGTCCGATGTGAGAGCGAGTTGGAGCAAATCACGCTGTACCCTAAAGCAGACCGGGAAATCTTAGAGTTCGCACAGAAGTACCGGGGCAACAAGTTTACATGGGCACCTCGATTACAATCTAATGTCGAGCGGCGAGACTTGATCCGTGAATGGCTTAGTAGAACACCTATGATTCTGGACTGGTTTGTGTCACCCGACGCGTATCACGCACCACGTACGTACCCTAAATTCTTAAAAGAAGCTTTCGGCAAAGTACCTCCTCCCCGTCCCTACGAATTTGCTTGTATGAAGTGGGGTCGAATCGAACGTAGGAAGTTTTTTGCGAAAGGGATTTACTACCTACGCGCCTACTGCTTTGGTTTTACCCTACCTCAAATCGCGCGAATCACGGGTGAGCCGATTGGATTCATCAAAACGGAAATGTTTGACGACTTAAAAGCTTTATGTGAAGAACCGGGGTTCGCTTTGTGGTGCCTAAACATAAGCTGGAAAAAAGTTCGCTGGCCTATTAATGTGGACATCGGTATGCTTAACAAGATTAAGCTGCAACAGCAGTTGGAGGGTGGACCTCAATTTATCCGCCCAAGCGAACTAGATATTCTACTTGCTTCCGCTAACTTTTGGCGGTTTGCTCAAGAGGGAAAACTTGCTAAACGCGGTGGTTTACGTTTGAAATTACACAAAAATTGGTTGGGAACATACTCACACAGGAGAACATCATGTCGTCCGGTAAAGTTACAAGGCAGGGCCGTTCGGCTGGTCAGAGATCCGGGGAAGGCCCGGAGTACAGAAGCTGGTTAGCGCTCGTACCGCCCGAAGAACGAGAAGCTATCGCTGCACTCGTTAAGAAACACAAGATTAAAGACTACGATGACCTTGTTGGGTTCAGTCAGATTATTCTTGCTGAAATGATTGAGGGGAACATTACCCCAGCTATCGCACGTGAAGCCCGCTTGTGGACCGAGATGATGTTTACCGTACTCGCCACTAAGAACAGCGCGATGGGCACGCCAGAGGCGGCATACTCTGACGTAATTACCGCGCTTGTCCAAGTAAGACGTGAAGCACCTAAGCTTGAGGCAGCATATACAATCACCGAAGAAGTGATTGACGTAGAACCAGAGAAAATCGCGGTAAACGATGAGTAATACGGAAGCATCCGACGCACTGGCGGCACTTGCAGACCCAGCATTAAGTTTGCGGGCTTACGGTAAGGTGCACGATCAGTCAACTGGACGCGAAATAGCCTACGACCCTTTTAAAATTACCGAAAAACTCCAATCAACTGTGGTTTCATACTTCTCTGAACCGCCTAGAACACAATACGGGCAGACAAAGTGGTTAACTTTGCTTGGGTATCGTCAGGCAGGTAAGTCATTAGTTGCAGAGTTATGCGCCTATGCAAAAACAGCCTACACACCCGGCTGGGACCACGTTTGCATAGCGGATACTAAGTCTCGTGCAGAGTATTTACATAGTAGGGTGCACTTTTGCCATGCAAGATGGCCCGATTCACTCCGTTCACCCACTGTACCTAACCGAGAAAGCCGTCAAATGACCTTTTCAGGCGGTGCCGGGGGCAAAATGCGCGTTTTGTCCGGTGAATCTGGTGCGGTCGGTATCGGTCAGTCACCTGATAGCTTTCACGGGTCAGAATTACCCTACTGGGCTAACGCGGGTGAGCAATACACGCTGATTTACCCTTCGATGGTTAACCGGGACCATGCCTTAATGGTTATGGAGTCCACACCCGCGCCGATGGACGCGCCATCTGCTGAATGGTGGCACGATCAATGCCGTGATGCAAAAAAGAACAGTGGGCGCAACCTCTACGCGTTCTTCCCGTTCTGGGATGGCAAACTTAACCGTCGTCCGTGGCCCGAAGACGCATCATTAGACATTGATGAACTAAGATTATTAGACAAGTACGGACCTAAAGGACTGCAAAAGGAGAATCTAGCTTTTCGTAGACTTATGATGGAGCTAGACCCGGAGATTCGCCGTAACCCTGACCTATTTAGTGTATACTATCCATTCGATGATGTTACATGTTGGTTGGCTGCGAGCAGTTCTGTTATCCACCACTCGCTGCTTAAACGGCACCAACAAGGCAAATTGGTCGCTTGGTCGGGTCCGTACCTTGAATACGAAAAGCCGGAGCCTGAAGCATTATATGTGATGGGGGTTGATCCAGCGGGGTACGCGGCCCGCGACCATGCGGCTTTTCAAGTCCTCAAGCTATACGATGGCGAATGGACACAAGTTGCGTGCTACGCTGACCACACCGAGCCGATTCCGTTTTCAAAAAAGATTCTGGAGGTTGCCCGCAGATATAATAATGCAACCGTTGCCGTAGAATCGAACGGGGTCGGAGCGGCTGTGATCGCCCTGCTTCAAGAGCTAGAATGTAAGAATCTATACTATGAAAAACCTTACAGACCGGGGATTACGGCTACGTCTAAGTCCGTTGACCAGATGCTGTCTTGGCTACAAGAAGCCTTAAAAGATGAACTTATCTTAAAAGACGCGGACACCGTTGACCAATTAACAGGGTACAAACATGATAAACGCGTTGAGCAAAACGCTTCTAGCGAAATTCTATACGGTAAAGGCGCAGGTAAGCGCCGTCGTGAGCGTCATCACTGGGATAAAATTTCAGCACTACAAATGGCGGTCACCGCTGCACGCCGCGCACCATCGCGTAGAAAACAAGTAGAAGATTCAACAAGAACTGATAATATAGTGCTGTTTCGTGATATGACGTGGAACCAAGTGCAGGAACACCGTAAGAAGGTGTCTCAAGATAAAGCTTCAACGAAGCGTAAACGCGCGCGTTATCGGAGAAAAAAGTAATGGCTGATGCAAAGAGTTTAAGAATGGATGCAGCACGCAAAGCTTTAGCCGAAAAAAGAGGCCGCGCCATTTATCCTCGTTCAAACCCAGATTTTACCCAGAAAGGGTTGTATAATCTTACTTCTGAGGTAAGGAACACTGACAAATCTTTTGAGGATAATCAGAAAGATGCTTCCGCGATGCGTGCCCTCGAATCGCATAGGCGGGCTACTAAACAGGCCGCACCAGAAGTCCCTTACCCATTTGAACAACAATACCAAGACCTTCGTTATTCAGGTAGAGGTATGAAAGATCCATATTATGCAGGAGAAAACTACACATTATCTACTATGGAAGATGATGATTTAGAATTGTCTAGGTTAATTGATAGGGGGTCATTTGGTGATGTTCGCCCGGAAATGGCTGAAATTGCAAAGCAAGATGCAGACTTTATTCGTCAAACTGACGATGCCACACGAAATCTTCGTTATTCAATAGAAAGCGCGGCTGATAACGCTTACGGCGACCAAGAGATTACTGACCTTATAAATGATGCTGAAACGGAAGACAAAAAAAGACAGTTAAGAGACAGAGTTAAAAACCAAGTATTAGGGAGATAAAATGCCGGGATATACCGCTGCTGATGTGCGTAAAAAAGCCGCTGAAAAAGCTATGGCTGATTATAAGAAAAAGTCTGAAGCTAAAAAGCAACAGATGTCTGAAGGTCTTAAGCCTAAAAAAATGGAAGCTGAAGACCCTAAGAAAAAGAAGTCTGACGATGACGACGACGAGGAGGAGTCCAAACCCAAACTAGGGTCGGGTGAACGTTTTAAAAAGCTAAGTGGTGAGCTAAAGTCTAAAGGGGTTAAAGACCCTGATGCGTTAGCTGCATCTATTGGTCGTAAAAAATATGGGGCCGCTAAGATGGCTAAAATGGCAGCAGCCGGACGTAAGAAGGGGTAACCATGGCAGCACCACTTGTAGGACTAATTGCGAAAAAAGCTCTAGGTAAGATGGCAGCAGCCGCTGCCAGTAATTTAGGCGGTAAAAAAGGTTCGGATAAACAACCCGTGACCACTACTCCCACTATTTTGTCTGAAACTGCGGATCTTTCAGGTACTTCAGATCCGTTTGCGGAAGAACTTTCTGGTATGAAACGAGGCGAGGTTCGGTTAGCCGAGTCTGATGCACCTACTAAAACAGTGTCTTCTACTAAAAAAGACAAAAAAGAAACAGCGCCTAAAAAAGACAAAAAACCATTGAACCTTAAAAAAGGTATTGGCAAAGCTAGTGCTGCTCTAAACGTTATGTCTGAACAAATGAACAAATCTGGTCCTGTAGAAGTCACTCCTACGATTTTAAGTAAGATGCCTTCTCAAAACCCTGCAACTGGTCTAACAGACGCATTTGACAAAATTGCACAGCAACGTAATTCAGTAGCTAAAAACTTGATGGGGTAAATTTATGGGTCTGACACCAAAGCAAATTTCTGGTATTATCCAAACGCAACGCGCTAAATCCAGAAGGGAGCGAGGTTCTTGGGACAAATGGCGCAGTTGGTATTTGTCTGAATACTGGCGTTCGTCAGTTGACCTACCTTCGGGTGCTGAACCTACATTGTCTGAAGACGAAGTTAACTTCGAGACAAACTATCCTTATGCTTACATCGATACGATGATTGCAAACATTTGCCCGACAAACCCCCAACTCACTGTGATGGCACGGAGGGATAAGCTGCGTGAAGTAGCTCAATTCCGTGAAGCGCTTATCAACGACACCTTGAAGCGCAATAAAACGCACACGCTTTTGTGGAAGATGGCTACGAACGCTGCAATTTGTGGTCGTGGGTTTTTAAAAGCTGTCTGGAACTTTAACCAAGAAACTGTGGACTTTTTTGTTATTGACCCTCGCTACGTGTTGTACGATCAATCAGCCCCGCGTTGGAACGATATTCGTTATCTGATTGAGGTAACGGTCCTGACAAAAGCCGAATTTCAACGACGAACAAAACGCAAAGGCAAAAAAGGGGCAACGTACAACGCTAAAGTAGCTGAAAAAGCTCAATTCGGGGGTTTTCCATCTTGGTTAGCGGATAATGTTCGTAATCAACAGATGATTAACAACGCCTCTAAAGAAGTTTATGATTGGGTAACCGTCTACGAGTTTTACGACTTTGAGGGTGACGGTAAGTATTACCATATTTTAGACAATGTAGAGGAGCCTCTATTTGAGGGGGAACTACCTTACCGTTACTTACGTAATCCATTTACTCAATTAGTTTTTAATGACAACATGGTAGACTTAGGTGGCGTAAGCGACGTTAAGTTGATCGGGTCTATCCAAGAACGTCTGAACGAGATTGATACCTTAGAATTGTGGCACGCCCATTCGTCTACCCCTGTAATGCTTGTAAATACTGGTTTAGTGGACAATCCAGAAGTTATTACTACAGCGTTAAGAGATGCGAATGAGCCGGGGTCAATGGTCGCCGTAGCGGGCAAAGCCAATGCTCCTTTACGTGATTTAATCGGGCAGACACCTACACCCCAGTTTCAACCTTCATTTTCTAAAATGCGTGAACGTTGTACTCAAACAATTGAGTTTATTCTTGGTATTCCCCAGTACAGTCGGGGAGTTGTGGGGGTCGCAGATGTTGCTACCGAAGTTGCATTGGCAGATACTTCTACTCGTACTCGTAACGGTAGACGGATTAAGGCGATGGAAGACGTTATCAAATCACTCGGAAACGCTGTCATAGGTTTGTATGAAGAATTTTTAAATCCTGAAACTATTTTGCCTATTCGTTTGACAGATAGTCGTGAGATTTTAGAAGTTACCCGTGAGATGCTTGGCGCGCGCGATGAGCGTAAGCCTTACGAACATCCAATGGATTACGATTATGAGGCTGTTCCTTACAGCCCGACTGAAAACCATAAGCTTATTCAGCTTCAAAAAATACAGCAGTACATGGGCTTGTTAGCGGAGTCACCTCAAGTTGACCGTGAAAAGCTAGTGATGAAGCTACTTGACTTACTTGGTTTAAATGAAGTTTTACGTCGTGATCAACCCGGCGCGGCGCAACCCCAGCCCCAACAACCCCAGCCCGGAATGATGCCGGGTATGCCCCCCGGTGCTCCCCCTGTTCCTATGGACCCATCTATAATGGGCGGTGACATGCCTCCCGGTGTTCAGGAACCGCCTCCGGTAGCTATGCCCGCAGGTGGTCCGGGGTCGCCAGCCGCTACAGGTCAAGCTTCTCCTATTCCGGGGTTACCTATCTAGGAGTTTAGATGGACAAGCCTAAATACACTAGAGATTTAAACACCATTGTAACAGATCCAAATCCTCAAAAAAGTTACATAATGATGGGGCAAAAGGGTCGTGACCCTTTAACTTTATACGTTGGGGATCAAACTCCCGAAGGTGATGTATTAGAGGAGATTGGTGATCGTTCTGCAACTTTCTTACCTCCATATCAAGAGGGCCTTGAAACCCAACGACCAGCATACACACGCACAATGGGAGATAACCCGCGCCCAACTAAAACTTCTCCCCCCAAACCGGGTTCTTCTCGGCAAGAAATGGCTGATTGGTCACAAAAGTTTTTTAGTAATCAACGCACTGCGGACCTAATGCAAGAACCTAATATTATTAGTAAAGGTTTACTTCCTACGGGGCCTTTTTATTTAGAAAAACAAATGGCTGAAGCGGAGTATGACAAACAAGATTATTTTGACAATCAAATCAAAGTTGCTTTAGAAAATGGTGATCAAGATTGGGCAGATTTTTTAGCCCGTGAAAAAGAAGAATCTTTATTAAAGCTTAACGACATAATTAACAATGCGGCGACGAGTCAAGATGATGACGATTTTATTGACACAAGCGGATTATAAGGAGAACCCCAGATGCCCCTGTATGATGTAAAGTGCACCAAAGGATGTGGTTATTTTAACGACGTTTTTTGCTTGCTTGCTGAAGTAGACGAAATGATTTGCCCCGAATGCTCCGCGTCCGTGGTAAGATTAATTAGTCCTGTTAGGACAATTGGTCCGACTTTTTCAAACCCTATGGTTGTAGACCAAATAGGTAAAAGTTTTGATTCCAAGAGCGAATGGGATAAGTATCAACGAGCAAATCCTGACACCCAAGTTTTAAGCGCCAACAGTAGGGCTTGGCGTGATCATGTAGATATGGTAAAGAACAAAGCGGATAAGAAAGCCCGTAAACTGGGTTACCATGACCGTGAAGACATGGGCCGCCAACTTAAAAAAGAAGCTTCACAAACTTAAGGAGTTGTTATGCCCGCTACCCCAGAAAAACGAATGGAACTTGCCAATAAATTAGCTGAAGCAGCTAACGGTGAAGAAGTTATGTCAATCCTTGAAGAAGCAGGTTACGAACTTGCTGCTGTTGAGGGTGCTTACGATGAGCCTCTTACTATGGACATGGAAGAATCCAAAGAAGAAGATATGGTTGAAGCCGAAGAAGGTATGGAAGCCGCTGAAGCCGGTAAGGAAATGATGGAAGACATGATGGAAGACATGCCTATGCCTATGCCTATGCCAGAAGACGGTCCAAAGTTAAACATTGTCGCTGCTCGTTTTCGTGCCGCCGATAATGCTTTAAAGAAGGGGAAGAAGTCTAATGAGCGACGTTAGTACCGAAGCAGCGGCCCCTGTAGCTGAAGTGTCAACTGGGGTTGCTTCAGAAGCTCCAACTTCCTCCGAAGTTACCGCAGAGGCCGCTGCTTCCTCTACCGAGGAAGTACGGAATGACACAGCAGAAAACGTTACCCAAGCAGAAACTCCTAGTTTTCCCACTGCTGATTCTTTCGGCTGGGATGCTTGGGACGGCAAAAGCGATACGTTGCCCGAAGAAATTCGTGGCTGGAACGATAGGTTCTCGACGCATTACAAGGACCATTGGGCGAAGCATTACGAAGCCGAAACAAATGAAGCTGAACGTATCCGGTCTATTTATCAATCTCTCTCTGCGGGTCTTGAAGACCCACGAAACGCAGAGTTAACTCAACAAGTTGGTGAGTGGGAAACGAAATACAACGCACTCACTGAAGAACGTCTTGCGCTACAAAATGAATTTGATGCGTACAAAGCTGCGTTAGACAAAGCGCTAGAGCAAGAGGCTGAAGAATATGCTGACTGGTACCAGAAGCAGTACGCGCATATTTTTGAAGACCCAAAACTTGTTGACAAACTTACCAATTTGTTAGAGTCAGGTTGGGACGTGGACAATGCTCCATCGGCCTTGGAACTTAGTGACGAAGCTCTAGCAATTGCTAACAAAGCACTAACCGATGGCGTTCCTATGCGATACGCACTTGAATTAGCGCGGAAGACAACGGCTCAACCTGCCCGCTCTGCTCCGCGTCCCGGCGCTAGGATTACTTCGGGGGCAACGCGCTCGCCTGTTGCTCCGAACCAAGCTCCTAAAGATGCTTTGAGAGAAGCGAGAAGTTTAGATGATATGCGTTTAGTTGCCGCCCAACGTGCGTTTGGTGGTAAAAGGAGTTAACGATGGCTATTTCGCCTGATGTACTTGCAACTGCTTTGCAAGAGTTGATGCCTTCCTATTCAGAGCTGTTTACCAAATGGCACCCAGTTTTGGATCGGATCGTACTTAAAGGGAACATTGACCGTGATGTTCTAACTGGTCCATTCCGTGAGTTTGCGGTTGTAACTGACGGACCCGGTACTGTTACTCAAATCCTTACGGGTTCTGAAGTAATCGCTGGTGGACGTAACCAAAATGCTGTTCGTGGTAACACGTTTGCACCTCGTTTAATTTACGCGTTTGACGTTCCCGGTAAAGACCTTGCCGAAGCTAACGGCGCGATGGACTTGGCGCGTATTATTCAGCACTACCCAGAGTTGGCTTTAGGCGACTTCCACGAGCGTATCGCACGTCAGATGGCAGTTGGTGACGGTCTTGATGTGGGTGGGTTCCTTACCCTTAACGGTGACACCACTTACAATCCTCAAGGCGCTGCACGTCGGGGTGCACTTGAGTTTGCCGCTCCAGCGGCACAGGTTAACACCACGTTTGGCTTGGCAAAGCCAGCTACAGCAGGGTGGGCAAACCAGTACGGAACGATCACATCGTTTGCGACTAATGGTCGTAGCGAAATGCGCCGTGTGTACTACGCTGCTTCTCGTCAAGGCAAGACAATGGGTCCAGTGGACTTGTTGCTTGGTGATGAGAACTCTTACCTTAACTACATCGAAGACTTGGACGACCAAGTTCGCGTTGTAAAGGTAGAGGGCGACAAAGCTCCTGCTAGTATCCGTCAGGGCGTTAAGTTCCTTGATGCTGACTTCTTCCTTGAAGATGCGCTCGACACAAGTGCAGCCGCGTTCACCAACGCTGATGCTCGTCGTGGAGTTATCTACATGATGAAGTCTGCTTGCTGGTATGCGTACACACTTGGTCATGATGCAAATCGTGAGACGAAGGGTGACTTCGCTGTACGTGGTCCTTTCCGTATCCCTGAACAAGACGTATTCCGTTACGAAATCGTTTTGAACATGGGTATTCACACTAACCAACTTCGCGCTAACGGTGTAGTAACCGGCGGCGGAACCCCATAATTAGGGTATAAGGAGAATATCATGTCAATGACAGCTATGGGTATTGGACTTACCCAAACAGCCGGTAAACCTGATGGTAGTGGTGGTTTTGTCGCCATTCCTATCGCAGAAGTTGCCCAGTACACTCAAGCACCGCTTGGATTTACACATATTCAACCTGCATCATCTCAAATGACTGCTGTAGATACTGACGTATCTTTTCAGTCAGGTGATCGCGAGTGGATTTATGTCTACAATGCGATGGCCACACCTTTAACTCAAGGTATGGTCTGCATTCGTTTTGGTGTTGGAGTAGTTGGAGACGCTATTGTTACGGCTTCAATTGCTGCTGCTCCGATTAACGCTAGTGCTATTATCGGAGTGGCCCAGCACGAAATTCCTGCGGGTTTCTGTGGCTTTATCTTACGTAAAGGCGCGGGCAACGTAACTATGGAAGCTGGGGCAACACCTTTGGTAGCGTTGCTATCTGGTACAGCAAACGATGGGCAAGCCCAATCAGCTAGTGGCGGCGGTGCAGTAGTATCGAATGGTTTCGGTTATGCTCTTGAGGCAACTGCTGCCCCCGGATTAGTGAAAGCTTACTTAGGTTGTAACGGCTAATTAAGGGGGAGCCTTTGAACCTCAAAGATATTAGAAATGCTTTGTTTTCACAAACAGATTGGGCACCAACTCAATCTCCTGAAGCAGTTGCGCGTGTTAATCAATTTATTAATCGTGCTTACAACGATATCTGTTTAGAGGCTCCCTTTCTTTTTTTTGAGTCCCAAGTAAAATTTGCGACTCAAGTTGATGCGGTACCAACAATCCCCGCTGATACTATTTCAGTATCTGTGTTGGACGTAACCGCACCAATGGAAACTGATGCAGAGAACCCTTGGGTGTTTGAGCAGAATGTAGACGTTGGTACAGCGGGTGCCCTTGTATGGGCTACCGATAGGTCTTGGGATGGCAGGATGCTTGAAATACAGGCGACCGATCCTACGACCAACAAAACAGTTATTTATCGGAATACGATTCGAGCCGTATGGAAAAAAGCCCTTGAGGGTGGAGGCGCACGTTACCGATTATCCGTAGTGACCCCGTGGCCTTACCAGAAACTAGGTAAAGGTCCGTTTAAGTACAGAATCTACTCGGACAAATACTACCTTCCCGATGATGTTGTCCAAGTAAAGTCCATGCGACTTTGTTACGAAAGCCGTAATTGGCCGCTTGATGTACTGGGACAAGAAGAAGCCGAAGAATACTCATTCGCTGATTCACCCCGTGTTGTTTCGCACGGACTTCCCCGTACTGTTTTTCGACGGGAACACAAACAGATTCAGGGTCCAGCCGTTGCCCCAGATGCGGCCCTTGCTGAAAACAGTCAGTTATTTAGGTGGATTGGACCGGAACCTGCTGGGACTTTTGAGTATGTAATCACCTATTGTTGGGGTAAACGAGACATACAGTTCAGGAACCCCACGATGGGGTATCATTTAGGTTACGCCGACTCTTGGGAAAATGATCAAGAGCCTTTTGAGGGGTCATTAACTGACTTGGGTAGGCCCATAAAAAGTTCTCAAAATCGTTTTAGAGAGCCATTATGGGAGTCCGCTCCATCTCCTGTTTCGGCTCAAGTGGTTGTTGCACCCCCGCCAGATCAAGCTGTGGCAACAGCTTCCGTAAAAATTGTGTTGCCTAACATAGAATACATGCAAGGTTTTTTGAGCACGGGTACGCAATTAACTAACACAGGTCTACAGACGTTTTTACGTCAAAACTTCCGTGAAAGCGGGTGGCATGTTCGTATCTATCGTAGACGTGTTGCGGCTAACTTTACGAATTACGACTTGATGAAGACGCTTCCTCCGACTGCTCCGGGCAGAGAAGACGGGGGTGCTGAAATAACGGGTTTACAAAAGTTAGACTTACCTACGGCATTTTTCCTTCTGGCTGAAGTTCGTATTGACGACAACAATAAGGGCGTGTTTTTTGATGATGGTCGGATTATCCCCGACTACCACCGTAGGTTACGTGATACGCACGGTTATCAAACAATTAAATTGTACCCTTACCCAGATCAAAGGTATGAAGTAGACGTAAGATGTGTTCGCCGTCCACCTAAGTTAGTTGACGATCAAGATGCGCCTCTCATCCATGCTGAAGCCGTGGGGCTAATTGTGCAGCGTGCTCTTATGTTCTTATACGAAAATATGGGTAATCCTCAAATGTCGCAGTTAGCTAAAGGGCGCTACGATGAAAAGTTATTTACCCTTTCAAAACGGTACGGGGATCTACGTCCACCACAAGTTCCTGTACTTAGAAGATTCTCTCGTGCTAAGACTTTTTACGGTCAACGTGGGCATCTAAAACGTTGGTGGACAGTTAAAAGCTAGGAGCTAAAATGGCTAATAATACCCCAATTATCTGCGGAGCAGTTTACGAAAAAGAAGTTCGTGGCGTTACGCATCATGCACTTTGTGTCGCCACTCGTATTGAAGCTGGCGGAAAAGTTTTAGGTAACCTTCACGTTTTTGGTTTTGCTATGGAACGTGTTCAAGAGGGCACAGAACAAGCTGACGAGTTTACTCTGATCGCTTCACCAACGTTTGAGAAGCGGCGTAAGCGAAAGGCTAGTTAGTGGCAAATGATGATACGAGAGTAAAAATCGGTACGTTTGCGATTAGAGTCGCAAGCGGTAGACTGTTTTTGCCCGATGAAGTTGGCTCAAAAGTAGAGAACTTCTACCCTACTGAAGAAGGCACTTTACGTACTGTATCGGGTCCACTACCGTATCTACCTGATTATGCAACGGGCGGAGCACCCGCAAGTGCTGCGGGCGAAGCTAACATTACTACACCTAGCTACGGGACAATGCACGGCATTTTTCATGCGTTAGTGGGCCGTAATGGTGAACGCGACATTCTACTGTGCCAAACAGGTAGTCAGGTTTGGGAATTTGCTGGTTGGTCAAAAGGCTGGTCTTTACTCATTGGGTCAGCTACGGTACCCGGTGGTCCGGGTGCTTATGAAGATGCGTTTGAAAATACAACTCGACCCCAGTTCCCTACGCAGTTTGAAAGCACCTCTACAGGCGTTGTAATCGTTCCTCAAGAGGGTAGAGCCTATTTTTACGACGGAACGACTGTAGCCCCCTTGGGCTACTCCACACGGCCCGGTTCGCCTATAGGTATGGGACCGAAAAACAGGTTCTCGTTATCTTCGTTTGATGGTGAACTAGAGGAGGGTGATGCCTTCGCTCTAATTGGTCAGACAATTGGTATGGGCGTTAACGACAGTGACTATGCTTACGATTCACTTCCGGGCCGTAATTCTGGAATGATTGATGCTTATGGTCACGGTCGGGTAGGTACAGTCGTGAATCCTGTAAATTGGGTAAGCGGTTACCAAACTTTTGAAAACAACAACGATTCTGTCCCGAATAGTAACAAGATTGATTCTTCAAGAGCAGACGCGGCAATTGGGGGATGGCTTGAAGCGGGTGAGTGGCGTTGCGCGGTGCAGTGGATTGATCAATGGGGTAATCTATCGCCATTGTCTGGACTAAGTAACGAGATCGCCTTTAACTTCCAGCCTTCTACATATTGGAATTGGTGGGGCTATCAACGTGTTTTAGTCCCTCCTGAAGAAGCGTATATAGGGGAGCCACCTAATTCGTATATTGCTCAAGCTGACGATGTACGTAAGCAAATTGCTTGGACAGGTATTGACCGAGGACCAGAACGAACGATTGGTCGAATACTTTATAGGACTAAAGACCTCAAAAATTCAGGTACAACCGAATTGTATCGCTTGACTCAAGACGCTACTTCGTCAGGGATTGCTTTTGCCACTCTACCCGATAACATAACCACAACTTATCCAGATAATATTCCAGATGCTTGGCTTTTATCGGAAGCTGTTGATGTCGTACCTGTTCCCCAGTTTAAGCTATGTCGAGTTGCTTTTGGTCGTCTTTGGATTGCGAACACGGCTCAAGCACCGGGATTAGTACGACCTTCTTTAAAAGGTCGATGGGGTTCATTTGGCGTAAACCAAGAGATTTATCCTGATCCAAATGGCGATGAAATTTCGGGTTTATGGCGTACGTCAGCCGGTTTGCTTGCTTTTACAAACAAGTCTACATACTTAATCTATCCGAGTGACGGTGGACAAGGGTTTCAATCGGTAACAATTAGTGGTGAGCACGGGTGCACTGCACCTAGCTCTTTAGCTACTTTAAAAGATGGTTCCGTTATTTGGTTGGGTGAAGACGGGTTTTACATGTTTAGTGGCCAAGAAAGCTACTCTAGGGGTGTTCAACTTATTTCAACGGACATTGAACTGTTTGTGCGGCGTGTTTCGCGTAGTCGAAGAAAACAAGCTACGGCTATTGTAGACCCTGATACGGGAGAGTATCGCTGTTGGGTATCGCTAGACGGTAACCCTACCAATAACTTTTGTTTTATTTTTGATGGAACAGGTTGGCGTACGCGCACTGATGTTAACGCAGTTGCGGCGTGTGTGACACGAGATCACAGAGGCTACGTGTTAGCTGCCGGAAATGTGGGGGATGTTCAAGGGGTCTGGTTGCTTGATCACGAACAACCTAAATTTCAGCCATTAGAACTAACCGCACGTGAATCAGTCATTGAAACAGCGTGGTTATCTACTGCGGAATCGCAAGAAAAAAGAACAGCACAAGTCCTGTACCTTTGGTTTAGAGAGTCTGAAAATAGCTCAGTTACTATCCAGTCTTTCAGGGATTGGCGGAATACAGTAGTTGAAACTACTTCGGCAAAACGGTATTCTGGCGACGATGTTCCTCCGTTTTGGGGAACCACTGCTTTGGGTACAACCTCGACGTGGAAGAAACGTCGTCCGTATTGGACTCGCGCGGCGGTTTATGTCCCTTCTGCGGAAGTATTTAAATTTAAATTATCAGGGTCGGGAGACTGGGAGTTTGTTGGTATTCAGCTAGACGAGTCACCTCGTTACGCTGGAGGCGCACGAATCCCGCCATAGGAGCCATAATGTCTTGGAAATTTCCAGCACGAGCCATAAAAAACCCTGAAGTGGTCGCGATGGATGACATTAACCACAACTTTCGAGAAGTTGTGGAAGAAGCATCAGGCGCTTTAAATGAGCACAATTGGAAAACAAACGCATTCCCAGAACGCGGTCAATTAGCTGACGACGCAGGTATTGTTATCCATAATAGTGTAGTAGAAGTTAATCCAACTACAGATCCAGACACAACACCTAACGTCCAGTTTGTACAGTACGATAGGGATTGGCAACCTCTTAACGGTATCGAAATAACTTTTAATACAACTGGGGGCATTGTTTGGCTTATTGGATCGGTACAAGTTTCTTCACCCTTAAGTTTTTCTTATTTTGGGAATGGCGGTACGGGCCGTTTTGGTTTGCAGTGTGCCCTAGAATTTAACGGCGCAATTTTAGCTCAATCAATAATCGGTGGGGCAGATTTAAGTAATGATCAAATCACGGTATTTCGCCCTCCATCTCCCCCTAGAATTGGTTTCCAAGTAATTAGCACTCCGGCTCCGTCTTCGTTGTTTTTAACATTTTCGACTGAAGCTATTATTGATGTTCCCCCCGGAAAACACACCGCACGTATTGTTGTTGCTCCTCCGCGAGCTACGTCCGAAACTGTTAAAGGCGCAACACTAAACAACACTGACAAGTGGATCGGAACACGCGAACTTATTGTGACACAGTTGTTGAGGTAATTATGCCCGAAATTCAGTACCCATATCTTGAAGAAGGCACAACGTTTGACGCATCGTCATTAAACACACGTCTGCAAACCGTGACAGATGGTTTAAACGGTTTGACTGAAGTAAGTGTTCAACGCGGCGCTTTTAGCGATCAACATTTAAGTAATCAAGGTTTATTAGCCGGGGAAGATTTTCCTGCAAGTGGTGTCGCTGGGACAACACGTTATAGCCGAAATATTAGCGGCAATCATTCTTACACTGTTAAGTACACTACTTGGGGGGGAAACGGTACTTACCCGCTTGTGGGTGATACCGACCGCAACTTAATTACTGATGGTGTCGTCAGTTTAGAGATTAACTTTGGTGCATCAACGATTCAGCTAGGTATGGGAAACACTGACAAAATAGCTGGCTTACTCGTGCTACTAAATGTCCACCTTCTTCGCACCTCTCTTGTTAATGAAGAACAACAAACTGATTTTGGAGCAACACAAGGTGCCATGACGTGTATTCAATACACAACTGATAATGTGAATTGGTTTACCCTCCGCAAAACAGAACGTTTTCAATGGAACAGAACCGTCAGGGGAGAGGGTCAGGTAGCAATTAACCCGTCTCAAAGGGGTAAGATGACTTCTGATGATCAAGACGATGTATACTGTAATCAAGACATCTCTACACGCACGATTATCCTTCCCTCTGATCTGCCTGACCCTAACTTAGCTATCCGAGGTATTAGAGCCGCGACAGCAGTGTTTGGTGCAGCAACGGGTTCTGCACAAACAATATACTTACGTGAGTCTAATTTTACTGTTATCCCACTGCACGCAGGAAGTTAAATGCCCAATATTAACCTACCAAACTTCCCTTATGTTGATGGGGCTACTCCAAATGGGGAGCAGTTAACTGAACAACTTTACGATCCTACAGCGGTAAACGGATCGTATGAAACAATGAATGGTGGGCTGGACTCGGTTAATGCTGACGTAGCTTGGACTAAAATTCAACAAAATCAAATTCAAGAAGAAACCTTTACTTCAGCTAAAGCCACGGCGGGCACAGCAAACTTAGACTATTTCCCTGAACAGTGGTTCGGTAATATTGCCGTTGGCCTTACGCCTACTAATGGTACACCTGCAAAATTTTTCCAACCTGTACCGGGAGCCAATTCCACCTTTTACCTACCGTGGGATGGCTACGTAATATTTACTTGGAGTGTCGTATGGGGAGGAGAACAGTGGGACACTAACCTTCCTGCTTATATGCTTCTTTTTATTGACGATCAATATGATGTAGCAAACGCCTCACAACGTTTTACAACACGTTCATTGTTTTTACCTAGCTCCACTGGGCCGTATAATCATTGGGCTGAATTAAAAAATAGGCATTGGAATGGTCACTTTACAAAATATTTAACTAAAGGGTGGCACACGGCTGGGTTAAATTTACTGACAAACGGGCAAGCAAAAACGCCTAATGTTCCTTCAAACTATGTGCAAAACCCTAGTGATTTAGGTATTCCGGCTCAACCCTCAACGGCTGGTGGAGTTCCTTTGTTAAATAGACCTAAGAATAGGCAAATCAGGGTGTTTGTCCGCTCGTTTAAACACATCGCGTTTCGAGGTATTGAATAATGGCTACACCATCTCCTTATGAAAAGTGGAAAGCACGTCAGGCGGCGACTAAATCTGTAAAGGCGGAAAAAGTTGAGGATACAACTTCTACGGACTCAACAAAAAATCAAGGTGCCCCTAATAAAATTAAGCCAGCATCGTCGATGCCTTCCATGCAAAACGATCCCCTTACAGGAATACCTTCGGTTGCTCCTGTTCTTGACGGTGGTAAAGAAGCACCAGAGGATGCGATTACTCTAAAAGGCAGAATGGACGCGGCAATAAAAGCATTAGGGCCGGATTTGTCCAGTTTAAGTGAAGCTGATCGAAACGTGGCGGAAGAACAACTACGCCTTTACCCTGACGAAAAACTTGATTTATCTGAGATGGGTTTACAAAATTACCGCCAAGAGCAACTAGAGCGACAGAGAAATCGGCGAAGCGAGGCGTTACCTGCCCAAAAACGTCGCGAATTAGTGGCACAGTTAGAGAAAATTTACTCTGATAAAGGTTTACCCTTACCTGAAGCCTATAATATTCCTACGTCAGAGAGGAGTATAGTCGGGGGATTCAAAGAGGGTATTTCTGATGCCTTATCTTTGCCGTTGAGTATTTCAGAAGCATCGCGCAAAAGAAAGGTTGACCCGACCATTGAATCTAAAGGAGTCGGAAGTATTTTAGAGCAAGTGAGTGAAGCGGTGACTTACCCTTCGCGAGCGCTAATAGATGCTTTGACTGGCCTCGAAATATCTCAACCGTACAGTGAGTCTCCGTCAGTCGTAAATCCTGAAACAGGTGAGCGTCGTCAACGAACTGTGCGAGAAATGAGGCCATCGAGAGTGCGGTCTGAACTTGAGGCTGGGGATCGTATGTACGGTTTACGTCGAACAGACGATCTTGAGGACGAGTTTAACAAGCTTGAAGAACAGATTAAAGAATTACAAGATGCACCTTTGCGTGCGCCCTTCAGGTCAATCATCAGTACAGCCTCTGCCCAAGAAATGAGAGACAAAGAAGTCCAGAAACTTAAGGATCAGCTTGAGGCTTTAACCACCGAGTACGCTTTAATTAAAGAGTACGAAGAACAATTGGAGCAATAATGGCATTATCAGACTACAAAATGACGGCTACGGGTGGACTTAGAGCGCCGAGGCGCGCCAAGAGAATGATTCTTGATGACTTAAAGAAAGCTGCTAAATCTCCTCAAGAAATGGGACTAAGTAAATCTGAACGGGAACAAATAACTGACGAGGCAAAAGTTGCGGCCACACAACAGGCTAAAACAGCTTCTGAAGACCTCGCGCAAGCGGGACTGGCTGGTGGAGGGTTCACAGGGTATAAAGCTGAAGGCGCACGCCAAGCGCAGAAATCATCAGCGGGAGCCGCAGCCGCAGCAAGCGCAGGGGCACAACAGTTAAGCAAACAACTTGCGAAACAGAAATACGATCAAACTCGTGCTAGATTAGAAGCGCAGCAGGAACGTTCACGACAAAACGCACAGTTTTGGTCACAACAAGGCGTTAATTTAGCGTCGGGTGTAGCTGGTGCCGCTGACCTGTTAAAGAATTTATAGAGGACAAAAATCATGGCAGAATCTCCTTTATTAGAACAGATGACTCCTGAACAGCGCGCAAAGTTTATTAACGATGCTCGCGCGTTGAGAAAACTCATCGCTCAATCAGCCAGAAGAGATGTAGCAAGTACGATTGCTAAAGGTATTGAGGGCTATAAAGGAGTGCCTTTATCTGAATTACGTCGAAGATATAATCGTGGTCCTGACCCCCGCTTGATTGCATCGTATTCAAAGCAACTAAGCGAACTCGCCCAAAAAGCCTCTAAAATTGACTATGATCGCGCTGCTAAAGTTGGAGAACTGTCAAAGAAAAAAGTCGATTTAATGGTTCCTATGCTTAATATTTTAAACAGAACCGTTACGGCAGAAGGACAATTTGCGACAGGTGTCGCAAAGGAACGTATTTCTCAAATTGGTGGTGCCTATCGCGAACTTATTAAGACGTTGCAAAACGATTTTGACAACGTGTACAGCCCTGAAGACAGTGACGCGTATAAAAACATTACTAAAGAAATGCGGGCGATTCGGACTTTAGGTCAGCAAGAGGACGTTAAAGATTTAAATCTCGCTGTAAACAACCAGAAGTGGTTAGATGCGGCATTTCAAGCGTTACAAGCCACGGCAAAACCCGGTGACAAGGATCGTTTGTACAAAGGCTTGGCCTCACAATTTGGTGATCGAGAGGGGATTTCGTTTACCTCTTTATTAGAACAAGCGGCAACAAAAAACGGAACTGCTAAAAGTATCTTAAACTTGCGTAGAGACTATCAGAAAGCGATAAAAGATTCAGAAGAAAAAATGGTTAGAAGGGCACAACCTGTCGTTGACAAAATGGCAAGTGTTCTCGGTGCAAGAAGACCGCAATATGCGAAAGGCATTAAAGAAACATATGATGCCCTAGCTAATTTAGACGGTACTAAGGGTGCTCAACAAGCACTAGACACCGCCATCGCAGGTTTAATACCTAAAGAAGGTGAGTTAAGTCCTATTCAAAAAGAACAGGAACGTTTGTTAGAAGCTTTAGCCGACGAAAAAGACACGCGCTCTCCAGTTCAAGCAGCCCGTCAGCAATTTTGGAATACGGAAGGTTTTCAGACATTTGCGACACCTATTGCTGCAAAAGAAGGTAAAACATTTGCCGATTTAACGGACTCTGACAAAATTGCGATTACACGTGAAGCTTTCTACGCCGCACGTAAGGCAAATCGATCTAGTAAGTCAGGTATTAAAGAAGCCGCGCGCTCATTTAGGTTTGAAAAAGAAACGGGTAAAGATCCTGAAGCACGCGTTTTACCTCAAGAACCTAACACAGAACCGTCAGGTAAACCTTCTGCGGAAATTGTACAGCCCCCAGCCGTAACTGACACTACGCCTGAAGTAGAAGACGTAGCGGACTATAGTAGTGTTCCGGCTCGATGGAATGGGGAGCCAGTTGAAATGAGACTAAAAGAAGAAAACGGCGTGTTTTCACTTGAAATCGTAAAAGACGGTGTAGTTGACCAAGTTTTAAACGACGCGTCAGACGATTTTTCTTCAGCGATGGAGACTTTTAGTAAGTCGGCTGAATATATTGCAGAAACAGGGGAGCAACCTTCTGAACTTTTTGGTATTACTTCAGACGAAGCTGTAAGCAAAATGACTGAACAGCTTGGTCAGATGGCCGCTGAAGCTGAAGAACAGCGTTTTCAACAAGACCTGCCGGATGACCCCTTCGGTGATTTTGAGGATAAATTTGAGGCCGATAAGTTCGCTGAAGAAGCTCGTCAGGTTGAGGGGCTTGCGCCTACACCTACTGCTCCATTAACTGTGGGCGCACCGATTGTAAGTGCAACTATTGAGGATATTACGCCCACTGAAAAAGTTCCTGAATTTGAAGCTGAAATGGAACGAAGTGTTCAAGGAAGCATGTTGCGAAAGCAGATGGACAAAATTATGTCGGATGAGTTACAACAGGCAGGTGTTAGCGACGAGCAAGCCAGTCAACTAGAAGGTCCGGCTAGACTCGCTGAAATTCTTCGTAGAAAAATGCAAGTTGATGCAGGTACGGGGCGACAGTAAATGGCTGAAACACCTGAACAGACTTTTTCAGATGAAAAAGTGCCCCCAAAAGAGCCGGAATCTACCCTAAGTTTAGCCGAACGTGCGGAAAAAATACTGGGGTATAAACCGGGAACTTTTGAGTCTCGTAAAAACATAGAAGAAAAGCAAGCAAGAGAGCAAGCACGGGCAACAGGTTCAGCCAATTTACCTAAAGTCGAAGACTCTTTAAAAACTCTTGTAACAATTTATGGTGATAAGCTTAATGTTAAAACGCCAGAAGCTATGGGGAATTATTTAAAAGAAGAAGCCCTAAAAGAGGGTCCATTACCCCGAATCTTAAATACTCCTGAAGCCTCAAACTTTTTTAGTACCGTAGCTCGAACAGAGTTCGGTTACGAACCTCGCTCAAATACACCTATATACAATTTAGACGCGTATAGAGAAGGTTTCAAACGTAACAAAAAAGAGCAAGACGAAGCTGTCGGACTTATGGAGCAAGCATATCAAAGCGAGGCACCTCCTGATATTAATTATGTTACTTCGTATGGCGGTCAAACATTAGAGGCTCCTCGGTTTGTGGAGGAGAACAAAGCCCAGCAGCAAGTTTTTAACAATTTAAATAAAGAATTATCTGGTGGTGCTTTAGGTAATTTGTTTGGTTTAAGTCTGACACCGCAGCAAGTACAGCTTCAACAGCGCGCCGCGAAAGTTTCCCCAGCCTCGTTGTCAGCGATGGGCCTGTCTGATCACGCGGCTAAGTTAGACGAAATCCGAAACTTAACAATTAGTAGTGATGTTTCTTTTGACAAACAGCCTTACCGCACCAATCAAGTGTACGTCCACACTGTGGATGTAGGTAATGGAAGTAAGAACGCTATTAATATGCGGGCATTTCTTAACGACTTTGCGGTCGCGTACAATGATATAGCGGCACAAGAGGCAGGGTTTAAAAACTTTGCTGATTTAAGTAGCTCCGATAAGTTTACTAAGGAGGACGTTGAGGCGATCACAGCTAAATCAGTTGAAAAAGCTCTTGCAGATATTAAGCAGATTCAGCAACAGTCTCGTCCCGGGACAATTTTTATCGATGACCCAGACAAGCTTGTACGTGCTGTACGTAAGGGTGAAGACCCTCTTGCCTACACAAGTATTCCAGTCAACATCGCGTCAGGACTAAAAAACATCGGGGCTATTTCTGAAGAAACCTACGATGCTTTTTTACGTCAACGAGGTCCGTGGGCTGCGATTTGGTACCCACCATCAATGCGCCAGTTTAACATGGGTACTTTGACATATGCCGAGCAGGTTGAGGACATTAATCCGGGCACGTTTCAACAGATTATGAACATTGGTCCTTTGAGGGTACTGGGGTCGTGGCTTTTAAGCGACGACAAAGAAATGACTTACGGAAGTTCGGATCACCTACGGAATTTGCTCCAATTTGATTGGGGGCAAAACTTAGGTGAAGTGGGTAAAAAAGCCGCAGAATTAACCGGGGCTAAAGGTACTCGTTTTGAAAAACTAACAGAAGCAACCGGTACCGCATTGGGTACAGGGGTTATGTTTATTGAGCCGGATGTGATTACGTTAGCACTTTTACCTGTAGGATACGCAGGAAAAGCCGCGAAGTTCGGCGCAAAAACAGCGGCTAAAACTGCTACGGGTGCAGGTAGCGTTGCTGATGCTGCGGTTGTGTACCGGTTAAAACGTTACGAAAACCTATTAGATGAAGCGGTTAAAAAAATAGAAGACGGGACGTTTACTAAATCCACTGAAGTAATGGATTTTTTTAGGAAGAACAATGCGTCCGAAATTAGCTCAATGTATGACCTTGAGCTAATGGGGGAATTGGCTCAATCTATCCGTGCTGGGACAAAAGGTAAGCGAGAATATAGCCCACGTTTTGACAGCTTAACCAGTAAGCTTTCTGAAACACGGGACAACATAAAAGACTTAACACAAGCCGTCTCTGATGAAACTGCACAGTATATCGATGCCTACGGGAAAGTACCCCCCGGTGCTGACGCGTCGGCGGTAGCGTTGCTGCGTAAACGTCAAGAAGAAGCGGTTTTAGAGTCTGGTTCAGCTTACGCTGCATTTGTTGGAGAGAGAGAAAAGCTTGCACGTGCAGCAGAGCAGCGAGGGGTACAACTAAGTCAGTTAAAAAAGCAAGACAGCACTGGAGCCGATTTTACTGATCAAGAGTTGGTTACTCTAGTAGAGAAAAGTAAAGAGGCCGCAGAAAATTTAGGCAAGCTACAGAATGAGTTTTTAGGTAAGAAATACTACTATGACGCACTGAAGTCGTTTAAAAAACTGACTAAAAAACAGGCTAGTGATGCGCGTGAGTTGGAGAAAAGCCTACCGAAATTGCGTAAACAAATTCGTGACGCTCAAGAGTTAGTACGTGATCGATGGGCTGATTCTGCTCTTAAAGCCCAGTATACTAAGTACGCGCGCGCTAAAGAACATTTTGAGGCAAAAGTCGTTGAAACAAGTCGGTTATTTGACGATTTACCGTTACAAAAAGACGCGACTACCGGTGCAAAATTTAACCCTGCTACTCGTGTTCGCGAAGCATGGGCGGAGTGGTCCACGTTAAAAAAAGACGTTACGCGTCATCGTCGAAATTTGAATCGGGCTACGAAACCTAAAACTCAACAGAAACATCTTAAAGCTATTGCAGAGAAATCTGAAGAACTAAAGCAACTCCATAACGAATTATTACGTTCGGTTGAGGTATATACGCAAGCGGCTGCAAAAGGCACTCCCGGTCTTGCCGACATTGGGACCAATCTCTATAAAAAGCTCGATAATGAGATCAAACTAGGGATTATTGAAAACAAGTCCGCTTATATGTTGAACGCTGTAAACCGTATAAAAAGCTCTGTGGGCGCGTATCAAGACGCGATAAAAACAAATCGTTTAACTACGCAATCCCCTCTAGTACAAGAGTCTAAGTTTAGTAAGTTAGATCCTAACGATCCTTCGCGTGTTATTTTTGATCGAACCAAGTACGTCGATGAATTACTTAATCGTTATACTGTAGACCTTGATCCAGCTATACACGGCGCAGTTAAAAAAACTATTTTAGATTCACCAGCAATTAGAACGTTAAACGACTTGAAGCCTAACCCAAATGGTAGCATTACACTGGGTGCAGAAGAACTACGTAAACTAGCCGACTTTGAGAATACTTATGCAACCCAACGCATAAACGAAGCGGGCGCTGTAACAAGTGTTGCTCAAGGGTTGATTCGAGCGTGGGCGAGGCCCCCTATTATCGATAAGGTATTTAGGGGCATGGATGTTACCGACCCTAAAACTTGGCTAGACACAGCGTTACGGGCGGGTTTTAGGACTGCTCGCGGCTATCGACGCATGTTTGACCCAATGGCCCATCGGTTTGGTGATTTCAACGAGGGAGCCTTAACATCGGCTCAAGTCGCAATTACACGGCAAGGGCGCGCTAACGAAGAACTTACCTTGCTCTCCGATCAATGGATTCGAGAAGGCAAGGGATACATCAGCAACGTCACTAAATACCTGACAACTGACGAAGCTTTCTTTGTTCAGTTTCGCGGTCAGAAAAAAATGACTGATGAAGGTTTAGGTGTAGGTGTACCGGCGTTAATGAATCAAGGTGAATTTACCCCTTGGAAAAAATTTAAGTCTTATATTCTGGAACTAGATCGACCTGCTGAAGCTTTAGCTTTAAAAGCTGTTGCTTATGCCTATGTCCCTAGAGGAGCCAAGTTAGAGGACACTGCTTTCAGTGCACAGGTACTTGACAAGACCATTCAATGGATCAAGGATCTCGATGATCAGTCTGACATCCTCGATGACGCAGCGCAACTTAAGGAGCTATCCAGAAGAATAAAACGCTACACAAGTGATCAGATTGGAATTGACGTTGACGCAAATCGAACGTTCGCTTTTATTGCCAAGGGCATCCTGCACGGAGCAGTTACAAATGACTTTTTAACAGATTTGGCGCGTGCGGGCGGCATTTCTATGTCAACCAAAGAGGCTCTAGCTGCAAACACTATTTTGGGGCAGGTTAAGGTTGTCACTGAATTTAACCCGAAAACAGGTAAACAAGAGGCTCTTGTAGATTCATTATCACCCGGAGGAAAAACAGGCTTTAGTCCTGCTGAAGGCTTTAAGGCATTAGAGCAGTACGGGTTGTCTATGGAAGACCTAGAATTTCAAACGATTTACCGTAACTTAAATCGAATGGAAAACCTTACGACTAAACTTATTGCGACTAACAAATTAGGGGGTGGGTCTAAAGCATCTTTTGTTCCCCAATCCTTAATTACTCAAATCCAAGAAGCAGCGGGTCCAATCGCAAAAGACTTAGGTTCTATAAAAGCGCCCGACAGTATGGTTAGAAAAGCCCTCAATTTAACTGGGACTTACCTTCGGGCATGGCGTACAAACATTTTGTTTGGGTCAGTGGTGCCTCGCGCTAGTTTTTTTACTAACCAAGGTTTCGGGGATCTTTCGCAGTTACACACATTTGAAGGTGCGGTAAGTATCCGAGAAGCCCAACTGGGTCGCTATAAAGGTAAAAAATACGCAACAGGTGCCTTACCTTTAATGTTCCAAAACGCATTCACTTACGTTCCATATTGGGGGAACTGGGTTCAAGATTTTTTAATTGAACGAACAAAAGACGCTACAAAATCAGGGCGTAGAAATGTTTTAACAACACCCCTGCAAGCTGCCTTTAATCCTTACTTAACTAGCTTAATGCGTATGTCTGACGAGTTAGTAGAGACAAAAGAAGGTTTTAGATCGACACGACAGTTTATGGAAGAAGCTTTAGACGATGGTGTCTTCGATACTTTAATGACAGACGACTTGTACAAAATGCTTGATGATGCGAACAAAGCCCATCAAGGCACAATAATGGACAAAGTTGACAGGGTACTTACAGGGGTTAGCAACTTTAGTAGCAACTGGACAAACATGATAACAACGATTCAAGCTAGGCAACGTTTAGCTGTATATGCTGATTACCGCTTGATGCGGGGGGAAGCTCGTTCGGCATCAAAACTAGCTGTTATGGATTCACTGTATGATTGGCGGCATGGGGTCACTGATTGGGAGATGGCCACACTTGGTCAGTTTGTTGCCTTCTACTCGTTTTTTAGGTTGGGAGCCAAACAGTTTCAGCGAGCCTTACTAGAGGGATTGACTAACCCTAGTTTAGATCTAGCCAAGCGCGCTATGGTAGGCAGAAGTAAATTAGCCCGAATGCGTAATCAAGGTCGAATGGTTTATTCAGTTGCGAACTACGTGTTTAATGAAGACGTTGACCAAGCGATGAATGAAGCTGAAATGCAGCATGAGATTTATCGTAGATTACGTCCGTGGTGGATCGGATCTAGGCCCGCTCCATCCAATCAACTTATGCCCGAAATCGATCAGGTACAGTTTAGACGCGCGGGGCGCGACGAAACTTACTACACGACAGTATACCCAATGTGGACTGCCTTAGACATGGCTGACTTACACCTTAAACTATTCAACGGTACTGTGGGTAGTATGCTGTATTATGGGAACAAAGGTCAAGTTCGTCCGTCCTTTGATGCGGGTAAAACAATTAACAAGACCCTAAATGATTTTTCACACCCACTTTTTAAAAGAGTCACAGAAGCTACAACAGGGTTTATTTTTGATGAACCGAGTGCGTATCGCTCACCAAAAGGCAAGCGATTACGATTGGGCGAAAACGGGGCGTATCTGGCTTACTCAAAAGTCCCTTTTTTAGGTAGCTTAATTAATATTACACCAGACAAGAAAGGGTACTACGTTGACAACACTACCGTGGCTATGATTAGAGGTATCCCTATACTTGGGACGGACATCCCTAATCTTTGGCGCGATATCGGCCCTGTATCAATGGGCGGAGGTAACCCTAAGTGGGCCAGTGAATCGACTGAAGCCATGAAATTTATGTTACGGAACTGGTCTGGAATAGGTAAGCAAATACCTTTTGCGCCCGGTCAAGCCCTCGACTACAACCGCAAGCAAGTAGCTGCCGACTTAAAGACAAAAAGGAAGCAGTTGATGGAACGCGCGGCAAGTGAAGGTGGACCAGATACATCGCGAGAGTCCGAAGCTATTTTATATGATGAGAAATAAGTTGAATCAAAACTAACCGTATGGTAAGTGTAAGTTAACGCAGCTAGTGGGCTGAAGAAGCTTACGATCTTTAGCTTGAAGAAAGCTAAAGACTTCTTGAAGAAGGGAGTAATATTGTGTCGTACTTAAAAAAAGATAACCGAGGTTGTGTTATTTACGTCTCTCTATCATCAACCGATGATGAGGCCGCAAAAAACGGAATAACCGAAGATGCTCCAAAAGCATCTTTAAACCTTGAATTAATCACTAAGACGGTTTCTTCTATCAAATCGTGGTTAGAGACTAACCCGACGCAAGAAGAAGCCCAGCAAGTTTTTGACTACGAAGTAGCCAATTCTAACCGTGTGAGCGCAGTCGGTGAAGATGGCTGCTTAACTACATTCCTACAAGGAGAATAAAGTGCCTGTCATAAAAAATAAATCTATCCAACCTGCGGGATCGTTCAACTACGCCGAAGGTATCAAAGTTTATAACGGAACAGCAGACGACTTTTCTACCAATCAGCTAGTACAAATTAATGATGTTGTTGGTGGGGTTGGGTCTGTCCGCCTTGCGGACTCCGTTAATCTTGACGGGATTCAGGGTCGAATTCTTGTTCTCAAGCACGATCTTCCTGCGGGTCGTTATGGTGTTGCGTTACCTTGGAAGATTGTTGAAGGTGTAGACACCTTCCGTGCTGGTGCTGGCGCTGTAGGTGATCTGTGGTTTATCGGGCAAAATGCCGATAAAGGTACGCTTCAAGCTGCTCCCGGTGCGGTCGCTAAACCTCTGGCTCGGACAATTAAGGTTGATGCAACAAACGGTGCTTACTTAGTTGATTGCCTCACGATGTTATAGAAGGAGGTTTGAATGTCTAATTCAGACTTTCCAAGGATGCGCTACAGTGATGTGGTAGAAACCGAAGTCCGTGCGTTAGGTGCGTTTAAAGTCGCTGCTAATGCTCCCGCCGCCGAGATCGACTCGGACTGTCACACCACTGCGGTTAACATCCAAGGGTGTAAACAGTTGGATATCTTTATTGATGTGGCCACTAATCCCGGCAA
>Ga0160423_10000384_pt1 | contig 35621 bp, 46 predicted proteins | sample CRUFie14St8metaG_FD_108191 | JGI IMG/M metagenome (GOLD analysis project Ga0160423, IMG submission 108191) | Marine microbial communities from the Costa Rica Dome - CRUD Field 142mm St8 metaG | ecosystem: Environmental > Aquatic > Marine > Oceanic > Photic zone | place: Costa Rica: the Eastern...
ATCAACATTCGTGGTTTCAATCAAAGAAATGTTGCAGTGATGATTAATGGTGTTCCCCAAAATGATATGGAGAACGGATGGGTTTACTGGTCTAATTGGGATGGAGTAGGTGATGCTACATCTTCAATTCAGGTTCAGAGAGGTCTATCAGCTGTTAATTTGGCAACACCTTCTATTGGTGGAACTATGAATATCATAACCGACCCAACATCTTTTGAAAAGGGTGGGAAGTTCAAACAAGAAGCTGGTGATGGTGGTTTTCTGAAAACTACTTTCAATTACAATACTGGTCTATTATTAAATGACAAGTTGGCTTTAAGTGGAACTATTGTTCGTAAAACTGGTGATGGAATAATCGATGGAACTTGGACAGACGCTTGGGCATACTACTTCGGTGGTTCATATGCAGTAAGTGAAAAACAAAGGTTCGAGTTGTATGCAATCGGTGCTCCACAACGACATGGACAAAATCTATACAAACAGAATATCGCGACTTACTCTCAAGAGTTGGCTGGTAGTATCGATGGATACAATGATTCAGCATATGCAGAGGGTGCAAAGTTCGAAACTGAAGCTGGTAGATTGTTCAATCAGAATGTCGCACCAATTGACCCATCATATACAGGTAAACAATATTGGTATATGTATGGAGCGAGAACAACCAATAGGTTCAATTCAAACTTCTTAAATGAAAGAGAGAACTACTTCCACAAACCATTAGTGAACTTAAATCACTTCTTAGAACTAAATGATAAAACTCGTTTAAGTTCTATTCTTTATTGGAGTGGTGGTTCAGGTGGTGGAACAGGAACTTATGGTAGTGTATCAAGAAAACCTGCAGTTGAGGGAGAAAGATGGTATGCATCTTCACCTTGGACATGGGATTGGAATGCAGAGATTGCACAAAATTCTGATAACATTGACGAGAATTTCTCAACAACAGAAAATCGTTCAACAGGTATCCTAAGAAACTCAATAAACAGACAAAACACTATTGGTGTTATTTCAAAAGTTAATCACATTGTGAATGATAACTTGGAATTACAGGCTGGTATTGATTGGAGAACTGCTGAGATTGAACACGCTAGAGAAGTTCGTGACCTATTAGGTGGTGATTATTATGTTGATTATGCCGATGATAACTTTGAAGATGGTAAAGTTGTTCGTTTAGGAGACGAAATCGCATATCACAACACCACAACCGTAGATTGGATTGGTGGATTCCTACAAGGAAACTACACAACTGATAAACTTAACCTATATGGTATGGGTGGAATATCGAGTATTGAATACTCTTATCAAGACCACTTTACTATAGAGAATGAGAAAATAGTTGCAGACCCAATCTCAACATACCAAGTAAAAGGTGGTGCATTATATAATGTAAGTGACGATATGGGTGTATTCTTTAATACAGGATATGTTCAGAAAGCACCAATCATGGATAATGTTATCTACTATGATGGAACCGTAGCATCAGACCCAGACAATGAGAAATTCTTACACAATGAGTTTGGTCTAAACTATGGAACACCGAAACTTGGTGTTAGAGTAAGTGCATATAATACAGACTGGCAAGATAGAAACCTTACAAAATCTGTTTCAACAGGTCAAGGTTCATCAGGTGATACTGATATTATCTTCCTAAAAGGTGTTAACCAAAAACACCAAGGTATTGAAATTGAAACCAAAGTAAAACCTAATGATTTAGTTGAACTTGATTTGATTGCATCATTCGGTAATTGGAAGTTCGATGGTGATGCCGATGGAACATATCAAGAAAATCAGTATAACGAAGAGGGTCAAGTAGTTGGATTCCAAACAACTGAGTATGCATATGCTCTTGATGGATTGTATGTAGGTGATATGCCTCAAACAGCTTATATTTTAGGTGTTACTCTTAAACCACTTAAAGGTTTGAGATTACAGGCATTGTATAAAACATACGATAAGAACTACTCTGATTGGAGTCCATCCGCAAGAGAGATTGAAGATGGAGTCGCAGACAGAGCTCAAGTTTGGGAAGCACCAGGCTACTCAAAACTTGATTTACACGCATCATACAAACTTCCAATCAAGGGATATGACATTTCCTTAACAGGTCATGTCTTCAATGCACTTGATGAAGTATTTGTTCAAGATGCTGTAGATAATAGTAGATATAATGGGTTTGGTTCTAAGGAACACTTACCACACAATGCAGAAGTATTCTTGGGAACACCAAGATATGCAAACATTGGAGTGTCTATTAATTTCTAATTGTAATTTGGGGGGACTTTTCCCCCCATTTTATAAAAAAAAGCTTGACAAGTATATGGTTTTATTATTAAATTTAGTTATGAAAATTGGGGATATTACAACCTAAATGTATCAGAATATATATTTCGACAATAGAAAACAAAAAATGCATCTATGGGATGACAAGACAGGTTATCATGTGATACCATTTAAGAAGTATGCCTATGTGAAAAACTCAAATGGACACCATGTTTCATTGGATGGTAAAAGAGTAAAGAAAGTATTTAAGTGGGATAAAGATGACCCACAATTATATGAAAGTGATGTTCCACAGACTACAAGATTTTTAGTTGACCAATATACAGATTCAGATGAACCATCAACAGGTCACACTACAATGTTCTTTGATATCGAGGTAGAGGTTACTGATGGTTTTCCTGATGTCATGGAGGCAAAAAACACAATCACATCCATTGCATTTTGGGATTCTATAGAACAAGTATATTATTGTTATGTGTATGACAAGGAAAAGAGAATCAAAAACTATACCAAGGACAAACAAGTTGTAGAGTTCTATGATACTGAATATGATATGTTAAATAAGTTCTTCCAAAAATACATGGAAATCAGACCTACAATTATGAGTGGTTGGAACTCAGAGTTTTTTGATATTCCTTATCTATACAATAGGGCAGTAAGAGTGTTGGGTGTTAGTGTGGCAAACTTGTTATCACCTATCTCGGAAGTATATTATAATGAATTTAAAAAGAGATATGTTATTGCAGGACTTACTTGTTTTGACTATCTTCCATTATACAAGAAGTTTTCATTCTCTCAACAATCAAGTTATCGTTTAGATTATATCGGAGAAGTAGAGGTCGGTATGAAAAAGGTTGATTACGAGGGAACACTTAACGACTTATACGATAATGACTTACAGACATTTATTGATTACAATATTCGAGATGTTCAGATTTTAGTAGAGTTGGATAAGAAACTTAATTTGATTGAGATATCACGAGGTATTGCACACTTGGGTCATGTTCCTTATGAGGATGTGTTTATGAGTTCAAGATATCTTGAGGGTGCTATATTAGTTTATTTAAAAAAGATTGGAGTAGTCGCACCTAATAAACCACCAAGACCAAAAACATTCGATGATGATAAGTTTGCAGGTGCATATGTTCAAGAACCACAATCAGGTAAACACGATTGGGTTTACGATTTGGATATTACATCAATGTATCCAAGTGTTATTCGTTCTCTAAATATTTCACCAGAAACTAAGGTTGGTAAAATCGAGGGTTGGGACGATGAAGAATTCCTAAAGAAAGGTAATAAAAAAACTTACACTATATTAAATAAAGATGGTAAAGAAATGGGTAAGTTTACTGAATCAGAATTGAAGACATATTTCAATCAAAGTCAAGTTAGTGTTGCAAGTAATGGTGTGATGTATCGAACAGATAAACAAGGATTGATTCCTGCACTACTTACAAAGTGGTTCAATGAAAGAGTTGAGATGAGAAAACTTGTGAAGAAGTTTCATGAAGAGGGTGATAAGGATAAAGAGGAATACTTTGATAGAAGACAATATATTCAGAAGATTATCTTGAACTCTATGTATGGTGTGTTAGGGTTATCGGTATTTAGATTCTATGATTTAGATAATGCCGAGGCAACCACACTAACAGGTCAACAACTGATTAAGTTTAGTAAAAAGATTACCAATCATTTTTATAACAAAGAATTGGGTGACGATAAAGATTATGTTATCTATATTGATACAGACTCTATTTTTGCATCTGCAGTCCCATTGGTTAAGAAAAGATTTCCAAATGAAAAGTTAAGTGACACCATGATGACACAAAGGATTATGGAGATTTGTAGTGAAGTTCAAGATTATCTGAACGAAAGTTATAACTTTTTTGCCAAGAAGTTCTTGAATATTGATGACCATGTATTTGATATTAAACAAGAGGTGGTTGCGAAGAGTGGATTGTTTATTACTAAGAAACGATATGGATTAAGAATTATAAATGATGCAGGTCGTAAGGTTAATAAGATTCATGTTAAAGGTTTGGATACGGTTCGTAGTAACTTTGCAGTTGCGATGAAAGATTTATTGAGTAAAGTGTTGGATGATATACTTGCAGATGTTCCGAAAGAAAAGATTGATGAAAGAATTAGTATCTTCAAAAGAAACATGGACACATTACATTTTGATGTAATGGCGAATCCAATCGGTGTAAAGGGTATTGGTAAGTATGAAGTAAAGGAAGAGGATACACCATTCAGTAGTTATAGAAAAGGAACACCTGTTCATGTAAAGGCCGCGATAAATTATAATTCACTACTACAATATTGGTATGAGGGTAGAAAGTATGAAAAGATTACAAATGGTAGTAAGATTAAATGGGTGTATCTAAAGAACAATGAGTTTGGATTTGACACCATAGGTTATAAGGGTTATGAAGACCCACCACAAATTTTAGAATTAATTAAAACACACATTGACCATAAGAGAATGTTTGAACAAGCCATGAGTAAAAAGATTGGAATGTTTTATAAGGCATTGAATTGGTCGGCTGTAGTTGATAAAACACAAAGTATTGAAAGATTTTTTTGATTTTGAACTTTCTCGTATATATGTATATATAGAGATTATTAACAATAGGAGTAAATGGTTATGAAAAGTAAATTACTTAAATTCATTGAGAAGTATCATCTTGGTGGTGAGATTAAATCTACCAAATGGTCTTCTGATGGTTCTACATTATCTACAAGATTTATCTCTGGTGATAAATCAGTTGTTGGTAGTGTTGATTTAGATGATTTCAAGTTTGAACCAAGTGAGATAGGAGTGTATAATACTGCACAACTTGTTTCTTTATTATCAATTCTTGGTGAAGACTCTGAAGTTAATCTATCAAAAATGGGTGATAAATTCGTTTCACTTGAAATGACAGATTCTAATCGAGGAACAACAACAAAATATATGTTGAGTGACTTATCGATTATCCCATCACCACCTGCACTTAAAAACTTACCAAGTGAGTTTGAATTGGAAGTTAAAGTAGACCCATATTTTATTTCGACATTTGTAAATGGTAAAGGTGCATTACCTGAAGCAGAAACATTTACAATATTAACATCTGATGATAAAGTTAATGTCGTGATAAACTACTCATCTATGGCATCAAACAGAGTTACGATACCAGTTGAAGTAGAAACTTACAAAGACATTGAACCAATTAGTTTCAATGCAAATATGTTTGCATCTATATTGAAGGCAAATTCAGATTGTCAAAGTGCAACTCTAAGTGTTTCTTCACAAGGGTTATCGAAGATAAACTTCAATATTGACAAATATAAATCAGAGTATTATTTGGTATCAACACAAGCAGTTAAATAATGTATCTCTCATACTTTGACAAATTCTATGATATGGAACCTTATCTCTTCATAGATGAGGTTGAGTGGGACTACATCAAAAACACCTTTGATAAACAAGATGTAAGAGAAAGTCTTGCAAAGGTTGCGATGTCTTACCCACCACCATACATGGATATATCTGAAAAGGATGCCTTAAAGGATTTACAGAAATTAAAAGGTATGAGACACAACGAAATACTCGTTGAGGGAGAGTGGTTTGCTCGTGAGGGAACTGAATATAAATACGATTTAACTTACGAGGGTAAACAACAATACTTCAGAAGACTAAATTCTGGTAATGATGCCAGTAATTACTTCCAACAAAAGAATCGTTGGAGTGTTGATGGAACTATTGCACCAGGCCCACATAGAACATGGGAAAGTCATAAGTTTATGACTACCTTGATTGGGTCTGCATACTCTTTGAAGTTACCTAAGATTGATAAGAGTGCATTTCGTGTAATGATTGGATTGAGAAAGTATATTTGTTCTCAATTCAAACCAAATGTTGCAAAGGTATTATACGATAAGTTAGAGAGTAAGAGTATCTTAGACTTTAGTGCAGGTTGGGGTGATAGACTTGCAGGATTCTATGCAAGTGAAACAGGTGAGTTCTATTTGGGAATTGACCCACGAAAAGAAAATCATCCTATCTATGAAGAACAGAAACAATTCTATGAAAAACATAGGACATTCTTTGAGGTTGATAAAAAGAGTATGTTTGTAGAGTATCCTGCCGAAGACTTTGAGTATAAAGAAAATATGTATGATACCGTATTCACATCACCACCATACTTTAGTGTTGAGAGATATAGTTATGATGATACACAAAGTTGGGTTAGATATAAAGATATTGATAGTTGGAATAAAAACTTTTTACAGAAAACATTAGGAAAATTATGGCCTTCTATCAAAAGTGGTGGATATTTATTAGTGAATATTGCAGATGTATTTGCAAGAACAGGTGGACAACGAAACATGGTAGAGATTTGTAATCCCATGAATGATTTCTTATCAACACTACATGATTCAGAGTATCAAGGTTGTATTGGTATGGAGATGGCAAAGAGACCTAATAGTGGTGGTGCAGGAATGGCACGAGCATCTGATGAAAGATTTCAAGAGTCTACTATAGAAAGAGCAGAAGAGACTAAAGATAAAAGATTTTGTGAACCAATTTGGATTTGGAGAAAGTTATAATGGATGAAATTAAAAATTCCCTATGGGTAGAGAGTTACCGACCTACATCTCTCGACACTTACATCGGAAATGAACATTTACGAAGTAAAGTTGAGGTTTATATTGCGAGTGGAGACTTACCACATCTTCTATTGTATGGTAGGGCGGGAACAGGTAAGACAACACTCGCTAAACTATTAGTTAAAAATATAGATTGTGATTATCTATACATCAATGCGTCTGATGAGAGAAAACTTGAAATGGTTCGTGATAAAGTTAAGAACTTTGCATCAACCATAGGATTCTCAGATTTAAAAGTTATAATCTTAGATGAGGCAGATTACATTACACCTGCATCACAGGCCGCACTTCGTAATCTAATGGAAACATTCTCAAAACATTGTAGGTTTATCTTAACTTGTAATTATGTTGAGAGAATCATTGACCCGATTCAAAGTAGATGTCAATCATTTCAAATAGTTCCACCAGATAGAAAACAAGTGGCAGTTCATCTATCAGATATATTAACTAAAGAGGGAGTTAAGGCAGATGTTAATGATATTGTAACTATAGTTAATAGTGGTTTTCCTGATTTAAGAAGAGTAATCAATGCTGCACAAAGACAAGTTGTGGATGGTAAGTTGGTTATTGATGAGGGAATGAGTATTGTTAATGATTATAAAGTTCAAGTATTAGAAATCTTGAAAACACAAGATAAAAAGAATTCGTTTAAAAATATAAGACAACTATTGGCAGATTCAAAAGTAACAGATTTCTCTGATTTATTTAGACTATTATTTGATACCGTAGATGATTGGGGTAGAGGTCATGTGGCAGAATGTATATTGATTCTATCACAATACCAACAGAGTGATGCAGTAGTTGTGGATAAAGAGATTAACATTATGGCAATGTTCATAGAAATAATAGGGAAAATAAAATGAGTGAAGATAGAAAATTCGTGGGACAAGAACCACCACAACAACAACAGATAGATATTGGTGAGGCAGATACAATACAATGTGAAGAATGTGGGAATGCATCTTTTATACAGGCATTCTTTCTTAAAAGAATATCTGCATTAGTTTCACCAACAGGAAAAGAAGCCATTGTTCCAATACAAGTATTTAGTTGTGGTAATTGTGGAACCATTCCAAGGAACATGACAAGTCACATTCAACAAGGTGAATAGTGGCATTATTTACTTGTCATAGAGATGACGCCGAACTTAGACAATCACCAAAAGTTTCTGAGTTTGATAATGAGTGGGATGATTTACAACGAGAGATAGACCATTTCAATACCATAATTGAATGGGATGAAATGTGGGATTTAGAAACTGCTCGTAAATGGTTCAAAAAAGGACACCGATTATTTTTATTTAAACCAAAAGATAAAATCAAAGGTTGGTTGTGGGTTTTTACTACCAAAGAATGGAGACACCTTTATATAAATCCACAATATAGAAATGTGGAGAATGCAAGAGATTTAATCGCATCAGTTCATTATGTAATATCAAAACAATATGCAAAATGGTGGGGATACTCTGATGATTGGAACCTTGGAACTTGGTTAGTTATAAGAGGTATTGGTTGGAAAAAGGTAATTGATTTCACCGATGATTGATATTTATAGTTAGGAAAAAAATATGTCAGTAGAAAACAAAGTTAAAAATTTAGTTCATTTTATTACAGGAAGTGCAGGTGGATGGCCTGATTTAAGTCGTGCTGGTATTGTTGGTAGTATAGATTACATAGTTGAGTCGGGTTCTAATGATATTTATTTTCTTGAAATGAATACTAATGTGGGTATCACAGGAAATATCTCAGACCAACAAGGTCTATATAATGAGATAAGTAACTATGCATCTTCACAAAGTTTTCATACCGCCTATGTTTATGGGTTGACCGTGAGTGATGGTAGAAAAAATCCAAGTGAATTACAACAACAATATATTAGTTCAAGTTTTGCAAACAACAATATATTAGTTAACTTTGAATATGATAAAACTTGGTTGTCTACTTACTTCGAACAATTTGGTTTAGAAGAACACTCAGGTAGTTTTCATTTATTTATTGATACACCATGGTATTCTAATGACAATTTATATGAGTTCATAAGTGGTTCATTATCTAAGAATAATTTTAGAACCTTAGTAAGTCATTCACCTGAGTCAAGTTCATTAATACCATTATTCAATTCTTCATCATATACACCAAATACTGATTATCCTGATTATATAAGTAAATCATCATCGTTAGATAATGGTATACAAGAAGCTTTACTTGATTTCTATACATATGATAACACAAGTAATTCTTATATAAACGCAGTATCGAATGGAAACATTACAGAAAAATTTATAATCGGTTCTGGTAGTTATTCTAATGTCCCACATTTATCATCAGGTAGAGTGGTTTATTTATCTACACCAGAAGAAACATATATTTTGAGAAATGAATACAATTCACAAAGAAGTAAATTATACAAAGATAGTGGAGTAGATAGATGGAGATATCCAGTTAATAAAAGTTCATTTGGTGTGAGTGGTAGTCTTGTTAAGATGTATGACGATTCATCAAAACAAATACAAGATGTAGAAATTGGTGATGTAGTTAAATCATATCAACCAGTTGGTATGTCATTACAAGATGGAAACTTTAGACACTTTACTCAAGAAACATTATCAGGTTCATTTAGTGGTTCGGTTGTTGTTGGTAAAACAGAACAAGTTGGACAATCATATTATTTAATAAATGATACAATGAAAGTAATTGCAGATGATACTAATGGTGTTGTATTTTCATATGGTAGTGATAATAAATGGTCTTGGAAATGGCCATTTGAGTTAAGTGTAAATGATAAACTTCTCGATGTTACAGGTTCACAACAGAATATAGATTCAATATCATTCCAACAAGGTCAAGAAACATTTTATTCCTTAGATGTTGAAGATATTGACACATATTTCAGTTCAGATATATTGGTTCACAATCTACCACGAAAAGAGTAAGAGGGTTAATGAAAAAGAATGACAAGTTCGAATTTCTTATATATAGAGAAAATTTTTTAAGTGGTGACGAGTGCGATAAAATTATTGAAGAACTTGATACCGAAGATTTAGAAGATGGTCAATTAGTTGGTGACTATGAAGAGGGTATCATTAATAAAAATGTTAGGAGAACACTTAACAAAGATATTATTTTCGATAGATATAAAAAACCATTTGATGATACAAACTTATTCAACAGAGTAGAATCCGCTCTAAAAATAGCAAACATACAATATTTCAATTACGATGTAGAGGGTATTGATAAACTCAGATTCCTAAAGTATGGTATTGGTGGTAGATATGAATGGCATACCGATTATGGTAGACATGAATGTTCCATGAGAAAACTTACTGGTATCATTCAGTTATCAGATAGTAATGATTATGAGGGTGGAGATTTCGAGTTTGGTTTAACTGATACAGAGGGTAGTGGGTTACTTAAAGGTAACCGAACCAAAGGTTGTTTATTAGTATTTCCATCATTCTTATCACATAGAGTTGCACCATTAACCAAAGGTAAAAGATATTCAATTATAACTTGGTTGGAGGGAGATACATTTCGATGAAAAATTTATATGTACAAATACCACTATTAGATGAGGGACAATGTTTAGGTATTATTAATGAAGTAAATGCTTTTGAAAATATTGTTGGTGGTTGTGTTACAGATGATACAAAAGATGCAACTGAAAATCACATGATTGATTCAATCAGAAAAACAAAAGAAAGTTATTTGTTAGAACAATCAGGTGATTACAGAAGTAATCCAAAATTAGATTGGAGTTGGTTACAAGAAAAAATGTTCAATAAAGTTAAATTTCTTAATGATGAAAGATTTAAATTTAATATTGAACAACCTGAGGGTGAGTTAAAATATATTGAGTATGGTGTGGGAGACCATTATAACTGGCACATTGATATGAATCCGAATGACAAACAACCAAGAAAACTTACAGGTATTATTATGTTGAATGATGAGTTTGAGGGTGGGTATTTACAATTTGGAATTAAGGATAAAGAAAATGAGTGGGTTAAGGTTCCAAAATTAAAGGGTTCACTAATTGTTTTCCCATCATTTTTATCACATAGAGTTTCACCTGTTACTGATGGTATGAGATATTCAATACAAGAATTTTATGTAGGAGATAATTTTGTCTAAACCAAATCCAAATTTCCGATGGAGTATAATTAAAGATAATTTTTTATCGGAAAAAGAGTGTGATGATATGATAAAGTATATCGATGAAAATGGTGTAGACACGAGAGTCGAGGGTAATGAATTTTGGGACTTTCATGGAGAAAGTTATGATACTACAAAATGTATTATACCGAACAAAGAAATCGAAGAAAGAGCTTGGGTTACGACTAAATTGGCAAATACTTTACATTGGAAATTTAAATTAGATGGAGTTAGATACATAAAAGGGTTATATTATAATGTAGATAAGTTTGACTCAGGCCCTATTTTACATTCAGATTTTGACACTACAGACACTACACATAAAGTCTCTGGTATAATATTTTTAAACGATGATTATGAGGGTGGTGGTTTGACAATATTTAGAGATACCGTTCCATCTAAAAAGGGTAGAATTGTTTTATTCCCTGCATTTGCTGCACATCAAGTTCAAGAGTTTACTAAGTCTGATAGATACACGATAATTGTTGTGGTTGAGGGAGATTGTTTTGTATAATGAAAGATTTAGTTATTACACAAAAGATATTCTCAAAGGAAGAGTGTGAAAAGATATTAGAGTTACCATCTAAATTAATTACTGAAGATAGTAAAGAGGCAGTTGAACAAAAGAAAAAATACTCAAAGGATTATGGTAATTATCCAGCAAAGATTCTAAACAATGATACATGGGTAAGAGAGAGAATGGAAACCTATTTATCAATCATTAATAAAAAATATTTCAATACACAATATAAAGGTTTAGTAGACTATATTTCTATAAAAGAGTATAATATCAATGATGGTTTTGGTTGGCATACTGATGTGTTAAATGATAATCGTAGGTTAGGAGTTACAATACCATTAAGTTTAGATTGTGAGGGTGGTGATTTTGAATTTTTTCAAGGAGAAGTTTTCAAAGTAAAACAAGAAGTTGGAGTTGGAATAGTATTTCCAATATTTTTATATCACAGAGTTACACCTATAATCAAAGGTAAACGAACAACATTATTAACATGGACAAAAGGTGAGGAATTAAATTGGTAAAAGTATTAGTATCTTGGAGTGGTGGATTAGATTCTACTTATTTATTATATCATCATTTGAAAAATACTGATTATGAAATTCATGCACATCATGTAAAATTATTAAATCATGGTGGTATGTTAAAAAGACAATTGGAGGCAGTAGAAAGTATAAATCCAATTTTACAAAAAATAAGACCATTTAAGTTTACACAATCAGTTCAATATGCCTTACCATTAGGAGATGTATTTATATCATCGATTGATTGTGCGAGAATATGTTTTAAAGAAGAGTATGATTATTTAGATGTTGGTTGGGTAAAGAATGATGATGGTGGAGATGCCGAAATCAATTTAAAAATGATGAAACAAGTTATGAGTGCGATTAATGAAAATGATAATTATACTACACACCAATTCACATGGAGAAGACCAATAAAACACATTACAAAACAAGAGTGTTGGGATGGGTTACCAGAGGAAGTAAGAGAAAAGATTTGGTGTTGTAGAAATGAAGAGATTTGTGGTGAGTGTTTTCAATGTAAGGAGATGAAAAAAATTACATTTTAAACATTAACATCACTATTTATTTATATCTAAAAGGTTATTCACTATGAAAACAAAATCACTATTTGACCACATAAAACAGATTACTAATGTCCAAAGTCCAACTTATTGGGATTCTTTATCAGAATCAGATAAGAAAACTTGGTCAAATTATATGGTGCATAGGTTTTTAAGTATGAAGTCCGAATGGATACAAGTTGTAAATGAAATACAAAAGTATTGGGAGTTATCACCTAAGAATTTATATCAGTTTTATATTGATATAATACCAAAGGGTAGAACATTTCTTAAATACACAAAGTCAAAACATAAATCGAAAGTAAACACATGGGTTATGGAATATTTGTGTGAGTATTTTGAATGTAGTTCAAAAGAAGTAGAAGATTATTTAGAAATATTAACACCGCAACAAGTGGAAACTATTGTAATGAAATATGGTGTTGATGAGAAACAATTAAAAACAATATGGAGTAAATAATGAGTTTTAAAAATCAAGAATCATTTTATATGAAAGAAATGGAATGGGGTGTTAATTCAAAAACCAACACCACTTATATGAACTATGAGTTTGACATAGATTCATTGTATTCAACAATAGTTAAACTCGATTATTTAGTTAGAGTTAATCCACACTTAGATATTAATTTAAATATTGCTTCTTATGGTGGTGATGTTTATGCAATGTTGGGGTTAGTGGATTATATTAAAGGTTTACCAGTCAAAGTTAACACACATTGTATCGGAACTTGTATGAGTGCCGCATCAGTATTACTTGCGTGTGGAACTGGTTTAAGAACAATGACAAAACATTCAACCGTAATGGTTCATGAGGGTTCAGCATTTGAGGCAGGTAAAACTACTGATGTTATGAAAGGTGTTGACCACTTAAAAGATTTACAAAAAGAAATCAATAAATTAATGAGTGATGTTACAAATAAAGACCAGAGGTTTTGGGAACTAACTCAGAGAAATGATACATATTTAAGTGCAGAGAAAAGTCTTGAATATGGAATTATTGATAAGATTATATAAAAAAAGCTTGACACATATAGTAAAAGTGTTGTATATTAACATATATCAAATTGGAGAAAAATATGGTAAAGGTGATTAAGGATACACCTAATAATAGTAGTAAGGCAAAAGTCGATGTTGTAGACTACATGGAAACTAAGTATCCACAGATGACTTCAGAGTTTAAAAGAATTCAAAAAGACCAATACGAATTATTTCTGAGGAAACAATATGACTATGGCCCACAAAACATTGCAGTTGGAACTGCATTGATTAATGATGATGATAAGAGATTATCTTTAATGGGTATCTGGTTTAGGATTAATGATAAAGTAGAGAGAATCAAAACTCTTATCATGAGAGGTGATGATGGTTCTTTAGAGAATGAGGGTTTGGTAGATAGTTATTCAGATATCTCAAACTATGGAGTGATGGCACAAGTAGTTGCGAGAGGTAAATGGGCTAAGTAATGACAATCGGAATAGTTGGTCAAGGTTATGTTGGAAGTGCTATCAAAGTAGGATTTGAATCACATTACGATTTACATACTTACGATAAATTTGATTTAGCAAAATCCACTCTACCAAATATAAATGATTTGGTTCAAAAATGTGAGGTGATATTTGTATGTGTCCCAACACCAATGAGAAAAGATGGGACTTGTTATACAGGTATTGTAGAAGAGGTGGTTAAAGAAATTGATTATTGTGTAGATACTGATAGGGATAAACCTATAGTGGTGATTAAATCTACCGTCCCACCAGGAACTACTGATAGATTAAATAAGAGTTACTCGAATGTCAATGTAATATTTAATCCTGAGTTCCTAACAGAAGAAAACTTTTTAGATGACTTTAAGAATCAGAGTCGTATCATCTTGGGTGGAACAAGAAAAGGAACCAATCTATTAAGACAAATATATTCCAAAGTATTTCCACAGGCAACTATCGTGAAGACAGGTAGTAAAACTGCTGAGATGGTGAAGTATTTTATCAATAACTTCTTGGCAACTAAAGTATCATTTGCAAATGAGATGAATAATATATGTGAACAGATTGATATTGATTATGATAAAGTTGTAGAGTATGCAACTTATGATGAGAGGTTAGGTAAATCCCATTGGGCTGTGCCAGGTCCTGATGGTGATTATGGTTATGGTGGACATTGTTTACCAAAAGATTTAAGTGCGATTATTAATCAGTTTGAAACCTATGGTTTATTAGAGGCCGTAGAAAATGTTAATGACCAAGTTCGTAATAATCGTGATTGGGAAGAAATGAAAGGAAGAGCTATTATAGATGAGTAGAATAAGTTATAGTCAGTTTGCCAAGTGGGACAAATGTCCATACACATGGAAACTTGATTATGTAGACAAACAAACAACATTTTATGGTAATATTTATACCTTATTTGGTTCTGCATTACACGAAACCATTCAGGCATACTTAGTTGCATACTATAATAAGACAATCAAATATGCAGATAGTCTTCCACTAAAAGACATTCTACAATATAGAATGGAAGAGAACTACAAGAAATCTAAAGAACAACATGGTGATGATTTTGATGTTTCATTAGAAGATATGAAAGAGTTTTTTCAAGATGGTGTTAATATCATTGAGGAGTTCTTGAAAAGAAAATCAAGTTACTTTCCTAAGAAGAATACGGAATTAGTTGGTATTGAGTTAGACTTAAATCAGAAGTTAGATAATAAACTAACTTTCATTGGATACATGGATGTGGTTATACATAATAAAGTTACAGGTCGTGTGAAGATTATTGATATCAAAACTGCAACAATGGGTTGGAACAAATACCAAAAGGCAGACAAGAACAAAACTAATCAGTTGTTGTTGTATAAGAAATATTTCTCAGACCAAACAGAAATTCCAATGGATAAAATAGATGTTGAATATTTAATATTAAAGAGAAGATTATATGAAAACTTGGCATACCCACAGAAGAGAATACAAGTATTCACACCTGCAAGTGGTAAACCAAGTATAAACAAGGTTATGACAAGATTAGACGAATTTATGTCTGAGTGTTATGATGAAAATGGTAAAATTATTGCACATGATTACGAAAAATGTGAACCATACAAAAAATGTAGGATGTGTAAAGGATTGTAATGAATATACGATTAAAATTAAGTGACTTTGTAGGGAAACCATTTCAACAAGAGGTTCTTGATACATTAGACCATGTTGTTGGGTTTACCTTTATCCCTAATTTACTGAAAGTTTATTTTTGGTATGATAGAGATAATGAGTTTGTAGACTTAAATCAGATAAAGGATTTTATGGTAGAGTGGGAAAATAATCCACACATTCGTGGTAAAACTATAATAAGACCAAAATTTTTTGATAATCAGAATGATTTTATTAACTATGATATTATACCAAAAGAAGTTTATGATAAATATCGTGCACAATACACACGATTTAGTTGGACATACCACACTCCTGAACGAGGTATTATTTCTGGTTTAAAAGAATTCGAAAAAACTATGAGGTTCATATATGAGGACAAACCTAAGAAACAGAAAAGAAATGATGATGAAAGTAGCAATCATAGGTAGTCGTGAATATACTAACAAAAGAAAGATAAAAGATTTTGTCTTCCAACTGAAAGAAAAATTTGGAGATGAATTAGAAATAGTAAGTGGTGGTGCAAAACAAGGTTCTGATAAATATGCAAAACAATTTGCACTTGAGTTTGGTGTAAATTATTCAGAGTTTCCACCATACCATGAACCACACAACATTCATTGTATTCATGGTGCATTTAGATATGGTAAACCATATAATGTTGGGTATTATCATAAAAGAAATAAAGAGATAGTGGAGTATTCTGATTATGTATCTGCCTTCGTATCTAATCCAGAAAGGATATCGAGGGGAACAGGTTCGGCATTAGAATATTGTAGAAAAAATAATAAAAAATTCGTTATTTTAGATTAACTTATATATTTATTGTATATACATATATACATAGTGAGGTATTAAAATGTCAGATAATAAATTAACATCAGTAAAAGTTATTGATGAATTATATAGAAAGTTCAAGGAGAAATCTTTACAAAAAGATTTTTCTCTACAAAAACTTGTCAATCGTAGTATAAATTTGTTTGTATATGATGAGGAGTTTAGAAAGAAAATCTTAGAAGATAGTAACTTAGAATCAAGCGGTTCAAAATATTAAACAATAGTAAAGGTTATACATGAAATCACTTCCAAAATTAAAGTCGGTAAAAGTAAGTAATAAGAAAAAAATATTATTATTGTCAGATGACCTAAGAATGTCAAGTGGTGTCGGAACAATGTCAAGAGAGATAGTGTTTGGGACACTTGATAAGTATGATTGGTATCAAGTAGGTGGTGCAATCAAACATCCTGAAAAGGGTAAATTGATTGACATGAATGATGTTGTCAGAAAAGAAACAGGTATTGAAGATGCAAATCTAAAGGTGTTACCGATTGATGGTTATGGTAATCAAGAATTAATCAGAGATTTAATAAGAACTGAAAAACCAGATGCCATTATGATTTATACAGACCCAAGGTTTTGGATTTGGTTATTTGAAATGGAACATGAAGTCAGACAGAACATTCCAATCTTCTATTATAATATTTGGGATGACTGGCCGGCACCAAAATATAATCAAAATTATTATGAGAGTTGTGATTTGATTATGAATATTTCTAAACAAACTTGTGCAATTGTGAATGATGTTTGTGACAATAAACCAAGAACAGATTGGGACTCAACTTATATTCCACATGGTATCAATGAGAAACACTTTTATCCTGTTGAGAATGAAGATGAGAAAAAAGAAATGGAACAGATGAAAAAACAACTCTTTAAGGGTAAAGATATAGATTTCTGTTTGTTCTATAATAATCGTAACATCAGAAGAAAGATGACTTCTGATACAATCATGGCATTCAGAGAGTTTGCATACAGACTACCAAAGGAACAGAGAGATAAAGTTGCGTATGTTTTACACACACAACCAGTTGATAACAATGGAACAGATTTACCAGAGGTAGTAAAGGCAATGTGTCCTGATTTGAATATCATATTCTCTACTGAAAAGTTAGATAATAAACACTTGAATTACCTATACAATATTTGTGATGTGACGATTAACTTGGCGTCAAACGAGGGATTTGGATTAGGAACTTGTGAATCACTAATGTGTGGAACACCAATCATTGTAAATGTTACAGGCGGACTACAAGACCAATGTGGATTTATGACTAATAGGTCAAGTGAAAATGAAGTTCCTGAATGGGATTATTTAACAGATACAGATTACAAAGAAATTAAATCACTACATGATTGGAGAAAGTATGAAAATAATGAAAACTTCAAACATGGAGAATGGGTAAAACCAGTGTGGCCGAGAACAAGGTCATTACAAGGTTCAGTTCCAACACCATATATTATGGATGATAGATGTGATTGGGTTGATGCCTCACATTCAATTGAATATTTTTACAATCTATCTAAAGAAGAAAGAGATAGAGTAGGTAGGTTGGGTCATGAATTTGTAACAAGTGATGAGGCAATGATGAGTGCAAGACATATGTGTGAGAATTTTATTGACCATATGGAAACTGCATTTGAAAAATGGACACCACGAAAAAGAGTAAACACATACAAGGTATAAAATGAGTAAACCATTAGTATTAGTAATAGCACCAGTCAATACAAGAAGTGGGTATGGAAATCATGGTAGAGATATATGTCGAGCTTTGATTGAGAGTGATAAATATGATGTCAAGATAAATGCAACTCGTTGGGGAAATACACCAATGAACGCACTTGAAGATAATAATCCACATCACAAATTGATTAAGAGTAAAATTTTACAAACACCAAATCTTGAAAGACAACCAGATTTATGTATCCAATTAACGGTTCCAAATGAATTTCAACCATTAGGTAAAAAGAACATAGGATTCACTGCAGGTATCGAACACACTATCGCACCAGCAGAATGGTTAGAGGGTATAAATCGTATGGATAAAACAATAGTTACTTCAGAGTTTTCTAAAGAAGTAATATTGAATACCGTATTTGATAAACATGATAAACAAACTAATCAGAAAATCTCTGAGATTAAAGTTAACAAACCAGTAGATGTATTATTTGAGGGAACAGACGAAACACTCTATGGTAGTGTTGATAAATTTGGAAAAACTATTGAAGATGTTTTTAATGATATAGATTCAGATTGGAACTTCTTATTTACAGGACATTGGTTACAAGGTGGACTTGGTGAAGATAGAAAAGATATTGGTATGATGATTAAAGTATTTTTAGAAGTATTTAAGAATCAACCGAATCCACCAGGTTTAATCTTAAAAACAAGTGGTGCAGGTTTCTCTATAATAGACAGAGAACAAATCAAAGATAAAATTCAGATGATTAAAGATGATGTAAGTGGTAAAGACCTACCACCAATATATTTAATACATGGTGATTTAACAGATAGTGAAATAAATGAACTATATAATCATCCAAAAGTAAAATCACATTTATCATTTACACATGGAGAGGGATTCGGTAGACCATTATTAGAGGCATCATTTAGTGGAAAACCAATAATCTCACCTATTTGGAGTGGACAAAAAGATTTCTTAGACCCAAACTATACGGTTGGGTTAGGTGGTCAATTGACTAATGTTCCTAACTCTTCATTTCCAAAACAATTTTTTGTAGAGGGATGTCAATGGTTCACCGTAAATTATGGACTTGCAGGACAGATAATGAAAGATGTTTTCAAAAATTACAATAAGTATTTAGTCAATGCACAGAAACTTATGATTATCAATAAATCAAAATTCACTCATGATAAGATGAGAGAAAAATTAGAGAGTATAATTGATGATGTGGTTAAAGATGTTCCTAAACAAGTTAAATTAAATTTACCAAAACTTAAAAAGGTGTAATATGAAAGAAACAAAAACAACTTGTCCAAATTGTTTTGATAGTAAAAGATGTTTTGTTGAAACATCAGACGATGGTTTCGCGTCATATATGTGTATGAATTGTGGTTTCATGAGTAATTCTGCCTATAAAAAAGATTCAAAAGAATTAGAAAGTGCAGTGAAGGCATCTACACAATTAATGAATGATTTATCTATTTATGATTATGATAGGGAAATACAATGGTTCCCATCAACATTAAATATGGGTAAGTTTGGAGTGATATATCCTGAGGGTAACAAGGATAATTGGAAATGGAAACTTGCACAAGTCAGAAAATTAACACCAGAGGAACAAAAAGACCCAAAGTATCAAGGACATGATAGAGTATTGGATGTAGATAATTCTAAAGAATATGGAATGTATGAGTTTTTAGATGCATGTAAAGAAATGGGTATTGTTAAAGATTTATGAAAAACACGAGTTGGGAAAAAGTTCAACCAGGTCAAATAGTTTCTTTTATTTATAAATCAAAGGAATCTAAAAAAGGAATTAGAAGAACCGTATTATGTTTGAATCCAAAATTGTCCTACAGAAAAAAGAATAGTAGACTTACATATTTCTTTGTAGGGTTACAATTAGATACTGCGATTACTAAACCAATCACTGCAACAAAGTTCGAGAATCTAATTAAAGAATTTGGTGGGTTGAATAAAGATGGTAGTATTACAGAGATTGGTAGATTCAGTAATACAATTTCTAAACAAGAAACTCAAAGACTTTATCAATCATTACAAGATTTAATTGAAAAGTATAAAATATTCAGAACATATAATTTAAGAGAGTGTAAGAAAAGACGAGTGTATCTTGAAGATACTTATAGAGAATTACCAAAAGATTCTGTAGATGAGTTGATACAAGAACAAAAACTATTGGAGTTTGATTTTGAATTATGAAAATTAGTTATGGAATAACCGTATATAATGAACACAAAGAATTAGATAACTTACTATTTCATCTATCTAAACACATAAGAGATGAAGATGAAGTAGTGGTTACACAAGATGTATCTAAAAAAGGAACAGGTGTTTTTGAACCTGAATTTCAAGCACTTGAAAAGGTGTTGGAAAAATATGAGTATGGTAATTATTTCAAGAATTTAAAAGTAACAGAATTTCGTTTCAACAAAGATTTCTCTAAATTAAAAAATCATACAAAAGAACATTGTTCAGGTGATTATATTTTTCATATTGATGCAGATGAAATACCAAATGAAATACTTATAGAACAACTACCAGAAATATTAAAAATGAATGAAGTTGATTTAGTATGGGTTCCAAGAATAAATATTGTAAATGGTATTACAGACTTTCATTTGAACTTATGGAGATGGAGAACGACAGACGATGGGTGGATAAACTTTCCTGATTATCAGGCGAGAATATTTAGAAACTCAGATGAAATAAAATGGGTGAAACCAGTTCATGAACACATTGATGGGTGTAAAACTTACTCACATCTTCCACCACAAGAAGAATTGACTCTGAAACATGAGAAAGACATTAAAAGACAAGAAGTTCAAAACAAACTATACGAACAAATTATATAGGAGATGAGATGTTAAATATAGAGAGTATCGACCAAGTGTTTTATAAGGTAGTTAATTCAGATGAATGGAAAGAACTACAAGACAAATTTAATGAGGCGGATGACATTTATGTTTTAGGACATGGTGGAAATCTTGCAGTCGCAGACCACGCAGCCATTGATATATCAAGATTGAGTAATGGAACAAAAAATGCTATGTGTCCTGGTAGTGGAACATTAGTTACATCACTAATCAATGATACAAACTTTGACCAATGGATGGTTCAATGGTTGAAAATGGTAACATCAAGTAAAACAGAATCTCAGATGAAAAAATCTTTAATCTTAGGATTCTCATCATCAGGAACTTCAAGAGATATTATTAAGGCATTACAATGGGGTTATTCAAATGATATGATGTTAGGTTGTATAACCGCAAAACCATTGATTGAAAGTGTTCCAAAAACATCAGAAGTAAAATTAGGAGTTGAGTATTACCACACTTCAGAAGTATTATCATTACTATTACAATATGAATTAACACATGGTAGTGGTAAAGTTTGTCCACCAATTGGTGGTAATAAACCAGAGGATATCGCACACTACAATAGTAATAGAGAAGTTCGTGAGATTGGATTCAAAGATGAACTGAAAAATATTGCAGTAGATTTTGATGGTGTGATTCATAAAAATTCAAAAGGATATCATGATGGGACAATTTATGATGAACCACTTGAGGGTTCAAGAGAGGCATTAGAAAAATTATCAAAGGATTATGATATCGTTATCTTTACTGCAAAGGCAAAACCAGATAGAGGGTTGGTGAATGGTAAAACAGGAACACAATTAGTTTGGGAATGGTTAGAAGAACATGACATGGCACAATTCGTGACTAAAGTTACCGCAGAAAAACCAAGAGCAGTCCAATATATTGATGATAAAGGAATTAAGTTTACATCATGGGAAGAATATTGGGGGGAGAATGTCTGAAATAACGGCAGTAGTTCCAACACGAAAAGGTTCTGAAAGAGTTAAAAGTAAAAATACTCGACCATTTGCTGGTAAGAGTTTATTAGAGGTTAAACTTGATAGGTTGATTGAGTTAAAAAAGGTTGGTTCAATAAAAGATATTGTTGTTAATAGTGATTGTGATGAATCAAGAAAGATATCAGAATCATATGGTGTAAAGTTTGTTGAGAGAGACCCTTACTTGGCAAGTTCAGACGCACCTATAACAGATTATTGGAAAGAGGTTTTATTAAATACTAAAACTGAACACTCTATGTTGTGTCAGTGCACGAGTCCATTAATTAGATATGATTTTTATATGAAGGCTATCAATGAGTATAAGAAATATAATTGTTCTTCTATGATAGGAATTGATTATGTTAAGGATTACCTTTGGAAAGATGACAAGTCTATTAACTATGACTGGCCTGAACATCCAAAGTCACAAGATTTAACAGATTATTACAGATTAAATTTTGGATTGGTAATTATTTCTAAAGAAGAATTACTAAAGTATAATAATATAAAAACACCAAATAGTCATCTTATGTTAATGAGACCTGATGAAAGTTTAGATATAGATAACATAACTGAATTTAGATTAGCAGAGTTATTGTATGAAGAAAATTAAGGCATTAGAAGAGTGGACTTGGATATTTACTCAGTTTGCTGGGATATCATATGATTTACATGAGAATGAAAAGTCACATGAGATAGAATCTTTCCCATCATCAAAACCATTTTTTTATTGGGTGGATGAATCTAAAATTAAAGTAAATGAAAAAAAAGGAACCATTAGTGGTTCAACACAAAATAATGATGTATATAAAATAGATTTTAATCCAAAAAAAGTTTGGAAAGATTGGACACCACCAAAGTATAGTGAGTATTATGGTAAACTTAGTCCATTAAAATCTAAGAAACCAATTATTGTCATAAATAATAAATACAATCCTGAGTGGGGTCAACAAGTTCCTTTTAATTTTTTACCATTAGATTGTTTAAAAGATTTTTGTGAAAAGTTTTCAGATAAATATGAAATACTTTATATAAGATACGAGGGTAAAGGTCATTCATTAGAGAGTGGATATTGGGATGATGTTCCATCCTACACAAAAGAAGAGTATGGTGATTATGAGTTGATAAAGGAGTTCGGTATAAAAACAATATATGATTTTATGGATGAACACGATGAGAAAGACTTTAATGTCGCACAAATGATGATGATGAGTAAGGCAAAACATATCTTATGCACTGCAGGTGGTAATGCAGTATTGTCTTCATACTTTGGAGAGGATGTTGTAATTTATGGTCATCCTGATTGTAAATCAACATCAAGAGGAATATGGCATACTGATAGTTGGTTAAAAGAATTAAGTGGTTCTAATATTATAGGACATAATCATTGGGGTAAAATGATAAACGATTGTGAGAACAGATGGTTAGATTAATGGAAAAGAAAGATGTTCCTTTCTTTAATTCAGTTAGGAATGAGTGTAGTAAATATTTACATGATAAATCAACACATACTTTGGATGAAGCTTATGATTGGTTCGAGAAAGAAGAAAGATTGTATTTCATATATGAAATTGATGGTAGGAGTATAGGTTATTTCAGAACATCAGATTGGGGTGGATATAAAACTGAAAAAACTTGTTACATTGGTATGGATATTCATAAAGATTATCGTGGGAAGAAACTTGCAGTCAATGCATATGGTGAGATGATGGAGTATTTAGTAAACAACTATGATATAACAATGTTTAAATTAGAAGTGTTAGGTAGTAATGTAAGGGCACAAAAACTTTATGAGAAGTTGGGATTTGAACAAGTTGGTGTTGAGTTATTAGAAAATGATGAGAGTATTTTTATGGAGTTGAAAGTATGATAGATAAAAATAAATCAGTATTGTTGATTGGTTCAGATGGATTTCTTGGTAATTGGTTCAAAGACATTCTTACATACAATGGTAACGAGTTTTTATGTTATGATATACAAAATGGTGATGATATTTGTAATCCAATAGAATTACCAAGATATGATTATGTAATAAATTGTGCAGGTATTGCAAGTCCAGAAAAGTATATGAAACTACCAGTTGAAACTATGGATGTTTCTTATATTGGAACAAAGAATGTATTAGATTATTGTGTTGATAATGAAGTAGAAAGTGTATTGATGTTCAGTTCAAGTGAAGTATATGGAACACCAAAACCTAATTCAATACCAACAAAAGAAGATTATGTTGGAACGATACCAACACGAAGTAGTAGAAGTTGTTATGATATTGGTAAACAAGTTTTAGAAACATTGTGTCACATTTATTATAATAAACACAACTTACCAGTAAAGGTTGTTAGACCATTTAATTTTTATGGGCCATATATGGGAATCAATGATAACAGAGTATTATCTAATTGGATGAGAAGTTATCTAAAAGATGATGATGTTATGATTTATGGTGATGGGTTACAGACAAGAACATTTTGTTATGTTGAAGATGGTATAGATATGTGTCTTGGGGTGTTATTGAATGGAAAAGATGGGGAGATATATAATGTTGGTAATCCAACACCTGAACTAAATATGATAGAGTTGGCAGAAGTATTTTGTAGGGTATTAGATTATAAAGACAGGTATGTTATTAGAGACTATCCAAACTTCTATCCAAAAGATGAACCACTAAGGAGATGTCCAAATATTGATAAGGTTGTTAGAGATACAGGAATACAACCTAAAACCACATTAGAAGTTGGTTTGAAACAAATGTTAAATTATTTTAAGGAGAATGAGTTATGATACCATTATTTAAAGTTCACAATCCACCAAAAATCGGAGAGAAACTACAAGAGGTTTGGGATAGTGGATTTGTTACAGAGGGAGAATGGTCAGATGAATTTGAAAGACAATTTGGTGAATACATAGGAAATCCATATGTTTCATTGGTTAATAGTTGCACATCTGCATTACATTTAAGTGCGAGATTATGTGACATCCAACCAGGTGATGAAGTAATCACTACTGCGATGACTTGTATGGCAACTAATGAACCATTTTTTAATGAGGGTGCAAAGATAGTATTTGCGGATATAAATCCTACTACAGGAAATATTGACCCAAATAGTATCAGAGAAAAAATAACAGACAAGACAAAGGCGATTGTTGTTGTTCATTGGGCAGGACAACCATGTGATATGAATGAGATATGTAAGATAGGAAAGGAACATGGTATAAAGGTAGTTGAGGATGCTGCACATGCACTAAGAGCAAAGTATGATGGTAAGTTGATTGGTAATCATGGTGACTATGTTTGTTTTTCTTTTCAAGGTATTAAACACTTAACTACAGGAGATGGTGGTGCAATAACTTGTAAGTCAAAAGAAGAACAAGAGAGAATCAGAAAATTAAGATGGTTTGGTTTAGATAGACATTTTACCGCACCTGCAGGACAACCACCTGCATCAAGATGGGAACAAGATATAACAGAATCAGGTTACAAATATCATATGAATAATATTAATGCTCGTATTGGTATAGAACAGATGAAATATATTGATGATGTAATTGACAGACATATAGATAATGCATTATATTATGATGAACATATCAGTAATCCTAAAGTAGAGATATTGAAAAGAGACCCAAAGGCAGAACCAAGTTTTTGGATTTATTCAATATTAGTGGATGGTGATAGACAACGATTCAAGGATTATTTAGAGGAAAATGGAATCGCATCAGATGTGGTTCATGTTAGGAATGACCAATATAGTTGTTTCAAAGATTTTAAAGATGATACTTTAGAGGGTCTAAGGTCATTCGAAAGTAGACTACTACATATACCAGTTGGGTTTTGGGTAACTGATGAAGATAGAGAACACATAGTTAAAGTGGTTAACTCTTATGAATAATGTATTAGAGTTAAAAGATAAACATAAAGGGGAAGATTTATGGGTAATAACTGCAGGTTCATCTCTTGATTTTGTAAGTAAAGATTTCTTCGATGGTAAATTAACAATCGGTCAGAATGATATTTGGAAACATTTCAAGTGTGATTATGTTGTTATGAAAGATTGTAATGAAGAACCAAGATTCCCAAGACTATTAGAACAACTTAATAATGTAGGTATACCAGTAATTTATTCTAAATACTATAAGGGATATAGAAGAAATGGTTTAAATAATGTCCCTAATAAAAATTCATATTACTTCGACCATAACCCAAGAGACAAAGGGTTTGATACAGAATTAATGAACTTATCTGATGAAGAGGTAATTGTATCAAGGTCAACCGTAACGAGTATACTTCACATTGGTGCATTGATGGGTGTAAAGAACATTATTCTATGTGGTCATGATGCAGGAAAAATTGATGGTAAATTATACTTTAAAGATTATGTGGAAAAGGATTGGGTTTCTGCAGGTAATTGGAGTGGTATTGAGGAATGGATGGGTAAGTTAGAGGATGAGACAATAAAAGTAAAACAATTTTTGAATTTCAAATATGGAGTTAATATTTATAGTCTGAACCCATTTATTAATTTTAAATTAGAGGGACACAAATACGAGGCATCATGATGAATATATTAGTTACAGGTGGAGCAGGTTTCATAGGGACAAATTTAATTGAAAGGTTATTGGAAGATGGACACAAAGTTGTATCATTGGATAACTATTCGACAGGTAAAAAAGAGAATGAAATAGATAATAAAAATGTTACATACTTTGAGTGTGATATTAGAGATGTTGTAGATTTCAGTTTCTTCATGGATAAACCAGATATCATTTATCACTTATCTGCACTTGCAAGAATCCAACCATCATTTGAATATCCTGCAGTTACATTTGACCACAATGTTTTTGGAACACAAACCATATTAGAATGGGCAAGAGAAAAGGATTGTCCAATAGTATATTCTGGTTCGAGTAGTTTTCATGGTGGAGTATATAAAAATCCATATACCTTTACAAAGTGGCAGGGTGAAGAGTTATTCAGAATGTATAACAAAGTTTTTGGTTTACCTATGGTTATATGTAGGTTTTACAATGTATACGGCCCACATCAATTAACTGAGGGTGAGTATTGCACCGTAATTGGTATTTTTGAAAAACAATGTAAAGAGGGTGTAGAATTAACTATTACAAGTGATGGTGAACAGAGAAGAGATTTCACTCATGTATTTGACATTGTAGATGGTCTTGTAAAATGTGGAGATGCCTTGGTATTAGATACAAACAAATATAAAGTAGATGGTCAAGTATTTGAGTTGGGTAGAGGAAAGAATTATTCTATAAATGAAATCGCACAATCATTTGAGTGTGGATACACTTACATACCAGAAAGACCAGGTGAGGTAAGAGAAACACTTTGTGATGATACAAAGGCGAAAGACTTACTTGGTTGGAATCCAACAATAGATGTTATAGATTATATAAAAGGACTTAAGGTTATTAATGAATTATAATGCAATATACATGGTCGCGATTGACCATGATAATTCAAATTTCAAACATTCAAATTTTTCAGAGTATTCAATAAAGTCTTGGGAATATTGGTGTAAGAAAAACAATGTAGATTTTCATGTCATTACCGAACACAATAAAGACTATGGATATCCCATTTGGAATAAGTTAGATGTCGTGGATGTTTGTGATAAGTATGAGTATGTTGGTATCGTAGATTGTGACACAATGATTAAATGGGATGCACCAAATATATTTGATACACTCGAAGATGGAATTTATGGTGTAAAAGATGATATTAATATGAATTGGGTTGTAAGTAGTGTAGAGAATTACAGAAAAGAATTTTTTAATGTTGATATTGATTTGGATAAGTATATAAATGCAGGTGTAGTTTTTCTTCACCATGAATCATTAAGAGTTTACAAGATATTGAGAGACTTTTATATTCAGAATAAAGATATACTTGATAATTGGAATAAGGGTGGTGGTAGAGAACAAACTTTATTTAACTACATGGCACAGACTAATGATTTTAAAATCAATCTTTTACCATCGACATGGAATCAATTAAACATAATAAAGTCGGAACTAATACAACATAACTGGCAAGTTGACCAAAAAGTAAATGATTGGAGTCTATGTAATCCACAAGAACCACTTAAGTGTAAGGCAGACCATGACAGAACACCTTGGTCTATGAAATATGGATACATAACACATTTTACAGGATTTCCAATTGAACATAGAGAAATGGTAATGAAATATTATTGGGATTTATTGGGTAAAAACTATGAGTAAGAATATTGTATTTATGCATACTATTGGTTATAAACCAGAGTATGAGGTATCAAAACAATCATGGTCACTTTGGTGTGATAAAAACAATGTAGAATTTGTTTTATTAGATGAATCAATTGATGACGATATGTTTCCTAATTATCAGAGATATTATTTATTTGATTTATTAGAAAATTCTGATAAAGATTTTGATAGAGTTTTAACTATAGATGCGGACACTATTATACATCCAAATGCACCAAACATATTCGAAGAGACAGATGAAAACAAGTTATACTTCGTTCATGATACAGGTAGTTATGATTGGATGTTAAGAGGTATGGAGTGGTATTCCAAAGAATTATTTGATGGTTTATGGTTTGATTATCTTGAATATGGTAATAGTGGGTTTCAGTTATTGTCTAAAAAACATATTGATTTCTATAAAAAAATGCAAGAGTTGTGGAGTGAAAATAAGGATGTGATTATAGACCTTTCACATAAATATGGTCTCGGTAAAGAACAGGCATTATGGAACTTGATGATAAGAAAACATAATATCGAGTATGAGTTACTACCTTATAAATGGAACATGACAAACATGATGAAGAAAGAAATATTAACAAATGGGTTGTTTATTAGTCTTGGTTGGGTGTATCATTTTAATGGTTTACCAGTAAAAGAAGAGGGAACACTTCCTTACTTAATGCAAAATGTGTGGAGTAAATTAAATGAAATTACAGAATAAATATGCAGTAGGTTGTCATGTAATGTTTTATGAGATAGAAATACTTACAGAGTATTTAAATTCTCTAAAGATATCACTACAAGGTATTGAGAATCCAAAGAATGTTATAGTGGATTTATTTTTCAATATCTCTGAGTTTTTTGAAGAAGTAGATGAAGAATCTATGAGTAAAAAAGATTTAATAAAAAAGTTCAATACAATGTGTTCTGAAATGACTAAACTTGGTGTTCTTGTTAGAAGTCAAGTTTATGACCAAAACAAACCTTATTGTATTGCAGATTACAGAAGAGATTTTAATTACAAATGGTGTAACATGGTTGATTATTTGGTTTGGGGTGAAAGTGATTGTTTATTACCAAGTCAAATGTTTGGTGTGTTAGAAACAATAAAAGACTATGCAAACCAAGAAAACATACATAGGTATACACTAACATTTGGTGTTAGAAAAATGTGGGATGAGAGTTGGAAAGTATTAGAACATCCAAAGTTTACCGATAAACCTTATTATGATATGGACACCGAAGAAGATACAAGACTTGCAACAACTTCACCTTGGAGTATTAGATATACTATGAGTCAAGAGGAAATGGAAGAAGTTAATAGTGAAACAGAAGACCTTGATGTTAGTGTGATAACACATCCAAAGTTTGATGGAAGTGGTTTAGTCATATCATCAGACTTAGTAAGGGGTGGAGTTAATTTACCACCTGCAGTATCAATGGTTGGTGATGACACAAGTTTTATGTATATGTGTCAGAAGTTGATGGGGGATAGTTATCGTCAATTTGTAGTTAGAAATATATTGAAAGTCCATAACAGAAATCATCCAAGAAAAAGACTTCATGTTAAGGATGAGGACAAAACAAAGTCTACACACTTTAAGAGACGAGATAATAGTTGGTATAAGATTATTAGTCAGATGAGTAAGGACAATTTGAATCAAATGTTTAATGGACAAGTTAAATTTAAAACATATGAGGATTTTAAAAATGAAACAAAATAGAAAATGGTTACCAACATTAGGTGAGTTAATAGATAGATTAAGTATTCATCAATTAAAAGAAGTATTTATACCTGAGAATAAAGAAAACTATGCACAAGAAATGAGTGACATGGTTCATGATATTAATTTAATATTAAAAGAACATAAGGGTCAGATTACAGGTGAAGTAATCAGAGCCATTATAGTGTTATCACAAATGAATGCACATATTTGGTATAATGAATCACAAGTTCGTAAAGGTGAAAAGGGTTCAGATAATCTGATGTTGACTCATGGATTAAATGGTATTAGAAATACTGCCGTAAATAAAATCATGGAAGTGGTTGGTGGTAGGAAAGATTATAAGGTAGATTGTATTGCATCTGAATTTAAAGATTGGGAAGTGAGTTGGGATGTTTCAAGAAACAAGAAGTAGGTCTACAAAGAAAACAATTACATGGAGAGTGATTGCATTTAGTAATTCATGGATGGTATTGGCATTAGGTATGACTGAAATACCATTTTGGAATGCAGTGATTATGAATGTAACAGGTATGATATTTTTTTACTTTCATGAAAGAATATGGAACAGAGTAAGGAGTGGAAGAAATGTTAATTAAAATGTTAAAAAAAATAAAAGATTGGGTAGACCCAAACTATTGGGCCGAGAAGATAGGTGAAGAGAGTGGTCTATATGATAAGGCAAGAAATTCAAAGTCTCGTAAATGGGTTGATAGTTTAGAGGGTTGGAAATGGTGGACATATCAAATAGTCGGTGGTATTATATTTGTAATCATTATAGAGTTCCTACTTAATTTAGTCGGTATGACTATGTTACCTTGGAGATAAAATGACAGAAACAAATGTAATAGTTGCAATCGATGATATACATCCTGAACAAGGTTGGGGTTGTGAGGGTGATATACAGATAGAATATTTAGATAAACTATGGGAAAAATATGGTTGTAAATTTTCACTATTTATTCCGAGTTATTATCATGATGAATATCCACTAACAAAAGATTGGATTAAATTTTGGGAATCAAAACCATACATAGAATTTTGTAGTCATGGTAGATTTCATAATTGTAAAAAGTATCCAGTTGAACAGATTGGAGAACAAGAATTCTTGGAGTTAGATTTTGGAGAGGCAACTGAAAGATGTCAACAGATTATAGATGATTGGAAAAAGGTTGGACATCGACCTAAAGGATTTAGGGCACCAGGTTGGGGTGTGACTCAAGATAGTGCAAATGCAATCAGTAATTATTTTGAGTGGGTTGCAGGACACGAAGAGATAAATAGAGATATCGAATGGAATTGTAGTAAATACTTTGTTGGTTGTGATGGTATACATGAAACAGAGAACTTACAATTGTATGGTAATACATTTATGTTTCAATCACATATACAAGGAGATTGGAATGACAATGTTTGGAATGAAGAAAATTATTTACATTTTGACAAAGTTTTAAACTATTTATTATCACAATATGAGTTACAATTCCAAACAATTTCAGAAATAACATGAACATAGTATTTTTTTCAGAGAGTCAAGTCAGAGGTCAGATACCGAGAGACTTTGAGAATGCAAGAACTGAATATTCATGGATGATTGCATTAGATGCCCCACATTATCCATTAGGAACCACTTGTAGTGTAAAATATGATTTAGGTATTATCATTATACCAAAATCCAATCCAAATGTAGATTTAAATCATTACAGACAATTTTGTGATAAGGTCGCGATAATGCAAGAAGGCCCACATTGGTTCTTTCAAGATTACACTATCGAAAACCAATTCAATTATTATTCAACATTATTAGATGCAGATTGGGTATATTGTCATAATGAAAGTGATGTAAGTTACTATCTTGGATTAGGGTGTAAAGATGTAAGAGTGATGAGAAGTTTAATGATACCTGAGGGTTTGAATCCAAGAAGTGAGTGGGGAGATGCCACAATGATTGGTGGTAACTTTGTTAGTTGGTATGGTGGATTTGATTCTTATATAGTTGCGAGAGAGATTGAAGACCAAATATATGCACCATCAATGGGTAGAAAACAAGACCAAGAAAGTTTGATTGAAGATATAAGTTATCTACCATATTACTCATGGAGAGATTGGATAAATGTATTAGGTCAATATAATATAGGTGTTCATTTGATGAGAACACATGCCGCAGGAACATTCGCGATGAATTGTGGGTTCCATGGGATTCCATGTATTGGTTATAAGGGATTGGATACACAAGAATTAATTCATCCACTAACTTCAGTAGAGGTTGGGGAATTAGATAAGGCAGTTGATATCATTAAGAAACTGAAGAATGATGATAATTTTTATAAACTATGTAGTGATACTGCAAAGAAAAGATTCGAAGAGAGTTATAGTGAGGAATCGTGGTTAAAAAATTGGAGAAGAATAAATGGAACCGATTAGTTTTATTTTACCAAGTAGAAATAATTTAAAGTATTTAAAACAGGCAGTTGAGAGTATAAGAAAGAACTCAATAGTTGAACATGAAATATGTATCGCAGATGATTTTTCTGATGATGGGACTATGGAATGGGTATTGGTTCAGATGAAACGAGATAAAAATATTAAGTTTCATAGAAACCATGGCCCGACAAGATTAGGACACACAATTCTATATGATACATTGATTAATGAATATGCAACTCACGATAGAGTTATTATATTTCATGCAGATATGTATTTATGTCCAAATACAGACACAGAAATAGATAGATTATTAGAGAGAGGTAAGGTTGTATCACTTACAAGAATAGAACCACCACTACATCCTGATGGGCCAGAGAAAATATTGTTGGACTTTGGAATTGAACCTGAAGAGTTTAAGGAAGAAGAACTACTGAAAATGGTAGAGGATACTCAGACAGGCAGAGATGGTATAAAGTATGGGCCTCTTGCATTAAATCAAGATACATCAGAGGGTATATTTGCACCTTGGGCAATATATAAGGAAGACTTTCAATCAATTGGTGGACATGACCCATTGTTTGCACCACAAAGTAAAGAAGACTCAGATATATTCAATAGATTCCTTTTAAATGGTTATCAGTTTATACAGACTTGGAAAGGTTTTGTATACCATATGACTTGTAGAGGTAGTAGATTTAAAGATGGTGCAGTTAGAAATCCTGATGGTCAAGTTTTTATGAGGGATAGAGAATCAGAAGAGTGGTTAACACAAAATATGATTTCTACAAGGAATTTTATTCGTAAGTGGGGACATTTTGTAAAACATGATGAGATGTTGAAACCAATTGTTCCACATAAATATGACATTGGTATTGTAGTTGAGAACTATTGTGACTATACTTTATTGAAGGCACTTGAACCATGGTGTAACAATATATTTGTTCCTGATGGTGCTTATATACAAGAATATATAAAAGAGGAACAACCAAAGACTAAATTTCCATTGAGAAGAAAAGTTCATCGTGATAGGGCATATCCTAAAAATGGTGTGGTAGTTAGAGTGAATGGTGAAATGTTAAATCAAAATAACTTTGAGTTAATAACAAAGTTACCAGAGATAATTGAAGATAGTGGAGATTTTGGTTCCTTTGAATTAGATATATTAAAAATTAGAATCACTAATTTACAGACATTTGAGGAAGATTTAATTAATGTCAAAGAATAAAAATCCAATGTCTTTACTTTACAATTATTATATCTCAGATTCAAGTGAGATTGATTTTTTAATACAACATTATAAAATCCAACCAACAGGATTTGTTCATGTAGGTGCACATAGGTTAGAGGAGAAAGGAACTTATTCTCAATATGTGGATAACGATAAAATGCTATGGGTGGAGGCAAATGAAGACTTGGTTAAGTTATTTCCTAAAGATAATGTAATACATGCACTAATTGGTATGAATGATGATGAGGAAATGGATTATCTTCACTACAATAATAGTAAATTAAATTCAGTCTTAGAGTTAGTGGATGAAGATGAAAAGAAAAAAGGATTTGAAATTGTATCTTCTACCAAAATGAAAATGAAAAGAATGGATACTATATTGAAAGATATTGATGATGACTATGATTTTTTAGTTATTGATGTTCAAGGTTATGAGGGTGAAGTTATATCAAGTTTAGGTTCAGAGTTAAAGAGATTTAAATATATTTTTGTAGAGACCAGTGATAGAGAAATTTATAAGAATGGTAGTTTGTTAAATAATATAACACCAAAACTTCAAGATTATAAATTAAAGTATCATAGGTTCCTTAATGGTTTTGGTAACGCCTTCTATGTGAGAAACTAATGACCTATTTTATAATACATAAAAAAGAATCAAAAGAAAATTTAATGTTCAGTAGTAACATATTGGGTGAAGAAAGTTTAGGTTCATTCTATCCTGAACAAGGATGGATGGCACTAAACAATATGATAAACAAGAGTCCTGAATCATTAGAAAACTATACTATCTTGGATGAAAAGGGTGGAACCTACACACTAACAGAATTTCTTGACAAGGTAGAAAAATTAAAGATAAAAAGAGCTTGACTCGTATTATAATAATTTAGTATATTGGGAGTATAAATAATGCCGAAATACAATTGGGAAGAATGGGAAGAACTCGAAGAAGAGACTTACAGAGAAACTATTAAACCAAAAATAAAACCAAAAAGGAAGAAAAAAAGTTATGATGAAGTCAATAAAAAACAAACTAACAGGTTCAATAAAAAACATCCTAATAGGAATTAGTTTACTACTTTATATTGGGTGTGAGGATTTATACTACGAGAATAGTTGGTATGATTATCCTGAACTTAAGGTTAAATTAAACATCGATTTACCACAAGATGACAATGGTTATTATCACATGAGTCTTGGAGATGGTTGGCAAACATTACAAAGATTAACTGCAAATGTTGAGGCGGTTGGAAAAGATTACGAGTGGTGGGAACGAAATGATGCAGAGTTACAGAAATTTCATTGGGAAAGTTCTCATTATTGGTATGTTGGAGATACATTAGGATATATTTATAAACGAGGGTTAACAAGTGATTTGGTGTATGTTAATTATGATACTACATATGTTACTTGGTTTGATGGGTTTGAAGTTCCTGTTGTAAATGGGAATAGTTATTCTAATAGTGATTTGGAAATAAATACAATGTTCGCACCAGTCAAAGTGATGAGTGGTGACACAATTAAAGTGAACTTATATTGGTATGATTGGAATCTTGATTATAATAATGAGGACTTTGAGATTATCGTAAACTAAAGGAGAATTACATTGCAATATGTATTAGTAAACAAATATGATGAGATTATAACATCAGTTAATTTAGAAAGTGAAGTAGGTATAAGTGGAGCAACCACATACTTTCAAGGTGTAAAGAAAATGCCAGATAGGAAATCATTCAATAGTTTATGGAAAGTAATGACAAGGGAT
>Ga0160423_10000385_pt1 | contig 35562 bp, 59 predicted proteins | sample CRUFie14St8metaG_FD_108191 | JGI IMG/M metagenome (GOLD analysis project Ga0160423, IMG submission 108191) | Marine microbial communities from the Costa Rica Dome - CRUD Field 142mm St8 metaG | ecosystem: Environmental > Aquatic > Marine > Oceanic > Photic zone | place: Costa Rica: the Eastern...
AGTATTTAGCTGACAATTTATCGGAAGTCTGGCCATGCCTAGCATAATAAGACTTTCGCCTCATTTTATCTTTTTTCGTTTTAGGGTTTTTTCCTGCACCTGTTACACCCTGTTGACCAAACCTAATTGTCTTAATTTTATCTCCAACCTTTGCAACCACAATATGGCTTTTGGTTTTATGATTTGGTGTTCTCTTCGGCTTATTGTATCCAGATACCCCTGCCTTTTCTAATCTATAATCTTTTGCCATTTAAATAATCCATGATGTATCAGGCCTGAAAACCTTCCTACTATTCCACCTGCCATATGATCCAGAGGCCAATGCACCCTGATCGGCAAATGTTAAGACAAAACTATCCGCAACGTCTGGAGACCTCTGGCCTCGCCTTTTCATCTCGTCTTTACTTTCAATCTTTAACTTACCTGTCGATAAATATTTATAACGAATACTGGTTAACTCCTGTATCAAGGCATCGTCTTGGGGTATCTTTACATCCCTGCCCTCAAACCATTCCCTAGCATTCCAAAATAATTCATCTCTTAACCTGCCAAATTTATCCTTCAGACTAGCTGATTCAGAAACTGCCACCGATACCGCAGGAAGATCTAATTCTTTGAGCCTGTCAGCCAATCCTGCACCAATACCAATCGCATCAATGTAAATAGCCTCTGGCCTGTCAGAATATCTTACCGCCTCGTACTCAGATAAAATAATTCCTGCCATCTCCATAATGTCTTTGCCAGAATAAGTCTTAATCGGCTCTAATAACTCCTGACCCCTTCTCTTGGCCAAGGCCGACCTGTCAGATCCGTATCTGGCTACATCAACACCCCAAACAACTGGTGTTGTCGGTGAAGGCTCTACATCCCTTGTAATAGCTGTTTCAAGTAAATGCATGGGCAATAACACATCATCAGACTGATCAGGAAAATCACCTGCCACCCTGACCCTCCAAATATTGCTATCCTCAGAATATTTGGATCTCATGTCCTCTAAAAACTGTTCGGATACATATTCACTTTCCAAACAACTTACCTTCATCGTAAACCAACGATGTCTCATGCTATGGAAGGCCTCATAAAAATATCCGTCAGACCTTGTGGGGTTACCACACATAACAACCTTCGCACCCTCGGTAGATAAACTACCTTCCGCAACCTGAAATATAATATCAGGAATACCAGAGGCCTCTTCACAAATAAAAAGCATATTCTCAGAATGAAAACCCTGTAAACTCTCTGGACTTTCCCTTCTGGATACCCTGCATACCGCATAACTGTCTTTTGCACCATGTAAGGCAATTTTATCCGACTTTATGTCCAACTGACTTTTAAAGCCATCAGGCAACTGCCTGTACCATTTATCCAATTCAGTCCACAAAACATCCTGCAACTGGTGTTGTGTATTTCCAGTAATTGCAATCTTGCAAGGATAATGAGTAAGCATCCACCATAAAATCAACCATGACTGAAAGGCTGTCTTTCCAACACCATGACCAGACCTGATCGCAACCTTATCATTTTTTTGTATGCCCCTTAATGCCTTCTTCTGCCACTTCTGGGGGGTAGCATTCAATACCTTCTCTACAAATAAAACTGGATCGTTTCGTAATTTCAATAATGTTTCAGTCGCTTTATCCAAAAGTCCGCCCCTATCCCTCCAACATGGCAAGGGGAGACCCCATGTAGATACCAACGTAATTATGAGGGGTATATATATTTTACACCTGCCCCCTGCCTGTCTCGAAGGGGGGGGGTAAAACAGAAAATCCCTGTAAAATTCCCTGATCTGGTTATCCAAATAGTTACCCAGATATATGTTTGTTAATTAATTCAATAACTTAGCTAGTGTATTCGTCAGGTTAAATATGTAACGACACTAATTTATTGTCTTTTTTTCTTCTTTTTCTGCCTCGTGCGTGCGTAATGCGTTACTTGTTGTAGTACCATCTACTATCTCCCCAACCGCTTTTAATGCATCCACATAGCTAGTTTCATGCTTAACTTCCATCCTATGAATGTCTCCATACTTCTTAGGTGCAAGTTTCATTGCATTCCACTTCAATCCATCAATAGCTACTCTTCCTGCATTAGGATCTAAGCTACCATCAACTACTCTATCCACTAGATCTAATATCCTATCAGCCATAACCTGCCCTCTATTCTCCATAGCAAGTGAATACTTTAATGCAAATGCATCGTCTTCATTTAGCTTCTTGGATACTATTCTCCATGAAGGCATATCTTTATCATTACCGCATACATCTCTTGCAGATCTTCCTTCACCAATTCTAGCTAGAAACTCTTTCCATTTTTCATCATTCATTCGTGGCATAATTCATCCCAATAAAAAAGGCCAGATACTTCGCTACCTGACCTTCCAACATTTTATGAAGAAAGATATGTTCGATCACTTTCAATTAAGGCATCTGGAGCAATCGTCAATAATCCATCTTGTAAAAAACAGTAAATTCAAAAGTTCTTTATGTCAAATTAATTTTCTTGTAATTTAATAATAATGCAATTAATATTCCTTCAAGACATAATTAGAGGAGATGTTATGAACTTAAACGAACTTATAATATACACACTTGGCATATCCATGTGTTGGATTTTCTTTTGGTTTATTCTGGTGATATCATGAAGAAGCTACTTGATTATGAAGAATTAATGATTGTTCGCAGGTGGCATTTATTGAACCATGAATGTTTTGAATCACATTACAATCTTGAAGCTAACAAGGATGACCCAGATCTAAAAAAACTCAGGCATTTAAAAAAAGAGATGAAAACTCATCTCGTACACATGGCCAAAGTTGATACTGCAATTAAGTCTAGGTATCATCAGGCTAAAGTTGGAGAGGATGGATTTAGGATTTTAAACTCTTAAATGCATCAGCTAGGTCATCCAGACTTAATCTAAATATCTCAGCCGAGGCTTTCACGTTTCGGCTGTTTTTTATTGCCCACTCTTTAGCTGATAAATTAAAACAAATAACATCCTGTACACAATCAAAACTTCTGCTTCCCATCAATCTTTTGATCTTATTATAATCTGCAAATGCTTCTGAACTGAGATTAAAGGTCTCTGCATAGGTCTTATCTATTCTTTCCTTACTAAAACTCATGGTAACCTTTTGTACCCTTCCTGCCCTTTTAAACAAGGATAAAAATCTAATGGCAGTCTGGTGTTGATCATAATTGATAATATCCTTCTTGTAGTAGGTATCAATCCACAATTGATCTGTAACGTATAATCTTTTCTCACCTGCTCTATTCGTCTGCTTCTCAATAACTTCATGCTTCTTGAGAAACTCAGGTGTTGGTAATACTCTTTCAGTCTGAATATTATATTTTTTCTTTTTCTTTTTCATCCAAATAAATCAAATTGATTATCCTGCTTAACCTTAATAATTTCTTTGCCAGAGTTTATTGCTTCAAGTTCTTGCATCATCTGGTCATATTTAATTCTGTTTACCTTCTTCAATTCCTGCATCAGTTCTTCATAGGCCTTATCGACCTGCTTTTGTTGTTCTGATGTAAGTCCGTTATCATACAGCTTATTCATATTTTGATAGCCTTTTACAATTACATTTAGATTTAAATCCATAACCCCAAAATGGAAACCAGACATATTCTTTACACTTCTCACATTGAAGTGTTTTGTTGTAAGGTGCTTTTATCTTTACACAATATTTAATAACTTTACCTGTCATTTTATTAAAAAATACTCCTGTAAGCCTCTGGTTGTCAATGGTTTGCCATCTATAGTATAAATTTCAGTTGTTCCATTCCTCATAGCATCTCTAAATGCTTCCCTGATCTTATCCCAGTCTTCACCAATTAATCTGTTATCAGTCTTGCTTTTCCTATAGATCCTATCAATCCAGTCTTCAATCATATCTTTTCCCTGCTGAGATAATTCTTTTGTTGGCCTACTTTTCTTAGCAATCGACTTCGCACTAGCCATTAAATATTCTGAAACATTATATTTTTCATTCTCAGTACAATGTTTAAATACCTGACATAGTTCATCACAGGCATGATCCATATCATCTTTTCTATCATTACTAGCTACATTGATCAGCTTGGATAAAAATGCCCTCGAATTTTTAGTTGTTGTCTTTTGTTTTTCTAGCCAAGGTAAATATAATTTCCATAATTTATCTCTTGGATTTAAATAGGCGATTTCGCCTTTATCTACTTTATAGTTATTAGATGTATTAGTAGATAAAGTAATATCATCTGATATATTATATATTATATCTTCGTGTGACGTTTCCGTCACATCCATTTTTGGGAGTGACGTTTGCGACACATACTTCTCAAGCATAGGCAGTCGATATTTATTCACCTTATTTGGCTCTTTGATTATTTCAATTAATCCTTGCGAAGCCAGACTTTGAATGTGCCTGTTTACATTTTCCCTTCTGATCTGGCATTGTTTACCAAGCCTATCCTGAGATGGATAAGCGAATTTAGAAACGTCATTATAATGGTTACAGATCCTGAGTAATATTTGCCATTCCATAGGACTGGGTAAAGATAACTCAATACACCATGCAACCGCCCTCAAACTCATTAACTTCGCCCTGCAATAAGTTCTAAGGCATCATCGTAATCCATAACCATTAAGGCCTTATTGTTGTCTGACTTGATAATTAATGCGTCATGGCCATCAATCCACTTGTATATTTCCTTAAAGCCACTTGCCCTGCATTTAACTTCAATGTGCCACTTCTCACCGCCTGTTTTATTCAGTATTAAATCGCCCTTCATAACATCTGTAGCACCACTTAATGGCACTCGGTAACACTCGATATCATCATGAAGCAAGGCCTGTTTTCTTAGGTTGTTTTCAGTCCTGTAACCTTTATCTCTCGATGCTTTTCCCATGTATCCAATCCTCCAATGCAACTTGACCATTTGACCATTTATAAATCTCTATCATATGCTTACCAGAGGGCAAGCCTTTTTGATAGAGCCACTTATTAACCGATGATTGATTTACACCCAACAGTCGTGCTAATTCGACCTGCCTGATGCCTTTTTCAACCATATATGCACTTAATTTCATGTAAATTTATCCCCTTTATTCGTTTAAGGCATATATTAATATGAAAAATAAAATTTAATCAACTGAAAAAAAATTTGATTAATTATGCCTTGTAGTATAATCTGGTGAAAATTATTGAGGAGATTGTATGAAAGAATACTTTAAACAATTTCAGCTATCTGAGAAAAACCTAGCTGAACGTAAGCTAAAAGTTACAGGTACAGACATTTGTATTTTAGCTGATGGCGATCCTGAGAAAGTTTTTAAACTCTATAAAGAGAAGACTAATCAGCTACCGCCAGATGATTTGACGAAGGTATGGCCTGTCATAATGGGGCATATTACAGAGACTGCCAATTTAGAATGGCAGGAAATGGAAAATAACTTTCTTATCAGGCATAGACAACAAGTCATTGATGGTGAAAAAGTTACAGACGAAAAAGAAAAAAAATATAATTTTATGAGATGTACAATAGATGGAGCAATTGAGCCTTATAAGGGTGCAGTTGCAGTCATTGATGCCAAGTTTACTTTTGGTAGGCCAAAAAAAGGCGAAGAGTACAAGGATGTAATTCCTAGGCTTATGAAATATTATTCACCGCAACTTCATTGGAATGCTTTTTTATTGGAGAACTATTTAAAAAGACCAGTTAAATATGGCCTATTATCTTTTATAAAGGCAGGTGATAAACCATTACTTGAAGAAATGAAGATAGATAAAGACTACCAAAAAGAATTAATTGAAGTTGGTAACTATTTTCATAATTGTGTGGTTCATGGTTTTGATCCAGTCGATTTACCTTCAATACAGGACTTTGTGCCAGAAGGTGACCTGATTCCAATAAGCATGGAACAGGATGAGAAATGGAAGCAATTTGCTAATCAAATTATTCAAACCGATGGAGCAAATAAAATATATAAAGAGGCCTGTGATGGTCTTAAAAAGCTAGTGCCTGCCAATGCTAAAGAATGTTTTGGGCATGGTGTTAAAATTAAAGTACAAAAGAATGGAAGTAAAAGGGTAGAAATATGGAAAAAATAGGAAACATTACAACAAAAATGATTGAACCAAAGACAACTGCCAAGCCAGTTGAAACTTTATATGAAGCAAAAAAACGATGGATCATGGGAGCAAAAAGATATCTTGTTAAGACTGAAAAAAATAGTTTTTTACAGGGTGCTACTTATGCCAAGTTACCTCATGTTCAAAGGTGTTTAGATAGTTGTGTAAAATATGATTTACTAATTCAAAACACTATTGAGTTTGTAGATGTAGGTACTGAAGGCAAAAGTATTTTTGTTACCAAGTTAATTCATTTGCCAACAGGGCAAACTGAAATATCAAGAGTGCCAATTATTTTAACTAAAAATGATCCACAGGCCTTTGCTTCTGCAATGACTTATTATAGACGTATTGTTGGTGCTACAATGCTTGATGTAATAACAATTGATCCAAAAATGGAAAAAGATTTCGCTGAGTATCTATTCGATGACGATGACGATGCTAACGAAGCCTCAAATAATGAAGACAATAGTAAAGATACTAAGTCTTCTAAGTCTGGGTCTTCCAATCTCCTCAATAAAGATGGAGACCCAGATCCTTTATCTTTTGATGAACTTAAAGAGAAAATTGCAAATGCTGATGAGGATGAACTTCAGGAACTTTGGAGACTGCATAAACCAAAGGATGAAAAAATCATTCAATTATTTAGTGAAAGAAAAAAAGCATTAACTGAAAGGAAGTAAAATGGAAGAAAAAAAATTAATCAAGTATGGTACAGATGATTTTACTGTATCAATAAATAAAAATGAAAAGACTGAGGACTGGCATTGCGACTGGAGTTGCAAAATAGTTCTTGATAATGGCAAGGTTTTATGGGCAAACCTTTACAACAAAAATGACAATTGGATGGCAGGTAAAATCAAAGTAGATGAGACTAAGCCAGTTGAAAATAAAAAAGAGGAAGAAAAAGAAGACGATGGCGATGAAATCCCTTTCTAGAACTTTCTTTTTAAATAAGGCAGGATCACTTATTACAGGTGATCGGCAAAAGGCTTATGGTGATGCCGAAATAAACTTCGGCAGAACCGCTAAGTTCTGGCAAACATATTTAGAGGGTAGAGACTTAGAAAAAGACCCTCTAAAGCCTCATGACGTAGCTATATTAAATCAGCTACAGAAAATTTCTAGGATTGCAAACGATTATAAAAAAGTTGATAATTGGATAGACTTAGTAGGGTTTTCTGCCCTTGGCGGAGAACTAGCTTGTAAGGTGAGGAAATATGTTAGAAAAAATGTGTTTAAGATGCAAAGTGAAAATGAACCCAATGGCTGAACAGGATCAATTTCGCTGTCCAGTTTGTTATACAGTTTCTGAAATAGACCCAGAGGAATATATATTTAGAGATGATCCGAGGGCGCTGAAGGAAAAAGATTATGGCAGGTACATTCGTAAAAGTACCGATGTTTTAAAAAAAACGGAGATAGATTAATTATGTCACACTTAAAAATATCAAATCATGAAATAGAATTATTTATTAGAGGCATGAGAGTCTACAAAGACAAATTATGGGAAGATCATCCTTATGATTATTCATACAATCATGAGATATCAAAAGAAAAAAGATATGTCGATCAGACCATTGGTAAAATGGAAAATGAATTAAAGGTTAGGGCAATGAGGCCTCATAGAGTGACCGCCTGATGTTTAAAGCAATAGGATTAATTTGTTCTGCTTGGATTGTAAATGGTGAGCCTAAACAGGCTTGTTATACTCATAAATTTAGGTGGGAGTTTGAAACTAAAAGAGAATGCCAGATTAGATTTTTACACTACAGAACTAAAGAAAAACCAATATGGCAAAATATTGTTTTAGGCGAATGTTTTAAGGATAAATAAATAATGAGTTTTAAATTACCAAAAGAAAAGGTTTTAATTAGTTTTAGTGGTGGTCGAACTAGTGGGTATATGCTGTATAAAATAATTGAAGCTAATAATGGTTTAAACTCAAATGTAAAAGTTACTTTTGCTAATACTGGTCGTGAGATGCCAGAAACTTTAGATTTTGTTCAACAATGTTCAGAAAAATGGAGTGTTCATATAGATTGGCTTGAATTTGATTATAAATCTGTAAACAAAAATAAAAACAAATATTCATTTAGAGAAGTTTCACACAATTCTGCTTCAAGAAATGGAAAGCCATTTATTGATATTATTAAAGCAAAAAAAACTTTACCAGATGCTTTACAAAGATTTTGCACAGTTGAATTAAAAATTAGAACAATTACAAGATTTCTTAAATCACTTGGTTGGCAAAGTTGGATAAACACAATAGGCATTAGAGCAGATGAAAGTCATAGAGCAAAAGAATCAAGACAAAAAGAGTTTGTGAATTGGTTTCCTTTATTAGATAACAAAACAACAAAACAAGATATTTTAGATTTTTGGAAAAAACAAAGTTTTGATCTGAAAATAACTCGTGGGTTTGGAAATTGTGATGGTTGTTTTTTAAAAAGTGAAAGAACTATTTCGGTACTTTGGAAAATGCACCCAGAAAGGGCAAAATGGTGGAGTGATTTGGAAAAATTAAGACATGGTCTTGATAAAAGAAAAAGACAATTTCATAAAGCAAGAACCTATGAACAAATTGGTCAATTTGTAGAACAGCAAGGCGATTGGATTTTTGACAATGAAGATGCTTTATGTCAAGCAAATGATGGAGAATGTACAATATAAAAAATAACTTTTACCTCAACTTTCTATACAATTCATCGGCCTCAGATGAACTTCTAGCCTGTTCAAGATCAACTAATGTGTAATTAGTCTCGGCAGTATTTGATAGCTTACTATGCCCCATTCTGGCCTTCCTGATATGTGGCGGTACTAATGCTATCAAAGAAGTATTAAAATACTTTCTAAAGCCACCGATGCCATGATACTCAACACCTGCATTCTTACAAATAATTCTAAGTGTTCTTCTCATTTGATCCTGACAAAATGGCTTCCTGTTGTATCCATCATTTATACTTGCTTCGCTTGGAAAAATTGGGTCATTAAGTGTATCTCCAAACCTTTCAGAATTTAACTGCCTAAAGTATGCTCTTAATTTGTGTCTAAACTCAGAAGGCAAACCTAACACTCTTTTTCTGAAACTAGTCTTAGTCTTTTGCTCATTACCTTTATTATCGACAGTTCTAGCTACAAGTAATTGGTTGTTGTCAAAGTCTAAATCAGACCACTTTAAACCCTGTAATTCGTTAGCTGACAGGCCTGTAAAAGTAGCCAGATTAATGAAACACTCCATATATAAACTTGTTTTTACTCGAAGTAATTTAGTAATGTCGGCCTCAGAATATCCACCCCTTTGATTCTCTTCACCCCTGACCTGTATTCTACTATTAGAATTGTTAGGATTGTTTACAATAAAACCTTTATCAATGGCATATTTAAAAACCATATTAAGGGTACTAAGGCAATGAAGGATAAGTTTCTTAGACTTATTCTTATCGGCCAGATGATTTACAAATAAGTTCACATCACCAGTTGTAATATCCTTGACTGGCTTCTGGCCAAAGAATGGATTTAAATGTAGTTTAATGTGCCTTACATCGTTGTCCTTGGTTCTTTCACTAATGCCATTGACTTTACGACCTACCGCCATCTTTCTGGCTTCTATGGCCATATCAGCTACACTTTCAAACTTACCCTCGGCATATAGCTGATTGTAACTATCCAGAGAATTAATTAAGTCCTGTCTCTTAGCTTCCAGTTCAGACTTATTTTGATTGGTCATTCTAGAATATTTATCAGGGTACTGGCCTGTAATTCTACACTTCATTTTATAGTTGAAAGCATAGGACTGAAACTCCTTCCCATGCTTCATACCTTTTAAAACAAATATATTTCCTACTTTATAATTAGTCATTTTCTTTCCCCTCTAAGAATTGAATTTCACCGCTAGGTAGTTGAACCATTAGTTGCTTACAACCAATGGCCAATTGTGCAAACTCACAGACAGAAAGAAATTTTTTTGTATCTTTCTCTGCAACTGCAACTTCAATTTTGACACAAGATAAAGTCCTAGGATCTGTAACAGACCTGCCCTTGACTTCGTAATAAGTGCAACCATCAAAATGTAACAATAGTTGATCACAAACAATTCTTACTGACTGCAAGAATGCATCCTCAAATTTATCCTGTCTTGGTAAAATCATGAAAGCTATTTTTTTCATTATGCCACCTCTTTTGATAAAATTTCTTTTACTTTAAGTCTCTGCAATCTAGTCTGCTTGAGTACACACTTGTCAAAAGTTTTAGGTGCATAGCTTGTATGCTCTTTTACAAAGCCAGTAACGACCACTTTGTCACCCTTCTTAACTAGTTTCCAATCACTATCTTTAAGAACTGTTGAGCCTTTATAAATAAAAACATTACCAGTTTGATCAACAAAAGTGTAAATGTTAACTTCACCCCAATATCCATTGAAACTTGCGAAACGAGTATGAGTTAGTTCTAACTCAACTTTCTCACCAATGTTACCAACATATTGAGATGCTTTAGCTTCTTGAATAAATTTACCTCTCCAACACTTAGTTTTGATTGGTAAAGATCTAGCCTTCTTGTAAGATTTCTTTCTTCCCTTTATAGCCTTGAAACGAAGTCTGTCAGACAATGCCTCTTCAAATAAAGTTCTGATCTCACTTTTGTCAGACCAATCCCATCTTTCAGACATTCTTTGAAACCAGTTTACGTCACCACAAATTTTTCTCCATCTTTCTGCCCAAACCTTTTCAGCCTTAAGTTCCTCTGGAGTTTTGTAGTCAAAACCTCTTTGAGCCTCTTTCTCAGTAGTAAGGTGAAGTATTTTAGAAACTTTCCATTCTTCACAATACTTCTTGGCTTTCTCATTAGCCTCTTTGAAGTCAGTAGATAGATTTACAAGGTGATGAGTTCTAAACTCATCCCTTGGAATAGGTCTGCCAATTTGGTCTTTACCCCAAACTGTTTCAACCCAATTGACGTACAAACAAAATACTTTGTACTCTGAACCTAACCCTACATAGAGTGATGACAATCTATCACAACTAGTAACGAAATCTTTTGCATATCTTAAATTATTCATAATTATCTCCAAACTCTATTGTTAACATCACTTGCCCAATTGCTTTCATATCTAGGCTTACCATCATTACAAGCCTTGATAATACCAATCATAATGCCATGAACATTGAAACCACGATTGTCGCAATAAACAGTATCGTAATGAGTGCCATCTGCATGACAAACTTGTATCTTAGCAACACCACCAAATTTTTTGATGATTGCAGAAACACCAGTTTCCTTGTGTTGAAAAGCATTTTTCATGGTTCTTTTTAAATTTTGGTAACCATTTTTTCTCATAAAATCTCCTCAATAAATAAAGTTACATATAGTATATATGTATTTATGCTTTCAATGCAAGTTATTTGACGAAAAAAAATGTAAATTAGGCAAAAAAAAATCCCCAGAAACCGAAGCCTCTGGGGTAATAATTTGTTTGGATAACTATTTGGGTAACTATTGTGGCGGTTTTTTGATGTGCTGAGCCACCTTTTCACCTGACCTGCCTAGAACATACCCACCAACTCCAACAGTCAGTAGTGTCCATAATTCGTCTGGTAAAGGTATCATCATTTTGCTTCCTGTTGTCACCTCTATTAATGGAAAGATTAAGTAATTTACACTTACAATTGCGGTAATATTTAGCATCAAGATCGGTCTCCAAGATCTAGCAATCCAACTCTCACTTTTCGCTTCAGCAAGTACAATTTGACTAGCTGATGCCTCAAGTTGTTTTGAATTTTCTAATAAAGCTAACCTGACTTTGTTTTCCGCATCCCTTTTTTTATCTGGATCTGGTATTGCTTCTTTTACAATGTCACCAACGATTGGTGCTAATGCTGAAATTAAAGATATCATAAAAGTCTCCCTTCTTTTACTTCTTGGCATCTCCATCTGGTAGGCTTGAATGACTTCATGTATTTACCAACATCACTAGCCATTTCCAATGCCCTTACTTTGCATTCGTCATATGAATTGAAAATTACAGGATACTGTACATTTTCTAATGTAATGCAATAATTTGGAATAATCATACTACAGGCTACAACGACAGCCTTAAACATCCTGCCATTGACCAGTTCGCATTTGTTCAGCTAATTCAATGCTACGTTGCCCTACCTGCTTACTCCAACGACTGTTTAACATCTCCTTTGATGCTAATTCAAAGTTGCCTTCAGATATATGAGCAATCATGTTCTGAAACTTTTTCAAGGTTGGATACCCTAGATTAAATGACATATTCTCGATTACAGCCTTCCTGACAGGATCTAAGTCCATATACCATTGATCATTCACAAGTTCCTGTTTTACCCTGCCTATGTCGTTTAAAAGCAGTAATTCGGCCTCTTCTTCTGTAATTCCTATGTCTTCAAGGTTTCTGCCTACACCAATAGTTGTTTTGCCAGATGTACACTTGTATGGCATTAGTTCTAATCCCTCATGCCTTTTAAGTTGTGCAATTAAATTACTCATAAACTACCTTTCAAGTATAATGCCCAGAAGTAAATTGCAACTCCACCAACAGTAGCTACACTAATTCCAACTACACATTTTATTATAAAATCTCTTTTTTTAGCTTGTTCTTCTAATTGTTTTTTACGTTCCGCCCTGACTTGTGCAATGGTGGCCTGAAGTCTCTCCCATTCGCCTGTTGATCCATATAAAAGAAACATTGAACGTAATTCTTCATGCATTTTTTTTTGTTCTTCTTTTTTAAAATGAAGATCCAATGCATCGGAAGTTACACCACCAAAACCCAAAAAACCCTTTTTTTTTCTTTCTTTTCCAAAATTAAGTTCGGCCTCGGCATTGGCATATTTTTTTATATAGTTGGTAGCACTCGACAAATCTTTGCCCATAGAAATAATTTTCTTTATTCCTGCATGAGCAGATGTAAGCATTCCAAATGCACTAATGGGGTCTATCATTTATGTATCCTTATTTAGAGAGAACTTTATCTAATTTATCCTCAAGTCTATGAATAGCATCCATCACCCCTTGAACGTCAGACTTTACGTCTTCCCTTCTTGCATACTCTTCACGTGTCTTATTTAGCAGTATCTGTATACGTTTTACCTCTTGGAACATTTTGTTAAATGCCCAACCAAATGGAACAACGATCATTGTCAGGATAATGTTCCAAAACAACATGGCATCGATTTCACCCATTATGCGAGGTCTCCGTTAATTTGTGTCATAGCAGGGTCTTGGTCTTCTAAACTTGCCCCACCATCTGAAACTACCACTCTGTATTTGTTTGTAGCGAGAGTTGAGGCATTAATTACCGAATGATCGCCAGCACCTGAAGGACACCCACATGCAACTGAATATTCAGTATTGCTCATGTTGTTAGTAAAAAAAGGGTCATAGTCACCTGTACCATCATCAGTAACTGAAGCACAGTTAAAACTGTCACTTATGGCAAAAGTGCCTGTGCCATCTAAATTTACCCAATGCTTCGACAACCCTTGTTGCAGACTAGTCGTAGCAGTACCCTCACCTCTAACAGTTATAGCATTAGCAGAAGTGTTGCCAACTAATGCATCGACATTTAATGTACTCATTTATTATCTCCTATACTAGCCATTATGCAAGGTCTCCTAAAATTGCAGTACAAACAACATTATCTGCATTACTTAAACTATAGTCTGGAGAATTATATGTATATACTGAACTTGTTGTCTCACTATAAAACTGATGTTGGTAGTACGCTTTTATTGCTCCATCACTTGAGCCTACAACTGAATATAAAGCATCATTCATATTGTTTGTATAATTTGTAATTGTTACACCTGTGGCATTATCAGTTATACTTCCAACATTAAAACTTCCTTGAATAGTTTGTGTGCTTCTTTGGTCAACATGAACATAAACTTTAGCCAACCCTTGTTGCAGATTAGTTGTTGTACTACCACCTTCACCAGTCACAAGTATAGAACCTGCTGTGGTGACACCAGTAAATTTATTTACCTTTATTTCACTTGCCATTATGCTAAACTCCCAAAATATACATTTGTAGTTCCATCTTGGTCTACTACACCACCATTTACATAAACTATACCAACCCTTACTGAACCAGTAGCTAATGTTCTAGTTTGTGGTTGTCTTAATTCGTTACCACTAGTAACTCCACCTTGTCCTGTAGTTATGTCATTTGCGACACTAAAAGCATTTGTAAAACTTAAAGTATAATCACCAGTTCCATTATCTGTACCACCAGATACATTAAGTGTTGCATTTAATGAGTTATTAGAAATATGGTATCTAGCAAATGCTTTAGAAACAGATAACACTAAATTTTGTGTAGCTGAGCCATCTACATAAGTAGAGTTAGAGCCTTTGACTTTTACATTTGTGCCACCACTACCTGCTTTATCTACGATGGTATCTACATTTATTTGTGAACTCAATTTGTTCTCCTATATATATGGATTATCACCTAATAAATCTGTATCCCAAGCATTCTTGAGTTCAGTAATTGTTGAGGCATTTGATATTGAACTTAAGGCAGGTGCATCTCTAAGATTTGTTTTTTTAGTTACACTTGCTGACTTTGCAGTTACATCATCTGCTTCCATTGCTTTCATATAAGCAACATCTTCAGCTTCAAGTAGAGGCTGTCTCACTTCTCTTATTTTATCTTTAAAAATTTCTTTTGCTTTTGCTAAATCCTCAGAAATGACATTGCCACTTAATGACCATGCTTCTCTGAAATGTCTATCAGATGGCTTGGTTACTGTTGAAGCATCAACCTGATTACCATCTTTATCTACTATAAATGTTGTCGGCATTTTTTACTCCTTATGCTACTTCTTGATTGGCATTTATTTTTTCATCAATTTTCCAAGCATTTCTCCACTCTCTTGTACTTGGTAGTTGATCCTTTTTACAAATAACTAATCTTGGTTGATTAGCTTTCTGATACTCTCTCCATACTCTTTGAGGTATGTCTTTCATTATTAAATATTCGATAGCTTGCTCTTCAGTCATCGCCTCTACTGGTTTAGTCTTATGTAATAAATAACCTCTCGTATGCTTCTTGAAGTCAGGCTTCGCTTCATCTTCTTGTAATGCCCAATAAACTTCTACTGGTGGTAATATGCCACCTTGTAAAGCACAAGCCATCCAGTTTGGATCTGGCACAGTAACTTTTGCACACTCCTCAAGATTGTCAGGATCTTGCCATACAATCCTATAATCAGATTGTTTAGCTTCTAAATTTTCTTTTGCCCAACACAATCTATCCCAAAGATGTGTTCCCTGAAACTCTGGTGTTTTTGTCATTTAATCCCCTATACAATAACTAATGTTCCATTAATGGTGAGTGTTGCACCTGAAGCTACTGTTAAAACCCCTGCACATAAACCATTCGTATTTGTTGCAACTGTAACTGATGTATTTAACTCATTTTCATGCACCCTGATAATGTCACCAAGTCCGCCACCGCTTTCACCCAAAAATGAACCACCACCTGCATTGCTGAAACTCAATGTGCCTGAACCATTTGTTACAATAGCCTGACCATTTGATCCATCACCATCAGGTAAAGTAAATGTTGTTGTTGTTGTTACTGAGGATGGTGCTTGAAACTTTAGTTGATGGCTGTTGTCATCATCCTGAAATGATAAAACATCTAAGCCTGATGTACCTGCTGAGAAGTCTTTGAGATGTGACATGACCTCTCTAATCGCATTGTTAACATCCGATGGTAGCATGGAAGATTCTTGAAGATTTACCCCACCAACATCGGTGTTATTTGTTGCTGTAGCATCATATTCTGTAAGTTTATCTTTTGACATTATTCTGCATCCTTTATTGTTAATGTTCCTGCTTCTACTTGTCTTAGTATTTCTGCATAGTGTCTGTTATCGGAATCAAGTGGTATAAACATTTCCTCATTATCAATAGTAGCTTTTATACCTACATTATCTGTTCCATTAATTTCTGTGTAGTATTGTGCTAATTTAATATTCATATTATCTCCTATAACTCTGCGTCATATCTAAGTGTTGCACCTTTTAAATCTAAACCTCTACCACCAGCACCAGTACCAGTTTGAGTAAATAAAATTCTTGCACCTGAATCAGTAATACTTTGAGATGAATTTAATCCAGTAACATTATAATCTGCTATTCCATCTGACGCTGTTCCACCAGATATATAAGTAATTGTAGGAGCACCTCTCATCTTTACTGGAAATGTTGTACTTGTAATAGGTATTGTTCCACTTCCACCAAAACAACCTGAATAATAAAAAGCATCTTGAATTGTGTATCTTCTGCAAAGTAAAAGTTCTTCCCCAAATGACCTATGCTCAAATGGTGTGGCTACAGAGCCTACTTCCATCTGTAAGCCAGTTATTGCCCAATCATTAGATGTTGAAGCGAATAAATTGGTTTGACCTACAAATCTATTTGCGTCTACTGAAGATGCCCAAGTCGTTCCTAAAGTTCCACTTGTGCGATTTGTTCCAGATGCTAAACAAAAATTAAGTAACATAGATGCAGAATTGTCATTATCAAGTGTACCAGAGGTATCACCCTCAAAAGTTATTGATTTAAACTCCCAAGTATCAGCACTATTTATTGTATAAGATTTATTTAATATTCTTGAATTATCAAAATCAAACATCTCCAAAATATAAGTACCAGTTGTAGTAGATTTCACATAAAAAGAAACAGTCACACTTTCTGCACTTGATGTGCCTTTTTTTAATTGCTGTAAATCTTGACCCTCAATTATATGACCTAAACACATGGTACTAGCAACATTCAGACTTGATTCTGCTGTAGTAACATCAATTTTTACACTTTTCGCAAATCCAGTTGGTGCATTTGAATCTTGTGACATGGTGTATCTGCCAGTATTCATAGTAAAACCACCTCTCCACCTATCACAAACAAAAACACCTGCCGAACCACCCAATCCAGTTGAACTTGTTCCTCTTTGTGCCACAATTGCTGAACCATTAATTATGATGTTTCTACGACCCCCAAACTGTCCACCATTTAGACTGGATGAATTGATTGGAACTGGACTTGCTGTTGTGCCTAATTCCCCATCTTTGAGTGTTACACTATCAATAGCAACTCCATTGGTTGATGTTTTTTCATTAATTGTGTCTGTAGACATGGCTGTAAAACTTGGACTTGTTAATGCCTGACTTCCAGTATCCATGTTTTTTAAATGTGCCATCAACTCTCTAATTGCATTGTTGATGTTTGAGGCAGGACAATTTTCAGCAATATTTATACTGTTTATGTCAGCATTATTTGATGGGGTGCTGTCATATTGTGTGATATTTGTTTTAGCCATTTTATCTCCTGTTCATTCCTAAAAAGTTTGCATCTTGGTAATTACCACCTAACAACCCTCCATAAAAAGGTGATCCTCTTCCTATTACTGGAGCAATGCCTTTTGTTGTTATATTTCTAATTAAATTTGTGCCAATTGGACTGTATGCAGGTACAGTTAATCCTGCTCCAATTCCAGTTGCTAATGGATCAATCATTAGACCGCCACCAAATAATGCACCGCCAAGCATTTGTCTAGTACCAGTACCAGAATCAGGTAATCTTTGTTTAATTACTTGCTGTCCTGCTTCTACAATAGGTTGCATTTCGGCTTCACCTTTTGCAAAAGATTTTTTTCTTAAAGTTTGATCACCACCCCTAATTTGCCTGAGAATTTGATCTGCTGTAAATTCGCCACTTTCTGAAGCAATGACTGCCCTTTCGACTGGTAATAGCCTTCTAAAACTTTTGTCTATTGCATCTAATGCCTCTTTTTGTGCAGGATTTGTCTTTTTTAAAACATCTGCCATAGATTGCTCAATAACTTTAAAACTAGATGCTATGTCTTTATTAATTGGCTCTGTACTTTTATTAAATTTTCTAACCTCTGCTCTTATCTGCGACATTGCCTGTTTATAGTTTTGACCTGATATGTTACCTGCATTATCAAATTTTGAGTAAATAATTCTATCAATTTTTTCTAAAAATGTCTTTTGTGCATTGCCAGATAGTGATTCTGCTTCATTCAAAATTGCATCATCAAATCTGGATTGTAATACATTTCTGGATGGCATTTTTAATTTAGGCAAAATTTTGTCGTACTGGTTTGAAATAATATCCGCTGTTTTAGCATACAAATTCCTGCCTTCAACACCTTTTAAAACTTCTTTTGCATTCACACCAAGAGGCTTCATTGGTGCTAAAACTTCTTGAAATATTGCTTTATCAAATTGTTGTTTTGATCTTTGCATTGCACCAGAAATAGCTGATCCAACAAATGGCACAGAAGTTAATGCTTCCTCCGCTTTTTTCAAACCACCACCTACAGTCTGTCCAACAGTAGGTGAAACTCCTCTTTTAATGAGTTCTTTTGCTCCTTCTGTCGCATATGGTGCAACCTTTTGTAATGTTCCACCAGTAAGGCCACCAATAGTTCCGCCAATGGCTCTGTCTACTGGATCACCACTATCTGTAGCACCTGCTCCATATAATGCACCCATTGCTCCTGCACCTTTGACAGCACCAACACCTGCTTTGGCAAGTCCAACACCACCTAATAATGCTGTAGGTAAACTACCAACAATTTCCGATCCATATGCATATAATGGTTCTTGCTCTCTAAAAGATTTTAGATCAGATCTTATATCACTTACTGTCTCATTATAGGCTGTGTTGAAATCTTTACCCTCTACAAACTTAGAATATAATCCTTTAGCAAATCCTTGTATTTCATCAGCAGTACCAAAAGTCAATCCTTGTAAAGCTGACTGAGTAATACCTTCGGCCAAACCAACTGGATTAGTATTTTGTGGTTGAGGAATTCTATTTTCACCTATTAATCTAGCTTTACCCATTAATCAATTACTCCAATTTGTCCATTTAAAATAAAAAACTGCCCTGACTTTAACCTATTTTCTGCATCGTCTAAGGATGTTACTTGTATTGGTTGTAAATATGATCCTGCAATGGGTAGTTTTGATTGCACCACGTTCTTAGGATCTAGATTATATTGACCTGCTAAATTTGTGTATGTTGTCTCCAATTGACCTTGAGAAAATACATATTGTTGAACTTGTTGTTCAGCACTCTTTAAAAAGTTCTTTCTTTGTGTTTCTGTTAGTCTTTCACCTTGTAAAAGTCTGTTGTAAAGACTTCTAATTCTTTCACCTACACCACCTGTGTTTTCTGCGGTAGCAAACTCACCCTCTCTAACGACTGAGTTTGGATCTATTGTTTTCATAAAACCAAAAATTAAAGCTACATCATTTGCACCTGATGGTTCGGCTGTCGAGGCTCTGGCAACTTTGTTAAATCCTTTTATTGCCTCGATGTTTAATTTACTTTCTTTTATAAAACTATCTCTAAGATTTTTTTCTTGAGTAAATGCAGTTTTAAGATCTTCTTTCTTAGATTTTTCAATACCTAACTGCATTTCTTGTACTTTATTAATGTAGTTAGCCAGATCAAGTTGCGATTTAAGACCTGTCATCTGTTGTTTAGCAAGTCTATCTTCTTGCCCTTGCATACCTTTTAAAAAGGCCTGTGTTGCAAAACCTAAACCCTGACCTAATGTAGGAGCAGGTTTACCAACCGATGCACCGCCTAGTTTTAATAATTCAGATGAAGCATTTAATGCACCTACTGTTCTTGGATCTCTAAAAGAAGCACCTAACAAACCAGTTGCTGTACTGTCTTGATTTATCGCACCTACATTTGGTGTTAAAAGCGAAGGTGTTCTTCTATCTTGTGGTAAACTTCCAACATTTGTCATTTGTCTTACAGGTATAGCTGACCCATCTCTGGATTGTATATTTTGATTATAAGACATATTATTTGCACCTAACAATGAGGGCATTGCATCTATTTTGACAGGACTAGGAAAGTTTTGATCTTTCACTAAAGCATTAATTGGAAGTCCTGTATTTGGATTTATATTTCCTAATAAATAATCAATTGGTCTCATTATGCCATCCCTAATAATCCACCTGCAACAGCACCAATGGCAGGATTAAAACCTGCAAGTTGTGCAAGTTGCGCCCCACCCAATCCACCACCGAGGGCAGATAATCCTCTGTTTCTAAATACAGGCTGTATTGTTTGTGATCCTACTGTACCGCCACCAACTAATGACAAGTAATTTGCTAATCTTTGATCATCAACATTTTGCTCAAAGTTAAATCTATCAATATCCGATTGCAATTGAGCCATTGCATCGGCTTCTCTTGCACCGCCAACTTGTGCTAATTGTTGGGCATCAAGGTTTTGTACACTTGGTGCTAATCGTAATGCATCCATTTGTGCCTTGTAGGCAATTGGTGCTAAACCAGAAGCTAAAGCGGATTGATTTGCTCCTGATCCATATCTACCTGCTCTTGAAAATTGTGAAGCTACAGTATCAACAACAGGTTGAAATGCCATGCTCATTAATGGGTTAGTTCCTGCTAAATTCTGACTTACAACATTTTGAGCCTGTGCTGTCAAACTGTTTGGATCTAATGCTCTGTCTCTTACCATACTCAAGGCCATTTCACTTTCTGGTGAAAAACCAACTGTTGTTGGAAATGGGTAAAAGTTTGGCTCACCAGTATCATATCTTTGTTTTGCTTCACTTAGACCAAATTCCAAAAATGGTTTGGCATATGATGGTGGCTCAACTTGTGTATTCACATTTTGCTGACCGCTTCTTCCGCCTTTGCTCATACTATATTTCCTTTACTAAAGTTATTGCTGATGGTTTATAGTCTTTTAAAACTCTTTCCCATCCTCGTCTGCCATTGATTTCTACACCCTCACAGGAATAAAACTTTGACCAATGTATAATTTTTTTTTCTACCTCAAGCAGGGTTTTTAATTTGCCCCCTGCCAACCAAAACCTTAAAACTCTTCTTTTCGGATAATCAATTATTTCTGTAATAATTGCACTATCTTTAAACGACCAAAACTGAGCATCACCCTTTTGACACATCATCAGTACATCCTCTGGAGAATGACTATCATGTGCATATTTTAGGGCATTTTTTATCCAATCCCTACACCTTTGAAACTCAGCCAAAAATGACGTAGTCAAAGGATCTTGTGGTTGTAGCACTCGCATGATTTAAAGTTGCCTGTCCTTTTTGTCTTGCTGTAACATGAATGTTTACTGATGAGGCATCTGATGTTGTTGGCATAAACAAAATCACACTATCCTCACCAATCCTGTCATCACTTAAAGTTGTCGTTGCTGAACTATTTGTAAGTGTAACAGATCCAGTCGAATTTACTTTTCCATCCAGTATATTGTTTACAACATTAGCTACATTTCTTGGATTATCGCCAAGTGATGACAGTCTTCTGTAATTACTTATTCTGGTCATCTTCTACCTATTGCCTGACCTTCAATATCAAATCCTTGAGCAAAATCCCAAAAACCAGATATATTCATTCTTATTCTGTGAAACCTGCCTTGTGATCTATGCTGAACAAAACCTTCATCAGTCAATGAGTTTGCTGTAGAAAATGTCACATCATTGTCTTGCCTATCTCTTGCCCCAACCTGAACTGTGACAGATCCATTTTTAAAATATGGAACTGATCTTGTAACCAATGAATGTCTACCTTTGTTAATCGCAAATTCCGATGTTTCTATAATTGCACTCAATGGCTGTCCTGTAAATGAAGAAATTCTTTTGTCTACAGATCCACCAAATAAAAATGATCCACCTTTATATAAATTACTATCTAATGGCGCAGGTAATGAATCCAAGTTACTTGCCAAGTTATCTAATGCTTCTAAGGTATATCCTGCTGTAAAAAATGGTGCAATAAAATCTACTGACACATCTGCAAGTGACCATCTTTGTATGGCATAGTTATAAATTAAAAGTCTATCTGGGGTCGTGCCAGAACTATTTGTATTTGACACATAAGACCAAACTACAATTTGATTTGTTGGATCAACTGCACAACTTAATTTGTCGCTGAAAGCTGAATTAAAATCATCAAAGAAAAATTTGTTTACTTTCTCTGCTCCAATCGGAACTGACTTGCCACCATCAAAGGCATAAAATCCATCGTCAGCTAAATAAAAAACAGTATTACCAATATTGGTTACTGACCCTGAAAAAGCACAACCTCTTGCAGTCTCAACTTTATCAATTTGATAGATAAGAGGTGTTCCTACATACGAAGCTCTAACAATTGCCTTTTCCATTAATATGGTGGCATACTCACCACCAACTAAACCAGTTATTGCCCCTGCATCAGGTATGTCTTGAAAGTCTGCCTGATCAGTTCCAACAGTCCATTGTGTAGAATTATTTATTGCAGACCATCTTGCTCTAAATGGTATTCGGCCTGACCCTTCATCTATATTGGCAGTCCACACCTGATCTCTAACTACAGCAATAAATTCAGCTTTTGGTGGAGATCCGCCAAGGTCTCCAAATGCTGTATCCGTACCTAAAGTAAATTCTTGTAAACTTTCACCTATACCACCTGCAACAATGACACTTGTACCAAATTGCACAAATCTCCAAGTTTCTGCATCTGATAAAGAATAACCACCGCCTTTACTTATGTCATCGAGGTTTGAAGTTCCTGAATTAAACTCATACAACTTACCTGAATCACCTGCAAAAAGTTTTACGTTTCCAGAATTGTCTTTAGCTGAAAATATATTTTTTAAAACATTTGTAGCCTGATTGCTAACATTACCTAAACTATTTAAAGATCTATAGCCTTCTAATGCAGGTATTACGTTTTGAGCAACTGTTACACCTCTGTTTTCTAAATCTGGCTGATCTGGTAGCCATTCTCCAAACTTAATCATTGTATAAAAAATTCCTCTTCACCTTTAGACCTGATAGACCAAACTTCAGATCCTTGAGTGATTATTGACCATGTTTCATTTTCTGAATCAATGTTAGTCCAATCTTCACCTAAAACTTTTGCTGTCACAACACCTGTTGCCACCACATTTTCTGATGCTGAAACATTTGTTGTAAATGTAGCATTAGCTACAACAGTTGCCTCTGTAGATGCTGAAGCTGTAGCTAGAACCACTATGTTTGCAGAAGCAGTTACTGTTGAACTTACAGATGCTGATGCAGATACTTGCTGTACTCTTGTTGCATTAGCCGAGGCTGTCGCAGTAACAGATCCTGAAGCATCAACAACAACTTCAAATGTAGCAGTTGCATTGACTGTACCTACAGTTGCAACATTAAAACCAAATGTTCTAATCCTTGTTGGTGTAGCTGATACAGTTGAACTGGTTGATTCACTTGCTGTATAAGTTCTTACCCTGACACCACTTGCAGAAACTGTCGCACTAGTCGAAACTGAAGCAGAAAATTCAATAGCAAATTGTATTTCTGCACTTGCTGTTGCTACTGTTGCTACAGATGCAGTTCCCTGTCTAACTTGCAGACTTGCAAGACTATCAAGGTTTCCAAAAGTATTTAAGCTGTCTAATACACCCCAACTATCAAGTTGTTCTAATGTTGGATTATTAAATTCAACTTTTAATAAGTCTGCATCAATATCCAGACTTCCTGATATTTCATCAATATTGGAAGTGATTTGGTCTAAATGCGGTATTCCTAATGGCATTTAAAACCTCTAGTTTGCTGAAATAGTTAAAGAACCACTCGCTACTTTTAAAATGTCACCTGTTGCAATTGTTTTAGCTTGAGTAAAAGATCCATGAAATAATAAATTACCACTTGAGGAAGCATCAAAAATGCCCCAATGGCTCACCGATCCCCAACTTCCTGAAGCAGGGTCAAACTCAACTGAAGCATTACTTGCAATTGATCCTGATGAAGCAGAAGCAAATGTAATTGCTTTTCTACTGTAATTGTTTCCTGTAAGTTCTGCACCACTTGCATCGTCACCTATACTTCCAGTAGCCAATCCTAAATAAACTGCGGATGGTGCTGATGTTGATGCAGTTCCTGTAAAATGATCTAGAAATTTTAACTCTAGATAATCACTCATTGCTGACATAATTTATCTCCTAACTTGCTGATGATGATTGTCTTGCATAAACTGAACTAATATGAAGAGACCCAGTTCCGTAATGACTTCTTTGTTCATCTTTCCTGATTTCTTCAATTGCCCTTGTGAATTTTGCATCATAAGTTGATGCTCTGGCCTCATCCATTAAGTAGGTGTAAGCCTCAACTAAAGCACCTGACAAATATGCATCTGGATGCCTTGTTAATAATTGATTGACTGTGTTTGTATCTGACAGGGCAGACAAACCGCCAATGTAAATAATTTCTGCTGTATATGTGCTGTCTGGTATAGGCCTAAGTTTCATCTCAGCACCAACAATAGAGTATGACAATGGTTTACCTGTTGATGCAGATGGAAAGTCTTTGTCTAACTGAATTGGACTTTTATAATCCAAAACTGTATTTGGTGAAGTATTTAACTTAACTTCTCTAACTTCCCTTAAATCTGATGGCAAGGCAATATACTCATCACCAATAGTCAAAGTTGCATTGGCTCTTTTTTCCTGATCTCTACTCTCCAGTTCTCTTGAAAGCCTAGCTTCTGCAAGTTGAATAAAATCTGGAATTTGATCGGTTAAATCAGTTCTAGCTAAAAAATTAGCAACTGCTGTTTTTAACTCGCTGTAAGTTGATATACTCATACTTTACCGCCATTTGTTCTAAAATATCTGTTATCAATATCATTGAGCCACTTCTTCCACTTTTTTTGGGCATCTGGATCTTTTTTTGGATCACCAAATTTTTTCATTAAATCCATGTAAATAAGTGAAGGTATTTCCGCCACCTGTTGCCAATGCCTCTGAGTATTGCCAATCAAACTGTTTTTTCTAAATTCATTTTGCCTGATTTTATTGGCCTCAAGAACTGACTTAATATGTTGTTTTTCTTCAATAGTATAACCCCCATCTGGGTTGTCATGCATCCAGATTTCTTTTTGTGAGTAAGGGTTTTTTTCAATTAATCTTTTCATACTGACCTTATAAAAGGGAGGCCGAAACCTCCCCAGTTATCATAATTATGATCCATTTAGACCGATCACAGAGGCATGAGCCTTCGGTGCTGTCGGCATATATGTCCACTCATATACAATTTGGTGTTTGAAGCTATCACCAGTTTTGGCTAACTCTGTCTCAATGAAATTTCTTCCATCAAGATTACCAATCATAATATGATCAGGATCAATAATATGAACCTTATCGTTTGACATAAACCTACTCATTGTAAGGTCTAATGTACCAAAGTCATTCATCATAACACTTACCGCACCAATGAATGATGGAGCAGTATTTGCTGATGTATTAACTTGGTTTGTTACAAGATTTGTACCTGCCTGTGACAAGTCTGAGATGTTGGCTTTGTTTGTTGAAGAACAAAGTAACATTCTTGGGTTACCCCCATCATCCCATGCCTGTTGCATAGCATTGTCAATCTTCGCTAAAGTAAGCGGTTGTTCAGTTCCAGTTAAATCACAACTGTTTGCTCCATCTCCAGTTCCAAAAGAAATGTCTGATGGTGAAGCATCACCATTTGTAATAAATGTTACAAATGTAGCTGATTTTCTAGGATCTGATCCAGACTTTGCTACGTTAAGATCAGTAACAATCTTCTCAACGTCTCTTCTTAACTCAAGGCCTTTTAGGACTTTCTGATAAGCAGTTTCTCTGTCTCTACCTGCCTTATCAACAGCCTCTAATGTTCCAGAAATCTGGAAGTCTTTGACTGAGATTTGAGTATTGTTAGTTAATCTAGTAGTCGCTGTTGGTGTTGCAAAACTTGCATCTGCACCCTCATTGACTGAGTTTTGACCTGCTGAAGCCAACTCCTGAACTTGCCATTCAGTTAGTGTTGATTTTACAGTAGTCTTCTTTGCTGTAGAGAAAAAAGGTGTCTCTGTAGTGTCAAGCCGATAAATAATATCGGAGAGATCTTCTCTTTCACCTACCGCATTAGCTGTGGTAAATTGTGCCATTTTAATTTCTCCTTATTGGCTATTTTTATTAAGTAGCAACTCAACAGCATTATCGATACTGCTGTTTGCTATGAACCTGTCTCTAATCTTTTTATTTTGATTAGCTACAATTTCATTTTTAGTTTTAGGAGTTCCTGCTTTTACCATCCTTGGTGCTTTCTTTACTTTCTTCACTAAGTTTGGTTTTTTCTTCATAAGATTATCGTACTTCATAGCTTTCCTCAATGCGACAATTGCCCTGTGATCAACAGCATTAGCTATCTCATCATCAGTATAACCCATTGCAGATTTAGCATATGCAACGACTTCTTTTCTTTCATCCGCCATGACCTTTTCATTTTTCCATTCTGGAATTTTGTCCAACATATTATCAAATTCGTTTTTCATATGCTGTTGAAACTTGATCACATTTTCTTCTTGCTCTCGTTTCTTGACTTGGTCTATCTCAGCCTGAACTTTTTTCCTCTGATCCTGTCTTATTGACCAATCAGTATAGATTGCATTAAATTCTTCCTGAGTTCTGGTTTTTCGCAGTTCATCCCAATCAGGCTCTTGGACTTGTAAACTTTTTTCAAGTTCCGCCAACCCTTGCTTATACCTACCCTGCAATTGCTCCGTTTCAGCTTTTACAGCCTCAAACGACTTACGTTCATTACTGAGTTTGTTAAGTTCTCGATGAAATTTCTTCTCCCTCATATGACCAGATAAAGCCTCATCCAAGGTTACCTGTTCCTCTTCACCATCTACTTTGATAGTGTAGAGTTCTGGGGTCTCTTCCTCGACTTCCTCTACTTCATCTTCCTGAGAAGTTGTGTCTTCTACTAAATCACTTTCATCGGTTTCTACCTCTTCAGTTTCCTGAATGGCTTCCTCTTGCTCTTCGGCTTCTGACACTTGAGCCTCTTCTGGCTCGGCTACACCACTTTCTGGAGTTACCTTGTCGGCTTCCAATGGTAATAGTAAATCTACTGCTGACTTTACGTCTAAATTTTCATTCTGTTTTTCCATAATTACCCCTAATTATATATATTTTTTCTGCCAACCAGTTCATCTAGCTGACTTTGAGCCAATCTTCCATTGGCACTTAAATTTGCAAATGCATTTTTTAAGGCCAACAAAGATTGATAAAGATAATAAATTCTCTCCCTTTCTTCATTATCTTGCATCTTTGACATTTTCCATGCGGTCAAAAATTCTTCTTCCAAGTTTTCAAATACCTCATTAAACATTGGATTTTTTGTCAGGGCATCAACCTGCTTGCCCTTTTCTACTTCTTCTCTAAGTTTTCCATCTCTTGCCACTATTATCCTCCAAATGGTGTAAAGCCTAGTAAGTTAGGCGGTTTTTTAAAAATAGATGGCCTTGTGCCAAACCTATTCATAAAATTTGTGTTCATAGCATTATAGTCAAACCCCTGCGGAACATTCATAGGTGCTTGATTTAGCAATGAATAATTTCTTACGAACATTTGCCCACCGCCTTCTGGTGGATCTTTTGGTGTACCTACTTCATCATCAGTTTTGGTTTTAAGCCTACAGGCCTGTAATTGAGTATCAAATACATATCCTTCAGGGCATTGGCTTTTGCCTGTCATCTGGTTGACAACAGGTGGAGTTACATTTTGTGTTGTGTTGTCTCCATCATCAAAAACAGATCTGTTTGGATCAAATTCTGATAACCCTGTATAAACTTTAACGTCTGGTAATAAATTACTCATAAATGCAGGTAATGCTCCAAATACTGGGGCATCTCGCATATTACCCATTACACCTACAATACGACCATCATTTAAAACAGCATCACCGCCTAAAGATAATTGTTTACGAACACTATCCCTTAAACCAAATATATCTCCTGCTCCTAGTTGAGGATCTAATTCTGCACTTCTTGTTGTAAATGGTGCATTTATATCTGTAAAATTAGGATTAGCATCAAAAAAATCTTGTTCTCTTGCAAAATCTTGTCTGTCTAATACGTCTGGTAAATTGGCTTGAATATTATTTAAATTTGCTCCCAATGGATCACCAGACATAAATCTATTTTGTATATCAGCCTGACTTGCCAGATAATCATCTTTTGCTTGATCACTAGCAAAACCTAAAGATGCAGAAGTATCTGCACCTCTTCCTCGTGCCTCTATAGTTTCATCTGATTCAAATCCTTCATTTGAGTTATCTGCACTTTCACCCATTGTATCTCCTAACTTTTTGCATAGCCAACTTTTTTCTTTGCTGACCTATACCAAAATCCTTTAATATTTTTGCCATATGTTTTTTTAATAAAATGCCTCATATTTCTGACCATGTATCCAGTTTGTCCATATGGCGCAACAAACTCGGCCAACCATAAATTTTTACCTGACTTCCAATCATTTGGCTGTATCTTGTATTGACCTGTCAATAACTGATCTAAAATTTTATCACTTACCCATGCCCAACAACAAAAGCCAAGAGGATGAGAATTACTATACCAAATTCTGAACTGCCCATGATATAGTGGAGGACTAAACACCCTCTTGACTTGGTGTAGCTTCCAATGATGATGGAATTGGGAAGCTACTATTAGACTTAATACGTCACCAAAATGGTTTCTAGTTTCTTGGTAAATTGGTTGAGATATCGCTGTCTGTGACTGCTTTTGCAACTCTGAGTTCTGCTTCAAGAGCCATCTCCTGTCTTCTAATATCAAGTCTGGCCATTGCCTCTTCTTTCTTTAACTCGATTTCTGCCTGTAACTTTAATCTATCCAGTTCTATTTTAGATTCGAGTTTGATTTTTTCGGCTTCGATTTCCGCTTGGATTTTTTCGATTTCTGGATTTGGTTGTTGCTGTCCTTGTTGTCTTTGGGCAATTTCTGCTTGTACGACTTGAGGCGGTTTGAAAAACTGGTCGGCATCTTTGAAACCAAGAACATCCACCATTTGTCTAAGTGTATTCGCATATTGAGCCAAGTTACAAATCGGATTATCAACTCCCAGAGTTTGCAGAATAACTTCTTGCTTACTTGCAATGCCTTGGAGAATAGAGACTTTTTGTTCATCATTAGCTGTTCCTAACCCTACATTTACAATTATATCAAAACCGCTTGAGCCTTCTTGCGGATCAACAGGTACAAACTTATTTCTAAGTCTGACAATTCTTGGCTGTTGCTGATAATTTGTAATTAGATGAAGTATGCCCCTAAACAAGTCTTTCATGCCTGTCTCGGCAATTGTTCTGGCATAACTTTCAACTTTTTGTTGTGATCCCTTTACTGTAGCCTGTACAGCAGAAGCTGTAGTAGACTGCAACACAGATGGATCTAAACCCTGTGTTTGTCTTGATACACCAGTCCTGTCGGCTTTTACTTCATCAAGATACTGCATCAATGGCTGTATTTCTCTACCTACACCCTGTGCCTGTAGAGGCTGTACAGCACCTGCATTTCTAACCCTGATAATACCACCTGCTGTGCCATCAAGTACATCATCCAGATTTGTTTGGCCTTCTTGTACTATCAATCTTGGTAATACTGAGTGATAGGTACTATCCAAATATTGTCTCATTAATGTGGTTTTTATTGTCTGCAAGTCTTCGGTTGCATCAAATATAGATCGGCCAACCAATCGATGAGGCATAAGTATTGGAGATACAACAGCAAACGGAATGTAGTCACATACGTCATTCTCAAGTATTACGTCACCACTATCACCGATAGCTAGTATCTGTCTTAGTTCTGCAATTCCATCACCATCATAATCAACTTTCATTGTTATCTGGTTTACAATTACATCCTTCTGGCTGTCATCCTCTGGATCTCTATAAGTACCGCCCTCAATGTCTTCAAACCTTCTTTGCTTTTCTTCTCTTTCCTGACCGCCATATACATCCCCTGCATACTGTTCGACCAACTCCTGATCGTAACCCATGCTTACTAACTCGGATACAGTCATTTGTGTTCTATGACATATGAAGTAACAGTCTTCTAAACTTTTAGCATTCTTGTTAAAAATAAATTCTTCAGGTGGTACGTTTTCTAATTTTACCCTTCCAGACTTTTTTCTAATTCTCACCTTCATATTATAACTAGATGTAACTTCGGTCTCTTCACCATCATTAGCTATAATTGTCTGTGTGTTTTCTTTTTGTGATACAACTTCAATATCTGGATTTGCCAGTAAGGTAACTAATTCTTCATCGGTAATGTCATTATATTCAGCCTCTTCGACCTCATAGCTTTCATCCCAACCAAATTTAATTACACCTAACTTGAATAATAAACTATCTTTAATAAACGTATGAATGACCCTGTAGCCATCGTTATCCTGATTTATGATGTAATTAACATAATCAGTTAATTGATCGGCTCTCTCGGCATCCTCTGGCGTTCTAGGGGCATATCTGACGTATTTATCTGATGATGTAAATATTCTCATCAATGAAGGCATTAATGTTTCAACTACATCTGCAAAATCATGACTTACGACTGAACTAAATCCATCTCTTTCATTACCCAATGGCTCACCAAGGTAATAATCAATGGCCTTCATTCTTGCATCAGCAAATTCTGTCTCAAAATAGTTTTGTGCCTGTTGAATTTCAGACCTAATAACTGATCCTAATTCATTTTCATCCATTTTTGGCATTTTACTTCTTCTTTTTAGTTTTCAAAATTGCTTGTTGCAGTTTTTTTGGTAATTTTTTCTGTTTTGCGGTCAAACCATTTGATTTTTTCTTTTTTTTAATCATTTTTTGCCCCTTTTCAGTATTGTTTTAACTTTTGCCTTCGGATTTGCTCTTTTTCTAGCTACCGCAGACTTAATTTGTGATTTTGTCATTGATTTAGCCTTGGCTGTCGGCACACACTTTGGATATCCTCTTTTGCTACCCTTTGCCTTTTTCCTGCCACACTTCTCAAACCCACCACCTTTTTTAGGTGCTGATATATCAACCCACTTTTCTTTCTTGAACCACTTAGTCAGTCCGCCTCTTGGTTTAGCCATGACTAACCCTTCTTTGTCCTGTATCTACCACCTGCTTTTTTATATTCTCTAACCAAATATGCATTTGCATATGCTGACGGATAGACATCAAATTTGGCTTTAGTCTTAGCTTTTATCCTTGCATACAAACTAGGATTTGTTGGTACTGCTTTTGACTTTGATGTTTTTTTCTTTTTCTGTGCCATCAATTTTCTCTATTAAGTTTTTTTTGTTTTGATCAATTTCATCATTTACGTCACATTGACCTGTTTTTCTACACAATTTAGGTGTTACACACCCCTTGCATAAAACCATTTCTAAAACTGGTGCATCTTTTTTTGGTCTTCGATAAGTTCTAATTGCATACATTATTTTTTCTTCTTTTTTTCCTCTGGTGTTTGCCAGAAATATTCATCAGTATCACCTAGTCTACCCCAATCATTTCCATTTTCAACCTGATAATATTCAGTTGAAACTTTGAAGTCTGGCATTTTTGGTTCTTGAGGTGTTAAAGAATTATCGTAAACCCTCATTCTGTTGTTTGGATACAGGCCATACTGACCATTTTCCAGTTCAATTAAATTATGACTTTTATGTTCCGATGGTTGTTCACTTGTAGACCAGTCAACTTCATCAGAATTGTCATGATAGTTATCTAAGGTTGCAATATAGTAACCCTTCATTACACCATGATTTCTGGTAAATACTTCGTAATCCATTGAGCCAATAAATTGCTTATGGATACAGACAACACCATAATCCATACAATTCCAAAACTGTAAGTTTGGTAAATCCATATCAGGATCTGGAGTTTTTGGAGAACTCAGAAAAGCTGATATTGGTAGCTTATCAAACAATGCTCCATACTCAGGCAAGTAAGTTTCAAAGTAAAAGGCTCTACCTGCTAATGACTTAGCTGATACCCAAACCCCTTTGACAAACTCACCATGACCATCTTCATGATCTCTTAAATATTCTTTTCTTACCCAAACCTGAACAGCAGGTAAATTACAAATTAAGTTAGCCAAGGCTCAGATCCCAACACACATCTACTATCCATTAACACATAATCGCAGGTCAATTCATCACCAGACTTAATATCATGTAATGCCCTGCCATACTCATCGACATTAGGTTTACTGTCGTGGTTCATGTAAGGCTCATGCCCAAATGGTAAAACATATTTATAATCAATACCAAATTCGTATTCATATGTCATGTTTTTTACATATTGTTTTTGTGCCTCTGGCATATTTTCAATATATGTCTTCTCAAAAACCAAGTCATAATCTGGATCAAAGAAGGTAACACAACCACCTTTTTCAATATCTTGATCAGCTATAACTGTAATACCCTTGATCTCATCCCAACCAAGTTTTGTTTTGACATTAAACATTGCATGAAAATTATTTTATTTTAGCCTTCTTTTTTGTTTTTTTAGCAACCTTAGTTTTTTTAGCTATCTTAGTTGCCTCAAATGGAACTGGCTTTGGTAATTCAATTTCCATTTCTTCTACATTAATCTTACCCAACACACATTTTACTCTTGGAGTACATTTGCTTGGGTAAGGGCATACATCACATAAAATCATAATTATCCCCTATTATTTAAGTTAAAAGGCCATATGCCCTTAATTGTTCTGGACTTGCCCCTGTAAGCGATTGGATGTTTCTACGAAATCCTTCGGATACAGGTACTCTGTTACCAGTTTGTATCTGCCCACTATCGCCTCCTTGGTCACCTTTTCTACCTGATTGTTGTGTTTTTCCAACAGATCCTGTAGTTGATTGTCCAGAGAGATTTCTTGCAGTTCCGACAGTTCGTTTAGTTTGTCTATTCCTAAAGAATTGAGTACCTTCCTCGAGAAATCTTCGTGTAGCATTTTTTCTGACTGCATCTATTCCCTGCCATTTCATTATTACCAGATCTGGAAATCCAAACTTTTCATTCCATCCTTGGTTTCTCCATTGTGCCAACAACTTGCGGTATTTTTGCTCACTACCACCAAATTCTGGGTCTCTTACATATTTAGGATCAAATTTTACAGATCCAAGTTCTTTGAATCCAAATTCTGAATAGTAACTTGGCAAAAACCCATCTGGATATGCTTTTGATCTTACTGCATATGCATCGAGAACAGTAGCACCATTTTCAACACCTTTCAATATTGAACTTGGAACAGCTAGTCCTTTTGAGGCATATCCAAACTCATTATTCATTACTCCAACAATGGCTGTTTCATTCTTTGTTAACTCAGGATGAGTAAACCCATAATCGGCTTCATAGTCTGTATTTTTCTTTAAACCAAAATAAACTCTGCCATTTGTTTTATTATCACCTAGTCCATAAAACACAAGTGAGCCATCTTTTGCTCCATCCTGTATTTCTTTGAGACTGTATTTTGTTAGACTTTCAGATAAAATATTATCATCAAATCCATCAACAATTTCTATTGGTTTCAATCCGCCTTGATTGACTGGTGTTAATGTAGATCTCCAATTAGAATTTACTGTATCTGACAGCAATTGAGCATGACGAGCAGAATTTATATTGCCTAGTTTTGGCACACTCATGCCTCTGGCAATCTCAGGTGTAATTTCACCTGTTACATTTGACATTGAAAATGCCCTAACGTCAGATTTTTCTGGCTTTCCTAACTTCCTTCTTCCTGCAAACCATTCAGGAAAAATATTTTGTGCAGGTATAGGAGTTTGAAATTTTGCAACAGGCCTTCCTAAAACCGCATAATCATAACTTATATGTGGAACACCTCCAATATCAGAAACTTTTACAGGATTGGCTTTATCTAACTCTAGTAAAATTAAACTATCCATTGGATTTACACCTGCTTCAGCAGGATTAATTGTCTCTGCTACAATCCTTGGAATGTTCGGAGCATTTAAATCCCTTGCTCTACGACTGTTTAAAGCCTCTGCAAAATTCTTTGCAGTTTCAAAATCTAAACTATCTAAATATTCATTCAGTTTTGGTGAATTAAATCCTACAAAATCTTGTAATTTTTCAGCACCTTTTTTTGTTTGGCCTACAGATTTTATTAAGTTATCTAATTTTATTACATTTTCTGGTGTAATATTTCCTGCATCAATTTCTGCTTTTGTCTGATTACCAAATATCCTTCTCATCGTTTTATTTGAAACTTGTGAAGGCAATTTGCCAAAAGACTGAGGGTTCATAGCTGTTACTACAGCATAATCAGCACCTCGTTTTGTCGCTGATGTAGCTTGGCCTAATCCTAAATTTGCAAATGCAAGATTTTTATCTCTACTACTTTGCATCAAAGGATACTTTGACCCACCCTGTAAAGGAATGGGTGTTATTTGTACATCATCTAATCCTGAATAAAACCTACCTGCATCCATCAAATCCGCAGGAAAAGGTGTGATTTTTTTGCCAAGTAAATTCTCAACAGGAAATGCATCACTTCCTACAAATGGCAAATCATCCACAACCCTTATATCTTTTGCGGTTATGTTATCAACAGATTTTGCAGGTTTTGAACCTAAAGACAAACCTGATACATAGGGTGTAGCACCTAGTAAAGTCTCACCAGAAGTTAATAATCCATATATATCTCTTGTTAATCTTGGATTATCAGACAAAGAACCAATACCTGAAGCAATGCCTCTTTTACCTGTTTCATAAGTTCTGCCTAATAAATCAAAAGCATCAATAAAAGGTTGACTGACTGCCCTGTTAAAAAGTCCAAAAGTATTATCTTGAAATATACTTGGATATTCCTGAAACAAAGTAGTCGATAAATTAGGGGCATCAAATGGTGCAGTAATATTATAGTTCTGTTGCATTACCATTTTACCTTATGAGACCAGTATTTAGCTGACAATTTATCGGAAGTCTGACCATGCCTAGCATAATACTGCTTCCGCCTCATTTTATCTTTTTTCGTTTTAGGGTTTTTTCCTGCACCTGTTACACCCTGCTGACCAAACCTAATTGTTTTAATTTTATCTCCAACCTTCGCAACCACAATATGGCTCTTGGTTTTATGATTTGGTGTTCTCTTCGGTTTATTGTATCCAGATACCCCTGCCTTTTCTAATCTATAATCTTTTGCCATCTTAATACTTTACATTATTTTTTTTGTATAAACCCTTGATTTCCCAGGATATTTTATTATATAATAAATATAGGAGGCATCAATGATACTAGAAAATCTAAAAAAATTTGAAAAAGATATCACAAAATCTTTTACAAAAAACCCAAATAAATCGCATAGATCAAACTACATTAGGCTTTGGGATACTGCCATGAAGCATGAACTTTATGACAGTTTTAGTCCAGATGATCTAAATGATGTAATGAACAAATTAGAGAAAAAGAGGCTTTAGGCCTCTTTTTTTATATTATCCATGATGTATCAGGCCTAAAAACCTTCCTACTATTCCACCTGCCATATGATCCAGAGGCCAATGCACCCTGATCGGCA
>Ga0160423_10000386_pt1 | contig 35532 bp, 29 predicted proteins | sample CRUFie14St8metaG_FD_108191 | JGI IMG/M metagenome (GOLD analysis project Ga0160423, IMG submission 108191) | Marine microbial communities from the Costa Rica Dome - CRUD Field 142mm St8 metaG | ecosystem: Environmental > Aquatic > Marine > Oceanic > Photic zone | place: Costa Rica: the Eastern...
GCGAAGCGCGCGAAGGCGGACGAGGCCGACGAGGAAGAGGACCCTCTCGTGCGAAGGAAGGAGGAGGTCGTTCGTTTGTTGGAGGAGGCGAGCGCGAAGGGAAAGGGCAACGCGCGCGCAAAGAAGGAGTTGTTGACCTTGTGCACGAGGCTGGAGGCCAAGAACGAGAAGATCCTGGGGCGCCTACCTCCCGAGCTTTGGCAGAAGATCCTCGACGAGAACGTCCAGCAAAACGACCTGTTCTCCTTTGCCATGACATGCAGGTTCTTCCGAGAGAAGCAGAAGGTCCTCGGTCCCTTGGAGAAGATTGAGACGAACTTGACCTACGAGTGCCTCCTCAAGCTGCGGGAAAGCGGGAGGATGCCGTCGCACAGCTTGGGTTGGTTTCAGTGGGTCTGCGACACCTTCGAGTTCCTGCCTAGTTTTCTTCCATCGGACATGAGGGTCGATGGAGCGGTGTACGAGGGCGACCTGGTGAACTACGCGGCGTTCCAGGGCAGCGTCGAGATCTTGAGGTGGCTGGTGGAGGAGAAGGGGTGGGAGCTGAACTGGGCAACAGGCGTGCAGGCAGGGGTGGGCGGCAGCGTTGAGGTATTGGAGTACCTGGTAGATTGGGGCTACGAGTTCGATGAGGGGGCATGTCACGGGGCAGCCAGGGGAGGGCATCTGGAAGCTTTGAAGCATTTGAGAGGTCTGGATTCGCCTTGCCCTTGGAATTCGGAGACTTGTCTTTTAGCGGCGAGGGGAGGGAACCTGGACGTTTTGAAGTATGTGAGAAGGCAGGACCCGCCTTGCCCTTGGGATGAGTTTACTTGTTGGGAGGCGGCGTGGGAAGGGCACCTGGACGTTTTGAAGTGGTTGCGTTCTCAGGACCCACCTTGCCCTTGGGGTGAGGGGACTTGTGCTGCGGCGGCGGAGGGAGGGCAACTGGACGTTTTGAAGTTTCTCAGAGGGCAGGACCCGCCTTGCCCTTGGGATGAGGGGACTTGTGAAGGGGCGGCGGAGGGAGGGCACCTGGAAGTTTTGAAGTGGATACGTTCTGAAGACCCGCCTTGCCCTTGGATGAGACACATGTGCCAAGAGGTCGCAAGGAAGTCTGGCCATCAGCACGTCATCGATTGGATCGACCAGCGAGAGGATGAGAGCGACGTGGAGTTTAGTGACCTGGAGTATAGTGACCTGGAGTATAGTGACAGCGACTGAAGCCACGACTCGTTGCTCTTTACGATTCAATCTCAAGCTTGTGATGCCCTCCCACCATTTTCTCACTCACTCTCCCCCACCCACCCATTCTTCCGTTTTTTTTTCGGATCTCATGGATCTCGGACCGGCACACCTTTATCCTCAAAACTCACAGCGAGCGCAGCAAGGCCAGCCGCCAGGGAGCAGAAAAGAGATGATTGCCCACTACAGAGGGGAGGCCACGATGGCGAGGGGCAGGTGCGGCGTCGGGGCTCGGACTATGTCCGCTACCGCGCCGTCCTTCCGCAGGAGGGGAAACCTCGGAAAGACGAGGACCCTGACTCGCATGGCCGTCAACAAGGTCATGATATCCGGTAAGTGGGCTTGCTCGGCCTTCCGGCGTCTCCAGCCGTCCCAGCCTGGGCTCTCTCGAGGATCGCGCTCACGCTCCCGTTTCTCGCCATTTTTCTCGACTCGGCAGGCGCGCCGGCCTCGGGGAAGGGCACGCAGTGCGAGATGCTCTCGGTGAACTACGACCTTACGCACATCAGCGCGGGCGACCTGCTTCGCGCGGAGGTCTCCACGGGGTCCGCGAACGGCCTCAAGGCGAAGGAATTCATGGACGCCGGAAAGCTCGTGCCAAACGAGATCGTGGTGACCATGATCAAGGACAGGCTCGCTCAGCCCGACGCCGCGGCCGGCTGGCTGCTGGACGGGTACCCCCGGAGCAAGGACCAGGCCGACGCCCTCGAGGAGGCGAACATCAGGCCCGAGGTCTTCCTTCTGCTGGAGGTCCCGGAAAGCATCCTGGTCGAGAGGGTCGTGGGCAGGAGGCTCGACCCCGAGACGGGAAAGATCTACCACCTGAAGTATGCTCCCCCGGAGAGCGAGGAGGTCGAGGCCAGGCTTATCCAGAGAAGCGACGACACGGAGGAGAAGGTCGTGCCGAGGCTGGAGACCCACAACAAGAACGTCGCGGCCATCCTGGACTCTTACAGCGACATCCTGGTCAGGATCGACGGAGACCAGCACAAGGACAAGGTCTACCAGGACATCCAGAAGGCCCTCGAGTCCCTGAGCGTCTCCGCCTAGGAGTTGAAGGACCGCCTGCTCGTGAAATATAAAACATTGCACGCACACGCACGTGAGTTAGAAACCTCCAAAAGCGACCTGGCGATCCCGCCACCCTACGCGTCCGCCACCGCCCTCCTCTTGCTGCCGGAGCCCAGGCCCAGCCTCGACTTGCGCTTTGCCTTGGGTGGCTCGTCGTCCGTCTCCCCCCGCTCGGCGTCCTGGGCCTCCGCGGCGGGCGCCTCGGCCTCGTCCGCGAGGCGCTCGATCCCACTCCGGGCGTTTCGCTTCACGCTGTCCCTCGCCTTTGCGTCGAAGACCTCCCTGTTGTGCTTGTACTCTCGCGTCTGGGCGCGAGGGATTCGGGTGAGAAGAGCAGAGCACAGAGAGAGAGAGAGAGAGAGAGTGCCGTGTCAGCGGCGGGACGGCCGGTGGCTCACGCGTCGCGGCGGCAGGAGAGGTGGCTTACGATGTCTGCCATCAGCCCATCGTCCGGGTTGGGGTGCTCTAACAGGAGCCTGACCGTGGACAGGACGGTCGGGTTGTTGAGGGACGGCTTCCAGGCTCCCTTGGGTGGCATGTTCAGCGTGTCGAGGCATATCCTTCCCGACGAGTCGATGTTCGGGTGGTAGATCGGCGTAACGAACTGGACGCTGGGGGGCTCGAACGGGTACCTGCGCGCCGCGCGAACCAGAGAGTGCGAGAGATAGAGAGAGAGAGAGAGTCAGCCCAAGTGTTGTCGTCTTTCGAGCAGCTGAGAGTGGGTGCAGCACTCACCTTGACGGGACGGTGACGTTGAGCCGGAAGGATCCCTCCTCGTACACCGTGTCCGGAGGGCCCTGGATCACGGCCTCGAGCTGAGCGGCGAGGGACGTTCGAAGGGTAGTCAGTACCGGAGAGGTCAGCGAGAGGGGAAAGAGCAGCGAGCGCGGTTGGTTCCCGCCCGCTCACCTCGTGGATCTTGTTCTCGTCCTTTGGCCAGGCGCTTACGCCGGGAGGGGGCTCCGTCTCCATCATGCGGAGCTCCCTGTGCATCCGCGTCAAGGCCTGAGGCCCTAGGAACGGGGCCATCCTCGTCCTGTCTGTCGCTCTCGCTCTCTCTGCGCGCGCGCTCGGGGGGGAAAGGCCTTTCGAAAGGATTGGAAATGTTTCGGAAAAAACGCTCGAAATCGAATGCACCACATCTCGCCCGCGAAAAAGCGGTTGAGAGGAAATGGGATAAGAAAAGAAACGGAAGGTTCTCAGAGGTCGAAGCGCGGAAACGCTGGACGCGAGGAGAAGGAGGACAAGGACGCGCCCGCCCCCTCTGTGGACAAGAAAAGTAAGAATGAGCTTCGTCGCAACGAGGGCCGCGAAGGCGGTTGGCCTCGTCGGAGGGCAGAGGAGGTCCGTCTCGAAGAGGGTCGTGACGAGGGCGAAAGTGCGGGAGCTCTTCATGCCCGCCCTGAGCAGCACCATGACCGAGGGGAAGATCGTGTCTTGGCTCAAGGGATCTGGAGAGAAGATAAGCAAGGGAGAGAGCATCGTCGTCGTCGAGAGCGACAAGGTGAGTCGACTCAGGTTTCGAACGGAGGGACCGCCCTTGCGTCCCCTTCTCGCAAGCTGCCTCTCTCTCTCTCTTCCGCGCGAGCTCCGATCTGACGCCTCGCGACGACACGTCCTCGTCCCCCAGGCCGACATGGACGTCGAGACCTTCTACGACGGGTACATTGGAAGCATCGTGGTGCCCGACGGAGGCACCGCGGCGGTCGGCGAGCCTATCGCTTACATCGCGGAGACAGAGGCCGAGCTCGAGGAGGCCAAGTCCAAGGGAGCCGGTGGGGCCCCCGCTGCTGCTGCTGCCCCGGCGGCGGCTCCAGAGCCCGAGGCTGCCCCTGCTCCGGCCGCCCCCGCCCCGGCCCCCGAGGCTGCGGCGCCGGCTGCCCCTCCTCCACCCGCGGCGGCCCCCGCTCCAGCGCCTGTCAAGAGGGCTGACGGCAGGGTGATCGCCACGCCCTACGCCAAGAAGCTCGCCAAGGAGCTCGGCGTCGACCTCTCCGCCATAGGGGGATCCGGCCCTAACGGAAGGATCACTGCCTCCGACGTCGAGATGGCAAAGTCCGGGAACGGCGCCCCCGCCGCTGCCGCCCCTGCCGCTGCCGCTGCTGCCCCAGCCCCCGCGGCGGCCTCCTCGGCCCCCGCCAAGTCCGCTCCAAAGCCAGCGGCCGCGGCTCCCGCCGGGGATGGCGAGATCCAGCCCTTCTCCTCCATGCAATCCGCCGTCGCGAAGAACATGGAGGCCAGCCTGCCCATCCCGGTGTCCCGTGTTGCGTACACGATCACGACGGACAAGTTCGACGCCCTGTACAAGCGCCTGAAGCCAAAGGGCGTGACCATGACCGCCCTACTGTCCAAGGCCGTGGCCGTGGCCCTGACCAAGCACCCCATCATGTACGCGGCGTGCACCCCAGCGGGAGACGGGATCATCTACAACGAGCACATCAACATTGCAGTGGCGGTGGCCATGCCGGACGGGGGCCTGATCACCCCGGTGCTGCAGGATGCGGACAAGACGGATATCTACCAGCTGTCCAGGAACTGGGGAGACCTCGTGAGCCGGGCCAGGTCGAAGCAGCTTGCTCCGGATGAGTACAGCACGGGAACCTTCACCATCTCAAACTTGGGAATGTACGGAGTTGACAAGTTCGACGCTATCCTTCCCGTCGGCACCGGCACGATCATGGCCGTGGGCGGAAGCAAGCCAACCGTGGTTGCAACTGCTGAGGGCATGATCGGGGTGGAGAAGCAGATGACCATTAACCTGACAACGGACCACAGGATCATTTACGGCGCGGATGCGGCGGAGTTCTGTCAGACGCTCAAGGCAGTCATCGAGAACCCAGATGACCTCACCATGTAAAGATTAGAGTTTTGATAGTACAAACTTTACATTACAGTTCATGTTTAGGTGTCCAAAGCCTTCCTCAACCCCTGCAAAATAAGAAAAATCGAGTCAGCAAACAGAGACCTCTGCAGACCTCGTGACCATGAAGCGCATCATCACTCATTTATCCATCACTATTTATCAGCGGGAATCCGATTCTGAGTTTCAATCAAATGCGTTCGAACGCTGGCCATGCTTGTGGGCCCGCGAGGGAAGCGACCTCACTCTCACTCTCACTCTTTTGGCGTGCGCTGAAGCCTCAGACATCCAAGGAAAATGGTGCCGCACCAGCTCTCAACCTGCGCAGGGAAAGCTCTAGATGGGTCTGCGAATGTTTTGAGAAACGCCCATTGAATTCTTCATCATCGGCACACGCGCACGCCAGGGATTCTTCCACCTGCTTACCTCTTTGGTTGCGTAAGGGCAGTGCTCAGCCTGCTCACCCCCAATCCCCCTAAAAAATAATTCTGCAGAAAAGAAAAACCGAGAAAAATGTGTGGTCGCGTTGTCAGTATGCGTTTGCAGAATCAGGCTCCCCTTCTCAACTCTCTGGTACACGCGTTTACAAAAAATGCTCAGTACAGCGGAGATAATCAACATGCGGCGCATCTTTTGTGCGACATATCTGTCCTGTTGAGCTTGTTGAATAAAAGTGTTCTTCACAGCATTTTCGTGCACATGCAGACCCAGACGGTCCAGCCCCTCATCTTGGTATTTTGCCTCAGAGATTTTGATTTTTCTTGATATATAGACGTCACCGAAGTCCTATCTACAAACTTCTCTTACGCGGAAAGAAGACCTTATGTTTTGTTTCTCATCACTGACGAATACCATATCTTGACAAGGACCAGGCTCGTCTCTTTCTCCACTTTCGTTGTTTCACTCACCTCAATCCAAAATAGATACATAAGGAGGCAACCCCCAATACAAGTCTGGAAATATAAGGAAAGGAACAAAGTCAGCATTGGCTGCAAGGGGTCTTCATTGTCACCGTCTCCCCTCGTGTGCCTTCTCTCTCTCTCCTCGTTTTCTAGCATCAGGTAGAGCTAATGGTCCTCAAATTATTTGTTCAGATAGGGATAACTGATAAAAATAATGGTTCTTCATCATGTGCATTCTGAAAACCGAGGAGAGAGCACGGCAGAGGGCTATTCGCATTCTCACTCTTTGGATGTCAACTCTTACCTATTGTACACGAACAAAGCGGGCACAAATCACACCGCTTGGACAGCCCGGACACTTCATTGATCCGAGTCGGAATCCGAGCTGGTGTCTGAGTCAGAACTCAGCTCCAGGTTCTCCAGCCTTTTCAGATCACCAAGGTCTATCTTGCCCTCGACCAAGTCCAGGCAGTACTGAGAGTAGGCCTCCACGTTATGGAAGTGGTCCTCGATCTGAGATCCTCTCTTCTTCAAGTCGGCCTTCAACTGCTCCAGAGCTTCCTTCTCATCATCTCCATGCTCGCCACTCTGCAGCAGCCTGTCGACCTCCTCCTCCCTCTTCGCGCAGGCCTCGAGCTCCTCCACCCACTCGCTCTTCAGCAACAAGAGCTCCTCTTGGTACTCCTTCAGCCTCCCCGCAGCCTGATCCATCACTTCCCGCATCTTCTCCTTCTCCTGGACGAGCTCCTCTCTCTCGTCTGCCGCCAGGCCCGGGTCGGCCAGGAGCTCATCCAAGCCCTTGCGGAAGAGCTGATAGCCCCTCATCTCCGCCACGATCTGGTCCAGGTTTACCTCCTCCTCCAAGTCTGCCATGGAGTTGACCTCCTCGGGCTCGAACTGCTCCCCGCCCCGCTTCGAGCCGTACTTCTGCCTCGTGGTCTGCTTGGGGCCGGGCCTCGGCCGCGACTTGGCGGTCAGATCGTCGATAACGGCGCTGGCATTGAAGTAATCCGAAGTCCCCGGGGCCCGTTCGGCCTCCGCTCTCTCCTTCTCGAGAAGGTCAGCCTCGTGATCAAGCTCCTCCCCGGTCTTCTGCGCCGTCAAGAACTCGTCGATGGCCTGCGCGCTGAAGTAGTACAGCGGGGGATACCGCGGCTCCTTCGTGACGAGCTGCCTCAGGACCCTGTGGTCCTCCGACAGGAGCTTGCGTAGGTCCTTGACGAACCCGGGAGAGGCGTGGAAACCCATTTGCCACATTTCTCCCTCGTTGAAGGTCTCCCCGGCCCTCTTGATAGGGTACGCGAGCTCGTTGTTCCCGTAGGACGCGACTTGCGTGACGACCCCGCCGTCGCCGTACACCCGCGTCCCGACCCGCCTCATCAGGTGGAACAGCTCCACCGGAAGCGCGGTCGGCTTCGTGACACAAAACAAGCTGTACAAAGGCGCCATGGCTCCGGTGTGGGACACGCCACCTCCCCAATTTCTTCCCGCAGGGTATCAGGGCGGCCGCCGCTCTTCAATTTTTTCGCAATTTTTTGGGAAATCGGGGTCTTGAAAAATCACTCGAGGCGATCGATCGCTGGCGATCGATCGGGGCTTTCAACAATAACGCTCGGCGAAGAGGAGAGTACTGGTGTTCGGAGCGTGAGAGTCGTCTCGCGCGAAGGACGGGGGCAGGCCGGGAGGCCGTGGTCGTGGTTGCTCTGCCCCGGTAACCGCGGAGGGTCGCTTTGGCCGAGGCTCCGGGGGAGCCATGATCGACGACGAGCTGACGAAGGCGGTGAACGCCCTCGCGAAGCAACTTCGGGGCATAGACGCGTCCATTAGGCAAGAGTCGAAGGTGATCGACGCGATGAAGGCAGAGATCAAGGCTTCGAGGCTGGGGAATGCGGAGGCGGAGACAGAGATCGACGTGATGATCGACAGGATCGCGGCCTTAAGAGTCAAGAAAATCAAAGAGGTCGCCGCGGAGCAGCGAGGAGTTCTGAACAAGAAGAATCTTGCGAGAGAGCGGACGGAGCGCGCGAGGAGGACCGCGGCGAGCATCCGGGCAGACGTGATGGCGAGTCTCAGCGCGTTCCTCGAAAGCACCAAGGAGCACCAAGCCAACCTGAACGCTTGTAGAATACAGGCAGAGATTGACCACTTCAAAACAACAAAAGCATCATATCAGAGCGAGTACGCAAAGCTTGAAGACGAAACCAAGAGCGCGCTCGAAAAGGCGGCCAGCGCGAAGGAAAGAAGACGCAAGAATTCCCTTCAGCTCGAGCACTTGGGCGAGTACATCTCCTGGCTCTCGCAGGCCAAGAATAAGTTGCGCGAAGATCAGAGAGACCTAGACGCGCAAATCAACAGGCGCAGGCTCGAGCAGTACGAGGACGCAGACGAAAGTCTGGTCGCTGCCGATATCCTCTCGCTCCAGCACCAGAGGCAGATTCTTCAAGACAGGTAAGGTTTCGCCTCCACCCTTGTCATTCTTTGTTCTTGCTTCTTCTATAAAAGTGCTGACTTTGCTATTCCACCTGACCTCTTTCATGGCAAAAATAATAAAAAGGGTTGACGTCCTCGTCACAGAGTTCATGCACGAGCAGCAAGAGGTCGCGACGCTGAGAAAGGCCCTGGATAGAACAGTACGGATTTCACGACTCTCTCCCCTTTTTGCTACTCCTGACGACCGCATTTTTCTCACAGCAGGTCTCCCAACGCTTCCAGCAACCTCCTCGAGCGGTCCAAAAAAAGCAGGGCAACCAAAAGGCTCGCTGTCCGAGGGCGGCCTTCGTCACAGGTAAGGGAGAAAAAATCGAGGAGTGAAAGAGAGGACGAGCTACGAAGGCACAAAAAAAAACTTTGCAGATACCGAGAAAAGTTCTTTACTGCTTGGCTCGCACCCAAACTGACACCCGCGTCACGCGTGAAGCGAGCCACTTGCTAGGCGCGCGAGGCCGCAGGCAAAGCGGAAGCCGCGAGGACTGCGCGCAAGAGCCTTCGATCTTGAGGGAGAGGCCGGCGGCTCAAAGCAGGTCCAAGCGCCAGAAGAGCCGAAATGGCGAGGCCAACGGCGCCTCTGAGGCGCCGACATACGTGGACGTCTTCGGCGGCAAGAAGTTCTGCTACAACGCAGCTTGATAGCGGTGGGCCGCAAGCCCACCCGGTTTCCCCTGCGTAAAGAGCAAATCACAACAGAGACTAGCGCGTCTCTCGCCGTCCTCCTCACTCCTGCATCTTCTCCCTTCCCCTGACCTTCTCGATCGGAGTCTTGAGCTTCGCCTTCGAGGTGGAGGCCACGGTCTCGGTCGCGGCCGGGGACTTGATCAGGTGGATCTCCTGGTCGAGCTGCTTCCTCGCCTGCAGCTTCTCCTGCCTCTTCCTCTCCTTCAAGCGGTTCGCGATGAACCTGGACTCGCGCTGGTTTCGGATCTCCGTGATCCTCTCCATGGCCTTCAGGGTCTTCTGCATGGTGTCGCGGTTGTACCTCTCCGGCCTGTTCCGCTTCCTCTCCAGCTCGAACGTCGTGTCGTTCGTCAGGTCCTTGCCCCGGGCCGCCCTGTACGCCTTGGTCCACTTCACCTTGCGCGGGTTGCGCTTCATCTTGAAGTTGTTGTGGCACTTGGACCGGCAGAACCTGAAGATCGTCCCATCGTTTCTCGCGAAGACGACCCCCCTGCCGGGATAGATGTTCGAGGAACAAAACCAGCACGTCTCCAAACGCATGGTTGCAGATGTGCCACTAAGCCTGGCTCGAGCCTCCTTGGTACTCCTTCAGACGAGGGCGCGGACTTGGCCGTCGAAACCCCACGCGCGCCTCCGTTCTGGGGGGCACACACACACACACACGCGCGCGCGCGCACACACAAAGACTAAGTCTGGCGTTCACCCTTACGGTCCCCTCTCTTCTCGCCGTACTCGCCGCCCCGGCAGCCTTGGTTTGGCTGCTGGTCTCACTCGGATCCCCTCGGAAATCTTCGACATTCCCCCCGATGGCCTCGCCGCCGCCACAACCAGAGCCACTTTCGGATTTCGCGCCGCGTAGAAATTCCATCTTAGGGAGGGGCCGCCCGCCGTGAAAAATCCCGGGTCCCGTACCAGCGGAAGCGAGCGAAGTCGAGCCTTGGAGAAGCGAGCGTCGAGCGGAGCGGCACAGGAAGTAGCCCTAGCAAGAGCGTCGAGATGGTCCAGCGTTTGACTTACAGGAGGAGGCACTCCTACGCCACCAAGAGCAACAGGGTCAAGAAGGTCAAGACCCCTGGCGGAAAGCTCACGTACCACTATGTCGCCAAGAAGTCCAACCCAGCGGTGGACCCTATGGACCAGCAGATCCTGAACGGAATCCCAGTCTTGAGACCAGCGAAGGGTGAGTTCGGAACCTAGTATTCGCGTGGGCGCGGGTGGGAGCGCGGTGCGCAGCCTGAATTGCGATCGCGCAGCAGCGTCCCGTCCTCCCGTGTGCCCGGCGCTCCGACCGCAAAGCTCTCGCTTCCACTTTGGTTCTATCGTTGCTGACAACCCGGGCTCGCTCCTCCCCTCCGACCCTTTAGGTTCCAAGAGCCAGACCAACAAGAAGGACCGCACCGTCCACCGTCCGTACGGAGGCGTTCTGTCCGGGGCGAACGTGAAGAACAGGATCGTCAGGGCCTTCCTCATCGAGGAGCAGAAGATTGTCAAGAAGGTGCTTAAGATGCAGGCCAAGAAGAGCAAGAAGTAAAGCCTGCCAGGGTTTCTGCTCGAATTGACGATGATTATATAGGAAGCTGTAAATAACTATCTTACAAAGACACTCTTTTGTCACTCGCCTCGTCAATGTCCTCGCCCTCGGGCTGCTCCACCCAGCCACTGAGCGCGTTCGAGAGATCCCTGGCCGCCATCCTCGAGCCGCTGACGCCCTTCTGGTAGTCCCGGAGGTCCTGCAGCTCTTGCTTGTGCGCGTTGATGTCCCTCGCCTTGCTGGCCTTGAAGCTCTTCACGCTGTTTTGGTAGTTCTGCACGGTGCGCTCCGAGGCCTGCTCCCAGAGCCGCGTGGGAAGGCGAAAAAGAGGTTGGAAAGCAAGGTCAGGACCTCTCCCGATCCCGTCCCGCCGGCGCGACGATGGCGGCGTCCGTCTGCCCAACGCCCGTCTGCCCAACTGAACCTTTCTTACCTTGAAGCTGACGCTGGCGTACTCCATGTAAGACTTCTCCTTCTGCTGCTTGAGCACCCGCTGCTGTTGCTCCTCAGGGGTCTGCCTAGGCAAGGAGCTCGGGACCAAGGATGTAGGGCTCGACCAGTACTTCTCTTTCCTCTCCTGGTTCCTCTCCTCCCGCACCAGCTCGACGCTCCTGTGCCTGTCCACCTTCAGCCTCTGGACTGCAGAGCAATAATCAGAAAAAGGCATATAAGTTTTGGGGTAATGGAGGGCGTTAGCGGCGAAAGCCCGCGGGCCGGATCGGGTTTATGCACAGATCCTCTCGTCTAGAACCAAGTAGGAGGACGCTCTCTTCCGTTCCTCACCTTTCTCGTCCCTTTTGGGGAACTCTGCGGGTCTGAGCCTCGCGTCCACATCCTGTCAGCGGGAAGACGTGTCAAGTTGGACACGAGTCAGAAGACCGACGAATAAGATGCCTTGCCGGAGCGGAAACGGAGGGAGGAAGAGGGACTAGAGGACCCGCTCAGGTCTCGCTTCATCTAGACCAACGCAAGGGACTCTGTGCAGATTTTCGTGTCCACCTCCCTCACTCCCTCTTCTCTTTCCCGTACTCACCTCGCACCTCTGCTGCAGACTTCTAATGTGGTCCCTGAGTCCCCCGGCATCCGCCACCAGCTGGTCGACGAAGGCAACCGCGTCCCTCTCGGCCTTCTTGTTCTTGACGGCAGCAGGAGAGTACATCTTTTTGCTCTTTCTGGGTTTCTGGGACACACTCCTCGTCTTCAACCTACGTGGGCGATTTTGGCCATCGTCCTCAAAGAGGGAGGGGGTGTGGGTGTGGTGGTGGTGGGGAAACTCGTATGGGCTAGGCGCTCTGCCGGGAAGACCACGCAGCACAAGCGGGCAGGATCGACGAGTGTACCACGGCGGGACTCCCAACGGCCTTGAACGAAATTTCGCTGTCACTTGCGGGACATCGTTTGAAAAAGATCTTGTTTTTCGGATACGGAATCGTAAACGGTGGTCTCGCACTTAAGACAATGATCAATACACGAATGGAATGAGCCTGTACCTCACGACGGAGCAGTACTTGTCCCAATCCTTTCCATACTTCTTCTCGCAAGCCTCTCCATCTCTCAGGTCCCTGTGGACCAGCAGAACCCCAAAGTAGATAGCGTAAAAGTAAGGGACGACGTGGTCGAAACCGCAGCAAAGACACCACGACAGGCCCATTAGCCAATCAGCCGTGTAGTTGATGTGCCTGGCGATCCCCCACCAGCCTGAAATCATGAGCTTCGTTCCCCTTTGCGTCTTGATGTATTTGACGTGCTTCACCTGCGGGGAGTTTGGATCCCTCCTGAACCTGTCCTTCTGCCCATTTGCTCCTCTGAATGCGAGGTACCCGACCGTTTTCATGACCAACACGAGGGCGGCAAAAGAGTTGGACAGCTGGATATGGTGATCCACGAGGTAACGCGCTTGCAGGGAGTACGTGAAGGGCACCCAAGCGAGGTCCCCGAAGGCGAGCATGAAACCAAATCCGTCGTGCACAATGTCCATGGTCGTCAAGATGGACTTCTCAAAGTAGAGCGCGTCGGCGACATAGATCGCGTGGAAGAGGCACACCATGGCCATCGAGTTCGACACGGCCCCGTGGAGCTCGTACTGCTTGTACGCCATGGCCAAGTCGATTACGACCCACCCGATCAGCCCCGGGTACAGCTCGCAGAACTCCTTCAGGTCGAAGCGGCCCAGCCTCGGGTTGAGCTCCCGGCCGATGAAGAAGTCGTAGATCCTGCTCCCCGTGTTGCCACCCTGCGCACATAGCACGGACCGCGACCTGTGCGAGGCGAGGTACAGAATAACGCTGAACAGGAGCGTGGACGCTACCGAGGCCGACAGGAGCTCCACGTAGTGGTCATATGCGTACCCCAGCATTGACTTGGACAATCCCAAGCGGTCGACAAAGTCCCAGTCGCTCACCAGGGCACAGAGTAGACTAAGGATGACGGCGTAGACGAGGAGCCCGTTCATCCGGTACTTAAGCCGGCTCCCGTCCGGAAGTCCGACCCCAAGCTTGGTGACGCTAGGCAAGCACAAATGCAGGACCGCCTGGCATAAAGCGCAACACGAGCATGGGGAGATGGAGAGGGAGAGGGGCGGGGGAGAGGGGCGGGGGAGAGATTCGGGGTCAGTCGAGACGACAGAGTCCGGCGAGGTGATTTTAGGGGCGCCCGCCCGACGGGGACAGGAGGACTCACCACTGCAAAGATCCAACCGAGGTAGACGGCAAAACCCTCGAAGGAGAAGAGGCTCGTCCCCACATTGAAGGTCGGGATCTTAAGGGGGCTCAGGGAGACGCAACCGTGGCTTCCGCAGAAACCGCAAAGCGCGTACATCACGGCCGGCAGCCCCACTACGATGCTCAAGGGCCCCACCGTCGGGCCGAAGAACTCGTACTGGACCGCCGAACCGTCCGCTTTGTCAGTCCGCTTCGCAGCACCGCCCCTCTTGGCGCCCGATCGGCCGCCTGCCTTCTCATCGGCGCCACCGACGACACCGGCCGCCTGCCTTCGAGTCGTCACCATCGTCTCGTGGCGATGACGGTCCCCGCCCTCCTCCACCACGGGCTTCGCGTTTGTCCGACAGCTGCCCCCGGAAATGTTGTGGAAAGATTGCACCCATTTTCCACCCAAAAAGATTCTCCAGCCAGCCAGCAGGCAGGGGCTGAGTCGGCCGCTGAGTCCGGCAAAACTACTCTGCTCCGACGGACGCTAATTGTGTTTTAGCGATCTCATTCTCAAGTTTCCCATATATTTCATTCTTCTGTTCGCCTTGTCAGGTGGCGCCCACTGCAGCAACAGTGGTGGGAATGTTGACTTCACCGTGAGGGGCAAGACGACAGGTGGGCACACGCACTTTTAGGGAAATTACTGGCTCTGCCAGCGGCTTTGTTTTCTCGCACCACGACTGGCACGTGATGTTTGTGATAGTTTGGGGGTCGAGAGTACAATTGCCATGTTGTTTTTCGGGTAAGGGAACCTCACAGCCAACCCTCGGGCCCAGTGCTGAAACACACGTGCTACAAGAAAATCCGCCCTCTTTTCCCCCCTTCCACCCCGCGAACCACTTCACCCATCCCAAGGTTTGCAGATTTCGTTTTATTCATTAAAAACCCATTCACATCGTCGTATACGACGTTTCTCGCTCTGATAAACTATAAGACGCGTTTAATTATCTATTCGATGCCCAAACCCCAATTCCACTCATACGCGAGGAGGGTACTACGTACTACGCGAGGAGGGTTTAGTGGTGCTAGGAGCCGTCGCAACAGTACCGTGAGCGCGCGCTCTGAAGACCTTCGCAGGCCCCAACCGCTGGGGTTGACACGACCGACCGCGTGCGCGGCCAGGTTTTTCGGAACTTTGCTCCGCTACACAGGCCCTTTTCGTGTGAGCGAAAGCGTTGTTTTCCTTCTTCCCCCACAGTTTTTCACGTGCGGGTTTCGCCAAGGGCGCAACACGTTGAAAGGCCGGCGCTTTATGATATAAACGCCTCGTCCGTGCTTGACTAATTCAGAGAAAGAGTGACGAACCTTGGGTATGTGCGCCATGGCGGAAAAATCAGACCCGAAGTCTTCCATAGCCAATATGCTCGTGAAGCTGGGCAGTACCAACTTTCTGGAGGGGTACAAGAAGGCCATCAAGCTGGTAAGTCTCTGTTTCCCTTTTTCCCTCGGTTTTCCAGCTCCCTCTTTCGTACTTTTCTTCCAGTGGTCCGAGTCCTGACGCACTTTGTTTCTTTTCTTTTTTCGCAACTGAACCAGATTGAGGGTGGCCAAACAAACGGGGATCTCACCAAGGCCTTGGACAAGCTGGCTTTGCAGTACATCGTCGACATGCAGGAGAAGGAGACGGAGAACGCGGGAAGGATTCAGACCGGGCGTCTCGTGAAGACCAGACTGTGTTACCACTACATGTCCTACGGGTGTTTGAGAGGAAGCAGGTGCAGGTTCGCTCATGGCATCAACGACCTTCGCATTCGCCAGCCGCAACTCAATGACCTTCTGTCCAAGGATCAGGAGGCCGCAGCCGACAAGGGTGAGGGAGGTGCCCAAGCGAGCCAGTGGCCTGCCATGGGCAAGGGCGACCAGTCCAAGTCTGGAAAGAAGAAGAACAAGAAGAAACAGGAGGTCAGCTCTGGCGTGACTCACATCTTGTTCCCTTCTGAGCTCACCGGCAACCTGAGGACCACCTTTGCTGAGGGCGAGACGAAGAAGTACGAGAAGCGCACTTTGCTTATCTTCCAGCATATGTACGTCAACCCGCCAGGAGACCTGGACAACGAGTGGCTCTCGAGCGTGATGAAGGACCTCACCTTCCAGTGGGCAAGGTCGAAGAAAATCGGGCCAAGGAAGCGACGTGTTTCTGATGCTGGCCTTACTGGCTGGCGACTTCACGACGAGAATAGAGCTGCCACGAACTTGGATGGCAACAACGACAGTGACAAGCCCGAATTCGGGCTGCCCTCGGAGAACCAGGCTGTGCACGAAAGGGAGAGGCGCAACAGTTTCCCTGAGGTGGACATCCTTTGCGCCACGAAAGTCAACGAGGACTGGGAAGAAGCTGTCAAGTCAGCTTCCAAGATGCCAATGACCCCAGGCCCCGGCATCAAGAAGGGGTCCAACCCATTTGCCTTCTCAAACAAGGATAAGCTGTCTCATTTGAAGAAGGCTCTGGTCGGGAATGCGGCAGCTGCGAACGACACACCCATCATGACCTTTGCACAGAGGCTTAAGATGATGAGCTAGGCGAAGTCTCGTGAGGCAAAAATTTTTGCTCGATTATTATGTACATGAGTACTCTGAATATGAAGAGGACACATTAAGCGGCTGTCCTTTAGCTGCCCTTTTTCATCAACAACTTATACCTTGCTGAAGACTCCAAGTACTTTGTGAATGCGTCTCGCCTTCTGTTGTGCACCTTCCCCAAAAGGCCATTCTCCTTGTAGTATTTCACCTAGGCAGCAATCGAAGTCAGCGCACCGTCTTCTAGCACAACCTTCGACAGACACTCTATAACTTACCTCCTCCTCGTCGAAAGAAAAGTGCTCCTTCGTGGTGCTCGGCACTTGCTGCGTTTTCAGAATGTAGCCAGGATTGCAGTTACGCCAGAGGTACTTCGACAGCTCTGTGCTCCAATGCTTCTCCGGCTGCGGGAAGACGGACGACAAAGTAGTAGTAGCAACGGACTCGGTCTCCTCCAAGTCCTCAGGATTGAGTGTGCTATGTGCCCTTATGAACTTGTGCCGGATCCTAATTTGGGAAGAGAGCAACGTGTCAGTCCATCGGGTCAGGTAGAGCAGAGCACCCTCCTCTTGTCCGCTTACTTGTCCTCCTTCTCGATCGTTTCCCTGATGACGTTCGATTTCTGGGTGTCCAACCAGCCCACTCGGCTGACACCCTGCTTCTCTGGACTCTTTCCCATCTTTGCTCAGGGGCGCGCCTGGAACAAACTGTCCGCGTATTCGGGGTTTCCCGTGATCAAGTCTTGGCCTAGGGTCGGCCACTGGTTCGGGGGCGGGGCCACAGGTTCTGTTCTCGCGGAGCACCTCCAGCACCCGCACTAGCTCGCCTCTGTTGACTTTCCCAGTTTCCCGTCGGCCCCCAGTGGGGCCCCCCACGGTACCCACAAAAAGATGGAATCACAACAGAGATGGTTTGCATGAGGCGAGCAAACTAAAGAAATCCGTTGGTGTTTACACCAAGATGGAGACTTCCGTACACCAAGATAGAGACTTTTGCGAGATGAAAGGACTTTCATCTGTTTGTTTTGTCAGGCCTTTTAAGGCTGGAGGCACTCAAGTGTCTGTTGATGACGGGGGCTGCTTGAGGCGCTCAGAGAGGTGGAAAGCAAAGAGCCCCGTTGGTGTGCGGGCGCGAGAAAGATGCTCGCCTACACCGTGACCATAGCTGTCATCTCCTTGCTTATCTCAGCCTACGGGTAGGTCTCTCTATCTCCTTCCCACACCTCCAGCCAGGCCAGCTGGCAGACACACTGCAAAAAAGTGAAACCACCTAGAGCCTTCTGGGAGGAGCCGTGCCCCTCTGGCTCGTAAAGCTCACGCTTCCTCCCAACACCTTCCTCCCCGTGCACACTATCCTCACAGGATTCGATTCTATGCGGCACCGACTTGCGCTTGGTTGGTTAAGGCCATCGTTGCGACGTCTTGGCTGTTTTGCGTCGGCATGGTGCTCATCGTGCCGACAGACGTCCAAGTGAGCGCTCGGGAGGTGCAGCCAAAGCAGCAGCACATAGCCTTATCTTTGCTGTGGAACACAACGTATTGGTAAGCACGGGGACTGGCATGCGCGACCACGACTTTTGGCCCACAACTCTCAGTACTGACTGTTGCCGCCTCCTCTCTCACGAAACGCAACGCAACATGGTAGGATGTGCTTTCTCTTCACCTGGGTGTTCAACCCTATCATCGCCTCTTTCGTCAGCTCGGCGGACTTTACCTTCACCGCACGGATGGCCGCGAGTTTCAAAGAGAACATCTTGGTCTACGTCGTATCTGGTGTTGTGACGGTACTTGGGGTCCTCCTTCTGATTTTCTCCGGGAAGCTCACGTGGGAGGGGATTCCCGGCGTCATCAGTGCTGCCGGCAACGTTTTCGGCCTCGTGGTTGTGGTGCTGCTTCTTGCGTACGGCCTCGTGGACGTCCCTCGGAGCATATGGCGGTACAGCGACCTGGACGCCTGGTCGCTCCACGCCACCAAGAAGGTGGGAAAGCTGCACAAGAAGGTCGAGGAGGCGATGAGCGAGCTAAAGATCTCGGCCGCACTGGCCGCGAACATGTCGAAGCTGATCTCCAAGAGGGACTCCCTGAGGAAGTACGTGGACCAGATCAACGAGGAGATCTCTGGCGCCATCCCGCTTTCCGCGGTCCAGGACGTTGAGTTCGGGGACCTGGACCTTGACTACGAGCTCGACCACGAGGGGATGGTCTCGCTGAGGAAGAGGTGCCAGAGGGCCGTGATAGTGTTCCACAGGAGCAAGTACCAGTACACGAAGCTGGTCAAGTCCGTCCAGTTCACGAGAGATAGGTTGGCGCACCTGCAGGAGACCGGCGCCCACACGCAGCTGCTGGCCAGGGAGGTCGGCCTGAAGACCCTCGCCGTCTTCTGCAACATTCTGTCGGCCGGCATCATCATGGCAGAGGCGACGCTGTTCCTGGGGACGAGTCTGCCGTACTCGGACACCTTCTCGGTCATCTCCATGCTCCTCAAGGTCTGCAATGAGAACATCGTGGGCACCTACTCGATGATCCTCGTGTTCCTGCTGTACTTCTGCTCTTGCACCTACCACTCTCTATTCAAGATGAAGATCTTCAGCTACTACTATCTTGTGCCCAACTACACGGACAGCTACAGCCTGCTGCTCAACGCCTCGATGCTCGCGCGCTTCACGGCACCACTCTGCTACAACTTTATCACCCTGACCAAGCTCAAGCACACCGCCCTGACGGACTCTGCCTTGGCGCCCATGGGCAAGGTTCCCTTCTTTGGCCGCGACTTCAACTTGTACTACCCCATCATGGGGTGTGTCTTCTACTTTGCGGTGGCCTTCAACTTCTGGGGCCGGCTGATCAAGGCCTTCAGGTGGGTCACCTTCTCGTCAAGCTTGAATTTTGACGATGAGGAGGACGAGGACGACCAGAGCGATTTCTTGACGAGGGGCCAGAGCGCCGTGTACAGGGCGGACACCGCGTTGTTGGACTTCGACTCAATCGGGGAGGGAGGCCATGGGAACGGGGCCGGGCCGAGGGAGGACTCCTTCACGTCTTCCGAGAAGGGCCAGAAGAAGCACCGGGAGCTGGACACGGACGAGAGGTGGAGGCAGGCACAGGAAAGGATGCGGGAGAAGAGGGGGGCTTCGTCGGGGAGGTCCGCCGCCAGGAGCACAGGCACTGGCCGCGACACCAGCGCGGGGCAAAACTCGACGACCTCGGAGAAGCTCGACTCTATCTTCAAGGGTCTGCTTTCTTGAGGCCGACACCACTTTGTAACGTTACACAAAAATTGTTTATCATCATCTACCAGTACGAACTCCGACACCCTTTGGCCCCCTTTCCCGAATTTTGGGAAGGATCCATTCAGCACCGAAACGAAAAGCTGATCATTTTTTTTTTCCCGCGCTCGCTCGTCGCTGCGTTCCGACACGAAAGCGAACGCGGGCGTCTGGCGCGGTTGGTGGAGCGGTCGTCAAAAGGGGCCGTCGTCGTCGAAGATGAGCAAGCGCGGGCCGAAGATAGGCGATGCGATCTCGCTGTGGAACTTTGCGCCCTCCCCCGGCTTCACGAAAGAGGAGGTGGTCATCCTCAAGTACTGCTTGATGTATTACGGGGTGGGCCGATGGGTACAGATACTGGACTCGGGCTTCCTCCCTGGAAAGCTCATTCAGCAGCTTAACTGCCAGACGCAGCGTTTCATTGGCCAGCAATCTCTGGCGGCCTACACGGGGCTCCACGTGAACGTGGACCAGATCCGTAAGGACAACGAGCAGAAGGAGGGGGAGAGGAAGGGCGGCCTGCTCATTAACTCGGGCCCCAACCCGACGAGGGAGATCCGCGCCAGGTGGCAGGCCGAGGCCAAGGAAAAGTACGGCCTGACGGAGGAAGAGAGACAGTCTTACAAGGACGAGCTCGACGCGTTCAAGCTGGACAGGGACCGGTCCAAGATCGAGGAGAGCCTCCAGGCCTCTTCGACGCTGGACACTGCTGCCCTCGAAAAGGAGGCACTGGTGGGCCTGCTGAAGAAGCTTCGGGCGAACCTCGTGAAGCTCAACGGCGCCCGAGAGGCAGGCGGGGCCTCCGCGCCCGGCGATCAGGGCAGCGGGGCCTGTGACGCGGAGGCCACCACCCCGGCCGGGGGTGAGGAGAAGAAGGAGGAGGAGAAGAGCGAACCGACAGGCAAGCGCGGAGGGCAGGGCAGGGGCGGCCGCGACAGCCTCGAGGTAGCGCCGAAGAAGAGCGGGTCGCGGACGCCCGCGAAGATCGGGGGCAAGAGGGCCAAACGGCAGAGCGGGGCGCTGCACACCGGGGAGGAGAACAAGGACCCCGAGGCCCTGCAGTCTATCTTGGACATGGGCTTCAACAAGAAGATGGCCTTGGACGCCCTGAAGGAGAGCAACTTCGTCTTGCAAGACGCCGTCCTTTGGCTCATGCAAAACGTAGCCTAAGGAGGGTTTCGACAGGGAAACCTTCTTCTTGGTCGTCTTTGAATAGCAAAATGCACTTTCTATTACTCAGTTTAGGATCGCTTTGTTCCCCCCCTCTCCCATCGCCTTCGCAGAAAGCGCATGGAGAAATCAAGCCGAAGGAGGCTGCTGGTTGATGACAGCAGTCGCATCCCCCCACTCAGACTTCTTTCCGGGAGGCTTGACCGCCATCAGTCCCTTCGCCAGAACGGTGAGCTTGCCTTCGCCCACTATCTCCACCTGGCTCAGGAGCTCGGTTCCCGAAACAAAGCTGATATCCTTATCGTCAAATGTGATGGCGTACAGGCCCTCCGGGTCTATTTGGCTTTTGTCCACCCTCCTATCCACTACCAGCACCCCGGGCCCTCCCGTCTTCGCGCCAAAGGCCTCGAGGTCCAGCATGTTGTCCACGTTGATGGCCACCATGTCAAACCCGGCCACGAAGGGCTGGAACATCGGCAGGCTTATCCAGTCCTCCTCGGCCTTCCCCACTGTCACGATGCCAAAGGCGCCCTTCCTGTTGGTCGCCGAGGCCCCCTTGAGGTCCTGCACGGTGAGGTCCTGCAGGCCGCCCGCGATGGAGAGCAGGCAGGTGTCGAACTCCTCGTCGTCCAGCTCCACCACAGGGATCCTCCCCTTGGTCTCGTCGTCCTCCTTCTCCACCAGGATCTGCTCCAGGGCCTCCCGGCCCCTGTCGCTCGTTGCCCTGTCCAGGCCCTTCTGCACGATCTGGCGCCTCTTCTCCTCGTTCCTCGTCTCCTCCAGAGCGTCGCGGTAGTACTTGTACGCCAGGCAGTCCCCGGGGTTGTAGTCAAACATCAGCCTGTCGTCGTCGTAGGTCCTCCTTGCGTGCTCCCTCATCGCCCTCACCAGCTGCTCGCTCTGCTTCTCATCGAGCTCCTCTGCGGCGATGTACTCGGCGCAGGTCTGCCTGTCCTCCGCGGTCATCACGCGGAGGGGGTAAAGAAGCTTCTCCGCCCCAGGCGTGGAGAAGTACTCCAGGAGGTCCTCGGAGCATTTCCTCTCCTCGAGGGTCTTGTACACGTTCGTGCCCACCACCCAGAGGTTCTGCTCGAGGGCGTTGATGCCAGCGACGTCGTCGATAATCTCGCTTCCGACGCCCTCCGTCTTGAGCTGCGTGATGTACTTGGCCATCCTATGCCACACGTCCGTCCTCTCCGTCAGGATGGTGAGCAGCTCGTCCACTCCGTACTCGTTCTCCTGCTCCTCCTGAGCCTGTCCGGGGGCCCTGTCCATGAAGTTCTTGGGAAGCTGGAACTTGTTGCGGCCCTCGGCGCCGTCGCCCTCCTGCACGAATCCTATGATTCCAGGACCCGCACCCTTGGAGGGCTTGTCCATGCCGATGCCCTGGGACGGAATGATGAGCTTGCGCCGGTCGCCCCCGCCGTCTCCCATCCCGGGAAACCCGGCCCCCATCATGCGCACACGGCCACCCCTCCTTCCGGACGAGGCGCCGTGGCGAAGCACCGCCGCGCCTCCATGGCGGCTCACAGACCTACTTTGCTTCATCCCCCCCTCTCTCTCTCTCTCTCTGTGTGTCTTTCCCTTTCTCGGTCTCTCTCGTGGCACTCGTACCAAAGCGCTACGACCACGCCGCTTTTGGGCTGGCTCTGTGTGTGTTTGGCCTCCTTTACCTTTCTGCGCCACAGCACGATGTGACGCGACTCACATCCGTGTAGAAAACACGTCCTGGCCGGACGCCTTATCCACCGTAATCCATCGGAGGATTTTTTTTTTCGGGATCCCCCGGGGATTGGGAGGCCTCCTCGGGGGGGGGGGGAGATCCTTGCAGAGCGCGCTGGACACCGACGCGCCGAGAGCAGCAGCAGAGACCGCCGTGGCGTCGTCGATCTTTGTGATCATCATGAGGGTTTCTCTGAGCGGGATCAAGGGCTCGCCCACCAGGGGGGCGAGGCTCGCCCAGCTGGGCAAGGCGCCGGGAAGGTTCCCGCGGGCCGCCGGCCTCTTCAACGCGAGACACCACCTTGGCCTTCGGGCGAGCGGCGCCCTCCGGCTCGCCCCCGGTTCTTGCGCCGAGCGGGGTGACTTGCGCTGCTACTCCGCGGGGAATGGCCTTGAGTCCGTCCGCGTTAGGTTCGCGCCCTCGCCCACGGGAAACCTGCACGTCGGCGGTGCCCGCACAGCTCTGTACAACTACCTGTACGCCCAACAGAAGGCCAAGTCGGGCTCCTCGGCGTTCGTGCTCCGTGTGGAGGACACGGACAAGGCGAGGAGCACGAGGGAGAGCGAAGAGGCCGTCCTCAGGGATCTGACGTGGCTTGGACTGAACTGGGACGAGGGGCCGCTCAGACAGAGCGAGAGGGGGGACCTGTATAAGCAGCGCGCCCAGGAGCTCCTGGACAAGGGCCTGGCCTACAAGTGCTTCTGCACGGACGAGGAGATCACCGCGATGAAGGAGAAGGCCGCGGAAGAGGGCAAACCCCCTGTGTACTCGGGAAGGTGGGCCTCCGCGTCAGAGGGGGAGGTGGAGGAGATGATCCAGAGGGGGGAGCCCTACGCAGTGAGGTTCAGGGTTCCCCAGGACGAGCTGGTGACCATCCAGGACGCCATCCGGGGCGAGGTGACGTGGAACACCAACACCCTCGGTGACTTCATCATCATGAGGTCGGACGGTTCACCGGTGTACAACTTCTGCGTCGCCGTGGATGACGCCGACATGAGCATCACCGAGGTCGTGAGGGCCGAGGAGCACCTGCCCAACACCCTGAGGCAGGTTCTGATCTACAACGCCCTCGGGATCGAGCCGCCAAAGTTCGCGCACTGCTCGCTCATCCTGGCGCCGGACAGGAGCAAGCTGAGCAAGAGGCACGGCGCCACCTCGGTTGGTGAGTTCAAGGAGGAGGGGTACCTCTCGGAGGCCCTGATGAACTACCTGGCCCTGCTGGGCTGGAACGACGGCACAGAGCAGGAAATCTTCTCCAAGGACGAGCTGATTGACAAGTTCTCACTGGAAAGGATCACGAAGAGCGCTGCGGTTTTTGACAAGCAGAAGCTGAATTGGATGAACTCCCAGTACATCAGGCAGATGGAGCCCGCTGAGCTGGAGAGGAGGCTGACGGACCTTTGGGTGGAGAAGGGTGTCCTGGTGCCTGCCGAGGCGCAAGGGGAGGCGACCGGGGCGATCATGAAAAAGGTTGTGGAAATTTTCCAGGAGGCCCTCATCACGCTGAACCAAAGCGTGGATGAGCTGGAGACCCTGCTCCACTTCCCGCTCGAGGAGACCCTCGCTAGCTCGAAGGCAAAGAAGTGCATCGAGGGAGGTTTCTTTGACGTGGCAAAGTACGTTGTGGACAGCTACTTTGAGTCGGGGGAGCTGAAGGAACTCGTGGAGACTGAGCCGGAGAACTTCAAGGCCTACATCAAGAAGGTTGGCAAGGAGCTGGGCATTAAGGGGAAGAACCTCTTCCTGCCCGTGCGAATTTGCATGACTGGGTGCATGCAGGGCCCTGACGTTGGAGACCAGGTCTTCCTCGTCAAGACCGCCGAGGCTTGTGTCACTTCAGATGCCCTGGTGTCCTTCGAGGAGAGAATGGAAGTTCTCAGGCAAGTTGTGGAAAAGAGCAGGCAGGTCGTAAACTGCTGATTAAAGGTAATCGCTCATTCACTCCTGGTGGAGGAGGGGCACGCTTACCAATAAGGGGGCCCCAATTTTTTCATGACGTTCAAAGCCCAGCTTGCAACGACGCACATGCAACATCCGCTCGCCCGCACCTTCGCCCACAAGCTCAGCTCGAGCTGTAGCAGATTGCGGAGGCGTAGCTCACGCTGCTGTCCGTCTCTCGCAAACACTTGGAGGATTGCGCGTAGTGCACAAACTTAATGGAGGATTCAACCCCGCTCAGGTTCACAGCCTGCAGAAAGATGGAGATTGGGTGCCGTCCGCAAATGGTGTTGTTATATTCCTCCAAGTAGTCCCTGAACTCCGTCGGGCTCTTCTTCTCAATGAGGTCCATCCCCTTCCTGTCCAGGTGCTCCACGCACCTCCAGATCTTGCCAAAGGACCTGTCGTAGAACGTGTAGCGAAACCTGCTGCCCCAGTGGCAAAAGTCTGTGCTCACGATGAACAGGTGCCCAGGCTTCCCAAAGTACTCACTCAGGATCTCGCCGTACACCTTCTCTAGCTCCGCGTCGATCGAACCCACCATGATGGGGACGAGGGAGAAATCGTGGCCCTTCATGACCTGCGCAATGTAGGGCAGGTGCAGCTCCAGGGAGTGCTCCTCCTCGTCAACGCGGAGGCTCATCTTTTCAAAGTTTCCAGTCTTCAGCAGCGCCTTGCAGGTCTCCACGTCCACCGTGATATCCCCTACGGGCGTCTCGTACGTGGAGGCCCCTGAAACGGCGCAGCCCCGAAGGTACACGTGGTGGGAGGGCCCCAACAGGATAATCTTCGTGACCTGGGAGGGGTCGATGTTGACGTAGCCGTGCGCTGCGGTCGGGCCGCTGTACGAGTACCCGGCGTGCGGGCCAATCAGAGCCTTGAGCTGAAGGTAGGGCGGCGAACCGAAAACAAGGCGTCGAGCACGGGTCAGCGACACGTCCAAGGCGACGCAACCGGCTTCTCTCGACCGTTTCACTTCCTTACCGTGGAGCCTGGCGCGACTTCCTTGAGGGTTCCGGGTCCAGCGGAGGCCAGGAACGACTCCAGCTGGCTCCGAAGGACATCTTCCTGGTCCGAGTACCAACTTCCGGCGTGGTACGCCTTCCTCGCAGACCCCATCCTTGGTCGTTCCCCTGCCCCACCACCTCCCTCCCTCCTCCGTGTCCGTTTTGATGGTCGTGTGTAGCAAAAATATCAAGAAAAGGAGGAAGAAGCGGGAAGAAGTGAGAAGGCGGGTTTCTTTTTACATCTTCGGCGGGATAGTGTCAGCGTAGTTGTACACGATGCCGTCCATGAAATCGCGAATGACCTTGGCGCAGAAGTCGGGCTTGTCCAAGAACATCCAGTGCCCTCCGTCCACTCCCATGGCCGCACAGCCAGGCGTATCTTTGAGATACTTCAGAAAACAATTGTTGTGGAACATAATCCTCTTCCTCTTTCCGTAAAGGAACAGGGTATCGCACTTCGGCATGGGCATCCACACTGGGATCAATCCGGTGTACCCCGAGGCAACTTTGGTGAGAGAGAGTAAGAGAAAGAGAGAGTGCGCGTCAGTGTGCCCATGCACGCGCCTCATCTGTTTGCCCTCTGCCTTACCCTGGGACGAGGTGTACTGCGACTCGTAGGTGTGCGTGTACATGTAGGACTTCGGCCGAAATAGAATCTTGGACCACAAAGCCCAGTACGGGTAAGCATGCCAGCACCTCATGTCCTTCAAATCCCTCGCCGCTTTGCTCTTTGGGTCGGTGTTCAGGAACCTGAAAAGGTGCATGCACTTGATGAAGCCGCGCAACAAGGCGGTACCAACCGCGTAGTTGACCTTGCGGCCAAACAAGTACGCGAAGCTGAAGTACAGCTGATAAAATAGTTGGTTCAGCTTGTCCTTGGTTCTGGGCGGCTCGGGGCCCTCAGGGAGCTCTGGGAACTTCTCGAGCTTGTACCTGTGCCTCGATCCTTTCTCCGCGGGCCGGGCGAGATTCGTGCACCCTATGTCCAGGCCAACCAGCCTGTCGACCTTGTCGGGGTGGAGAAACGCGAAGTGATAGCCGAACGGGCAACCGAAGTCGTGGATCACCATGGTGACCTTCTGGCCCGGGTCCGTCTTCGAGTACACGGTCGCCTCGAGCCTGAAAAGGACCTCCTCCACGCTGTAGTAATCCGACTGGCCTTCCTTTAGGCTGGTTTGGTCGTACAGTGGCAAGCACGCAACAATAACCCTGTGGGTCCTCTTTAGGTCGTCTGCGAGCTTCGCGAAAACGGAGTGGTCGTCCGGGAAACCCGCGAGCATGAAGACCACGGGCGCGGTCCCGGCCCCCTTCGGGACGTCGCACACCTCCAACGTCGGCAAGAGGTTCGACATCCTTTCCTGTTCCGTTGGCACTACCCCTCTCCGCGGCGGTCTCGCTCTCTCGCCCCCCTTCAAGCGCGGGCGGTTACTTGTCAGCTTTGTACCCTCGATCTCAGACATCTCAGACCCGCGTGCCTCTCCGAGATACCAGCTCTCGTCGCGAGTTTTTCACTCAAATGGGGGAGGAAGATGGCGCCCCAGGTGGTTAAGCTGTACACGAACAAGCGGGAGAGGGAGCTTGTGGACTACAGCGCGGACCTGTTCGCAATACTGAAGACGACGGAAAAGCTCGAGCGGGCTTACGTGAGGGATGCCATCAGTGCGAAGGACTACGAGTCCTCTTGCACGAAGCTCCTTGCCCAGTTTCGGACGCTGTGCACCACGCTCAAGGGGCAGGTGCCGGACGTCGCCAAGTTCGCCAGGGACCACAACATGGAGTGCCCCGCGGCCTTGAATAGGTTGATCTCCTCGGGGATGCCGGCAACCATCGAGCACGGCAAGGCGGGTTCCGGCACGACTGCGGGCTCTGGGTCGAGCGAGGTGAACGTCGCCTCGACAGTCCAGTACTACATCGGCGCGATGGACGCACTGAAGCTGGACATGACGGCGACCGACGAGGTCTACCCCTTGCTGAGTGACATTATGCAGTCGCTCCACAAGGTCTCGAAGCTGCCCCCAGAGTTTAGTGGCAAGGTGAAGCTGAAGCAGTGGCTCTCCCTCCTGCACAGCATGCCCGCCTCGCAGCGGCTTTCCCAAGAGGAGGTAAGGCAGCTCCTCTTCGACCTGGAGAGCAGCTACAACGACTTCATCTCGCAGCTTGGCATGTAAGCCTGTTTTTTTGTAAAAAATATTGAATTCCCTTGTAACATACTCACTTCTCACAAAGGCCTCCACGGTTTCTAGTCGAAGTCGTCTTCCAGGATGAGGTCTCCGGCATCCATTATGTGCCCCAGGCGCCCTCTAGAGCTCTGGACCCCGCCATATGTTCCCTCCTGGGACTCAAGCTCGTCCGTCTCAGGCAAGCTCCCCAACTGATCATTGCCCATCATCAGCGTACCCGTCATCGCAAAATCGCCCTCCCACCCTCCCTTCCGAGAGAAGGTGGCGCTGTCGTCCATGTCCTCCTCGAGGGTCTGCGGACCACTGTTTGTTGCCTGAGAAAGCGTGTGATGGGTTTCCATGGTGGTGGTGTCTTGCGAGATCAGGGTGTGGTGCTGAAACCAAGATTGAAAGACAAGGTCAGAGAAAAAGAGGGAACAACTATGGGAATATCCGTTTCGGCGGCACTCACCGTATCAATGGTGTTCGTCTCGATCGACCCGTTGCTGTTGATGCTAGCATACTGGTTTGTAAGGCTCCTCCACACCTTGTCCTCTTCTGTCAGGTCACACGTGTCGATCGGAATTGCTGTTCCACCCCCCTCTGTTATAGCGCCGTCAGCAAGCTTATCCTCGTGGTCATACATAACCGTTGCACCCACACTCGATGAAGGAACGCTGTCTAGGTCTGCGGGCCGCCGGTTCGTACTCATCGTGTCGAACGTCTCCATCATGCTGACCTCATCTGTGCCACCTTGGTTGCTTTCAAACCCATCACCGAGAGTGTCACCCATTTCCAGGGTCTCGATGGTGTGAACCTCGTTTCCCTGCTCCACGAAGGTATCCATCGCAAAAGAGCCCGTCTGAATCGCGTAAGAACTGCCGTCATGGCTCGTGTTGTTGTGAGATCCTATGCTGTCAATCATCGTGTGGGCGTTGGAGGACTCATTTGTGCCTGCAAGCGGCTCGGCGCTGAAATCCCTGGTGATGGTGTCTCTTGAGAAGGGGTCGTCCACGTCCGTAACTTCGAGACTGTCATCGAGGGACATCACCCTTGCATTCAGTGGGTCAGGTTCATGTCTGTCCGCCAGTCCGTTTTGCATTTCGTGTGGCTCCCTCGCATTGTACAGAGTGTCCATGGCCGTTGTCTGATACTCATTTTCTAGTGAAATCACTTTTCTCGCATCAGTGTTCCCGGCTCCCCGGTACTCACTTCGCACGGACACCTTGCCGTTCCCCACAGGCATTCGAGCGGACCCCGCTTGATCGTCTTCACCAGAACTTTCGTCCAAGTCGGAGTCGTCGTCAAAGTTTGAGTCCCCAATGAGCTGCAGTATGCTTGAACGCCGCGCCACCGTGCTCACAACTTCACCTTGAGAGACGTTCTCCTTGTCGTTCGTGATGTGCACGTATTTCGAATGCCGGCCATCCTCCCCATCTCTCCTGCTTTCGTCCGCGGTCTTGTCGTTCTGGATGGTGTTCGTTCTCTCCCTCAGCTTGGTTTTGGCGTCCCCACTTTGTTTTATCGACTTGCTTTCGTGGTTGTCCCGCTCTAGCCCGTCTGTTCCCTGAATTATGCGTTGCATCTCCCTCTCCAGCTCGTCATCGAGCCCGTCAGAGGCCTCGATCGGGACCACTTCGGACTGCAGGTTCTTCACGACGTCTGCCGCGGGTTCAGCGTGCTTCTGCTCAAACGGTTGCAAAGGTGTCTCCTCTTTCTCATTTCCGGCCTCCGGTGGAGTAGAAGCTTCCTGACCCAGTGAGCTCACCCCTGCAGACGACACCGTCGGGTAAAAAGGGAGCGCGAGGGGCGTCAGGGACAGGGGTGGTCAGGGCGCACTGCCCAAACGTCGCAGCTGCTCGTAACGAGGTGCCCAACCACGCTCGAGGGGCTCAACACCGTCGTGAAGCAGGTGGCAAGGGATGGGTGAGCCGCTGCGGACGGTTGCGTGCTTCGTCCTTACCTTGTGAGGGAGAAGACTGGGTGCAGCCCATGGTGGCGAAGCAAAGTCGGAGCCTTGTCGCGGGTGCGCCGAGCTGCTCAGAGCTCAGACCCGTCCTCAAGGACCTTCCTCCTCCTCCTGAGACCTTTGAATCAGAATATGATGTATTTCAGAATTGAAATGCAGGGAATCGCAACCATCCATGATGAGCAACCATCCATCATGAGCAAAGAGGATACAGTGACTTGAATTACAAAATAAAAAACTGAGACAACATGACGACTTTGGCTTTCTGTACACGACTCCTCAACCCTTAATTGGGGAAACTTTCCCTTTTTTGAAGAACCTGAAGAGCTTGAGGCTGCTGCGCATGGACTTTCGGATTGACCGTTGAGGGCCAGTGGGGGTCATGAAAGACTGTTGCGGACCGAGTTGTGAAGTCGAACTCCGGCGAAAGCTGAAGGAGGCTATCGATCTCCGCATAGACGTCTTCACCGACGACATGGACTCTCTCATTGTTGACGACCGTAAGGACCCGTCCAAGAAGGACAAGAATCGCACGATGGTTTTCTTCTTCTTCCTCCTAGTCTTTCCATCTCCTTCATCTCCATCTCCTGCGCTTTCAGGAGCCACGCCCGGAAAGTCCTCTACTGATGCCAAGCTGGCTACTGACAATCGCCTCTCCACAAGTGAAATGTTGGAGCCAGTATCGCTCCCTGTTGACATCCTTCTTGACTGCGACATTTGGAGCTGTTGGTGTGCCCCTTGCCCTTTGTGTGCATAGCTCGCTTCAGCCTTCGTGGATAGTTGCGCGGCGCGCTCAATAAGAGTGGTCTGGGTGGCGAGGGAGGTTTCGATGTCCACTGACATCTGCCTTCTGTGTCTACCCAGGCTTTCCTCCGTGAGCGTAGCATTGGGGTGCCTTTCCTCGGAGAGTTCCTCGTCGTCCTCATCCTCATCTATCGCGTCAAAGAATTGGGACAGAGAAATGCGCGCGTTCGATCCGTCGAGCTTGACAATGATCGTGCTTGTAGTGTCAATTTGCGACACTGCGCGGTCGAGGTCTTCCCTCGTGTACACTGGCTCTGCATCAGCAGCAGCAACAGCAGCAGCGAGGAGAGAGAGAGAGAGAGAGAGAGAGAGAGAGAAAGAGAGCCGGGGTCAGTAAGCGCAGGGGCCACGGTCATCTCGCCTAGTCGAGCTTACTTTTTGTCTCGTGTTTGAGGCCTAGGCAGCCCATGTTGCCGGCCGATTTTCGAAGCGTCACAAAGTTTGCCTCAAGTTTGCATCCGCTCCCTTTCCCCTCCCCCAGTACACGCTTTCCCGACGGCCAGCGTCGCAACTGGCACGGCTAGTCGCCGGGGCCTCGCCAGGCGGAGCTTGGGCCTTCCCTCCGAGAGGGTTTACTCGGGGGCGTTCCTCCACCCGAGCCCTTCCCAGCCGCCTGGTGCCCAAAATGGAACACAGCGCTGCTTCATTTTCTGTGCTTGCATGGCAATCATCCCCCCCCCATAAGTCCGATCCCGATTTCGTTAATTGAAGCCAAGGCAAAAAAAAAAGCATGCCCGGACATGTCCGGACATGTCCACATGACCTTTCAAAATATGTTTCCGTCCTATTTATTTTTCTTATTAAAAGCCTTGCTTTCCGAACGCACGATATTTTTTTTTCGTACACGGTGTTAACCTGTACCTGCACCGGATCCTCTATCATCAGACAACTCGCAACTTCCGCAAGATTCTATCGGAACGTTTTTTGGGGGAAAACGAAACTTTTCCTTCACAAAAGGGTCTCCAGCTGGATCAGGCCGCTGCTGTAATCCTGTCACCAATGCCTCCCCCTGCCTCGACCAGGCCCGCGATGCAGTGTCGGTGGTGCGAGCGCGCCTTGCTCCCGGCGCAGCGCCGCGCCTCCCTGCCACAGCTGCGGAGGAATGGCGTCCACCTCTCTGGCGGCGCTCGACACGTCGCGTGCTCGAGCAAATTCACGAACATGACGGAAGCGCTCTACTCGTACGTGATGGACCTCCAGCCCGAGCCCCGGTCACTGAGGAACGTCAGCGAATACACGAAAGACGTACCGGCGGGTCACATGAAGTCCTCCCCGGAGCAGGTGAGGCTCTTCGCCCTCCTACTCAAGTTGATGGGAGCGCGAAGGTGAGTAGCGGAGGTGGAGGGGGCTGTGGTGGCCCTCCGCGCGTCGACGCGCCCCGCCGGCTCCTTCCTCAGCTGGGTCGGGAGCCCTTGGTCCGCGGCAACTGTGTCTCTCCTTCTCTTTCTGACCTCTCCGCGATAACCACCACTGGCACTCTCTTGCGCACCAGGGCCATCGAGATAGGAGTTTTCACGGGGTACAGCGCGCTTGGGATTGCGCAAGCCCTGCCGGGGGACGGCGTTCTGTACGCCTTCGAGAGAGACCCCGAGGTGCTCGAGGTCGCCAAGGCCTTTTGGGATAAGGCCGGGGTCGGCCACAAGATAAGGCCTGTCGAGGGGAACGCAGTGGAGGAAATTCAGAGGTTGCTGCTGGGGGACGGCGCGGAGAAGGAGCCCTTCGACTTTGCGTTCATTGACGCAAACAAAAGGGCGCAGATGACCTACTACGAGCAGTGTCTGGAGCTCGTCAGGCCCGGGGGCCTCGTCATCGTCGACAACGTTCTGTGGTACGGCAGGGTCGTGGACGGCGAGAGAAACGACAAGATCACACTGGCGATTAGGGAACTTAACGAGCACATAAAGAATGACGAGCGGGTGGAGCTCACCGTACTGCCCGTCGGCGACGGAATAGCCCTATGCCGGAAACTGTGAAATAAAGAAGTTTATTTGTCCTGTCGTGTCCTTTAAGGAAACGCACGCAACTCTGAAAAATGGGGCAGCGAGTTGGCTACAAAGCTGGATGTGGATAGATCTTTGAAGGCAAAGGCGCCGCACGCGATGAACAGCCAACGGGCGTGCTTGAGAGGTCGCGCCGCGGCCCTCGCGAGGGGAGCCCCGAGCCGGGCCCGCCCAGCGAGGACGCCCCGTCGCTCGAACGTTCAAGTCTTGGCGCCCCGTCGCCCGCGTGAGAGCGGCGCGAGGCGCCTTCACGTGGCCTCCGCGGCCTTCGGACAACTCACGAGGAGGCTGGACGACACCTGGAGGAAGGTCAAGGGCGTGGACGAGCTGACCCCCGCGAACCTGAAGGAGCCATTGAAGGAGATCCGGCGCGCGCTCCTGGAGGCGGACGTCTCTCTCACGGTGACGCGTTCCTTCATCAAGAACGTCGAGAAGAAGGCTACGGGCGCCGGCGTACTTCGGGGCCTCGAACCCGACCAGCAGCTGGTCAAGGTGGTGCGGGACGAGCTCGTGAGCCTCATGGGGAACGAGAACGAGAAGCTCGCGGGGGAGGAGGGGGAGCGGCAGGTCGTGCTGATGCTCGGGCTGCAGGGCGTAGGAAAGACTACGACGTGCGCCAAGCTCGCGAACTTGCTGAAGGAGGAAGGCAAGTCGGTGTGCCTGGTGGCCGCGGACACATACAGGCCCGCTGCGGTCGACCAGCTCAAGAAGCTCGGCTCCAGGATCGACGTCCCGGTGTTCGCGGTCGAGGGCTCTGGAGACCCGGTCGACGTCGTCAAGAAAGGGGTGGAGTTTGCCTCTGAGGGTGGCTACCAGAGCATCATCGTGGACACCGCGGGGAGGCTGCAGATCGACTCTGACATGATGGCGGAGCTAAAAAGTATCAAGTCGGAAGTGGATCCCACGGATGCCATGCTGGTCGTGGACGCCATGACGGGCCAGGAGAGCGCAAACCTCGTGAAGACCTTTGATGACGAGATCGGGCTGACGGGGGCGATCCTCTCTAAGGCGGACGGCGACAGCAGGGGGGGAGCCGCGCTATCCATGAAGGCTGTGACGGGAAAGCCGATTAAGTTCGTGTCGAACGGCGAGAAGATGGGGGACATCGAGCCCTTCTACCCCGACCGGATGGCCTCCAGGATCCTGGGCATGGGAGACGTCCTAACGCTGGTGGAGAAGGCAGAGGATGCCTTCAAGGAGGAGGAGGTGGAGAGGCTGCAGAACAGGATCATGAGCGCCAAGTTCGACTTCAACGACTTCTTGGAGCAGATGAACATGATGAACAGGATGGGCGCCTTGGGGCAGACGATGAGGATGATCCCAGGAATGAACCAGGTGACGGACAGGCAGATGATGGAGGCTGAGAGGAGCATGACGAAGATCAAGGAGATGGTCGAAGTGATGACCGAGGAGGAGAGGGAGGACCCGGACATGGTCGCGGTCAAGCCGGAGGTTCAGAAGAGGATCGCAGAGGCCTCGGGGAACGACATAGAGACCGTGCAGGCCATGATCAACCAGTTCATGGGGGTGAGGAAGCAGATGCAAAACCTATCGCAGATCATGTCCGCCAAGGAGGACCTCGCAAACCTCGTGGGCGAGGACGGTCTGCAGAATATCAAGGGCCTCCCCTCGCAACAGCTGCAGGGGGCCGTTGGGCGCAAGGTCGCCAAGGGCAAAGTTCTCAGGAAGAAGGTGAAGGCCTCTGGGCCTGCTCGGGGCTTTGGGGGGAAAAAGAATTAGGCTTCGAAGACGTAAAGAGACGACATTTTGTTAGCAGTGCTTAGCCTCCCTTCCCTCTCCAGTAGATCCTCAGGGGAGTTCCCTCAAAGTTAGCGGCCTTTCTCAGCTGGTTCTCCATGTATTTGGTGTACTGGTCGTCAAAGACCTCGGGATGGTTCACGAAGAACACGAACGAGGGTGGCCTCACGGACGCCTGCGTGCAGTAGTAGATTTTCCCCGCCTTGGTGCCGCTGCAAGGGGGCGAGTTCCAGGCCGTCGCCTCCTGGACAATCTGGTTGAGCAGTGCCGTGGGGAGCCGCTTCTGGTACTCGGCCAGGCAGCTCTCCACGGCCCTTATCACCTTCTTCCTGCTGCTGTTCTCGAGGGCACTAGTGAAGACCACCTTCGCCCACGAGATGTTTCTCATGCTCTCCGTGAGGGCCTCCTTGTAGTCCAGCATGTCCTCGTATTCGTTCTCCGGAAAAATGTCCCACTTGTTCACAGCGATGACGCAGGCGCAACCGTGCTTCTGGCACTCCTCCGCGATCCTGAAGTCCTGCTTGGTGGGGCCCATGGCCGCGTCCAGCAGCAGCACTGCCACGTCCGACTCTCTGATGGAGCGCAGAGACTGCTTCACCGAAAGCCTCTCGATCACGTCGTTCGACCCCTGGACGCTCGCCAGCTTCCGAAGGCCGGCCGTGTCCACAAAGCAGTAGTCCCGCTCGCCAATGGTGATGTAAGAGTCCACGGAGTTGGTCGTGGTACCGCTCGCGTCGTTGACGATCATCCTGTCCGCCCTGAGGATGTTGTTGACCATGCTGCTCTTGCCAACGTTCGGCCGTCCCACGAAAGCAATCCTTGTGTACTCTCTCTCATCCTCACTGGCACTGGCACCGGAGGCCCTCTTCCCGGCGCGCTTGCCCTCCTCCAAAGCCTTCTGCACGGACTCCATGAGCTCATAGATTCCAGTCGCGGAGATTGCAGACACGGCGTGGGGCTCGCCGAAACCGAGCCTCCAGAAGTCGGTGGACAGGGCGTCCCCAATGGAGGTGCTCTCGCACTTGTTGACGCTGAGGATGATTTCCTTGTCTGAGTGATTGTGCCGCAGCCACTTGGCGATCTCGGTGTCAGACTGGGTGACCCCCTGCTGTCCGTCCACAACGAAGACGAGGGCCACGGCCTCCTCGAGCGCCGTGCCGACCTGTCTGGTCATCTTGCCCCTCAGGACCTCCGGGTTGAGATCGTTCTTAAAGTCAGACTCGGAGAAGAGACCACCCGTGTCGACCAGGACAAAGTCCAGGGCCTCGGACGTGACCTCGGCGTAAAGCCTGTCCCTGGTCACGCCCGGAATGTCCGCGACGAGCGCCGCCTGCCTGCCCGAAAGCCTGTTGAAGAGGGCCGACTTTCCCACGTTCGGCCGTCCGACGATGACCACGGTGGGGAGCTTCCTCCTCTTCTTGCCCTCGTCGCCCTCCGACTGAAAGAGCCCGTCACCTGCCACCACCTCCTCCTCCTCCTCCGTGCCGCGGCTCGAAGGCTGCACAAGGGCCTCCTCCGGCTCAGACGCGATAAGGTCATAGAGGCCAGTCGCTACGGTGCGAAGCTTCTGCGCTTCCGAGGCGTCCGGGCTATCTTTGAGGGCTCTCACCCACCCGCGCCTGCGCCCAAAGGTAGACCGATTCAGGGGACCCGCCAAAGTGCCCCCGCTCGCCCTCGCTCTCAGAAGGGCCGTCCTCATCGTGGGGTTGCGTTCTGCTGCGCTGGTGACGCACCTGGGACTTTTTATCCACGAGA
>Ga0160423_10000388_pt1 | contig 35488 bp, 21 predicted proteins | sample CRUFie14St8metaG_FD_108191 | JGI IMG/M metagenome (GOLD analysis project Ga0160423, IMG submission 108191) | Marine microbial communities from the Costa Rica Dome - CRUD Field 142mm St8 metaG | ecosystem: Environmental > Aquatic > Marine > Oceanic > Photic zone | place: Costa Rica: the Eastern...
ACACCTTGTCAGCAAAGCTAACAAAACCAAATAGATCGCTCTGCCTCTCCGCCACCGAAGCCATGATTAAGGAGCAGTGCAAAAACTTCTCCAGCTGTGAAGTGATGACATGTTCACCTCCGGTGCTACTCTCTTCATAAAGCCAGTCACCTTCTGCGGCCTCCCTAAGTGGCACTCGAATTTCCCGGCCACTCAATCGGGAGTGATCCACTACCACGTATACCTCCTGAGTACGTTCAATCTGATATGTCCTTGTCACTGGTATTTGGCGGCGGGCAGTTGCTTTCCAATCGATGTCCACATAGTCGTCTCCGGGCTGATACTCGCGCAACTGCTCGAAGTCCCTCCCCTTGCCAACCTGCCGGACAAGATGGGAACCTTCGTTCCCCCGCATTAAGAAAATACTGGAGAGCCGTTTACGCTCCAGTGCCAAGTCTGGATAGACCCTGACTTCCGTCTTAAGTTCATGTCCCTGACGTATCGCCCATAAACCCATCAGCGAACGGGTCTCAAGATGAATTGAGTCGAGAAAGTGCTGCCCTCGCTTCAATGGAAGCATAATATATGGAACCGTGGCCATTTTTCCTGATCCGATCAGCTTTATCGACCGGACAACGTCGCCTTCAATCTTAAAGTATTGAGAGACACTTAGTCCGACCCGCACCTCACTCAGCTGCGGCCCGCCGTTTCTTATTTTTACTGGAAACGACAACTCACGCCCCTTGGTGCCGCGAATTAACTCGGGAACTTCAACAGAAGTCGTTGCCAGGCGCCGGCGGGACAGGAGCAGATCTAGCAGAGCCAGTAACACCACCGACAACAAAACAGCGATACCGGTCCATCGGAGAGCCCCGTCATCAAACACCACCACAGTCGTAGCTGGAACGATCACCAGCAGTGCCGTCCAAAGCAAAAGGACATGAGGAACCGCGCGCATGATTCTTTCCGTCCTTATCGGGGCACTGCGACCGATTCAATTAGCCGGTTTACCGCTTCACCTATGGTCATTCCTTCAATTTCATATTCCGGTCGCAAGATGATTCGATGGGAGAGAACCGGATAGGCCATCAAACGAATGTCATCCGGCGTGACGTAGTCGCGGCCTTCAATTGCAGCGAAGGCACGACTGGAAAGAAGTAAAGCCTTGGTCGCTCTCGGGCCCGCGCCTACCTGAATACAGTCAGTGTTTCGCGACGCCCGCACCAATTCAACAACGTAAGAGACTAGCTCTTCCTTGAGCGTGATTGTGTCGAGCGCCTCTTGAACCCTTGCGATCCCCTCACTTGTTAGCACCGACTGCACCGCATCACTTTCAAGGATATTTTCCGGTGTTTCGCGGCCCAGGCTTTGGACGGCTAGTTGTTTCTCGTCCTCTTCACTCGGATAGTCCATTTCCACCCGCAGGAGAAAACGATCCTTCTGAGCTTCGGGCAAGGGATAAGTGCCTTCGTATTCAATTGGGTTTTGGGTAGCGAACACCGTGAAGTTAGCTGGCAGTTCATGCGTCACACCATCGATGGTAACCAGCCTCTCTTGCATCGCCTGAAGCAGAGCTGACTGAGTTTTTGCCGGCGCCCGGTTGATCTCATCGGCGAGCAGAAAGGAAGTGAAAATAGGACCCTTTACCAGATGAAACTGCCCTTCCTGTAGGTTAAAGACGTTCGTCCCCGTGATATCAGAGGGCATCAAGTCGGGAGTGAACTGGATACGGGAAAAACCGCTCCCGAGCACTTTGGCCAAGGTTCGAACCAGCAGTGTTTTTGCGATCCCGGGGACCCCCTCAAGGAGAATGTGGTTTCCTGTAAAGATTGCTATCAACGAGTAGTCGACCACCTTCTGCTGCCCGATAATTACCTTGGCCACTTCGTCTCTGGCCTTGGCCAAAATGTCTTTGACCGCGTTCGCAGAATCGCTTCCAGAGGTGTCTTCCATGATGCGGTTCATCGCATAATATCGCCCTGCTTTGCAAGCGGATAGTGCCGCCTCATGGCGGGATCCGACCTAACCCTGTTGACTCATCCGCTTTAACCTGTTGATTCTTTCAAGAGGGATGATGCTGATTTCACTGATAGTGGCAATGGACCGAGACAGGGCCATCGGATCGAAAGCAGGAAATATCCCCTGGGATCTCCCACGTGACCGCGATTTTTTTCGCTCCTACGCAGCAGGCAAATGGCTCGCCATCGGCCGAAAGACTTACCGCGAAATGGAAGGTTGGTTCTCGGGGCATCATCCTATCGTGATCACGCGACAGGCCGACTTTGAACCCTTTGAACGAGGCCATCAAGTTGCCTCGTCAATCGAACAAGCGATTGAGATGGCCGATGAAGCGGGGGCTGAAGAGCTTGTCATCTGCGGCGGGGCCGAACTCTACAAAAGCGGCCTCCCCTTGGCAAATCAACTCAGGTTAACACGAGTGGATACGGGCTCCGGCGGTGACCTTTGCTTTCCTGATTTTGAGCAACTTGGAGAATGGAGTCTAGAACACTCAGAGAGTCACCCTGCTGACCACAGCAACGCTTTCGCTATGACTTTTGAATTTTGGCACAGAAAATAATTAAGATCACCCTTTTCCATAATGAAATCATTCCTCGATGTCAGGCCATCCTTCAGCTAAGTTAAGGTGATTCTGATTGCCTGTTCTCATGTCTCGTCTTTCACAGCGACTTTCAGGAATTTTCGCCCTCTACGTGATCGTCATTCTGATGACTGGTTGTTCTTCCGCGGACTGGTTGCAACGCCTTGAGGCCACCGAGACCCTGCCCCTGTGGCAGAAGGTGACAGCCATCGCTCTGGCAACGCTCGTCAGCGAAGACCTTGCCTGCATCGCAGCCGGCATTCTCGCAAGTCGCGGCGCTCTTACCTTAATATGGGCAGTTACCGCCTCGTTCCTCGGGATTTTTCTTGGGGACGTAGCTCTTTACGCTCTTGGCCGGATTGGCGGCATCGCTCTGCTTCGACGCGCTCCCTTTTGCTGGTTGATTAAGGAAAACCAAATCGTGCAAGCGGAAGAGCTGTTTCGGCAGAACGGCGCCAAGCTCATCTTTTCGTCCCGCCTCCTCCCTGGATCTCGATTACCCATTTATGCGGCTGCCGGCGTTCTAAATTACCCTTTCTTCCGCTTCATTCTCTTTATGGCCATTGCCGGCATGTTGTCAGCGTTTATCCTCGTGATTCTATCCTTTAAGATGGGAGAGGTCGTTTCCGACTGGCTGCGAGTCTACGAGGCTTATGCGATTCCTGTTTTAATCGGAGTCATCGCGATCGTCTGGCTCATCGTTAAGCTGTTCGAAATTCTTGCGACCAAAAGAAGTCGGCTCGTAGCTCTAGCCCGACTCCGTCGCGCTTACCAAAAATTTCTCTCACTAATTTCCTGATCGTAAATCCGATGCCATCAACTATCCTCTGGTTCCGCGCATACTGTGGCTTACTTTCCCTTCTCTACCTCGGCCTCGCCGGGACAGGAATCGCCCTTCTTGTTACCTCCCCCGAGCAACTGGAAATGGAGGCCCTCGAAGCAAGAATCTTTGGCATCATGGTGCTCGTTCTGGGAATTCTCTTCTTTATCCCAACCCTACTTGGATACTTTCTACCCCCTCGCCCAGGCGGCTGGTTGATCGGATTCGCTCTCATCCTGATGGGCGTTACTACTGTAGTCCTCGTTCCAATCAGTTTACCTCTGCTTCATTTCTGGAAAAAACCTAAAGTTCAGACGTGGTTCGGGCGAATTGTCTCTTGAGGCGGCCTTGTTCCAACCGTAACGATAGCCCCACCGTATTCTCCAACCTGTGAACTGGATTTCCCTGGCACTTCGAAACCTGCTACGTAACGCTCGTCGTTCGATCACGACGATTGCGGCCGTAGCGCTCGGATACGCTGCTACCAATATTTTTGCAGGATTCGCTGGCTACATGTTTGCCAGTATTCAGGAAGCCCACATTTACGAGCAAATCAACGGCCACATTCAGATCTGGAAAAGGGGGGCTCGTGACTACGGGGGCTCGGATCCTGCTGCCTATCTCATTTCTGCCAAAGAGTTTGAGTCCATCAAAGAGATCGCCTCAAAAGACGAACGAATCGACTTAGCAGCCGGCATGCTCGAGGTGACCGGTAACCTCGATTACGAGGGCAATCCCGGATATTTTTTCGGGCAAGCGATGGTGCCATCAGAGCGCGAAGCAATTTTCTCACGCTCCACTGCTCTTAAGAGCGCCGAAGGCCCCAACCAAACCGGTAGTGCCATCACCGACGATAATCCCTTTGGTATCTCTATCGCGCCAGGTATGGCGGAAAACCTGAAGCTCAAGTTAGGGGCTGGCGTCATCCTGATGGCTCCTACCATTCACGGTCAGATGAATGCCATGGATGCGGAAGTATTACAAATCAAGGATGTTGCCGCCGAGGCGCTAAACAATCACTACACCTTTATGCCACTCGAACTCGGGCAGATTCTCTACGATACCCAAGGGGTTAGTTCGGTCCGCATTCTTTTGAAAAATGATGAAGACACCGACGCCGTAGTAGCCTCAATCCAAGAGTCGCTCGCTGACGGTGACTGGGAAGTCGTCCCGTGGTATAAAGTTTCCCGGCTTTACCTGAAGACGAAGCGCATGTTTGACATCATCTTTGGACTCGTCTTCGTCATCATCGCCGTGATCGTCATCATGTCTGTTCTCAATACGATCGGCATGGCTGTGGTCGAACGGACCCGTGAGATCGGCACTCTGCGCGCCATCGGTTTAAAGCGCCCGGGCGTAGTCCGACTCTTCGGCATTGAGAGTGCTTTTCTCGGGGTGATCGGGGCAATCACAGGCCTTCTTGTAACGGTTGGTTTTTCTATGCTTATCGGTATCATCAAACCAACCTGGGCACCGCCGGTGACGGCACGAGAGATTGTTTGGGAAATTCACATTCGGCCTGAATATCTTCTTTTAACTTTCGTCCTACTCGTGATCTTTACGTCATTAGCTGCGATTGCTCCGGCCACTCGCTCCGCCAAGCAAAGCATCGTGAATTCGCTGGGCCACGTCTAAAATTCGTAACAAGATGAAATCATTCGCTCTCATCTCCTGCCTTCTATTTTCCCTAGGCTTTCTCCCTACCTACGCTCAAGATACCGCCCTTCTAGAGGCAGAGCAGGCACGCGGACTTCTCACCGGCGAAAACGGGGTGCAATGGACTGTTAGCGTTACCGGGGCCAATAATGCCCGCTTCATCGCCACTTCTCAGGATGGAAAAATCTATGCAGAAGTCCTCGAACCCGAAGAAGCGAAGGGACGAAAGTATCTTGCGGAAGCGAAAGGAAACATGTGGTTCTGGAAGCCAGGTCTGAGCCGCCCTGTTTCTGTCTCCAAGCGCCAGCGACTTTCAGGAGACGCCGCCATCGGCGATATCGCTTCGACTAGTTTCGTCAAGGGCTACAAGGTAGTCAGCCAAGAAGCCTCAGAGTTTGAGGGTGAAGCAGCCACCGTCTATACCATGAAATCAAATTCTCTGACCGACACCTATGCCCAAATTAAATATTGGGTCACCAAGAAGGGTAACCTTGGAAAATACACCGAATTTTATGCCAAGTCCGGCACCCTGCTTCGCAGCTCCACCATGGAGTATCAGAACACCGCCAACGGGCGTCCCTTCCTTTCAATGATGGTCATCAAGGACAACACCAAGAGTATCACTCTCAGCTTCAGTGATGTTAAAATCGCTGCCTTCCCTGAACGAATGTTCGAGCGAGACTATCTCGGTGGACCCAAACCGAAAAGGCCCGGAAAGTAATGCAAGGTCCTTCCGCAGGTTCCGCTTCTGAACAGGCTGCCCCGGAATTTCCCGCGGACGAGCTGGGCTCGGCCACTCAACTGCTTCAGGAACTCCTGAGGATCAACACGTCGAATCCTCCCGGAAATGAGCGGGAAGCCACCGAACTGGTTGCCCGGCACTGTCGCTCGATTGGATTGAAACCTGAAGTCGTCGGATCTCACGCTGCCCGGCCCAACCTTGTCGCTCGCTGGGGAGCTGATCCCACAAACCAGACTGAGCGGCCTCTTGTTCTCAGTTGCCATCTGGATGTAGTACCGGCCAATCCAGATCGATGGACCCACCCTCCTTTCTCCGGCCATCACGACGGGGAGTGCATCTGGGGGCGAGGCGCCATCGACATGAAAGGCTTTGCCGCTATGGGCCTGGCCACACTCACTCGCCTTGTTAAGGAGAACCCGCCGATCAATCGTGATGTCATTTTTGTGGCGGTCTGCGACGAAGAAGCGGGTACCCGTCATGGTTCTGAATGGCTTGTCAATGAACGCCCTGATCTTCTGGGAGACAATCCAGAGTATGTCATCAACGAAGTCGGTGGGTTTACTATTCATCAGAATGGACGTCGCTATTACTCGGTCCAAGTTGCTGAAAAAGGGGTTGCCTGGCTGCGCCTCACCGTGAAAGGACAACCCGGCCACAGTTCGCTGCCACTCGAAAACAACGCGGTAGTTTTACTGGCCAAGGCCATTGATGCGATTGGATCAACTAAACTACCGTGGCACCCCAGTCGGGAGGCTGCGGATTATATCCAAGGTTTTACTGAGCCCAAAGGAGGAATTGCACACAAGCTCTCACCCATTCTGCTGCATCCATTTTGGGGACCCCGGCTCCTCCGCTACGCGGTCGCCAGTCCCACCAAGCGCGCCACCGTAGAAGGAGTGCTCAGGAATACGGCCAATCCGACTGGAATAACGGGGAGTCCTGCAATTAATGTGATTCCTGGATCTGCTTCGGTTGAAATTGACGGGCGACTTGCTCCGGGTCAAACCGCCGCGTCACTGATTGAGGAACTCACCTCTATCATCCGACCAGTTCTCGGTGATAACTTCGAGTTTACCATTCTCCAAGACTCCCCTCCCGTGACGTTTTCGGCGGATACCCCACTCTATCAGGAAATGGTGAAGACCCTCCAGAGCGCAGACCCAGAGGGCCATGTCATGCCCTCTATCATTCCCGGTTTTACCGACAGTCGAAACTACGCCAAGCTCGGAGCGACCTGCTACGGCTTCTACCCACTGCAACTACCTGAGGACATTGACTTTGCCACCCTATTCCACGGCGACAACGAACGCATCCCAGAAGCAGGATTCCACTGGGGAATCCGCACCCTGACCGATATGCTACGCCGTTTCCTCGTCACAGACTAACGCTGCGGTGGACTAACTTCGCGGACAAGCGACCCGTGTTCATCGCTCATCACGAGAAGACTAAGCTCATTTACCTGATCCAACTCGTTGGTATTGAGACTGACGTAATCAAACTCACCTCGAAAATCCGTGTAGCCGTCTTTAAAGAACCGCACAGCACCATCTTTCATTCGCGCGTAAACTTTAACGTAGGTTTTTGAAACCGGTTTTCCGTTCCCTTCTTGAGTCACCACGAGACGTCCGTAGCGTTCCGAAAACTGCACTTTTAAGGCGTTCGCATAGATGGCGACAGATCGGGTTTTTCCGTCTCCGAGGACCTCAACCAGAACGTTCTTTTTGGCGAATGCCTCGGGCATCTCGACCTTCACGCTACCGCTTTCTCCCGGGAGCTCCATCGCAAGCGAAGCATTTGGCTTGATATAGCTAAACTGCCCGTCTCCTCCCGAAACAAACGGCTGGCTGGAAAACAGGAACTCGAGATCCATCTCGTAGAAGTTCACGGTCACTTCGGGAAGATTCGCGAATTCAATCTTCGCTTCACGCCCTTCAGAGGTCAGTTCAAAAAATGAATCAGAAGATGAAAGTCGGTCCATTTTCTGATCGCGAGACTCTTCGCCCTCTTCGGGTGCGTCCTCAGCAGCGTTCAATCTATTGGCTATTTCTTGGAAGCGGATTCGCCAATGCTCTAGCGGATAGTCCACGTATTGGTTAGAAATACGACGGGCCACTCCTGGTTTTTCCTCGAAAAAGGAGGCATAAGCGACAAGGTAATCATACTGGAGCCTTTCTTTGATTTCATCGGGCTCGACAGAATCTAGCCATATCAAACCTTCCTCGATTCGATCCTGCAGGAATAGATAACCCGAGATCGTGAGCCGGTCTTCCGAAGGTAACTCGGGTAGATAAGTCATGTTCTTCAAGAAAGCGTGATACTGCCCCCGGAAACGATCATTGAGAATGCGTCGCTCACGACCCAACTGGTGCGCCCGAGCATTTACCATCGGAGAATACTCCAAATGTTGATACCAGTGCCTTTCCACTGGGTTCAGACTAACCAACTCTGTTTCAATCCAACCGCCACACTGGCGTAAGAATCCGTCACGATGTTTCAGATACTCACGCGCCTCTGCCAATAAGTTGTGGTAAATACCGTAACTCCAGAGAACTTCGTTATAGGCGTGGCGCTCCGAGATGATTTGCGTCGCCTGCTTGAAAAAGTCAACATTTTCGCGAGCCCTCCAAGCAATGCGGCCAAGATCAAGACGGTAAAGATTCTCGCTGGCCAAGTAATCCATTACCTCTTTCTCTGTTCCGAATTGAGAAAGATAATCCCAGGAAGCCTCATCAAACTGCGTCAGCTGATTAACCACCTTAAATTGAGCCGGCTCGCCCGACGCGATGATCTCTTCGTTCTTCGCCACCTGAACCGGATAGACGTCAAAGGACTCTTCTCCTGAATTCTTCGGAAAATAGAAAAACACTTCATGTCGCTCCGTTGAAAATGGCCCGAGGCTGAGTGGGTAGGACCGAGTGTAGTCACTGCCCCCAACTGGGATCGCCCCTTTCGGAACTTGAACCAAGAGATCAAGTAAATGAACTGAAGAGGTCGGGTTTGTTACCACGACTTGACCGCCATAGACCACGCCAGTAAGAAACTCCCTTGTCACGAACTTGTCGAGTTGCTGACCATCCACATAGCGGAAGCGGTCATCGGAACGAAAGAAGTTCTGACTCACCAGGATTGGAGTGTCTTCTTCCGAGACCTTGGTTTCCTGAATCTCCTCGTGAAAGATCACCACAGGTGACGCGGAAGTGAGCTTCAGGACCGAATCCTCAACCGTTATATCGTGTTTTTCGGATTCGAAAGGCAGGTCAAGCACACTGAGGACGAACATCATCTCCGTGTAATTACTTGTCGCGACGGGAAACTCGCGGGAATAAAATCCTCCTTTTCCGTCCCAGGCAGCAAAGTCTTTCCAAAACGCGTTCACCTGAACGAGGTCAGCATTCTGCTGTTCGATCGGAAGCATCCAGTAGTTGTTCTCCGCCAACTCTTTTGTCGTTTCCAGTTTTTCAAACAAAGCCTGCCGGCGCCCCTGCTCACGCAGATCAGGCATTTCAGAGAGGAAATTAAAACTCATCGCGTCTCCATTTGATTCCGCATTCTCCTGATCATTTAGGGCCGCTTGGACCTTGCCAGCTACTCGCCCTTCTTGAATTGCTGAATTCGCTCCACTAGGAACTGGTTTCCCTCTCATACTTATGCCGGTCGAGGCTATTGCAGGTGCTGACAGTGCGCCAAAAGGACTTACTTCATCTGACGAATGCGCCAATTCATCAAACGTACCGCCGAGATTCACGGACATGTAATTGGAACGATTCGCACTTAAGCCCCTCAGTGCCTGACGGAACACTTGAGCCCGGCCTAAGGGGTCAGGGGGCATCAGTTCATAAAGACTAGTCACGTGTTCCGAATTCCGCTGGCGGGCGTCATCTCCGAGGCGCCGCGACATCAGGATCCTTTCAACAATGTTAAGACGACTGAATTCCCATGGTGCGAGAAAGCGAGAGAGGTCATCTCCAAGGAGGTAGTGATCCATGAAGGTTTTATCCTTCTTGTTAGCCAGATAGGGTTTCACCACCCTCTCAAAATATTCCGGATCCTTTTGCGCTAGAAAGAAGTGAAGTTCGTGGCTCCCCAAATCGGAGAGATGTCGCCCCTTAATCTCTTCGTCCAGTGAAGGCCATTGCATCAGCAATCTTGCGTCGCGGAGAGCCTGATCTGGGTTAATCGCCACCAATGCATCATATACCTGACCAATGGTGTCATAAGTCTGCATTTCCGCCGATCTCAAGTCTCCGATAGTCAGGGTTTCCCCTTCCTCCAGCAAGGTCACATTCCGCCGCTGGGTGAATGACTTGTCGAGGTCAAGCGGGTTGAGGAGGCGGAGGTCACGGAACTCGGTTCCGCCTTCAACTTCCGGAAGGAATACTTGAGCATACGCCGAATGAAAGGCATCCACTGCCACGACATGAATGTGCTGGCGATCGCCAAGTTCTTCTTTATTGATTAGGACAAGTCCATCTTCTCCGACCTGAAGGTTACTAATCACCACCGCTTGGCGGCGCAGAAAATCAAGACTGCGTGACGATTTGGGAGACATCACTTGAGAGGAATCAGCAAAGGCATCAGGCGCACCGCCCCGACGCTTTGCTTCGGCCATTTCCTTACTCCGATCGTAGACCTCACCCGCTTCGGCATCTTTGATTTCCGTGTCCGTATCGTTGAGCTCAAATGGATTGAGTAAGAGACCAGGACGGGTCATCAAATTTCCCGGAAACTTCTTCGCGCCTCGTCGTTCGAGGATGTAGCGATATTCTTCGCCTATATCACGACCCGAAACATATCGGGACTCATTGCTTCCCCGAGATATAATGACCGGGTCGATTCGATGCCCCTGACCGATCTCGTCCAAGAGGCTCGCTTCAGGAAGAAAACGCGTTGCGATGACATGGACTCGTGTCATCGCGCTAACGCCCTCGATTTCAATCTCGACGTTCTCGCCGTTCACCCCCGCAGAAGCAACAAAAAGAGGAGCCTCATGATTAAGTTTCAAGTGCCTCGACTGGGAAAGAGCATACCCACTTTTTCTGGCGTCGGCGGCTGTAACACGTATCTGAAAAGCCTCCCCACCCGATCGAAGCAAAGCTCGATAGTCGCCTGGTTCAAGGTCTGCTATCCTCAAAGCACGCTTCTCATACTTCACGTGATTGAAGACATCCCGGACAATCACACCTTTTCGCACCTCAAAAATGGCAAGGTCACTCCTCTGAAGTTCAGCCCCGACCTGGGGTGCCGGGATTGTGATAGCTTCACCAGCAACCGCATGAACTACAGGGCTAATCCGTTGACTGTCTTTCCTCAACGGCCAACTGCGGGTCATCAGGCCTCCTCCATCGACAGTGACGCGGATAATCTCATCCAGCCTTCCGAGGCTAATCCTCCCTGCCTGACCTGTCTTCAATGACACAAGAATTGGCTGCTCAAAGTCACGATGATTGAACTGAAGGTTGACTGCCTTGTCCGGTAGTCCTTCGCCACTTTTACCTAACACTTCCAACACATAGGTTTCTCCGAACCGACTCAGATAGGCATCGGCCACCGACGGACTCTGATCGACACCATTAACATCAATCGTTTTGAAAGAAGAAACCTCAATCGGCGCACCGGAATGACTTACCGGGGGAATTTCTCCCCTCAACTCCACGCTGACACTGGCTAGACGATTAGGGATCCGGAAACGATGGATAGACTCGCGATCATCAAACAACTCAAAGGCTGAAACCTCACTCTTCGAATCAACTCCATCATGATCCAACGTCGTCACGGTTAACCGCACATTCTCAAGCAAACTAGCAGGCATGGGAGCACCATTGAGACTCAATACCGGTCGCAGAGAAAGCTCCGCCTCACTACCGGGAAGCAATGACTCCCTTTCGAGAAGCCCGCCCATCGAGAATTGGTATTCCTCCCGCAGCAATTCGATCTCAGTTAAACTCGACATCACTCCATCGCTAAGAACGACGCTTGCCCGCCCTGCCGTTGAGAATGGCAGGAGAACTTTCCCCGCATCATTCGCCTCATATTTTTTTCCACCGAACCAGATCGAGCCATCTGCGATCGACTCATTCTTTTCGTTGAGAATTGTGATAAGTTTTCCTCCAGGGGTGGGCTCAGATGCATACTGGAGTTTCCCCTTCCTTACGAGCGCGCGAGAACTTATACCGTTCCCGATAAACTCGAGCACCCAGACTCCACGACGGTCCTTTAGGGAATCAAATGTGAACGTCTCTCGATGCCTCAGAATGGGCGCCTCTTCATACTGATAAATTTTCTCCTCGTTGGCGATGAGCCCATCGAGCTTGAGATCAGTATTAATCTCGCGCTTCTGGTCCAAGTAGAAATTGAGCGAATTGATCTCGTAAACTTTGACGATCAATTCATCTACATGCTTCAAATCCAGTGCCAGACTGACATCATCCTCAACCGCGAAATCCATTGCATTCACCCTCGCGAATGAAATCTCGATCCTGTCTTGGAGACTCTGGACCTCGCCTGGGCTCAACATGGAAAACCATTTTTCCGCCTCCCCGACTCCATGGAGAAGCTTTGCCTCAGCAAATACCCGCTTCAAATAAGGCTCCTTAATGAAGGCCGAAAAACGATTGTAGTTCTCATCTTCCTTTAGAAATTGCTCTAGGTATTCGCGGACAAGTTCTTCGTCACTTCGAATCGGACCGGAACCAATCTGCTCAGAATAGTTTTCGTTGAGGTCGACCGGAAACGCTTTTACCTCCTGCCGCTGCAGATATTTCGGCTCCACATAGTTAAGAATCCGTGGCAGGGCAAGGTAGTCCATGAAGAGCTCCCGTGGATATTCACCCTGGTGCCTAGCCAGATCCAGCTTCTGATAGAGAACGTTAGCCTTCAGAGAATTGAAGGCTGGATCGAGTGACTCAACATAGCTCCATAGTCGATCAATGTAAGCTATTCGTGTCGCGAGGCTCAGCTCAACCGACTCGTCCTCTCCCGGCCTGAGCTTAGCGAGCCAGATATCAACGAAGCTCGGATCGTTTGCTAACTGAGGACGTAGCCCTAAGAGCTCCTTTAACTGGTCGATGGTGAGATTTGCATGAATTGGGATCGATCCGAATGCTAATGGTGACTGGCTTCGCAGGTCGGCTGCAATCAAACCCACCAGTCGTTCGTAGTCGGGGTATTTAAGGCGGCGCAACAAGCTTTTACGCTCAGTATCGCTAAGATCCTGTTCCGTCCGGATCATGCGATCGAGACCTTCATCCAAGACTCCTTTAAGGTTCTTATGGCGACGCCTGACTTGTTCCAAATAGGCATCCCAGCTAATTAGATCCGGATTTAATTCCGTTGGAAAATCCGGTTTTTGATCGAGACGCTGCTGTTGGTGATTAAATTTTAGCCCTAATCGACGTTTCAGGTAGTCAAGAGTGATATCAGGAGCATCTGCATATCCTAAAAGTGCCTGCCTGTTTTCAATTTCACGATATCGAGGCGTTTCACCATGTCGCTTCATCCATGGCTCGAGCAGGTCCCTGACATCGTCAAGTCGCTGTTCTTGTTGGGCCAGCAAGGCTGAGTAGTAGTAGTAATCCTCAGTGCCCGGGATCAGCTCTTTGAGCGCTTCGCTTCGATCTTCAGCAAGCGCGAAAGTTTCTAGGAATGCCGTAGCATCGTTAGAGCGGGCGAAGTTTGTCCCGAATCCAAAAATCGAGGTCAGGAAAACAGCACCTTTTAAGAGAGACCAAGAAAACGCGTAATTCTTCATAGCAAAGAGGGGTTAGAAACCCCATAGGCTACAACTTAACCACGAAGGTGAAGATAAAATAAGCTCGAAGTTGTAAAGAAAATGCAAGAAGACACACCCCCCAGCACGAAAGCGGGGGAGGAAACGGCTCTCGCACCGAAGACGCTCGTTTGAGCATCACATCAGAACTCGGTCAGTGGTTGAACATGAACTCTTTCGAATTCAAAACTGCCCAGAATACATCATTGAGAACCAACTCTCGCTGCGCTGCGTCCTCGCCTGCAGAATTGACTTCTTCGAGTAGTTGGGTCATTTCTTCAGCGGTCGGTTTCCGGGTCAACGCCCGGATGTAGATTTGCTCGATAATCTGCTCCGAATTTTTACCTTCAGCTGTAAGCGCCTTAACCATGCCCCCTTCTTCAATTTTTTCGGTGACCGTATCTCCATTCATCAAGTGGAGCGCCTGGGACAGGCTCGGGTCCATCGTGACCTCACAAGAGCAAACTGTCTCGCGAGTCGCACGACCGAACGTCGTGAGGAAGTAGTTGGTTGTCCTGCCGTCACCAATCTGGACGGCTCGGGCGCCTGACGGGAGACCTCGAAACTTATTCTTAGTATCAGTCACCTGCGTGATCGTATCGAGCATCACTTCGGCGCGCTGACGTCGCACCCGAGCTTTCGCAAAATTATTCAAATCGTCTTCATTAGATGGATTCGCCTGAGTGGTCCGCTGATAAGTAGCCGAGTTACAGATATCCCGAACCAACTGGCGAAAGTCGTAGTTGTATTCGACTTCAAAACGATGCGCGAGTTCAGTCAAAAGCTCCGGATTTGATGCTGGGTTACTCACGCGCACATCGTCAACCGGATCAATTATCCCCACGCCGAAGAAGTGAGACCACACCATGTTAACGACATTCCTCGAAAAATAGGTATTATCCGGTGAGGCTAGCCACTTTGCCAGGACCTCACGGCGATCTTTCCCCTGAACATCAGGGGTTTCACCTCCAAGGAATTTTGGTGCCATTGTCTGTCCACCGACAATGTGTTTAGTCTCACCGCTTCCTCGGTTGTAGATTAGTTGTTCGCGCTGGTCGACTCCTCTCTTGCGACCAATCTGGGCAAAAAATGCCGCCCACCCATAGTAATCATCCATCGTCCATCGGTCGAAAGGATGGTTGTGACACTGAGCACATTGGAGGCGCATTCCCATGAACACCTGAGCCACGTTTTCGGAAAGCTTTAAAGCATCGCGCTCCACTTGGTAGAAATTGGTCGCAGGATTTGAAAAAGTTCCACCCTTTGAGGCAATTAGATCGACCACAATCTCATTAAGCGGATCATTAGCGGCAATACGATCCCTCAACCATCCGTTGTAAAGCAGCGCAGACTTGTAAGAAATGCCTAGATTGATGTTATTATCCGAACGTATCTGAAGAAGCTCGGACCACTTCATCACCCACATTTCGGTGAATTCTTTGCGCTCGAGCAGCTCGTCAATCTTTCTGGCACGCTTATCATCACCCTGATCTGCGATAAACGCATGATACTCTTCCGAGGTAGGAAGTTGCCCCAGGATATCAAGATACGTCCGGCGGAGAAACGCTTCATCGCTGCAATTACCGGATGGGGTGATTCGCAGCTTGTGAAGTTTGTCATGCACTAAACTGTCGATGTAATTGTTTTCCGTCATCTCAGGACGGGTGTATTCAAGGCCTTCGGGAATCACGATCGTTTGAATGCCGACAGTCTTTGTTTCGTAGCGGGCCATGATAAATGCCTCGCCACGCTTACCAGCGGTGACCTTACCAGATTCATCGATATTGGCAGTCGGCTCATTGTTGGTAATGAACACGGCTAGGTGGGTAACGTCCCGGTCATGGCCATCTGAATACTTGGCTCGAACGGTCATCTGTTGCTCTGATCCAGCACCTTCAAGAACCAACTTTGGCGGGTAGAGAGTCAACTCCGTGACGTATGGAACCTCTTCTTTCTTTTCATTCTCAGCACCAGTCGCGATCCATTCAACGAGAGTGTTGTAGGCGTGTCCCCCTTTTTCCATCAATTTACCTCCCGTGTGGGGAACTGCCTCGATCGCTTTCTCAACGAGAAGCGATTCTTCTGGGATCGCAAGGTTGACACGATAACCCGCCATCTCACGTGTGAGTCGAAAATGGTCTCCATCGGGATCGTATCCAAAAAGAGATAGCATAAAACCGTCCTGACCGCGGGCGGAGCCGTGACACGCACCAGTATTACAACCGTTGCGCATAAAAACTGGCATGACATCGAGGTTAAAGCTGACCGGATGAGTAACGGTAGTCTCTTTCACGGTGACCGGAACTTCGACGGTATGCTTGGCCACCTCAACGGACAGCCGCGTCTCTCCATCTTTGAGCGGAATGAAGTGATTGCGCGTCTTCAGACCGACGAGTGATGGATCTGCAAAGGTGAAAGTAGCGTTTGAGGTCACATCCTGGGTGGTATCGTCTTCGTAAGTCGCCATCACCACCACCGACTGACTATCACGTTTCGACTCCAAAACAATATCCTCAGGGAAAACATCCACCCTCGCGATGGCCTTACCATTGTCTTCAAGAGGCGTTGCGCTCGTGAAATCGGTCTCCTTCTTCGCAACAAGTTTCAAATCCTCAGGCCACTCAGCTCCCTCTTTGATCCATTGGCGAAGTTTTGCTAGTTCCAGTTCATTGAGAACCCTTCCCTTCGGCGGCATCACATCGGGATCATCGCCGGGCAAGGAGACGAGTTCCATCATCAAAGACTCGTCCGGTTTACCCTTGATGAGGGCAGGACCACCGTCACCGCCTTCGAAGAAAAGTTTGGCCTCATCGAAGCGCAAACCTCCCTTAGTTTCGTTTGCGTCGTGACAGGCCACGCAATGAAATTCGAGGATTGGCTGGATATCTTTGCCAAAATTGATCTTAGCATCCTCACCCGAAAGCGGGAAGGAAACCGCTCCAAGCATTGAAAATACTGCAGTGATCGTTTTCTTCATGTGGGGTAAACAAAAACTTCCGTCAGATTTCTTCCCAAATTACTCCCCTGCCTGTTGCTTAGCTTCCATTCGCAGTTGCTCAAGTCGAGATAGGGGTTTCTCGGAAACAGGCTTGTTACTTACAACCACTTTGGTCTCAACCGCTTCCGTCTTAGGGGCTTCTTTAGGCTTTGGATCCACCCGCAGAATGCCGCCCATTCCGACACGATGAACTATGGGTTCGCCGTCTCTAGAAATGGTTACGGTGCAAAATAGGTTTTTGTGCTGACCAACTGGAGTTTTCTCAGAAGTTTGCACTGGCAAACTCAACTCCGTAGTTCCCTGATCGATCTTCATTACCGGCACAGTGGCGTGAGCAGGTATCGCAACCAGCTGGACATCGGCCTGACCGCTGAAGTCTCTGAGTTTCGTGACATTGGCGAGCATGTTAGCCTGTTCACCTTGCCTTGCAGTGGTGAGATTTAACTTCATCTCAACAAACGGCTCCTCGACAGACAATTTTACGAAAGGAGCAGCCGTCACCATGACTCCCTTTCCAGCGTCTGCCTCAGCGATAACTGTCACGTTCCAGCTATTAATTTCAGCTGATCCACTCGCATTCAACTCGTATTCAATCGTGTTCTCTTTCTCGCCAAAGACAACGGTTGAAGGGCTAGTAATGCCGGGAGGCTTCCAGATCAATCTGGTTGTGATTTTCTGGTCGAAGCCTTCCGAGCGATTCGCATGAATCTTAAGTTTCATTGATCCATTGCGCACAATTGGAACCTTGGGCTGCTCGATCGTGATACTGAACGGCATTTCTTCAACGACAGAGACAGGAAGTTTGTCGTGACGACGGGTGTAATATTCGACACCGTTCTGGGGTCCGCGCACAAGGTCTAAAGCTTGTTTAAATTTTCCCTCCACTGGCTGATCTTTATCCGTATTTTTCACAAGCAGATCATACATTCCGCCGGCAATAGGAGCATCCGAGGCAGCTTTGAGGAGAATGGGAAATTGACTCACGCTACTAGGAATCGTGCCCGACTCCCAAGTCACGCCCTGCGGAAGCGAAGGCAGATCAAATACCAAATCTCCAGAGAAATTCCGACGAGAGGTGTTGACGACCATCGCGTAATAGCCCCCACGAGGAACATTGAATTGCTTCCGATACTGAAGTTCACGACGCAACATTTCGGGCATTGTGACGTCGATGCTGGGAGAACGAGGCTCAGTTTCGATACGATAGATAAAATTCGGCCCGCCATTTTTGAGCATATCACGCACTCTCACAAAGTAATCACCATCCTCTGACGCTTTAAAGTCAACGCGGCTGTCCTTCGTGCCATCAGCATCATCGTTACTGCCAACTGATTTCATGCTGGAGTCATAGATATACAAAACTGGGTCGACTGGGGAACCGATTGAGTTGGCATAGACGCGGAAGCGAAAACTCTCACCCTTCTTGGCCTTGAACTTGAAATAATCGGTATCGCCGGGCTCATCAAGGATCCCATTAAAGGCCACGGGCAGCGATCCTTCATAAGGATTGGCTTCCTTACTGGAATTATTGGGCTCGGACTCAAGGAAATTATCAAACTCGCTGACCCGAACCAAATTCGGCGATGGCGACTTCAATCCACCTTGGGCCCCAAACACGCCGAAAGTTCCTTCCGCTGTTGTGAGGGGGAGTTTCGCCTTGGTAGAAAAATTTCCTTTCACATCTCCAATCAGCTTAAACTCCATCTCACTACCTGCCTTGGCGCCAGCGGGAAACACCGCGAGCGGACGAGGAAAAGTTCCTATGTGCGCACGGTAGCGGCCGCGCCCCTGGTAGGCGCTGTCACGAACCTCAACGATATATTCGCCATCTTCAGGAATAATGACGGAAAGAATCGACTCTTGTTTCAATAGGGACGAACCATCGGCAGATGCGATTTCAAACCTATCCTTGTTCAGGATCGAAACGAAAGGATCGATCGCAATATTGTTCCGAATGTTATTGATCCGCAGTCCTTCGATTTCGACAGAAAGGCGCTCGCCTTTTTTCGCGGTTATCTGGTAATAATCTGTTTCTTCTGACTTGGCCTCAGCTTCAACAGTGACGTTTAGGCTGATTTTCTGAGGATTCTCGAAGTCATCGTTCGGCTCGACCTCTGCCACATTGGGAAATTGGGAAATCCAAAAATTTCGAGCATAGCTGATGCCAGAGCGGCATCGAATCCGCAAGTGATGCTCTCCAAGGCGGCAATCCGGAGCGACCAGCATTGTCACTTCGACTTTTTTTGAGTCGAGAACCTTTAGCTCCTTTACCGATATCCCCGGATGATGAAATAATATTTCCTCGGCGTCGCTGAGCCGATCTCCATAGAAAATGACTTTCTGCTCGGTCCCGGACTGCGCTCCGCGCGGGATGGTAGTGGAAAACGAGGGGTTGGCAGCCTTTGCGTTATGACCTATTAACAGAACCGTCAGCGCAAGTGCTGTAAACAGTCCATTGGCAAACGCCTTGATTGCCGCACCCTGAAGAGTCAGCATACGATTCATATCGATGAGATGTTAAGTGGAAAAGAGTTTATACGGCGGAGCGCTTCTCGATAATTTCTTCGATTACCTCACCGCCATCGACGATTTCCATCGGGCGCGGACCCGGTGCTATGAGTTCTTTGTCGGCATTGATTCCGAGCTGCGCGTATACCGTCTTGGCGAAGGACTGAACATCGACTGGATTGTTATCTGGCTCTGACGCTAAGGAATCGGAGGACCCATAAACAAACCCCCGCTTGATACCACCACCGGCGAGCATTGTAGAGAAGACCCGGGGCCAGTGATCACGGCCATCAGTTTTATTGATCTTCGGAGTTCTTCCGAATTCCGAGGAGACCATCACTAAGGTCGAGTCGAGGAGACCACGATCATCAAGGTCGGTCAAAAGGGTAGCTAGGGCCTGATCAAAGGGCGGCACATTGCGAGCAATATTATCCTTAATCCGATCATGGTGATCCCAACTACCATAAGTCATCGATACAAGTCGCACGCCAGACTCGACGAGACGGCGGGAAAGCAGCATTCTCATACCAGCTGAATTCTTGCCGTAACGCTCCTTGGTCTTCTCATCCTCCTTTGAGAGATCGAAGGCATCCCGCGCTTCAGGAGATCCAATTAAACTGTAGGCGCGCTGGTAGAATGAATCCATCGCATCGATCTGGTCAGCCTGCTCCATGCCTCGGAAATGACTATCAACCGCCTCAAGCAAAGTGCGTCTACGCTCAAATCGACTCTCGTCGACTCCATTCGGGAGCGTGAGATCGCGCACTTTAAAACTGTCGCTCGCTGGATCACTGCCAACAGAAAAAGGACCATACATCGAGCTGAGGTATCCCGTTCCAGCATACTCATTTGGCTGATTCGGCACACACACGTAGGGAGGTAAGTTTTTGCGAGGACCAAACTCATGGGAAATCACTGAACCAAAACTAGGGAATTGAATGGCCGGGCTTGGCCGATACCCTGTGAACATGTTATGCGTGCCACGCTCGTGAGCCGCCTCTCCATGAGTCATCGAACGGATGACGGTCATTTTGTCCGCAACCTTTGCCAAATTCTTGAAGTTCTGACTGAACTGGAGACCCGCGACATTGGTATCAATTGCCTTGTAAGGCCCACGATATTCGGAAGGTGCGTAAGGCTTGGGATCCCATGTCTCTTGATGCGCCATTCCACCCGGGAGGTAAATGTGGATCAAAGACTTGGCCACTCCCTCTCTCGATTCGTAGAATTTCGCCTGCGCTCGGCTCTCGACTTTCAGGAGTTCGGGCAGAGAAAGCCCCAGCCCTGCCGCAAAGCCGACTTGAAGCATTTCCCGACGGTTTGCAATACCAGCTTGATTAAATCCTGAACAGCCTTTCATAACTTTTTGTTGATCGATCCCTATCTAAAACAGATTTTGACGAAACTTAACTTTATCTATAACCGAAATAGTCCCCAATGCACTTCACTGTAGAGGCGCGTTGGCGACCGATCATATGCCCCTTTTGAGCTATATAGACAGTGCCTCTCCGCGATAAAAATTCAGAAGGAAGGGTTCACTATTTGAGCGTAATATATCAACAAATCTCGTTATTTCCATAAAAGATGCCCTCCTGAGTCTTGGGTTTCGTAAAAATATCAGTCGAGGCATCACCCTTCTTCCCCATGAAAGTGAGATATTTTCTGATTCTTGTCATTTTCCAATTGCTTCCAGCTTTTGTCCACTCGGCCGAAACAGCCGGATCCGCGCCAAAAATTACGTTTGTGGACGATGTCTTGCCGATCCTCGAAAACCGTTGCACGAATTGTCACAACCCCGATGAATCAAAGGGCGGCCTTGATCTTTCTACCTACGCGGCCACCCTCACGGGCGGTTCGGGCGGCGAAGTCGTGATCCCTGAGGACGACACCGGATCCCGGCTCTTTTCGCTCACTGCGCACCTTGAAGAGCCGGTGATGCCACCCCGAGGGACAAAAGCTACGGAGAAAGAACTGAAAATTCTCTCAGAATGGATCAAGGGAGGGATTCTCGAAACGTCCAGCAGTACTGCACGAAAATCCGACAAGCCAAAAGTGGACTTTGACGCAATCACTTCCGGCGGCAAACCAGACGGGCCGCCAGCCATGCCAGAACATCTCTTACTTGAGCCGGCAATGCTCACAGAGCGTCCTAACTCAATCCCTGCTCTGGCACATAGTCCGTGGGCCCCCGTTCTGGCAGTGGCTGGCCAAAAGCAAGTTCTCCTCTACCATTCAGAGGATTTCGACCTGCTTGGAGTTCTGCCTTACCCCGAAGGATTTCCGCAAGATCTCTCTTTTAGCCCAAACGGCGCCTACCTTTCATGCGGTGGTGGCCGAGCCGGCAAATCTGGTAATGTCGTCGCCTGGGACGTCAAAACAGGCGAGCGCATCATCGAGGTGGGAAAAGAATATGATTGTGTGCTCGGAGCTGACGTTTCGCCGGACCTGAAACGCGCAGTGATGGGCGGGCCGGGACGCAATATCAAAATTTGGGATACCGTTGCCGGGGAGCAGATCGCCAGCATTAAGAAACACACGGATTGGATGCTCTCTGCCGCCTACAGCCCCGACGGTGTGATCTTTGCCACCGGAGGCCGCGGCGGCGATCTTTACACTTGGGAGGCCGCAACTGGTTATGAGTTTTTCACTCTTAAGGGCCACACCAAAGGGGTCACAGGACTTTCATGGCGACCAGATGGTAACGTTTTGGCTTCCTGCAGCGAGGACGGCCAAATCATTCTCTGGGAAATGAACGAGGGAAGTCAGGTCAAAAAATGGAACGCCCACCCCGGCGGGGCGCTTTCAGTCGCTTTCGCTCCAAATGGTAATCTCGTTTCGGTCGGTCGCGATAAGACACTGAAAGTCTGGCAAGGCGACGGCAAACAGGTGAAATCAATCGAAGCTTCCAGCGATGTGGTGCTCAGCGTTGCTATCAGCCACGATAGCTCGCGCGCTTTCAGTGGCGACATCTTTGGAAACGTCGAGGTGTGGGATGTCGACTCCGGGCAAAAACTCGCCAGCATCGTTCCGAACCCACCGACGATCGAAGGTCAGCTTGCCTACGCTGAGCAGCAGGTTAGCGGACTAAAAGATCAACTGCCAGAGCTCAAAGCAGACGTTGAAACCGCCTCGAAGGAACTCGCAACCGCTCGGACTGAACTTGAGCACATCGACAAGAAAACCGGCCAAGCAAAAGAAGTCCTAAAAAGCAACCAAGAGACCTTTGCCGAGCTTCAACAGACTATTAAAGCGCTTACCGCTCAGTTAACAGAGAAACAAGCAACTGCTAACGCTAAGGACGCGATTGTAGAGAAAACAATGGCAGCCCTCGCTCAAGCCAATGGCAAACTCAAACCGAGTCAAGAAAAGGCAGAAACTCTCAAGGCCGCCATGATCGCTAGCACCACAGCCCTGAAGGCTGCTGCCGATGCGCAGCATGCCGCGAAAGTCGCAGCAGCCAAATCGACCCTCCCCGCTGATCAGAAACAAAAACATGACCAACTCGCAGCCCTGTTTTTCCAAGCCAATGAATTAAAAGAAGCCGCCAAGACAGACTTCGATGCAAAAACCCGTGTCTCCTTGAAGTTGGCAGCCAACTTGTCCGAGGCAAAGAAAGTTGCGGCTGTGTCGGCCGAGCAACTAGAGAAGCGTCAGACCTCTCTCGCCAGCGCCGAAATCCAGTTAACAGACGCCATGAATTCTCGCCAAGAGGCGGCGAATGCTGTTAAGAGTGGTTCCAAGGACGGAAAGCCTGCGCCCGATGATCTCATCAGAGCCCAAACGATAGCGATCGAACTAGAACAACAGGCTCGAGCTGCTGCGGAAACCTCCCGTAAAGCGGTCGCCACCGCTGATGCCACCCATCAGCAAAACGAAGCTGATCGCAAGCGGATTGAAAGCCAACTCGCGCCAGCTAAAGCAACACAGAAACAGGCTCAAGCTTCCTATGAAGCCGCCCAGACGAAACACAGTATGGCTGACACTGCATTCAAACCGTTTCGAGAGGCATCCGCTCGAGCTCAAGTTGACCAGAAAAATTTAGCTGCTAAGACAGCGGCTCACAAGGCAGCTAGTAATGCCTATCAGGACATCAAAGGGCAATCAGAGGCAGCCGACAAAGCAGCCGCGGACATCGCTGTGACAATTGACCAACACAAAGCCACCCTGATCAAAGTACAAGAAGAAGCCAAGGCCGCGACCGAGAGCCTCGGAGCGAAACGTGGTGAGTTCGATTTGGCAAATAAGCAGCTCGCAACTCAGCAAGAAACGATCAAAGAAGCTGAGGTAATCGTCGCTAATGCCACAAAAGCAAAAGAGACACTTCAAGCTAGGGTTGCTGACCTCACAAAAAAAGAGGCAGACTCAAAGAAATCGATAGAATTGGCTCAGGCCAAACTCGAAAGCTTCCTATTTCTTGCAAAGAAATGGGAAGCAGCTGCCATCAATCTTACCGCTCATGAGCAATCGGAAGAGTTGGAGGACATGACAACCGAATTGGTTGAACTCAAAGAAGAAGAAACCGAAGCTCAAGCTGAAGTTGCCCAAGCAACCCAGTCTAGAGAGGCTGCTGAGCAAACTCTTGCAGAGGCTAAAAAAACCATCGTTGACGGAAACCAGCAACTCCAAGAAAAATCTACAACGGTTCTTGAGCACGCGCTTGAGCTTGTTTCAAGCCGAGCGATGACCGAGCTGAAAGAAGTGGTAGCTGCTGAAACAGCTTCAATGACTGCCAGTGTGAGCGAGTCCACTGACATCGGCGTAGGTGAAGACTCCCTCGACGCCGCAGCGGAGAGAATCGAAGCAGTAGCCGCTGAAACACTGGCCTACAAAACTCTCCATGAACTGGATACCGAAGTTGAAACGCTTAGAGACCGGCTCAGTGAATTGAAAAGTTTTCTCCACACATCCTACACCAAGGCGGATGAGACGAAGTCCGCGGTCAATGCGGCTGCCAAAGTGGCGAGCGAAACTCCGCAGGTGATTGCCGAACGAAAAAAGTCAGAAAAAGAAGCGGCTCAGGAACTCGCTAAAGCCGAAGCAGATAGAGCACATCAGGAACGACAACTAAGCGAGCAGCAAAAACTGATTGGAGACTTGCGTGCCAAATACCTCGCGGCTCTTCCCGAAAGAAACTAGCGACTATCTTGGCGCTTTGTATTTTGGATTAGGAATCGGAAACTTAGCTCCGGTTTCGAGCAGGGTTTTGATAAGTTTGTCTTCAAGCGTTGCCACTTTCTCTACATTTGACTTGGCCACGTTGTTCTCTTCGTAGAGACCAGATCTGAGATTGCATAGTTCAATCGGCCCCTCCCAGAATTTAATCAGTTTCCACTCGCCTTCGCGTGTGATCGAGTAAGGGCCAGGGTCGTGCCGATAGAGCGGGAAGTGCCAGATGAGGTTGTCGCCAGCAGGAAAATTATCAGTATCTGAATCTTCATTTTCTAAATCACCGGATATTCCCAGGGGCTGCGATAATCCCGTGTCAAGAGTCCTGCCGCTTCACCATCGCCGGGAATGGTCTCTTTATCACCATCCCACTCAATGCTGCGACCAACCTTGTAGCTGATCATGCCAAGCAAGCTCAAGTTGGTAGCTTGATGGCCTATCTCTACGTCGGCAACCGGTGTCCTGCTCCGGTCTTCAATACATTCGATAAAGTCACGCCAGAGAGGTGGCACGTTGTGGCCATCCTTTTCATTGTCAAACTTGGGATCTTCATGAATCACCTGCCCTCCCTTCGCTGGATAAAATGTCCAGCCATCGCGCCATCCCATGTGGAAGGTTCCCTTGGAACCATAAAAATAGCAGCCCACTCGGGACTTTTCCGCTTCATTTCCCCCAAAGCGGCGGTGTTCCCAAACTGCTGTGAAATTTTCAAACTCATAGGTTGCCACCTGATGATCCGGGGCATCAGTGGTTTGTTCCAGATCATTCATTACAGCCTCTCCTTTGACTGCCCTTCCTCCAATTGAATAGACAGATTTTGGATACTTTTCATCCGTCCACCAGAGGATCTGGTCCAACCAGTGCACGCCCCAGTCACCAAGCGTACCATTGGCAAAATCAAGGAAATTACGAAACCCGCCCGGATGAATCCGCTTATTGAAAGGGCGCATCGGTGCCGGCCCACAGTAAAGATCCCAGTCCAGGTTCTTGGGCACTTCCGAATTGGGGGTCGGTGTCTCAGCACCTCCTCCTCCATGGGCAAAAGCTCGAATCATTCCAATATCACCAGCGCCACCCTCTTTGAGAAACTTCATTCCGCTAACATGATGTGGCCCTATTCGCCGATGCATCCCAACCTGCACCACCCGGTCTGCCGCCCTGGCCGCTTTCACCATTGCCCGACTCTCTCCAATCGTATGTCCAGTCGGCTTTTCAACAAATACGTGAGCCCCCGCTTCAACGCAGGCTATACTCTGTAGAGCATGCCAGTGATCGGGCGTTGAAATGATAGCAATCTCGATATTCTCTTTGTCCAGCATCTCTCGATAATCACCATACATGTTCGGAAATTTCCCCGTTAGCGCGTCAACCTCATCTGCGGAAACTTCCAACTCGTCAGAATCAACATCGCAAAGCGCTACCACATCACAGCTGCCATCTTTAATTGCCACTCGCAGGATGTTCATACCCCACCAACCCGATCCAATCAGGGCTGTGCGATACTTCTTACCAGACTTCGACTGCGCCTGAATCCACGGAGCAGTCCATGGGCTTACAAGCACAGTTGCACCAGCAGCAGATCGCATGAATGAGCGTCGATTATGAGGAGTCATTGGAATATTAAATGCAGTTTAGTGTCAGAATTTTGCATGTCGTTCATAGAAAGGCGACCTGCCCGAACACGAACATGGAGGCAATGCTCTATGATTCCAAGCCTAACGACTACGAGTTTTTAATGATCAAATCACGGAAAAATTCAGAAACCTCATTATTTGCGGGATTCGTTTGCCTACCAACATTGTTTCGTCATCGAGAGACAAAACGGAAATCGTAAGGATCAGCTCTAAAAATCTACTCAAATTTGAGTCAGGCGTTCTAATTTCCAACGGCGCTCGTGTGACTGCCAATTGACAAGTCCCTTGCGAAACGGCAGACATGGGCAGCTATGTCGGACTCAACACGCCTACTTTTCGTTTGCCTCGGAAATATTTGCCGGTCCCCTTCCGGCGAAAACGTGATGCGTCACATTATCGACTCAAGGGGATTAAGCGGTGAGTTTGAGATTGATTCCGCGGGCACTGCCGGCTGGCACACCGGCAAACGGCCAGACTCCAGAATGATTGCCGCCGCAAAGAAACGAGGCATCGAAATGGAAGGGAGAGCTCGACAGGTCAATCCCGATGATTTTGCCCGTTATGACTGGATCTTCGCCATGGATAGAAGCAATTATGATGACTTGCTCGATGTAAGAGATCGTTGTCCCAATCCAACCGCGCGACTGATTTTGTTCTGTGAATTCTGTGATGAACACGAAGAGGATGAAGTCCCCGACCCCTACTACGGTGGTCCTGATGGCTTCGAAAAAGTGCTCGATCTGATAGAGGATGGCTGCACCTCGTTTCTCATGCTTTGGAAAAACAAGGATCTGCCATGATAGCCCAATCTATTGTTGATTGGCTTGAAGCGGAGAAAGGACTCCGACTCCGCTTATCGACAGCCCGATCGGTATCAGGCGGGTGCATCAACGATGCGCACATCGCAGAGACCGAAGAAGGTGGACTGGTTTTTCTCAAGTCCAACCAAAGAAATCAACTGCCACTCTTCGAAGCCGAAACAAAGTCATTGGAGCAGCTAAGTTCAGCTGCGGTCGTTCGAGTTCCTACTCCTCTCTGCCATGGAGTTATTGGGGAAACGACAGTGCTGGCGCTTGAGGGAATTGCCATGACCAATCGCACCAACAACTCGGTTTCTCAGGAGCGCCTCGGTCTCTCCTTGGCAAATCTTCATCAGTCGTTTCCTCAGACAGAGCAGTTTGGAGCCGACTTCGATAATTATATCGGAGCCACGCCACAGCCTAATCCTTGGACAGCCTCCTGGGCAGATTTTTTCACGATACACCGCCTCGAATACCAGTTTCAACTCGCTGAGTCGAGGTGTCACAAGTTTCGAGAGGCTCGCACTCTGCTTGATGCCGTCTATACTCATCTATCTTCGCTGGACATCGTTCCGTCCCTGCTGCACGGAGACCTCTGGAGCGGCAATGTCAGCTTCGATGAAACCGGTGCCCCCGTAGTCTTTGATCCTGCTACCTATTTTGGCGATCGTGAGGCTGATATCGCCTTCACTCATCTCTTCGGAGGTTTCGGCCCCGATTTCTATGAGGCTTACCGCGGCCAAATCCCACCCGTGGAACCAATTCGTGAGACCATTTACAATCTCTACCACCTATTGAACCACTTTAATCTTTTCGGCGGTGGCTATGCTTCGCAGGTAGATTCCTCAATTCAGAAAATCCTTTCGGCCGTCTAGGTAAACGTCCCAAAGCAAAAAAACCGCCGACGTGGATTACGTCGGCGGGTGCAGCCTAAATCTTGATGTCAGAGCGAATCAGGAATCAGCGCCTTTCTTTTTTTTGCCCTCGGGTTTCTTACCACTAGGGCCGCCTTTTCCTCCAGCACGGGGTGCAGCAAGTTCCTTTTTAGTAAGTTCCCCGTCGCTATTCTTATCGCGAGCAGCAAACAGCTTGTCGATCGAATTCTCCCCACCTTTTTCCTTGAGTTTGCCCGCCATAGGGGAAGCAGCAAATTCAGCTTTCGAAATGGATCCGTTCTTGTCCGTATCGAGCTTTTCGAGCATCATTTCGACACGCTTAGCAGGGTCTCCCTTGCCTCTGCCACCTTTGCCTTTTTTGTCGCCATCTTGGGCCTCAAGGCCCAACGTCATTCCGGCAACCAAAGCGGTCGCCACTAAGAGGATTTTTTTCATTATTTCGATAGGTTTAGAGTTTAGTCAGGATCGTCGTCCTTCATGAGAGGAAACGCCGCCTCTGCAGGTCAGTTGCAAAAAAAATCACTTTTTCATCGCTTCTTCCATCAACCGGAAGGTGCGAGAGACAAGGTCAGTCCGATTTTCAAGCAAGCCAGCAGCCAAAAGAGCATTGTCCAGTAACTGCACCGCAACAAGCTTTGCCAAGTCCGGATTATTCTCGCGCGCCTCAGAAAGTTGGTGAATGAGAGCATGACGAGGATTGAGTTCAAGATCGACCTTCAAAGGCGGAAGTGGTTCGTCAGGGTTCATCGCCTGCATCATGGCACGCATCTGAGCAGTCATCCCATCTTGCGGAGTCATTACAGCCGCCGGACTGTTGACGAGGCGTTTACCGGCAGAAACATTTTCGATCTTTTCTCCCAATTCACCGGTCAAAAATTCAGTAAGCAAAGCCATCTCGTCATCAGACAAGGTTTCACCCTCTGCTTCGACTTTATCATCGTCCCCAAGTTCGAGGCCGGAGCTTGCCGCCGAAACCAGCTGTTTCCCGTCAAATTCGCGCAGATGCTGGAGTAAATACTCGTCAATCGCATCAAAAAAGAAGATCACTTCCAGCCCGCGAGACTTCAACGCCTCCAGATATGGCCCACCCTCAATCGCAGCGCGGTCCGCACCAGTGAGGTAATAAATCTTATCCTGCCCATCTTTCGCACGGGTCAGGTAATCTTCGAAGCCGGTCAACTCCCCTGCCTCGGTCATGGAACTTTCAAAACGAAGCAGCTTGGCAAGAGACTCGCGATGATCGAAGTCCACCGCAGCGCCCTCTTTGAGGAAACGACTGAACTTGCCGTAGAACTCTTTGTATTTATCAGCGTCATCCTTCGATTCGCTCGCGAGAAACTTGAGAAAACGCTTCGTCACGACTTTGTTAAGCTTGCGAACGAGCGAACTGTCCTGCATCGACTCGCGACTGATGTTGAGCGGAATATCGGCACTGTCGATCACACCGCGCAGAAAACGCAGCCATTCGGGAAGTAGGCCATCCGGCTTATCATCAATCAATACGTTCTTGCAGTAAAGGGAAACGCCCGGTTCCATTTGCCCCATACCCCATAATTCCGTGTTCTCAGCCGGGATAAAGACAAGCGCATTGATCTCAATCGGCATCTCTGAGCTGAAGTGCATCCGATAACGCGGCTCGTCGAAAGCCTTGGCCGAAAACTTGTAGAACTCGTTATATTCCTCGTCAGTAACCTCAGACTTTTTCTTTCTCCAGATGGCTTCGATCTTATTAATGCGATCTTCCCCAATCATGATTGGGAATGAGACAAAACTGGAATAATTTTCTAGGATCTGCTTGATGCGGTTATCGCTCGCAAAGTCTTCACAATTCTCACGGAGCTTAATCTCGATACGACAACCTCGATCGACATCACCATCCGCTGTCTCGATCTCGTAGCCTGTTTTACCATCACTAATCCAGAGAAGGCTTTCGCCTTCGGGTCTCCACGAACGGGTCGTCACGCGGACCTCATCAGCAACCATGAACGCTGAATAAAAACCGACACCAAACTGACCAATTAGAGCACTCTCTTTCTGCTGAGAATCCTCCATCGCTTTAACGAAAGCCTTAGACCCAGAATGCGCAATCGTTCCCAGATTCTCATTCAATTCGTCCCGAGTCATTCCAAGACCATGGTCAATAATCGTCACTGTCTTATTCTCCTCATCCACCTCAATTTTGATTTCCATCTCAAGATCAGGCTGGTGAACCTCACTCTCTGTCAACTGAGTATGGCGCAGCTTTTCCAGTGCATCAGAAGCATTGGAAACCAGTTCACGGACAAAAATCTCTTTATCGGTGTAAAGAGAGTTAATTACAATATCGAGAACCTGACTGACTTCAGCCTGGAACTCGCGTTTCTCGGGTGTGTTTGTTTTCGACATCGCCTATGGATCGTTAAATGCGGTGGGTGGCGGGAAAATGGCGGCACCAGCGCTGTTGTCAAGCCAGCGTGCCTGTCCATAAGACAATTTCTGCAAAGTCATCCCTAAGATCAGTGCAACTCCCAGCCGGGCGGTGGGAATTGCCTTTCTGCCTAGCAGATCCAAAAGTAGTGCTACGAATCCCGCTGAAACCATCTCAAAGTTTCCAACAAATCAAACCAATGCCACTGCGACGCCAAGAGACTTTTGCATTAATCTTGGCTTTTCTGAGACTGACTTCCTTTCAATCCCGGGAGTATGACTTGCCGTTCTTGATCCGACTCTGTGCCTGCTCTCTCAATTCGCTTTTTCTGGGGACCAAAGATGCCCTTGCCGATTGACCTTAATCCCTCACTGGGGCTCAAGACCGGAGAAGCACTCCGATCGGAACCTTGGTAACTCTCCGTGGCTTGTGGCTTGAAGAGACCGCCTCCAAGTGCCTTTAATCCCTCAAAAGGGACCTGCGTCATCTCGGTAATGACCTGCGAGGGAAGCTTACCGATATTTGAAATATGTTTGGCACTCCAAACTGGTTCCTGAAGTGTTCCCGAACAGGAAAAGGTTAACAACTCACTCACAGGAGTAAGAATTGTTCGAGACAAAGCTCCCTTGGGGTTTACAACCGCCTCTAAATCAACCGATTGATCCACAAACGAGATAGTCCCAGCACTCCCGACAAAAACGTTATCAGCAAGGGCCACAAAGTCATCCGTCTGCAAAACTCCGTTTTCGATCTGAAAGGTAGCCTGTGCCTCCCTCGCAACCCCTCCGTTGGACGGAGATACCTGAAGAAAACCGGCGAGTGCTCCCATTAAGGGTAAAGCAAACAACTCGCCATCCTCAATCGAAGCGGCACCATGGCCATTTAGCTTCGAGACATCTCCTCCGCGACCGGAAAGGTGAAAGACGGCATCGACTCGCCCCGTCGCAACCTCCACCCCGCCGTAAAGCCGGGTCACATCTTCCAGCGGAACGCGACTCACCCTGACTGAAGCGTCGTATGGCTTATCTTCTGATCTAACGTTAAGAGCGTCATATTCCACTTCGATACTGCCATCAAAAATACCAGCGGAAAGATTAGTTAGGTGAACTCGGCTACCCGAAATTTCTAATTCCCCCGATGGTGAGCTCAAGGGAACCACTTTTCCGAGGAACTCATACTCAGCAGAATCGTCACATGAAAACGAAACTGCTAGCTGATTATTCCGTGGCTTTTCTCTAACTTCTTCTTCCCTTCTCGAATCGAGAAGTCCAGCTAACTTCACAGTTGGATGAGAGTTGAACCGGTATCTTTCGAGGTATTTAGACAACTTCGGATTGAACGCTCTTGCCCCCTTGACCAGATCAACGGTGGAAACAACGCCTTTCACCTCCCACTGACTCTGCTCCGGCATGTAATGTACCATCTCGGCAACGATCTCTCCCTCACTACGCCCAAGCACAATATCATTCAGCCAAAGCTGGCCAGATTTAGCCTCAAAGTCAGCCTCCATTTCCCGGAATTCGACCCCTTTGAGTTGGAAGTTTCTGAGGTCTACCACACCCTTATTTATCCAAGTCTTGAGATCCCAGTTTTCGCCTTCACCTACCGCGGCTAAGTAGACTGCGGAATTCTCGGAGAATTCCCATGAGTCGAGGAATTTCCGTCCACCTTCGTCGAAGAATGGTCGGAAGGCCTCAGGATCCAACTTGATTTCAGTATGATATTGAATGCTCTTAACCCCGTTGCCCGGCTCATACTTAAAGTTAGCAAAAGCCACCCCACTTTTGTGATCAAGGCGGAGGTTCCTCAGGTAGGCCCTTTCGCCTTCTGCACTGAAACCAAAATCAAGGCCGGAGAAAACGGTGCCGCGAGTCACGAATCTGTCCGACTTGAACTGTCCGATGACGGATCCTGGAAATGACCAGGTCGCTCTGCCAAGTTCATTAAGATTCAACTTCCCCTTCATCTCAATTTCCGGAGGATTAAAGAAAACGACTTCGCCCAACTTACGATCGTTCCAGAAGAATCCAACGAGACTCGAAATATCAGCATTGGAGACCATTTCAAACTCGATTAGATTTTCGTCCTGATCCCATCTCCCCGTCAGTGAGATCTCGCCTTGTTCATCCCGAATACTGAGCGATTCTATTTCCGCCTCGTGAGATTGACCATCGAACCGAAAGACGGCACTCAGCCCATCGACGTAATATTCGCTCTCTTCCTTTTTACTGAGTTGCCCCGACTCGACCTCTACCCTTGCAGTCATCGTCGAAAGGTCCTCAAGGTCACCTCGAAATTCGACTGCAATCATCGCGGGCTCATCAAGAAACTCGTATCTCTCTAACTCTTCGATAACTCGGCTGATTTGATAACGTCTCGCTGCTAACTGCTCTGAGTTACGTTCGTTTTCCTCCTCCGTCAGGGTCCTCTCGTCCATGGGTAACCTCAGTAGTCTGCCGGCAAGGTTCAACTCCACGTTAGCAACTGATGCCTCCGCGGAAACAATCTCAATCACACTCTCGGTGATCACGACTCGACCAGACAAGTTTTCAACTTTCAGCTTTTTGCCACTGGGATCTGAGGGGTCGACAGGAAGTGAAAGACTGGCATCTGCCACATCGAGAGTGTTAATGGAGATCTCTTTATTGAGAATCTTACTCAGGTCAACGTCGAGATAAACGTCATCGACTGATGCAATTTCAAAGATCTTATCTGCGCTGCGAAAAAAATGAATATCCTCGGCGACCAGCCCACGAAAGGCTCCCAAGGTAATCTTGCCGATCTCAACGTAATAACCACGATTAGCGAACTCATCCTCAATCGCATTACGCCAACTTTCGCTAAATCCATTTTTCCGCGCGTGGAACCCCGCCCAGATGACGAACCCTGTTAAAAACAGGCATAAAAACAAGAACAATCGACGAATCAAACGCATCATAAAAATCTTCTGCTAGGCCTTTCCATAAGCATGCCCAGACAGGGACTTTCCCCGAAAGGTTTCGGCTACTCCAGTAAAAAAGGAGGCGCAGAGGAGGCTTCGAACATAGATTTAACGATTTGAGACCGTGAATCCTTGGGATAATCTTTAGCCTTTCTTTCAACTCATGCGAATCATCGCCGGAACCGCAGGAAGCCTGCAACTTCAGGTGCCTAAAAATCTTACTCGACCGACCACTGATCGGGTTCGAGAGGCTCTGTTCTCTTCTCTCGGGCCAAAAACTGAGGGTGCCAGGGTTCTCGATCTTTTTGCAGGATCCGGTGCTCTTGGAATCGAATCCCTCAGCCGAGGCGCAATAACAGCCAACTTTGTCGAGTCAAGCAACGAGGCGTGCCGAATTGTGACCGAGAATCTCATAAGAGCCGGCCTTAAGGGAGGAACAGTTCAGCATCGCGATGTTTTCGGGTTTCTATCGTCTCAATCTCTCGCAGGCTGTTTTGATATTATTTTTGCCGACCCCCCATATGCCCGTGACGAAGCGACCGCTGCCCAGATCAGCCAATTGCTCAACAGTAAAACACTTCAGCAATCACTCTCGCCCAATGGCCTTTTTATCATTGAAAGCTTTGTCAAAGCTCCGCTCCCCGATTCTTTACTTTGGGAGGTTGCAAAAGAGAAAATTTACGGCAAAACACGAGTAAGCTTTCTTGTCTCCAAAAGCTGATTTCGAAGCCGATGCCATGCCAAGGTTCCTTGTCTATCTCATTTACAATTCACTGCTCCCTGGATTTCTTCTACTGGGGCTGCCTGCGTTTATCGTCAAGGGAGTCAAAAGAGGCGGCCTCACCCGCAATTTTCGCCAGAGGCTCGGCTGGTTCCATGAACAAACCCTGCACCGGTTTGAAAGCGGACATCCCCTCTGGATCCACGCGGTAAGTGTCGGAGAAGTGCTTCTGGCACTAAAAATCATCAAAACCCTCCATGCGACAGAACCCCGGATAAAAATCCTGCTGAGCACGACAACGACTACCGCATTCGATGTCGCAGACGAACACACGCACGAATTTCTAACCGTAATTCATAACCCAGTTGACATTCCGTTCGTCAATTCCCGCGTCATCAAGCTTATCAAGCCGGAACAGCTTATCCTGATCGAAGCCGAGATCTGGCCAAACCTGGTTAGACAATTAAACAATCGCGGCATTCCCATCAAATTGGTTAATGCCAGACTTTCTCCGCGATCCCAACGACGCTACCAAAAAGCCCTTCATTTTATTAGGCCCGTCTTCTCACAGATAGACCAAGTCACCGTTCCGTTTGAAGCCGATGTCGCCCGCTGGGCATCAGTAGGAATCGATCGCGATAGGATACGCGTTCTCGGTAGTGTCAAATTCGACAACGCACTCGCGGTGTCCGACAATGACAAGATCAATGAACTAAAGGAATGGCTTATACAGCATGGCCTTCCCCGTAACAGCCGCATTATGCTGGGGGGCTCAACCCATGACGGAGAAGAACTGCTGCTAGCAGAAACTGCTCAAAAGCTCAAAGCGGATCATCCAGACCTCGAACTGGTCATTATACCCCGCCACGCAGAACGCGGCAGGGAAATCGCTAAGCAACTGGAGACCGCTGGTTTCCTGCCTATCCTCCGAAAAACCGATGAGACCAAAGTCGATTCATCCAGCAGTAAGAAAAAAATTTGGATAGCCAACACCACCGGGGAACTGAGATCCTGGTATTTCCTCGCAGAAATCGTTGTGGTGGGGAAAAGCTTCTGCGGCAGAGGCGGGCAGAATCCCGTAGAGCCGATTCTAACGGGCAAGCCAACAATTGTGGGTCCAAACATGGAAAACTTTGTCGATATTATTTCCAATCTAGTAAAAGACGACGCCATTGTCCAAATCGCGGGCCATGAGTCGCTTTTTCCGACTGTTAACCAGCTGCTTTCAGATCCGACTCGATGCGAAGCCCTCATTCGAAATGGAGCAACAGCGCTAGAGCGTCATCAGGGAGCTACAAAAAGAACTGTAGAGATGATTCTTGAAGGCCTCCGGTCGCATTAGCAGGCGAATCCCATGCTGGACAGAAACTAATCCGGCCTTCACACTTATACTCATAACCTCAATGCCTGACCTGCTCGATATTCTTCAAAACTGGTGGCCTGTCCCACTGGCCTATCTTATCGGAGCAACTCCTTTCGGTTTCCTTGCAGGCAAGATAAAAGGTATCGATATTCGTGATCACGGTAGTGGCAATATCGGAGCGACAAATGTCATGCGCACGCTTGGGAAGCCGGTCGGCGTCACTGTCCTACTGCTTGATATTTTAAAGGGGGTAGCCCCCGTCATGGTCGCTCTCTTGAGCTCCGAAAAAAGCATCATTCCCATCACAGCCTCTCTTGGAGCCATTCTTGGGCATAACTACACCTTCTGGCTTGGCTTCAAGGGAGGTAAGGGTATCGCAACGACGGCCGGAGCTGTCCTACCGCTCATGCCCTATGCCATTCTATTCGCCGTCCTTGCATGGCTGGTAACGCTGAAGATTTCCAGATATGTCTCGGTTGCCTCTATTACTGCA
>Ga0160423_10000389_pt1 | contig 35461 bp, 30 predicted proteins | sample CRUFie14St8metaG_FD_108191 | JGI IMG/M metagenome (GOLD analysis project Ga0160423, IMG submission 108191) | Marine microbial communities from the Costa Rica Dome - CRUD Field 142mm St8 metaG | ecosystem: Environmental > Aquatic > Marine > Oceanic > Photic zone | place: Costa Rica: the Eastern...
CCTAAAGGTCTCTGGGATCGGTCACCTTGCCGGTTAAGGCGCTGGCTGCCACGGTTGCCGGCGATGCAAGAAACACTTGCGACTCCTTGTGGCCCATTCGGCCGGGAAAATTCCGGTTGGTGGCGCTGATGCATTTCAGAGGCTTGTTCATGCGACCAAAAGTGTCAACCGGGCCACCCAAGCATGCAGAGCAACCGGCATTTTCAGTCATTTGGACCCCTGCGTCGGTCATGATTTGCCAGACCGACTTGCCATCCCAATCGGTCGTTTTGAGCTCGTCCACGATCTCTGGTGTCGCCGGAACTCCGAAGGTATCTATAGTCACCGACTTGCCGCGAATGACTTCGGCAAAGGCGAGAAAATCGCTGGTTTTGCCACCTGTGCAGGAGCCGATGTAAGCTCGGTCTAAATCCATGTCTGTAAGCTCTCTGGCCAAGCGACGATTTCCTGGATCCGGATGACAGGCAACCGTAGGCTCCAGTTGGGAAAGATCGATGACGTGATCGGAAAAGAAGGTCTCCTGAGCATCGCACTCCACTGGAAGGTAGTCCGATGTCGTCCCGTTGAGGCCTGTACGGTATTTAACGTAAGCTTCGGTCTTTTCATCAAATTCAAAAATCCCGTTTTTGCCACCTGCCTCAATCGCCATGTTGGCCACTGTCATGCGATCATCCACCGAAAGGCTCCTGGCCCCTTCTCCATCAAATTGCATGGCACGGTACGTGGCGCCATCGAATCCGATTTCTCCGATAATGTGTAGAATGATATCCTTGGCCATGACCCCCGGCTGCAAAGCTCCTTCGAGTCGAAAATGCATGGTTTCCGGCACTTTGATAAGTAGTTTTCCCGTACCCATGACAAAACCTGCATCGGTGTTGCCAATGCCCGTGGCAAATTGATTGAAGGCACCTGCCATGCAGGTATGGGAATCGGTTCCAAATAGCACCTCCCCAGGCCGAGTGTGACCTTTTTGGGCCAAAGCCGTGTGGCACACCCCCGCGTACTGAGACCCATACTGCTTTTTGAGCAGGCCTTGAGAAGGGTTGAAGACCCACTTTCCGTCCGGATCGTCAATGACATCGTAGAAATACTCAATTCCCTGCTCTTTGACAAATTCTCGCAGGATATCCACATTTCGATTCGATCGGGAATCTGCGGTAAAAATGTAGTGATCAGGAATGATCACAATCCGCTTGTTGTCCCAAACCTTGGCATCCTCGCTAAATTCTCGCTTGAACACACCTATGGTACCCGGGCCACAAACGTCGTGCGTCATGAGCGTATCAGCTTTGACCCATACATTGTCTCCTGCCTTGACTTGAGCTTTGCCAGATGCACGGGCGAGTATTTTTTCAGTCAATGTCATCATCAAGCGGACATGCTAGTCACAAAAAAAGTATCATTTCAACCTTCATTCGAACCTCTACCGCTAAGATGAAAGCAAACAAAAATAAAAAAATCCCCCGCCAGCGCGAGCCAGCGGAGGAAGTTGGGAACTGAGCAAGTTGAGAGCGTGAATAGAATAAAAAACAAATCGATAGACGCACATATTAAGACAAAGCTGCTTGGAATTTGTTCAAAAAAAAACTATATTATAAGCTAACAAAATTAGCCTTACCTAATTATTGCTTGATTCTTCTCATGCCTTCTCTTAAAAGGAAGATGGTAGAAGATTTGAATGACGTATCACGATGAGTTCCGAGCGAAAACCTTCTGATTCGATACCACTGGAAATCCACGATCTTACGGTCGCTTATCAAAGCAAGCCGGTGCTGTATGGCATTGATGTAACCATTCCCCCAGGAAAACTCATCGGAATCATCGGACCCAACGGGGCTGGAAAGTCGACCTTGATCAAATCCATCATGGGGCTGATTCCTATCGAAGCAGGTTGGATACGCCTTTTTGGTGAGCCAGGTAAGAGGCATCTCAAACGGGTCGCTTACGTTCCTCAAAGGGAATCAGTCGACTGGGATTTTCCTGTCAATGTCCTGGATGTTGTAATGATGGGACGCTAGGGAAGGTTAGGATTGTTCCGTCGGCCGAAAGCTCACGATCGCGAAGTAGCCTGGGCCTGCCTGGAAAAGGTGCATATGACAACCTACGCCGATCGGCAGATTGCCAATTTGAGTGGTGGACAGCAGCAACGTGTTTTCCTCGCTCGAGCCTTGGCACAGGAATGTGACCTTTACTTGATGGATGAACCTTTTGCCGGTGTGGACGCTGCGACCGAGGCCTCAATTATTGAGCTTCTCCATGCCTTGAGGGCCGATGGCAAAACCATTCTGGTGGTCCACCATGACCTGCCGACAGCAAGGAATTATTTTGATATGCTGATGCTCCTCAACATGCGCCTGATCGATTTTGGCCCTACCGAGACCATGTTCACCTATGAGAAGCTGCAGAAAACCTACGGGGGAAGATTGACCATTCTTCCAGAAGTTGCGGATGCCGTCCGGCAAAACCATGAACCATAGAGGCCTTCTAAAACCCTTCAACAACTTATGGCTGCTGGTCTCGCTCTGGATAGGCACCTGGCAGGCTCGAGCCGATCGTATCGGCGAAATGGTTGATATCAGTCTGAAGGATCAGTTCATCCGCTTCGCATCCATGGAAGATCCGGCACTGCGCTTCGCTCTAGCCGGTGGCGTAATTCTCGGGATTCTGTGCGGTATGATGGGCACCTTTCTGGTGATTCGAAAGCTCTCACTTGTTGGAGATACTATCTCACATGCCGTTCTTCCTGGTGTTGCCGCAGGATTTCTCTGGAACATGGAGAAAGACCCTCTGGCCATTCTCATCGGCGCTACTCTGGCGGGACTCATGGGGATGGTTCTGGTTTCCCAACTCACGCGTCACACGCGTCTCAAGGAAGACACGGCTCTGGGGATGATTCTTGCGGGTTTCTTCGGGGTGGGCATCTGCCTGATGGGCATGATTCAACGCCTGCCCACCGGCAACAAAAGCGGGATGGACAAGTTTTTGTTCGGCCAGGCAGCTGCCTTGGGCTGGGAAGAAATTCAGATTATGGCTCTGGTGGGGCTTATCGCCCTGAGCATGATTTATCTTTTTTACAAGGAGCTGCTGGTTTCGAGCTTTGATGCGTCATTTGCCAGGTCCATTCGGATTCCAGTCGATTGGATCCACCACGGGTTCATGCTGCTGCTGGCATTTGCGATTGTCATTTCACTGGAGGCCGTCGGCGTGGTGCTGGTGTCCGCTATGCTCATCATCCCTGCGGCCACTGCCTTCCTTTTGAGTGATCGCATGCATTGGATGCTTCTCTGGGCCTGTATGGTTGGGGTTATGGCCGGTGTTGGGGGTGTTTTCTTTTCCTTCCTGGGCCAAAAGTTACCCACCGGCCCCTTCATGGTTCTCTCCGCAGCTGTGCTCTTTGCTTTAGCCCTCTTTTTTGCTCCCAGACATGGCATGCTGGCTCGCTGGTGGCTGCGCCGATCCAGAACGCTGCGCATTCAGCGCGAAAACGCACTGAAAGCCGTCTTTCATATCATGGAAAAAGAGACTTTTACGAAGGAAGGAGTGGCCGTGATCGCGCTGGCCAGAAGCAAAGGTCAAACTTTGAAAATAACGGAGAGGACATGCCGCGAACTGGAACGTGCGGGCTTGGCAACCCTGTCGCATGAAGAGAAAGCTCTCTACCTTACGCCCGATGGCATGCGCCGTGCACAGACCATTGTCAGAAATCACCGCCTTTGGGAACGCTACCTCACAGATGCGGCAAACTATGCCCCTGACCACGTGCATGACGACGCAGAGGAAATCGAACATATTCTTGGTGAGGACACAGTTCGCATGTTGGAGAGGCAGTTTAATTTTGTCGAACGAGACCCCGACGGAAAACCCATCCCGACCATTCAGCATATTGCATCCTCCGATCAGACCCAGGCTTCGAAAAGCCAGGGAATTTCCGGCTACCGCAACTCATCATGAACACCTTGATCCTACCTTGGGATTGGCACCGGGTGGTCATCGAACCTTGGAGTTCAGGAGCCTCGATTTATGGATGGATCCTGCTGATGGGCTTTTTAATCAATCTCACCTGCGGTCTGATCGGAAATTATTTCATCCTGCGACGTATGGCACTGATTGGAGATGCGATCAGTCACAGCGTTTTACCCGGTATGGCCATTGCCTTCCTCGTCGCCGGTGCATGGCATCTGCCAATCGCCACCGAAGGAACCCCATCTCCTGTTCCAGAGGGGTTTTCTCATGGCATGGCGATGGTGATTGGAGCGGGTATTGCCGGCATCGTTACCGGCCTGATCATCGAATGGATTCACCAAAAGAGCCGGATCAAGCAGGATGCCGCTATTGGCATCACTTTCTCGACCCTTTTTGCCCTTGGAGTCGTCATCATCAGTCTTTACGCAGACAAGGTACACCTTGACGCTGATTGTGTCTTGCACGGAGAGATTGCCTTCATTCCACTAGAACCTTTTTTGACCATCGGCACTCATCCAATCGCGCCAGCGCCTGTGGTTCAGATGGGTGTGGTTGCGATTTTGACGGCTTTAGGCATCAGCCTTTTCTACAAGGAATTATTAGTCAGCTCATTTGATCCCGGCCTGGCCCACGCAACCGGCATTCGAGCCGATTGGATTCATTATGGACTGATGATCTGGCTCTCCGTCGTCGTCGTCAGCGCTTTTGAATCTGTTGGTGCCATCCTCGTGATTGCCATGCTGATCCTGCCTGGGGCCAGTGCAAGTCTGCTGAGTCAGAGACTCCACATCATGCTTGCATGGTCTTCCCTGCATGCCTTACTGAGTAGTTTGATCGGCTTGCACCTGGCAATCTGGTGGGACACCTCCATCGCTGGAAGCATGGTCGTTGCCGGAAGTGGGCTCTTTTTTCTATGCTGGTTGATCAGCCCAAGCCAAGGACCCTTGTGGAGGAGGCTTCGGCGAAAATCATCAACGGATACAAAAGCTGCGGCCACACAGCATCTGTCGAAGACGTATTCCTAGGTCAACTAGCGCTCCTCGGATGCGGAAGGTTCCTGTTCCCGGGTAGCAGGCATCTGCTGCTCTCCCAGTTCATGGATCAGAAGTTTCACAGCCAGATCAGCATGCTCCGAACTGCTTACCGAAGGTTGTGACTGGCGCTTGCTCTTGACTCCAAACAGACCCTTGAAGCCCGTTGAGGGCTCAGCCGGCACATCAAAAACATTCCAAAACCGCAGCTTGCCTTGTGATTCAAGAATCTTGGGTATCTGTCCAAAGCGCTCCCGCATCATGCCCTCGTGCTCATCTCTGCAAAGAACGACGATCAAGTCTGATTGTTCCAAGTCCGAGACCTTGACTGCCTCAGGATTCCTGGGTTCCTCCATGAGCGTATGCAGACCTTTTTTCTCGAGAAAGTCGAGGGCATCCGGAGAAATCCCTTGAATGCTGGTTTCTGTCAGTCCTCGAGAATCCGCACGCCACTCGATCTTCGACATCATGGCGTAGTAATTAAAGAGAATCTCCGAAAGCCGGCTTCGGTACCAATTACCTGTACAGAGGAATAGAACGCTTTTCATGAAGATTTTTCGCTTGAGATCATGTCAGCTTTCTGCGGGATTCGCAAAGAACCTTGTGGAACGAAGCCTAACCACAGGCCATGGAGCACAAAAGAAAATTCATTGGACCCGGGGTGCAAATGCCTCTTTGACCCATGGCGGCAATGCTTGTGGCCTTCCAGTTTCAAGATCGATCAATGTGTAGGAAGAACGGCCCTGGCAGCACAAAGTTTGTTGGGGATGATTGAGAATCTCAAAGCACACCTCGGCACTTCGCACCTTGAGCGCTTCGACCCAGGTTCTTACGACAAAGGCGTCTCCCAGCCCAAGGGATCGTTTGTAATGAATGTGAAATTCCTTCACATACCATCCCAGGCCTTTCTCGAGAAAGGTTTGCATGGAAAGTCCATAGCAGCGCTCCATCTGATCAAAGCGCGCAGCAAGGACATAATCCTGATAGCGACTGGCATGGACATGCTGAAAAAAATCCAAATCATCCGGGCGCACCTTCATATCGGTGGCGAACACACGCCACGAGGACATGGATGCATCTGAAGAGCCGGCTTGCATAATGAGAAAGGGCGGGGTTGCCTCGTGGAATCAATGAACGCGATCCAGCATCTTGAGAGCTTCTGCCATCAGGATTTCACCCGTCTGCTCTCCAAGAGAGACACGCGTGATGTAGGCATAGCGCTTGAAACTTCCCCAATCCACGCGGGTCATCATGTAGCCAAACGCGTCGTTGGTCAGCCCGAAGAGCATGTTGTGCTCACCACTCATGCTTCGTTTGAGATAATATCCAATGTTTGGGAGCGCCTCTCCAGGAATGGTCAGTATTTGAGAAGACCCTAATTCCACGAGGTTCAGTGTCGTTTTGATACGATTGCGGGAATCGACCCGAAATTCCAAGGGCGAAGCCTCCAGCACCGCTCTCATCTCTGCTGACTCCACAGGGAAAGCCACTTGCCTGGTATGCACCTTAAGGTGTGCTTCGGTCGGCTGATCTGCGGTGTCAATGATGCGCAAGGCCTCATCTGCAAGCCGTTTACCGATTCTTAAACATTCCACCCACGTGCGCATATCCTCCGCGCCGGGCTGGCGATTATCTGCCGTCACCATGCCTCCCTGAGCTCCATTCATGAACAGGGCTACGCCACCCACCTTTTCTTCAATACGCTCAGTCAAGGGCCAGACGAGGTCCGGGCTACAAATGCCGACATTGGAACCAAGCACTTCGGGGTGAACAGCGTAATTGACCAATGTGGAAATCACCTCCTGCTGCGTATTGACAGCCTGTATGACCGAACATCTAGGATCGTAAAGCTGTTCCGCATAATAGTTGTAAGCGATTTTCCCAGTTGCTTCACCAGTCTGAATCCGAATCGTCGCTGGCTGCATAGAGGCTATCGCAGATCGAATGGCCGCTGCCATTTGGCTACAGACAAAATCCCAATACGCTGCATCCCCTCCATGCCCTCCGCTTCCATCAGAAAATCCGTAGCAATCCGGAGCACTATGGGTGTGGGTCGCTCCGATGAGAATATGATCTCCCGGGATCCAATCGACTTTTTCACGCACTCGGTCCCCCAGTACGGATGGGAAACCCAGAAAATCAGAAGAAACAAACACCACTTTCGTGCGACCCAAGCCTATGGCCATGGCGCGCACACTCAGTGCCCCTCGACTTTCCTTTACCGGATGCGAGGGCCCGATCCCTCCGGAAACAGGTAGCAAGGGAGAAGGGGTTACATCTCTCAATGCCACCCCCACTTCAAAACCTTGTTCCGATGCAGCTGTTGCGATGCAGCATGCGATACCCAATAGAAGGTGCCGTAAACCAATCATGATCGAATCGGTAATGGATTCTTCTGGAATTTGCAACGGTTTCACCATAGTTTATCGTTTATTGCTTATCTTCGTTACACCCTCGACGATGATCTAGGATGAAGCATTCAAGCTTAGGTATGGTGATCAGCTGCTGGATGATAGCCCTTTTTTTGGTTGCAGGCTGCAACCAAGAAAGCGCCTCCTCCGGACGCGAAAAAAAAATTATCGACACCCAGACAGCCCGAACAAATACCTCTCAGGGCAAAGGGGACCGAACGGATTCGTCCCTTCTGGATCCAGAGCCCCTCTATGAAGAAAGCGCGATTCTCTCGCCTGAAGAAAGACAGTCTCTTCAGCTTCACTGGCCACCGAACAAACGTTTCATCTATGAAACATCGGTGATCCAGCGCACTTCAGCAAATAATTCACCCCTGGCAGATATGATTAGATCAGACGCTCAGCAACAGTTCACCTATGCACTTGAGACCAACTCTCGCGGACCCGACGGCACTCAAATTATACAGGTGACCTATCTTTCTGCCAAACTGATGATCGATATGGTAGGCAATGAAATAGCTTATGATAGCAAGCAGAAGGTGGATACTACACAGAATGACCATATCGATGAAGAGAACCCGCTTCACGGCCTTGATACAATCATGGGAGCATCCATTAGCATTGCCTTGGATGAATCCGGAAAGATCCAACAAATCGATGGAATGGAGGTGATCCATGAAACTCTGAATCAAACCATTCCGGGGCAGCTAAGATCGTTTTATGAGGCCATGATTCGGGAGGACGAAATCAGAGGATTAGTTGAATATGGATTCCTGCCCGAGAATACCGTTTCGGCTGGCGATACCTGGAAATCGAGAATGACTCAGAGCATCCTTTTAGAAGAAGAGGTCGTAATGAACAATCGATACAAGTATCTCGGAACCCTGCCGAGAGAAGAAGGATTAACACACGTCGTCGAATTTTCTGAGAACCTTGAGAAAGGACCTATTAAAGAAAATCCGACCCTCAGCATCATTATTAGTGGAGGGCAAGGCAAAGGTGCCATTATTCTGGACGCAGCAAATCGTACACTAATAGAATATCAGTCTATGCAAAACCTTTCACTAGGAGTGGGTTTACCCGCGGAACTAGCCGCTCAAATGCCCAAGGCTGGAAATTTTGCTTTTCACGTCATAAAAACAATACGGTTAATAGAAACTAAGTCTTTGGCCGTGAAAGATTAATTATATTTTTTACTAATGAGCAAATCACTAAAATAGGACAAATCTTTTTATAAATACAGAAAAATGGAACTACTATTTCCATCTAATTCCAGATCTCCTCTCGGCCTAGTTACAAATTGTTTACGTTAATTTTTAAAATTTGCTGTGTTGAACGCGTTATTGAATATGAATTTAATTAACAGATCAAAAGAACATAAGAATTTTAGTCGAAATGAAAAAACACATACCATGCGCCTTTTTTCTGATTGAATCCCAGCAATTTTATCAGGAAGATTGGTGATGTTACTAATTCTGAGGATGATTGTATTATGAGTGTTTCCGAAGATTATTTGCTTGAGTTCGAAAAACGTAGAGACGAAGGCCTGAACCCTAAGCCAATTGATGATGGCATTTTGTTAACTCATATAATTGAGATCATAAAAGATAAAGACCATCCGGACAGGGATAAGGCTATTAAATTTTTCGTTTACAATGTTTTACCAGGAACCACAAGTGCTGCTGGCGTAAAAGCTAAATTCTTGAAGGAAATTATAATGGGTGTCTTTTCTTTGAAAGAAATCACCACTGAGTTTGCATTTGAATTATTATCACATATGAAGGGCGGTCCGTCCATTGAAGTACTTTTAGACATAGCGCTTGGCGAAAATCAAGTTATTGCGGAACAGGCGTCCAATGTTCTTAAGTCTCAGGTTTTTTTATATGAAGCTGATATGGATCGACTAGAGAAAGCATTTGTAAATGGAAATAGGATAGCCAAAGAAATTTTAATTAGCTACTTGAATGGGGAATTTTTCACTAAACTGCCAGAAATTAAAGAGGAGATTGAAGTGGTTACCTACGTTGCTGGCGTAGGTGACATTTCGACTGATTTACTTTCACCGGGTGGCGATGCTCATTCTCGATCAGACCGAGAACTCCATGGCAAATGCATGTTCGACCACAACATTGAACAGCAACAAGAATTATTATCTCTCAAAAAATCACATCCAGATAAGTCAATAATGCTAGTAGCAGAAAAAGGAACCATGGGTGTAGGCTCGTCGAGAATGTCGGGGATTAATAACGTAGCTTTGTGGATAGGTAAGCAAGCAAGCCCATATGTTCCATTTATAAATTACGCTCCTATTGTTGCAGGAACGAATGGAATTTCACCGATTTTTTTAACAACTGTTGGTGTTACAGGTGGAATCGGTATTGACCTTCAAAACTGGGTTAAGAAAAAGGATTCCGATGGAAATACAATTTTAGATTCAGAAGGGGAACCAATTCTTGAGGAAGCTTATTCCGTAGAGACCGGATCAGTATTTACCATAAATACAAAAAGCAAAAAACTGTTAAAGAATGGTGTGGAAGTAAAGGACATATCACCAGCATTCTCCACTCAAAAGATGGAGTTTATTAGAGCTGGAGGTTCTTACGCGATTGTATTTGGAAAAAAATTACAAACTTTTGCAGCCAAAGCACTGAACATCAAAGCGCCAGAAATTTTCGCCCCGTCAAAAGAAATATCACACGTAGGCCAAGGCCTGACAGCGGTAGAAAAAATATTTAACAGAAATCTATTAGGATCAAATACCGAAGAGCCTCTGCATGCGGGTTCATATGCTCGTATCAAAGTCAATATCGTAGGTTCACAAGACACCACTGGCCTGATGACTTCTCAAGAATTAGAGTCCATGGCAGCTACTATCATATCACCTCTAATTGACGGAGCTTATCAATCTGGTTGCCACACAGCTGCTGTATGGGACAAAAGATCTCAAGAAAATATTCCGCGACTCATGAAATTTATGAATGAGTTTGGCCTAATTACTGGCCGGGATCCTAAGGGTGAATATCACGCAATGACAGACGTCATCCATAAAGTCTTAAATGATTTAACAATTAATGACTGGTGGGTGATAATTGGTGGAGACTCGCACACAAGAATGTCGAAAGGTGTCGCCTTTGGAGCTGACTCTGGAACAGTAGCATTAGCATTAGCTACAGGCGAGGTGTCCATGCCAGTACCGGAATCTGTTAAGGTTACTTTTAGAGGAAAAATGGCACAAAACCTTGATTTTCGTGACGTCGTTCATTCAACGCAATCCCAAATGCTAGACAATTTTGGAGGAGAAAACGTTTTTCAAGGACGTGTTATTGAAGTTCATATTGGCACATTACTGGCCGACAAGGCATTTACCTTTACAGATTGGACTGCCGAAATGAAGGCAAAGGCCTCTATTTGCATTTCCAATGATGAAACCCTTATTGAATCTCTCGAGATAGCTAAAAGTAGAATTCGCATTATGATCGATAAGGGAATGGATAATCATAAAGAGGTTCTACAAAGTTTGATTGATAAGGCCGATGTCAGAATTCAAGAAATAAATTCTGGAAAATGCCCGCCTTTGGTTCCTGATTTAAGCGCAAATTACTATGCAGAACTCGAAGTGGACTTGGACTTAATATCCGAACCCATGATTGCTGACCCTGACGTCCACAACGATGATATTTCAAAGAGATACACTCATGATACAATTAGACCGTTATCTCACTATGCGGGGGAAAAAAAAGTAGATCTGGGATTCGTGGGTTCTTGTATGGTCCATAAAGGAGACCTTAAAATTTTGGCAAAGATGCTCAAAAACCTTGAACACAAAGGATCTGAAATTAAATTTCAGGCTCCTTTGGTTGTTGCGGCCCCTACTTACAACATAATTGACGAGCTAAAAATTGAAGGAGATTGGGAAATTTTACAAAAATACTCTGGATTCGAGTTTAACGATGATTCCCCTAAGAATAGCGCCAGAACAGAATACGAAAACATGATGTACCTTGAGCGTCCTGGATGTAATTTATGTATGGGAAACCAAGAAAAAGCTGAAAAAGGAGATACTGTGATGGCTACCTCCACAAGACTTTTTCGCGGTCGAGTTGTAGCGGATTCAGAGCGAAAAAAAGGTGAGTCACTATTAGCATCTACTCCCGTTGTTGTTCTCTCTGCTATTCTTGGCAGAACCCCCACTGTTGATGAATACACAAAAGCAACAACTGGGGTGGATCTGACCAAATTTTCCCCACCGATTAAAAGTTTATATGCATAACCAATTAATATTTTTCAGCCAAATTTAATTAACTTATACATCACCGACTAAATTCCGAAGTTTTTTTCTACGCGATCAAATCGTCGGTATTCTTTCATAATTATTTTCTAACCATCACCGAGGGTAAACATACTACCGAGCTGTTTGCTTACAACCGGAACGAAACAAAGCAGATGTATTTATTTAATTAATTTCCCAAAATGCCCAGGCTGAATAATTAATTATCTCTTGCCTTATGAAAAGTAGGATTTGCTCTACCATTCACTTCGTAATCAAAAATGTAAATGGTTTAGACTAAGGCGAGAAGTTTACATTTCCACTAGCATCATGCCAAATAACATACTGATTAAACTTCAAGAGGGAGATCGAGCACCAGGATTTGAAACCATCAACCAAAATGAACAAAAAATTAGCCTCAGTGACTTCATGGGCAAGCACGTCATCCTATATTTCTACCCAAGGGACAATACACCGGGTTGCACCAAGGAGGCCTGTGCTTTTCGCGATGGATTTGCCCAACTTGAATCCATGGGAGTCGTGGTTTTGGGCGTGAGCTGTGACAATGTGTCTTCCCACCAGAAGTTCATTTCTAAATTCGAACTCCCTTTTGATCTTTTAGCGGACACCTCACAGGAAATCGTGAAGGCCTATGATGTCTGGGGCCCCAAGCAGTTCATGGGCAGAACGTTTGATGCCATTCATCGTGTTTCTTTCTGGATCAACCCAGAGGGCATGATTGAAAAGATTTGGACCAAGGTGAAGCCCGATGTCCATGCCTCAGAGGTGATCGAGGCCATCAAAGCCTTCGAATAGGGACAGACATTTGGATGGGGTCACTGTCACCTGAGCCACCTCAACTTCTTGAGAGGGGAATGCCCTTGGATAGATGGAGAAGGTTGTAGAAGTAGCCACAGCAGAACAAAGGAAATCACCAGAGTCATGCAGCTCAGAAGAATTTTTGCAAACTTCAACAAGATGACAATGAAGGTGAGTGAAGTCATACACCATCCTCAAGGATAACGCCTGGAAACAAAGGAAACGACAATTCCCATGATGCAACCGGCGACCAGACCCGCGACGTGCGCTGTGTTGGCCACCCGCATGCCTGTCATCGATTCAATGGAGCCGGAGATACCCAGAAACACCCAGAGCAACATCATGAACACAACGCCCTGCGGTAAACGCATGCCCGCGCGTGGGTCGAATCGACCCTGCATCCAAATATAGCCAAGCATGCCAAAGACGACCCCTGAAATGCCCAAAAACAAGGGGCCACTCATCCAGTATTGGGCTAGATTGGAAACAACTGCCGTCCAGAGTAAGACCCCCATGAACCTGCGCGGTCCCTGGCGATATTCGATCACACTCCCTAGATCCTTGAGCCATAGCAAATTGAAAAGGATGTGGATGAAATTACCGTGCATGAAAATAGGTGTTACTAGACGCCACACCTCTCCACGAAGCACCTCGGGGAGGCCGATGGAACCACCGCCTGGTTTCATCCTGGAAATCGAGAGCCAGTAAAAGAGGGACTTGTAAACTTCGTCCCCAAGACTCTGCATCAGAAAGACAAATCCGCACAGCACCATGATCCCCAAAGTCCAGCGCCCCATGGGAAGGCGCAAGGTGGATTGCATTGCCTGGGCACCTTGCTCCATTTTTTGGGCATAGGCCCGCTGCTCCATGGCTTTTTGGACGCGCAGGTCCTTGGCCCGAGCGGCCTCCGCACCAAACCTGGGATTGGATGGGTCCTTCAGGTACTCCTCGAGGAGGACCTTGGCCGGATCCAAATGATCCTCTGAAAGAATCCAAATTTCCCATAGGTCGCTTCCCCCAGAACGATCCAGACGATTATCCACCCCTTGAGCATAGAGGTAATCTCCAAACAAGTGAGCTGGTTCCGAACCTTGGATGTGTCCTATGAGTCGCATTAGGGTAGAATACCTTCGGATTTTGAGTCGTTGTAGCCGACTGAGTAACCTTCACCTACATTGGAAGAATTTCTAGGTGCTGGCGAGTAAAAGAGAGCAGCATTAGGGCTCGACCTCTGAGTTTGGGACCTTTGGCCAATCAATCCTCATCTTGAAAAAGCCGGTGGGGTACTTTGAAAAGTGCATAGGCACGCTCAACAATCCTTTTTCATCTTTTTTTCCAATGAGTTGGTCATAAGCAATCCCGAAGCATTGGATCTCGCGATTGAATCGAACTCCAATTTCCAGGAAAGCTTACCAGAACCAGGGTTGAGGAATTGTAAGGTGCTGCCCTCAGATCCCCGCTTGAAGCTCATGCGCCAATGATCCATCACCCATTGAGGATCGGTTCCCAGCTAAAATTCCTGCCACTTGGTCCAGCCATCCTGACCGTCATAAATCATCTGATGTTCAAGAGCCGAATGAGTCCCCTGAAAAAAGGTTTCATTCCAGTCATCAAAGCTCCTCCATGACGCAAGGCCCATGATCCATTCAACCATTTTAGCAATGCTCTGTTGATCGGCCATATGATTGCCAATAGGAAGCATCCGGCCGCTATCGCCTCGAATCAAGCACTGATAGAGCTCTGAGTGTTCCAAATCACCGGGTTGGAGAACCTCAAACCGGGAAAAGCATCCACCAGCTCAAAGGAACCATCCGGGAGATCGGATTGCATGTTGAGCGAAGAGTTTGCCACGCGCTGTGCGGCGCTTGTTTCCAACAGGCCAAGGGTGGCAGGCAAAAGGATCCATTTCCCCAAAAAGATAGATGCACCGCAAAAAATCTATCTCAGGCTCGTCGCACCATGGCGTCATGCCTAGTGCATGTCTTTTTGTAAGGAAAACAGTGTTGGAGTCTACTCGATAAGACTTGGATCCCAACCTTCGCGCAAGACCTGGACGTCTCGATCGTTGGATAATCGAGGCCCTGGTGTGGATCTCCCTTGCTCTACGTGCTCATTGAGAAGAGACAGCAAGGCCCGCGCCCGAGCAGGATATTTGCTCACGAGATTGTGCGACTCTTTTACATCCATTCCCAAGTGATAGAGCTGCAAAGCAGGAAGTCCTTGCTTTTTGGCAGTCGCCTCTTTCGGAGCACTCCATCCACCGCTGCCGTGACTGAGACAAAGTTTCCAATCTCCCTGGCGGATGGCAAAAGATCCATCGATGGAATGGGAAATAAGAGAATCCCGTTTGGAGGTACCCTGATCGGTGAATATCGGGAGGAGACTAAACCCATCTTCTCCGCCCTGCTTTTGAGGGTTTTGTCCACTGATCGCCTCGAGAGTCGGATAAAGGTCCGTGTGGCAAACTAGATGTTTGGATTGGGTTTTGGGTGAAATTTTACCGGGCCAACGGATGATGAGGGGAACTCGATGCCCTCCTTCAAAAATATCAGCCTTATGGCCCCTGTAGACACCGCTTGGATGATGGTCATGATCTGCCAAGAGTGGAAAGTTGGCCTCTGGTGAACAGCCATTGTCACTGGTGAATATGACCATCGTGTTTTTTTCCAGACCCGTTTGTTTGAGCGTGTCGAGCAATTGACCCACATGATGATCGGTTTGCATGACAAAATCCGCGTAAGGGTTCAAACCGCTGGCCCCCTTGAAAGGCGCAAGCGGAACGATGGGCGTGTGGGGAGCAGGAAGTGCAAGGTAAAGAAAAAAGGGCTGTTCGTTATCGGTGCGGTCCGCATGGCCCCGAATCTGGTTCATCGCCTGCTCAAAAAGATGGGGCAGCACCTGCTCGATATGAAAATTCGATCCGATGGGGCCTTGGCGATACCACCCGTAGCGGTCCTGAGCCTTGGTCACCCCTTCTTCTCGATCCGGTACGGCCGTAACACGACCTGTATCGACCCAGACATACGGAGGCATGTCCAGTGAACCACAATGCGCGTAATACAGGTCAAAACCATTGATGTCGGGTCCATTGAGGACCGGACGTGTAAAGTCAATCACGCCATCGGCATCCTTGTGCCAATCCCAGCCGAGATGCCATTTTCCGATCATGGACGTATGATATCCGGCGCGACGAAGCATGTGTCCAAGAGTCGGCCGACTCTGAGGGATCAAATGCTCGCTTCGACCGCTAAGGACACCTCGTGCCAACCTGGATCTCCAGTTGTATCGACCGGTGAGCAGTCCATATCGAGTGGGTGTACAGACCGAGCTGGTCGTGTGGGCATCCAGAAAAGTGATTCCCTCATCCGCCAATCTCTGAAACTGAGGCGTCTGTATCTTGCAAGTAGGATTGGTTGGAGCAATATCACCAATGCCCAGATCATCTGCCATGATTAACACCACATTGGGGTTTGAAGCCCCCTGCAGACAAATCTGGCTCAGGTAGAGAAGACTACCAAGACAAAGGGTGAAAAAGCACTGGGGTAAGATCAGGTGTTTCATGAAGCAACCAGGGAATTGAGTGCAAAATGGCCACCTTTGAGCTATCCGTCAAAGGAAAACTCCCTCAGGCGAATCTTCCCAAAGTCAAAGGTTTTCTGGGATGACGTGTACCGTATGATGAATCTGGACTTCCTACTCACTTTGTTATCGAATGACACTATGAAACGTCCCCTGCATGCCTCATGGTGGAGGGCTCTTATCCTGGTGCTGTGGATTTTCATGGCCTGTTCTCGCACCACTTGCGCCACTCCAGCCAATATTGTCCTCATCATGGCAGATGATCTCGGTTACGAGTGCCTCGGGGCCAATGGCAGCACATCATATCAAACCCCTCATTTGGATGCCATCGCAGCCAAAGGCTTGCGCTTTGAACATTGTTATTCCCAGCCCCTTTGCACGCCATCACGGGTACAAATCATGACCGGGCGCTACAATCACGCCAACTATACACACTTTGGTTACCTCAACCCCAAGGAAGTCACTTTTGGAAACCTGGCAAAACAAGCGGGATATGCCACCTGTATCGCTGGTAAATGGCAGTTGAATGGTCTCACCTACCAGCTCAATCGCTATCAGGATCCCACGCGACCCAATGACGCCGGCTTTGATGAATACTGCCTCTGGCAGCTCACCCAGCCCAAGTCCAAGGGGGAACGCTATGCACGACCCTTGATTGAGCAGAATGGACAGCTGGTGGATCGAAATGACGATGCCTATGGCCCGGATGTGTTTACCAATTTTTTGATCGACTTCATGGAACGACACCTAGATGAGCCCTTTCTCGCCTACTACCCGATGGTCCTGACGCACGACCCCTTCGTGCCCACCCCAAAAAGTCCCGAATGGGCCACACAGCGCAACAAGAAAGACAAGGCTTTCTTTGCCGATATGGTGCACTACATGGATCATCTCGTAGGCCGCATCCACCAGTCGTTGGAAGATTTGGGGCTGAGTGAGAAAACGCTTTTGCTTTTTACAGCCGACAATGGAACGCATCGATCCATCCGGTCTCAGATCGCACATGGTTGGATCCAGGGAGGAAAGGGAACCACGCCCAACGCTGGCACCCACGTTCCATTGATTGCTTATTGGAAAGGACAGACACCCGCTGGGAAAGCGTCGATGGACCTGATTGATTTCTCGGATATTCTGCCCACCTTAGCTGAGGCCATGCACTCCCAGCATCCGCAACCCAAAAGAGTGGAAGGACGGAGCTTTCTGCCTCAACTTAAAGGGGAGAAAGGGGCTCCCCGCTCCTGGACCTATTGCTGGTATGACCCCTTGTGGGGGAATCTTGGACAATACAAAAACCAATTCGTGCGGAACCAACGCTTCAAGCTGTATCAGGACGGACGATTTTTCGATATCATGAACGATGCCCTCGAGCAGTCGGCCATGGCAAGCCCATCGATCCCAGAAAGCAATCGATCATCCTATCAGCAACTGCTAGACGGACTGGCAGCGATGCCCATGTGGGCGCCCAAGCCTGCCAACAAGAAACCATAAGGCTCCTCCATGCCACAAAGATTTTCATCCAAGATATCCAGAGCTTTTACCAAACGCCAATTCCTTAAGGTAAGCACTCTTTCCGCAACAGCTCTTCCCAGTGCAATCATGTCAGAACCTCAACCAAGTTCACCCTTGCGCATCGGGCTGATTTCCGATGTGCACTATGCTGACATACCTACCGCAGGAAATCGCCACTATCGGGATTCCATTGGCAAAATGCGTGAGGCCGTTACGGCATTCAATCTGGAGAAGGTCGACAGGGTGATTTGCCTGGGAGATCTCATCGATACGGGAGCCACGGTAGAAAAGGAACTGGAGCATCTGAAGACGATTCGCAACCAAATCGATCGACTCGAAGCACCCATCCATTATGTGCTTGGCAATCACTGTGTATGGAGCTTGACAAAGGAGGAGTTTTTGACAGGAGTAGGCCAATCATCGGCTTATCTTTCACAATCGACTCATGGCGTACGCCTGATCCTGCTGGATGCCTGCCATCGGGCCGATGGGGTCGCCTATGGGCGACAAAATTTTGACTGGAAGGAAGCGGAAATTCCTGAGGCACAGCAGGCATGGCTGAGGACCACGCTGGAGGAATCCAGAGAACCCGTTTTGGTGTTTGTTCACCATCGTCTGGATCTTGAAAGTCATTATGCCGTCAAAAGTGCGGCCAGCGTTCGGCAGATCCTGCAGGAATCTCAAAAGGTCGCGGCCGTGTTCCAAGGGCACAACCATCTCAATGAATACAAGACCATCGAGGGCATTCACTATCTCACCATGCAGGCCATGATTGAAGGAAGCTGGCCCCATCAGAATGCTTTTTCCATTCTGTCATTCGATCCAGCCAAAGGGGAGCTCATCATCGAAGGGCACCATACTCAAAGCTCTTACCGAATTTAGGTAACTGGATGAAATGGTTTCCCAGGACATGGCCTTCGTCCTTCCTCCTGCGCACCTTGCTTCAATGCGTGGTGCTTGCAGGCTATGGCCTGCTGGCCCTGATCCTTCTGGCAGGTATCTTGATTGCCGCCTTCCAGATACCATCGGTCTCAGGCTGGGCCTTTAGAACCTTCCTAAAAGCAGGATTCGAAGCATTCCCTGAATCTTATCCGCCGCAAGTGGCGGGCCCCCTTCCAGCTCTTGATCCCGAAATCCCCCTGGAAAGTAAGCAAGCCTCAGATCTCTTTCAGTGGGATCATGTGTGGAAAGCACATCTTCATTTCACAAGCAACCAGTGGGCCAATCTCTCCCCCATCAACATTCCAGCCAAGCCCGGAGGTTTGAGCCCACAGCAAACCCTTCGCAACCCAAAGGCCGTTCGGTCCGGATTGCTTGGTGTCATAGGCTGGGATTTACCGTGGTCGGAGGCCGAAACCTTTACTTTTCAAGGTATCCCTTTTGATCAACCAAGGGTGCGCTACAAAGGGAACGGCACCTTCCTCGAGTCCAAGGATCGCTATAAACGCTCCTTCAAGATCGATCTCAACACTGAGATGGATGGTTCGGCGCTCGTCGATCAGGGGACGGTGAATCTGCACAGTCTTTCCGCTGACCGTACTCGGATGAGCGATGCACTGGGGTATGCTTATTTCAGGCAGATCGGAATTCCAAGCCCTCGAACCTGCTACGTCGATCTCACACTGAGTATTGAAGACGCATTGCCACCATCGCATCTCGGGCTTTATCTCATGGTGGAAAAACCCAGCGCACAATGGCTTTCCTCACAATGGCACCAGCAGGGTGGCGCAGTGCTCAAGCCTGTGACGATGAGATTGTTTGAATACCTGGGAGACGCTTGGGACACCTACGAGGGTATCTATGATCCAAAGACCGCATTGAGCGATGCGCAAAAACAGCACATTCTTGCGACTTTCAGATGGTTCAACCAACGCGAAGAACCCTCCTTTCAGGAGGGCTGGCACGCTTATTTCGACATGCCTTCGGTTGCCCGTTTCTTTGCGGCACAAGTGTTGCTCTCAAACTATGATGGTATTCTCTTCAACGGTCAGAATTTTCTTATGACGCTCGCGCCGGAGACCCATCTCATCTCTTTTGCCCCTTGGGATCTGGATCATTGTTGGGGAGAATTCCCGCTCACAGGCAGTCCATCAGAACGTATCCATGCAAGCATTCGCGAGCCATGGGTTGGTGAACAATTTTTTGTGGAACGTCTTTTTGAATCCACCCTGTTTCAGAAACTCTACTTTGAAGCCTTGCAAAACCAATTGAACACCTCCTTCGTGACGGAACATTGGAGTGAGGTGATAGATGGTTTGGCGCCCATGCTCCGACCGGTCATTGCACACGAACCGGCCCCCTTTCCTGGCGCCTTTGAAATCGCCCAACAAGCACAGCCTGTCGCGCAGAAATCCGTCGACAACCCAATGGACCCCAACCGTCCAGTGCACCAAATCAAGGTTTTCATTTCCGAGCGTCGCAAATCGGTTCTAGCACAACTTGAAGGCTCCGAAATCGGCGAGATCATACATTTTGAAATGGGGCGTGCTTCAAAAGATAATCCGGCAGTTGAGCCTTGATTTTTTAGATGGTTTGAGGATTGATCCTTTCCATGATCACCACGATTCCAGCGGGGCGTTGGCCCATTACGATAGGGATTCTTTGCCTGGGAATGCTTTGGATCCAGCTTGACTCATGCACCATAGGAGCATCCACCCTTCAAGTCTACGTGGGCACCTACACCGGGGGGAGCAGTGAGGGCATTTATGTCTTTGACTGGGACAACGAAACCGGAAAGGCCAATTCAGATGTCACCTTGGCTGCAAAATCTGAAAACCCCTCCTTCCTGGCCCTTCATCCGAGCAAACCCCTTCTTTATGCCGTGAATGAAACCGCTTCCTTCGATGGTCAGGAATCGGGTTCGGTCAGCGCCTTCCGGGTTGGCCCAAAAGGCAGGCATCTTGAGGCCATCAACCAGAAAGCCAGCCGTGGAAAAGCTCCGTGCCATATTCAAATTGATTCCACAGGGAGACATGCACTGATTGCCAACTACAGTAGCGGGACTGTTTCAGCATTGCCCATCCTGGAGGATGGAAGCCTTGGAAACACCGCTGATGTCGTTGAGCATCTTGGGTCCAGCGTCAACCCTCAGCGGCAGGAAGGCCCTCATGCTCATTGCATCAATTTGGATCCCGAGAATCGTTATGCAGCGGCAGCCGACCTAGGTGTGGACAAGGTATTTGTTTATCCTTTTGAAGCCGATACGGGACATTTCAACCTCTACAAGGCAACGTCTGTATCTCTCAAGCCAGGTGCCGGCCCCCGTCATCTGGCCTTCCACCCAAAGAAGCCCTATGTCTATGTGATCAATGAATTGGACAACACGCTTTCGGCCCTCTCCTACAAAACCAGCAATGGAAAGATGACGGAAATCCAATCGCTGTCGACTCTGCCCGATGGGTTTGATGAAACGAGCTACACCGCTGAAGTGTTTTTTCATCCAAGTGGGGAATTCCTCTATGGTTCCAATCGTGGACATGACAGCATTGCCGTTTTCAAGGTGGATTCTGAGTCTGGAAAATGTCGAGTCATCGAACACGAATCGACCCAAGGAAAAACACCCCGCAGCTTTAGCATCGATCCGTCAGGGCGTTTTCTCTTGGCTGCCAACCAGGCAAGCGATTCCATTGTGGTTTTTCGTATCAACGCTCAAACCGGCGCCTTGGACCCCACGGGAGAAATGATTGAGGTGCCGACTCCTGTTTGCGTCATCTTCCGCTGAAAGCGTTCATCGAGGTTGCTTGCAAGGGCCGCTTCGTTATCTTTGCATGTCAGTTCTGGCATCAAATCTGCTGAATTTTGCTCCATCTGCTTCGTTTTGAACTGAAAACCAGCACCTCATGAAAACCCACTTCCTGCCTCATCCATCCCGTCTCACCCAACTCAAGCTGTTGGGGCTCCTGCTCCTTTGGGCAGGCCATCCCCTGACGGAGGCTCAGCTCGTGGTCACTGAGGTAATGTATCACCCTCAAGAACAAGCCGGTGAAGAAGACACCGAAAAACTGGAATTCATCGAACTTTTCAATGCAGGCCGGGAAGCGCTCTCCCTGGAGGGATTTTCTTTCGTGGAAGGGGTGATGTTCGACTTTCCCACAGGAGCTCAATTGCAAGCAGGAGTCTACCTGATAGTCGCAAAGAATGCCCAGGCTATCCGCGATCACTACGGAATCGAAAATGTAATGGGGAACTATGAGGGCTCGCTGGACAACAACGGGGAAACCTTGAGATTGGTCAATGCCCTTGGTGAGGGTATCACCCGTTTTCGCTACGGCACAAGAGGTCGCTGGCCTGCCTCCGCGGATGGGGCCGGAGATTCTCTGGTTCTGCGCCAGCCTCTCCTGAACAATGATGCCCCTGAGAGCTGGACCCACAGCTTCCTGCGTGGCGGTTCTCCCGGGTGGCAGGGGCCGGGCAGAGAAGCAGATGCTACTGAAAAAATGCTCATTCAACTGGGCAGCCCGGGCTATTACTTCAAAGGGATCCAGGAACCCAGCCAGGGATCCATCGCATGGGCTTATCCAGGCTTTGAAATGGATCCTTCATGGCTGGAGGGACCTTCAGGCTATGGTTACAGCAACAATGCGACGGAGGCTGCTCACTTGAGCACTCGACTCGATGACATGCGGAACAACTACCTGTCCGTTTACGCGCGCATACCCTTCCAGATACAACCTCAGGAGCTTGAAAGTCTGGAAGCGTTGATTCTGACCATGCAGTACGACGACGGTTTCGTGGCATACTTGAATGGCATACGCGTCGGAAGCCAGGGAGTCAGCGGCACGCCCCCTGCCTTTGATCAGGCTGCCAATGCTGGGTCAGATTACGACCCGATCACCCTCTCATTGACCTCGCATGCAGACTCTTTGGTTACCGGCACCAATTGGTTGTGTCTCCAGGGGCACAATATAGGGATTGGGGTCAGCTCCGATTTTATTCTGGAACCACAACTCACTCTTCGCCTTCAACCCAGGGCCGATTCTAGCGTTCAGCAAAGATCCCTGGTCATCAATGAGGTTTTTTCCAACGGTTCTGACCGAGGAGATTATCTGGAAATTTACAACCCAACGGATCAGCCGGTGGACATAACTGGGATGTGGCTATCGGACAAACGGGACGCCTTGAATCTCTACCAAATCCCCGCAGACAACATCGTCCCACCCGGAGGCTTTCACGTTGTGCCATGCAGTTTGGAGACCACTGGTTTCGCACTCAGTTCGCTGGGAGAATCCGTTTTCCTCACCGGAGCGGACCAAGGATTCATCGCTGACTCCATGCGCTACGGCCCCATGGAGCTCGACCACTCCATCGCCCGCTTTCCTGATGGGGCCCTTCAGTGGTTTTATCAACCCATCCCGACACCCGGCTTTGTCAATGAACGGCATCGCTACGGCCCTGTGTTGCTTCATGAGATCATGTATCATCCCATCGGTGAAGATGGAGCGGAATTCATCGAACTTCACAACCTGTCAGCCGAGCCCACGACACTGGAGGACTGGAGCCTGATAGGAGTCCAACACCGATTCGGAGCAGATGACTCGATACCCGCTCAAGGCTATGGCGTGATCTCCGATAACAAGGATCCTTTCCGGGCGGAATATCCCAATGCATCCTCAGCATGGTTGGGCGATTACCGAGGACGCTTATCCAACGGAGGAGAGCCAGTTGGGCTATTGGATGCTCAGGGTATCATCGTCGACTGGATCGATTTGATAGACGCCGCCCCCTGGCCCATTTCAGCGGACGGTCTAGGAGCCTCGGTTGAACGCGCCTGTTGGAGTGATGCATTGAATCAGCCATCGCAGTGGATCGGCTCTCCTCTGGGACTTCCATCGCCCGGACAAACCAACCATCTCAGCGATTGTCCCCCTCCGGTATCCGGAGGCATCGTCATCGCAGAGGTCCTTTATCACCCAACCATCGAAGAAATGGACCCAAGTCTTTTGGAATTCATTAAATTACAGAACATCACCGACCACACCATTGATTGCTCAGGCTGGATCCTTGTAGGGAGCCTGTTCCATATTTTGCCGAAAGGGACCGTTTTGGCCGCCGGATCTCATGTCACTCTGGCTACCTCTCCAGCGCACCTTCAGAGTGTCCGAAATTTCAACGGCACCTTGAGTACGCAACCGCTGGCTGACGCTCTGCCCAATGGTGGAGGAGAATTGACACTGCTCGACCAGGACGGGCAATGGGTCGACCAGATGCACTGGGATGACGACAGTCCATGGCCATCCCTTGCCGATGGATTTTCCGGAGATCCCATCATGGGACATTCCCTGATCAGGCTTTGTGCGTCGGCTTCCGGAACACTTCCTTCCAATTGGGCAGCCCTCAAGTCGCCCACACCGCACCTTCCCAACGCATCGTGGGAATGCAGCCTGATTAGCCGCCCCTCCGGCGTCGAGGTTACACCGAATAGGATAAAAGCCGATCAAAGCCCCATCATCACCGTGCAGTGGTCTCTGGAAAGCGAGATTGATCAGATTGAGTCGGTTGCGGTGGAATACTTCGTCGACGATCATGAGAGGGAAGGTGAAGCCCTGGTCAGCCGAGCCATGCAACCAACCATTCTCAATGGTGGCATGGAAGAACGACAAATCTGGACACTGGAAATGCAGTCCCTTCCCGCCAACAGTGTCGTGCGCTATCGCATTCGGACCCTTTCCAGATCCGGTCAAACATTTCTCTCTCCTGCAGCAGATCAGGATGCCATGAAATGGCATGGGTATTTTGTGGATCCAGTCATCAACACCAACAAACCTCACCAGCATCACCTTTTCATTGCATCATCCTTTTGGAGGCGATTGCACAGCAATACATCCGCTGGACGTGTATCAGGTGGACAACCCAATCCAACCTGGAACGATGAAGTGCCAGCTACCTTTGTTTCCAAAGGTAAGGTGATCGATGTCTCGGTACGTCATCAGGGAAGTCGATGGAACCGTAAGGGCGGCAGTAACATTTCCTTCGGTTGTCCGTCCCATCAAAACAATCAAGCTCAGGTGCGGAGTTGGCGCATTCGCTTTCCCTCCTACCGTCAACACGAGGGCATCGATACCCTGCTGCTCCAAAAACAGAGTGGTTGGCCACAGAGGGTTTCCTTCAAAATGTTTGAGTTGGCGGGTATGGCCGCCCCTCAAACATCCTGGGCCGACCTTCGTATCAATGGCTGTGAATTCAATGGGGACTCCTTCCAGATCGAGCGCCCTGGACGCAAAATGGTCGACCGTTTCTTTGGTGCCGTGGGAGATCTCTTCAAATCGCAGGGATACACGGGGGATGAGGGACCCTGGAGCTGGGGAGATGCCCGTCTGATTCGCGGAAGACGCAATGGTTTCAACCAATCCGACCGCTACGAATACACCTACAACCGAAAGACCTTGAACTGGAAGGGAAAACCCGGTGATGGCAAACCAGACGTTGTTGAACCGATGATTCAAGCCCTGCATGAAGCAAGGAGTGCCGGCAAAGAAGCCCTCAGGGCCTGGTTATCAGAGAACTTCGATGTGGATCGAACCCTGCGATATATCTGCACGATCAATTATGTCGGCACCTTTGATGACATGTTTCAAAATCACTATCTTTATCGAAAAGCCGAAGATCAGAAATGGTGCATGTTTCCGTGGGATATGGACAACACCCTGGGGGGCGCCTTTGGACAATGGAACGCCAACCCTTTCCGCGGAGCCAATGAATCCAGGATGGGTAATGTGGGCAATCGCTCGAGCTGGTGGCATCGTATCAAGGATTCGTTCTTCATCGCCTTTGAAATGGAGTTCCTTGCGACTTTTCATCAGTTGAACAATACCATTCATGCGCCTGCTGCGTTGAGACCGGTCATCGAATCCATCGCCGCCGAAGGAGGCTACCAAAACAACGTCAATGGTTTGATGAATCACATCCAGCAGCGACATGATTATCTCAATCAATTCATCGAACCCCGACTTGGGCCCCCTACCTTAAGTCTTGAGAAGGACTCCTCTACGATCCGGGTTGGATGGACCGAAGGAAGAAACGACTATTTTCTTGAGTTTAGCGAAAGCATTCAGGGCCCTTGGATACGAATGGTTCCAGACTCCCAATGGATTCAGGAGAGCCCCACCTCCTTTCGTTTTCGACCAGGGCTGGATCATGCTTTCTTTCGATTGAATTCAAACTGAAACCTCTCACGCAGAGCTATCATGTAAAAAGTTAGGCCTTGCCTATAGATCGGATCGTGAGAAAGTGCGTCCATGAAACCATGTGTGACGATATCCCTGGTGGAAGAAGCTCGAGGAGGTCCCTTCGTTTATTGGCATGATCCATTAACCAATGCCAGGCGCGCACAATCCCTTGGATTTCCTGCTATTGAAATCTTTCCTCCGGATGCGGATGCTCTCAGCCCCTCAAAATTACCAGATATTCCCTCCGAAACCGGGCAATCGGTGGCAGCCATCGGTTCAGGCGGTGGTTGGGTTCGAAACCGATGGCACTTGACACACCCATCGGCGGAAATACGCCAGAAGGCGCTGGACTTCATTCGCCGCCTGCTGGATGCGGCAGCCCGTTTTCATGCCCCTGTCATCATTGGATCGATGCAGGGCAAACACGGAGAAGAGGTCTCACTGGATCAGGCACTGGGTTGGCTGGGAGAAGCTTTGACTCTCCTTGGTCAACACGCAAAAAGTCTGGGAACGGGGGTTTATTATGAACCTCTTAATCGCTACGAAAGCAATCTGATGAATACCGCTCGATCTACCGTTAATTTTTTGGAAAAACTCAAAGCCCCAGGGGTTCAGGTGCTGGCCGATCTCTTCCATATGAACATCGAGGAGTCCAACGTTGCTGAGGGTCTTCTCACCTACGGAAACTTGCTGGGGCACGTCCACCTGGTTGACAACCACCGTCAGGCAGCAGGAAGCGGCCAGATGGATTACAGCGAAGTCGCGGCAGCACTCAAGAGCATGGGTTTTGCCGGACACCTGTCAGCAGAAGTCTTTCCAATCCCTGACTCACATGAGGCTGCGCGTCGCACCATGGACACCTATCAAAGGTGGTTTACCGGGGGCGCGCATTGACCGAATATGCGAAAGGATCTAGTTTGACTAGTGAATCATCACCCACCCCTTAATTGGCTCTCATGAAGCGAAAAATACTCATTGTGACCGACGATGCCGGCGAGTCCTTCGAGATCCTGTATGCCATGTATCGTTTCAAGGAAGAGGGCATGCAGCCTGTGTTGGCCGCAACCAAGAAAAAACGACTCAACGGCGTCATCCATGATTTTTACCCGGGCTGGAATACCTACATTGAAAAACCAGGCTACCTTATTGAGGCTACCGTGGCCATCGGCCACGTGAAGGCCAAGGACTATGATGCCATAGTTTTGATGGGAGGGCGGGCACCTGAATTCCTTCGCCACCACAAGGGTCTTATTCGGTTGGTCAAACAATTCCATCAACTTGGAAAAGGACTCTTTTCAGTCTGCCACGGTATCCAGATACTGATCGCTGCCGGATTGTGCCAGGGAAAGAAAATGACTTGTTACTGCAATGTTCGTCTGGAGCTCGAATTGGCTGGAGGCAAATGGATCAACAAAGAAAGTGTGCGCGACGGCCAGTTCATCACGGCACAGACCTGGGAGAGCCACGCCGATTTCTATCGTGACGTTTTCAATTACCTTGAATCGTGAATGGCCATAAGCTCCCGACAATACGAACAGATCCTGCGTCGTTTGGACAAAGCTGACTCCTCCAAAGGCCACCGAAAAAAAGTATCTTTTGAGCATAGTCATCATACCTGTATTCTGGGCATTGACCCGTCATTGCGTGGCACCGGCTTTGGGATCATCCATCGAAAAGGGCAGGAATACACTGCCCTTGAGTTGGGGATGATCGCCTGCCCCGCCAAGTGGCATCTTTCGGCATGTCTGGCAAAGATCCACGAGGTCGTTCGAGAGACCATTGAACGTCATCATCCCACCGTTTGCGCAGTCGAGGGCTTGTTCTACGCACAAAACAGCAAAGTTGCCCGAATCATGGGAGAGGCAAGAGGAGCGGCCATTGTGGCTGCCGCCACAGCAGGCCTGCCCGTATTTGAAATAGCACCCCGAAAAGTCAAGCAGGCCATCGTTGGATATGGCAATGCCGGTAAAATGGCCGTTGCCAAAATGGTTCAGCGAATGCTCCGACTGGAGGCCACTCCTCAATTTGATGCGTCCGATGCCCTGGCGGTGGCCCTGGCCTTTGGTATGGAATCCCAAAGCCCCATCGCTTTGGGGCAGCTTCCCAAACAAATTTGATTTAATAGAATCTTCTTCCACGCGCTCATGATCGCCCATCTCACTGGCATTCTCATTTCTTCGGAACCAACTCAAGCCTTGGTGGAAGTCAATGGCGTCGGTTACCAGGTGCATATTCCCATCTCTACCTTCGACCGGCTGCCTCCGTGCGGAAACACCCTTACCATCCTCACCCACCTGGTCGTAAGGGAGGATGCGCATCTACTCTATGGATTCATGAGCGATGAGGAACGCCGTATCTTTCGCTTGTTGATTCAGGCAGTGAGTGGCATCGGGCCAAGAATTGCCTTGAGCATCCTCAGCGCCATGCCGCCAGCTTCCCTGAGTGCTGCTGTCTGCCAGGGAGACATCACCTCATTGACTCGCATCCCCGGCCTTGGAAAGAAAACAGCTGAACGCATCGTGGTTGAACTGAAGGATAAAATGGAGAAGCTGCAGTCGGCAGGCCATGAGAAAGAGTCAACTGCGATGGAGACGGAAGCACAAATCCTGGACGATGCGGTGGCAGCCCTCATTTCTCTCGGCTACAAGCCACCAGAAGCCCAAAAGCGCATTCAGGCTGCCAAGGCCCTTCTGGGTGAAGGTCCTGCTCTGGATCAACTTATCAAAGCAGGGCTCAAGTCTTGATCCTTCTTCCGGAGTCCATTCAGTAAAATCGTGGCCAAGGGATCCTCATCTCTAAAAAATGCGCTACCTGCCCACCAACCAAAATGGGCTGAGAAGCTTGCGGGGCGTACCGTAGCCATGATGGCCAAAAGTTTGGCCGCTACCATTCGTTTTGAATTTGAAGACCCCCATCGGTCCGTTCTCCAACAACCCGCTATTTTCTGCATCTGGCACAATCGGCTGGCGTTATGCCTTGAGATCTTTCGGCGGTATATTTTGCATCACGGCGACCAGCGTCGACTGGCCGCGCTGGTCAGCGCGAGTCGCGATGGTGCTATGCTCTCTGTCGTGTTGAGAGCATACGGAGTCGAGCCTGTGAGAGGCTCTTCCAGTAGACGAGGCTTTCAAGCCATGAAGAGGTTGATCACCCACCTCAAGAAGGGTGCGGACCTGGCACTCACTCCTGATGGTCCAAGGGGACCCCGCTATCAAGCGCACGAAGGAGTGATTACCCTCTCACAATTAACACAAGTTCCAATCATTCCCGTTTCCTATCGATTATCCAGCTTTACGACCCTTTCGACCTGGGATGAATTCATGCTTCCCCACCCCATGGCACGATGCACCGTACGATTCGGAAAGAGCCTTCACATGGACCGACAGTTGAATGAGCTGGATCGTCAGGAGGCGGCAAGGGTCTTGGGACATGAAATGAATCTGCTTGGAGAAGAGTGAACGGTTGATTTAGATAGGTAATTCGCAGGTCGAGCTCAAGACATTAAGATCTAAAAAGCCCATGAAGTATCCCGCTCCTTTCACCATCTTTGTCATGAGAATTGGGATCATTGTCCTGGCCTGTCACTGGTGCATGCTCCGATCTCTGGCTTTACCGGATGCACCAGGGCTCTATGCCGTCTTTCACACCAATCATGGAAGCTTTACCACCCAGCTGCATTTTCAGAAAGCACCCCGAACGGTCGCCAATTTCCTGGCCTTGAGCGAAGGCTCGAAGCCTTGGCTCGACCTGGTCGATGGAAAAATCAGGAAGGATCGATTCTTTGATGGGCTCACTTTTCACCGCATCTCACCAGGTTTTGTGATTCAAGGGGGATCGCGCAATGGTCTAGGAACCGATGGTCCGGGTTATGCGTTTGGAGACGAATTTCATCCCAATCTGAAACACGATGCACCTGGTATCCTTTCGATGGCCAATTCAGGCCCCAATTCCAATGGCAGCCAATTCTTCATCACCCTGGCGGCAACCCCCTTCCTGGATGGAGCCCACTCCGTTTTCGGAAAAGTGGTTGAGGGTATGCAAGTGGTGGATGCACTGGGCAAGCTTCCGGTAGTCATCAATCCTAATACCGGACAGGGCGATCAACCACAAGAGGCTCCGATCATTAAGTCCATTCAATGGCTTCGGATCGGTAGCGATGCAGAAAGGTTCGACCCAGAGCAAGTCACGCCTCCGTTGCCTAGCATTGAGGCCATATCGAGCCAAATAGAATACGATCCTCAGGAGGGTGCCAAAGTCACATGGGATCCCTTGCCAGGATCCAGGGAATACTTTTTTGCTTCGACCGACTTGGTGCACTGGAGTTCCATCCTTCTGCCACCTCAGGGAGTGGTTTCCCTCCGGACGTTGATGACTTCCTATCCAAGAATGATGATCAAACTCATCAGAGCAACTCCCGATGCATCGCCCGCTCCCTGATTACGGCCACTTCCCGGAGAAATGATAGGATCGAACGCGACCGGAATCCGTATCCAAAAGATGAATCTCTCCTCCTTCCCCGAGCCCCTCAACCACTTTGCCTTGGTGGGGTTCCCTTACTCCCACGGCTTGAAAAGGAGTCGCCGTTTCCCCTTTCTGGGGGCCCGAAAAAAGAGTATCCTAGGCGATAGCAGAATGGTCACAAAGCGCGAAAAACTTAATTCCATGAAGAAAAAATGGAGGCCTTGAAACCACTTAAAAATGTATCTGGAGACCTCATGGTTACAGTGCAAAATCCATGGCCAGAAAACCATTCTGAAATTGGACTGAAGACGCACGGCTCGAGATGGATACATCTGCACAAGATTTGGGTCGTCATCAAGCTCCCAGTCCAATTGACCTGTTTTATGACGGCGCTTTTCCTAGCTGGTTGCGGTAAAGAAAAGTCCACTCAAAACCTAAAACCAACTTCAAAGGCTGTCTCAATGGAAGCCAATGAACCTCGCTCTGAGGATGACTGGACTCAGAGCATGGTGTGGATTCCTGGTGGCAGCTTCCAACGCGGCAGTGAAAACGGCCAAGGGGATGAGCAACCCGTCCGCTCCATTACCATCAGGGGATTTTGGATGGACCGAACGGAAGTGACCAACCGACAATATCACGATTTTGTTCGCGCAACCGGATATGTCACCGTTGCCGAGCGCCAACCCGACCCCAGGCAGTTTCCGGGTGCTGATCCTTCACTTTTGATAGCCGGAGCCATTGTATTTACTTCCCCACAAGAGCGGGTGTCCCTGAGAGACCACTACGCCTGGTGGCGTTATGTCCCCGGGGCGAACTGGCGACACCCTACAGGCCCAGAGTCAGATATTCAGGGAAAAGACGACTACCCGGTAACTCAAATTGCGTGGGAAGATGCCACAGCCTATGCCCAATGGACTGGGAAACGGTTGCCCACCGAGGCCGAGTGGGAATATGCCGCCAGAGGGGGACAAGAAGGGCTACCATTTGTTTGGGGTGAGACCTTGACTCCGGAAAACCAGTGGCACGCCAACGTTTGGCAGGGGGATTTTCCCTATCAAAATGCCCTGGAGGACGGCCATTATGGCATCGCCCCGATCAAGCAATTTGCTCCCAACCCTTACGGATTGTATGACATGGCCGGAAACCTGTGGGAGTGGTGCCTGGATTGGTACATGCCTGACTACTACGCTAACAGTCCCTCGGTCAATCCCTTCGGCCCCAACCAAAGCTATGATCCAGGCGAGCCTGGCGTCCCAAAAAAAATCATGCGGGGAGGCTCCTATTTATGTAGTGACGTTTATTGCCAGGGTTATCGCACGGGGTGGCGCATGAAGTCAGCACCTGACACAGCCATGTCACACACCGGGTTTCGTTGCATCAAGAGAGGTCCCTCGCCTGATAACTCGAAATAGTGTGACTATTGGTAAAGGTCTTTGAGGTCCAGTATTTGACGCTGCATCAATTCAACAATGGGAATGGCGCGGGTCAGTGCATTGGCCCTTGTCTGCCCTGCGAAAGACTTTATTTCAACTCGCAGAGCCGCCACAGGATCCCCATTGCGATCCGCCAAGGGAAGGGTGATTCGAGTGGTTTTTTTGTTTCTCTTATAGTGGCGCTTGCCCTCTGTAATGGCGGCTTTGACGACTTCATCCTCGATTTGACCTTTTCTCCCCACATCCTTTGATGCAATCACCTTGGCTTGCTGCCCAGGTTCGGCAGGCGCAAAAATATCCAACTCGAGCAATCGCGGAAAGGCTTTCAAAGCCTCCTCGATCCATCTTTCTGCGGGAATGACCCGTGGTTCATAGTCCAGACGAGGATCCGCAAAATAGGAAACGGAATCTGACTTGGTCCAAAATCCAATTTTGCCTTGAGTGAATGTATGATCGGTGAGGGTTGGAAACGCAGGCTCATCATTCAGACGAACGATGAATTCGGCTCCATCCATCTTAACACTTACCTTATACCACTGGCCTGTTTCGATTTCCCTGGAGATCATGACCGGCTCGCCGCGCTGCCCATTCACCACCTTGAAGAAGGCAAAAGATTGACCGATCCCGCTGGCGCGCACGTAGTAATAATTTTGGGGATCCTGGTAGCGAAAAACCAAACCAGCCATGGTCTCGATAATCCCTTTGACGAGTTTGAATTTTGCCTCAAATGTTCCATTTTTGAAGGTATCGTCTTCAAAGATGAGCATGGGGTGACGTTCATCAGTCAAGTCCTCTGAAAGCTGAGCAAGCACGGGCTTTTTTTGGACATTTGCTGAATCCTTTGAGAAAGCAGAAAAATAGCCTGGGACTTCATCCTCGATCACCTTCCAAAGCCCGGGCTTGCCACCTCCTTCGAGGACACTGGCGAATCCGAGGGGCGGTTGTTTGGAATCCACTGTTTCGAAATCAAAGAAAAGTTTTGCCGCTGAAAGAGAGTCTACGGCACACAGGACAAGGTAGAAGTAAAGAACTCGGACCATCGTGGTAAGGTTAACAAATAGCCTGTTGATGGGCAATCCCTCGACACGGAGAAATCTTCTTTCTTGACGTGTCTATGCGATCTGATTGATTGGACCTATGAGACTGAAATGCTTTCTAGGCCTTATGACCATGGCGCTGATCATCGGTTCCCTGAATGGATGCTACTCCACCGCAGACGGTGGCACCAAAGCAGGGATGCCGTGGCTCAAAGACTCGGTAGTCGGACGCTACGAGCGGCCAGTCGATCAAATTTTTGAGGCTGCGATTGAAGTAATTCGCTTCAACGGTGCTATCGAAAGCGAGAACAGTATCAATCACTCCCTCATTGGACGGATTGATACGCGTAAAATATGGATACAAGTTCAGGAAGAAAGCCCCACCATTACCCGCGTCGAGGTTCAGTCCAGAACGAAGTACGGTCGCCCTGATGTGGATTTGGCTAGTGAGATTGAGAAACAAATTGCTTTGCAATTGATGCGATGACCCCTCCTTACAGAGGTGTCATCAGGCAATCACGCTGCTCAATGGTCACACACGATTGAGTGACCAACCACTCCTTGATTCTCAGCCAGCTCTGGCGTGGAGATGCTGCAATACAGTGTAGTATTTTGTGATCGGCCTTTTTTAAAGATTATTCCTGAGAGTCTCCTTTGCAACACCCGCATTGTACAACTGGATGCAGGCTTTGGGTGGATTTTTTGGTGAAACAAGCTAAGGAAGTTCTTCGATGGCCAGCCGAGATTCGTTTCATTCTTTAGAATAACGGATTGCTCGTTCTTAGCGGTCTTCTATTCTCTCCTAGAAACTGGAGGAGGTATCTTCCTGAACCTTTTTCTGCAGATCGACCATGGTCTGAAGGTGGAGGAACGTTTACGACCGCAAGAGGCCATGGTCCTGCACTCAAGACTGGGTTTTCCGAAATTCAATCCAGTTTCTAGCGTACAAGCCAGGCTTCATACCCTGCGGTCATCATCACCTGGCTGGCTCAATCTGTTCAGCGCTGCCCTGGATTCCAATTTAAGACGTTTGATGCGCATGCTGATCGTTGGTGTATGGACACAATCTGGAAACGCTTGGATATAGGATTCTAAAATGTTCTTTGCTTCCTCTACGTCTCCTGTGTAACGGCAATGAATATCTGCCATTTGATGATGCCACTTGGCCAATCGAGCCGCAGGCTGATGTTCCATGGCCGAGCAAACCTTCAGCTCCTCGATCGCTTTTTCCCATGCCCCCAATGCGTCAGCATACAGCCATACAAGCTCTTCTCTGGCGCTTGTATCGCCTGGGTGCTCTTGAAGGTCTTCCGTTAAGGCCTGGCGGCGTCGATCGGTAGCCTGATCGTCACCAGCTGATTTCATCGGGCTGTTAGGATGCTTGGGAACGGAAAGGTGCCTTTGAACAAGATAATTCTTAGGATCTTTGCGATACATCAGATAAGCGTCATCGGTCATATGCGCCAACTTTTGCGTGGCGCGCTCAGCCTGTTCAGTATCGGGGTAGTGTTCCTGAATTCGGTGAACCCAGTCTCTGGCTTTTTCCGGGTTACGACGGTAGCGAATCTCCCATTCAGCCAATCGATTCATAACGAAGGCTCCCTGCACCGCACCCAGCTCGTGATTCTGAAGATAACGATCCAAAACCTCAAAGGCGCCTTCGGCATTGGAAAGATCTTCGACCAGAATTTCAGCGAGCATCACATGACCTTGCATGTCCGCTGGAAAGGTTCGAAGCTGCTTGCGAATTTCCATCATGGCCAGGTCGTACTGACCGCGTTTGCGCTTTGCCATCGCAACCGCGTAGAAGGGCTCGGGATCGGCAGGTTCGTTTCCCCCATCAAAAATATGGGTCAGTGGTCGAGCGAGCATGGCACCCCAGGAGGGCGCCCAAATGACCCCAACGATGATACCGATCGCCGCCGTGATCAATGGTCCAAGAAAACCAAGAGCGTAGCCTCCGGCTTGAATGAGGCTTTTCAGGGTCCAAGCCCAGGTAGCTACCAAAGTCAGAGTCCCTACCCATTTCACACATAATTTTACGGGATCCTCACTTCGTTCGAGACTTCTGGATAAAGCTTTCCATGCCAACGAACCGAAGAAAGACAAGGTCGCAAGGCCTATGATCCATCTTATAAGTAACTCCATGACTGGAAGGAAATTAAGCGCATGAGGAGAACAGTATCTACCTTTGCAAAGAAAGTTCGGTTTGGATAGGCCTAAAAGTACAACACCAAGGTTGCGGATCCGGGATTGTGATAATCATGACACCCAAAAGCATTTTTCAGAAAGGAAGCGGTATGAATGACTTCTACCTCAGAGCACAAATCCTTCATGGTCTCTTGCAGGCGACCAAGACTCAATCGATTCCAGTGATAGCCATCACGAGGACGAATGGTATGGGTTGGACAATAAGCTGCGTTGAAAAAACTCAGCACGGCCATACCGCGTGTGACTCGGGCCACTTCTTCAAACCCTCGCTGCATGCCCTTCGCAGAAAGATGCTCAAACAAATCGTGTACATAAAGGAAATCCGCTGACTTATCCGATGCCGGAATATCAAAGATATTCCCCACCTCGAAGGCAGCTTGTGGATAGTCGCGATTGGCATTTTCGATATTCTTGGGACATAGGTCAAAACCACGATAGTGGACCTTCGCGGCAAGTCCGCATGCCGCCAGACTGCGATAATCATTGGCGGAACCACAGGCAGGCTCCAGAACCAAACAAGGCTTGGTGATCTGCTCTGGGAGAGTGGATGCCCAGCGCCGCATGAAAGTTCCGAG
>Ga0160423_10000390_pt1 | contig 35428 bp, 31 predicted proteins | sample CRUFie14St8metaG_FD_108191 | JGI IMG/M metagenome (GOLD analysis project Ga0160423, IMG submission 108191) | Marine microbial communities from the Costa Rica Dome - CRUD Field 142mm St8 metaG | ecosystem: Environmental > Aquatic > Marine > Oceanic > Photic zone | place: Costa Rica: the Eastern...
ATTCGCACGAGCAGAATTGAATGCAGCATGAATTTTTTCCATATCATGACCTCCAATATTTTCTGTTAGTGCAAGGAGGTCTGTATCAGTCCAACCATCTACCATTGCTGATAATTCAGGAGAATTGAACAGCTCTTTTCGAATTATTTGTGCATCTCCTGTAAGTATTCTTTGTTCATCTCCATCAACCAATTGATTCAGTCTTTCTGCCAGATATTTCCCGTTTTTATGGGAGAATAATTGATCCCATTTTGAACCCCATAATAACTTAATTACATTCCATCCAGCACCACTAAATCTTCCTTCTAGTTCTTGTACAATTTTCCCATTTCCTCGAACAGGTCCATCCAATCTTTGAAGGTTGCAATTGATTATGAAAACTAGATTGTCCAATCCTTCTCTTGCTGCTAATGCAATTTCAGATAGAGATTCAGGTTCATCTGATTCTCCATCTCCCATCGTATACCAAACTGTACTCTCTCTAGTGTCAGCTAAACCTCTGTCACTAAGGTAACGGTTGAATCTTGCATGATGAATAGCTGACATCGGTCCAAGGCCCATACTTACTGTTGGGAACTCCCAGTAATTTGGCATTAATCTTGGATGCGGATATGATGACAACCCCTCTCCTTTTACTTCTTGACGGAAATTGTTAATGTGGTTTTTAGAGAATCTTCCTTCTAACCAAGATCTTGCATATATCCCAGGACTTGCATGACCTTGAAAGTATATGTGGTCACCAATAGAATTCCCCTTATTTTTCCCTTTGAAATGGTGATTCATCCCTACTTCCCATAGGGTACTTACAGATGCATATGTTGAGATGTGCCCCCCAATTCCATCATTTTCTTTGTTTGCTTTAGTTACCATCATCATTGCATTCCAACGAAGAATTCCATGAATTCTTGATTCTATTGATAAATTACCAGGATAGGTTGGTTGTTGATCCGGGTGAATAGTATTGAGATAAGGCGTCGATACTGGACGGATTTCAAGTCCATTTTTGTTGGCTTCCGCAAGAGTTTCAAGTAGTATTCTTTCAGCCTCATTATTTCCTAATTTCTCAATAACCTGTCGAATTGAGTCTTTCCATTCTTCAGTATGTTGAGGATCATAAGGTTCCAAAGATGGTTTACGAGCATACCAGTCCATCCAAACCACTCCGCATTCCTTGTTAATGGGTAATAGTATCTGTATTTCACAATTAGTACAACTCAATAACTTGATTTCTCTATTGAACCTCAATTGGCAAATGTTTTGAAGGAGTTTTTGTTGCGTAAATGTATGGCTGTGACTAGTGATATTGAGAATATGATTGCAATGTTGAATGATGCACTTGGAGATGCTGCAAAACATGATCGTGGAACTGATGCGGCTGGTAGAAGATTGAGAAAAGCATTGTCTGATGTTGCCAAAGAATGTAAGATAGTACGTGCTAAGATTCAGAATGAACGTTCTGCAAATTAATCGACATAACCAAGTCTAACACGCTCTAGGCAGAGGTATGGCAGGAAAACTTCGTCGCCTGTTTGCATTTCGTAGTATTGCTCTGAAAGGTGCTCGAAGAATAAAATCCCTGACCACTAAAGAGCAACGTGCGGAAATTGCAAAAGTTGCGAAAGACCCAGAAGAATGGGGACGCTCTTTGAATGAAGGCTGGGATCTAGTCAAGGACGAATCGATAGATGTGAAAGATGCTATGCTTACATTGTATAAGATTCAACTTGGAAGAAGAACATCTCGTCAAGAAAGACGTAATACTGTAGCTAAACTAGCCTCTATTGGTGTTTTTGTTCCTCCATTGAGAGTTTTTACTATTCCAGGGGCTGAAATGATTTTAGGTGTTGCAGCCTTTGTGATGCCATTCCAAATTATTCCAGACAAGATCCTTCCTAAGATCCTGCGCTCTACTAGTGAAGAGGAAACCTCTATTCCAACTAAAAAGAGATTAAAATGGTTCCAAAGAGAGAGAAATACAGTTTTAGATACTGTGGAGGATCATTATGATTGAACAATTATTTGATTACTGTAAATTTTCCATTCTCCTCCACCATTCATGAAATCAGCTCGACCACTGATATATCCCCACTCTTCAGGTGGATTCTCCCATTCCATTCCAGGTGATAGTACAATCCACCGAATACCAGACAAATTTCCTCTATTACTCCATTGTTCTTCAGAGAATAATTCAATTTCCCATTCTGAATCTGGATCTCTCCAATGCCCAGTAATATCTCTAGAATCTACATCATCAATTTCTGTATGGAATGTGTAAAGATAATGCATTCCTAAGGTGGCATCATGAACAAACAGAAAATCTTCTCCATTATCCATATTTTCTGATAATATTTCAGCAGCATCATCAGTCCACATCGTTTGTCCATGAATTGCAGTGAGTAGGGATAATGGAATGATTAAACAGATTCCTAAAATCATAGATTTTGATTTTTCTTTTGGAGTAAATGGTGTTACAGCAGTTGAATCAATTTGATGAATTCGATATATTACAAAGAAAATTGGAACCATTAGCATTGAGATATATCTACCATTATTTCCCATTGTCCACATCATCCATGGCCAATCAGCGTTCCATAATTTAGATTCATAAGTCCATAGTGCAGCGATATAGAAAATAATAGCAGTAGTTAAGACTGAAATTAAACCTGCAAAACCTGCTATTTCGTGACTACTAATCTTCCATATTTTCCGTAGATTCCCTGTAAACGGCCAAAGTATCATTCCAAACAAGCCATAAATCAAAATTACATCAATTGCAGAAACTAGTAAAGCACTTGTAAATCGTAAAGTCTCGCTTTTTACGATATAGAATGTACCAGAATCCGAAATTATTCCAACAATAAATAGTCCAATCAATGTGGTTAAGCTACCAATTTTAATTGCAAATGAGGGGGAACGAGTAAATTCATACCATTTCCCCATTTTATCTGCAGAATGCCAGAGTAAAATGAGAGACGTAACAACAAGACAATACCACGGATTAATCCCCTTAACAAAAAGGATTAATCCCATTGACAGCCCTGAAATTATTGATGAAGAAAGAACTCCATTCCATGATTGCCATTTTTCATAAATCAATAATCCAAAAATCATTACAATTGTGAATATTGCAACAATTACTTCAGGAAAGACTCTTCCAGTTGCGAAGATGAATGTTGGATGTATTGCTACAATTGCAGATACTGCAATTCCATTTTCAATCGATCCGTAAATTTTGAAAATTAAAATCGTGAGGAAGATAAGCATACACATTAGTGAAAAGCCGAGAAAATGAACATTATTTTCTAAACTTGGAAGAAAGTGATACCAACCAAAATCAACAGAGGGAGAATATTCTGGATTACTCGCCATAGGGTCTAATGGTCTGGTATGGCCCCATGGAAGAGTAGCTTCTTCAGATTCTGCAAGAGAACTATCTCTTGCCATATGGACATGAGTATCCAAACCTAAATCGCTAGTGAAGGATACAATGATGTTTAGCAAGAGTCCGAATATCAATAAAAGAACCCAATTTCTTTGCCTTAATGACTGATCATTGGAATGAGACATTGTATCCTCCATAGAAGTTGAGATGCAATCGCTGGGATGAGTCTTATCCAACTAAAAGTCAAATAGTGTTGGCTTTGATTCAGATCTTAATTTTCCAACAGATGCTAATCTATCTAATGCACGCATTGTTCTATTTTCTGAGAAACCTCTTTCATTTTGTACAAATTCTCGAATTCTTTCTTCTACAGCTCTTTTTGGGGTAGGTAAATCCATATCTTCATTGATTGGATGATTCAGGAAAAGATTTCGAATCTGTTCAATATTATGGGGTACTTCAAGTCCTTTCATTTCAGCTACATTTTCGAGGGTATCATGTGCTTTAATTAATTTCAATCCTGTTTTAGGACCAACTCCTTTGAATCCAGGATGAAAATCCGTTCCAATCATTATTCCTAGATCTACTAGTTGTTCATGAGTAATTCCATGTTCATCCAATAGATCCTTGAGAATAATTCGTTCTGCTGTTAGAGTACGTCCAAATTTTTTCGTGCCATGTGACATTAGATTGCGAATCATGATTGGGGCTCCGTAAAGCAAAGCATCCCAATCTTGAGTAGCAACTGCATGTAGTTCCCCATTTTTTGCCCTGACTGCCGCAGCCCCTTCCGCTTCCATTGGAGCTACAATCCATGAAACACCCAGAACATCAAACAGATCTTTAGTTTCCTGAATCATTTCTGAGGTATATTCAGCAATTTGAGGTCCAATTTTTTTCGCCGCTTTCAAGTCGCCTGATTCCATGGCATGTTCCCATTTTGCTCGTGCTACTTCTTTCCTCGATCTCCTATCGTCAAGTGTTCCACGTTTCAAATCAGGAGGGTTTCCATCAAAAACAAACACGGGATCAATTCCTGATGCTATCAAAATAGTTGCCCTATCCAAGAATCCCATTAGGTGAGCTACAGGTCTAGAATTTGAATCTGAAAGGGGCCTTCCATCTTGTCCTGTCATTGCAGTAATGAATTGATAAGCGGATAAGAATACATCAACAGCAATGCGCTCTCCTGACAGATCGGAGAGATCGATAGATTCTGCTTTTGCTAGATCTCTTAGGTTACAACCCATATTTTCCCTCAGATATCTAGTTCGTCAATGAAGTCATCATCAAAATCATACTCATCATCTTCATTTTGTGAATTACGTTGAGAATTAACAATCGTCCAGACTCCAAACCCTAAACATCCAATTGCAGGAATAAGTCCTGCCAACGAGTAGGAACCCCATGTTTGTGGCGTACCCATTGGTTCTGTATCGGTCCATAATACTGCATTTCTAGGAGATCCATCAGTCAATGTTACGTTTACGTTGTTGATTGGACGAACACTTTCACCATCTTGTCCAAGAACTACTTTCAGTACAATTCCTCCACTTTTGGTTAAGTCATATTCTGCGCATGCACTTGTTTGTCCATCCTCATCAGTATCATTTTCGTTCGAAGTTCCTGTACAATCTAAATCATCAGTATATTGAATGATTGAAGAGAAATAGAGTTGAATTGCTTCTCTTCCGGCTATAGTTGTAATCTCCGAATTGCCTAGTAATTCGTTATGCTCTTCATGAGCCAATCCCCAAAGAATTGCTGAACGACCATTATGTTGAATAGATTTTGAATAAACCTCATTTCCGTTAAGTGGGACCCAGATTTCAAATTCATCACCCTGAGAAAAGTCAGTTAAAAAACTACCAGAACTGGCTTCTAAGGATGCAAATTGGTCTACAGTGTACATATTTGGTTCCATGTCTACATCTGAATGTTCTGCAACATCCATGTATGATACAATTGGCGCTGCAACCATCGGTCCGATTAGAGATAAACAAGTGAGAACGGCTGCTCCGGTCATGGCTGGCATCCCCGGAGTGAAAACAACTCCACATATAGCTCCAGCAAGAAGGAGAATACCTAAGAAAATAGGCATGACAATTCCAACTTTTTCAGTGGATGATGCTTGGAAACCCAATCCTGCATCTGCGTACGGAGTTTTCCATGCACTCCCCTCTTCCAGTAGAACATCCCCTATATCTGAGGTTTCAGGAGGAATAACTGGAATGTCCATTTGGAAATCATTTTGCCCTAAATACAGAGTATACCCATCTCCTGCTCCGCTAGGTTTTGTAAATTGTATTCTTAATCCAAGAGTTTCATCTGCTTTTATTTCCTTGATATTGTGAAAAAATTCGAAAATATATGTATCCCCGCCTTCATTTTCAGGAGAAACAGTTACAGACGTGATATCGACTCCACCCTTTCTAAGAAACACAGTTACATCTGTATTGCAACTTCCTTGACAAAATATACTCAATCTGAAATTTCCTGTGATGGTTAGTTCTGAATTGATTTCAGTGATATTATCACTAGCAACTTGTCCGTCAAAGGTGAATTCTCTTGTTCCTCCACCGTTATTTGGGTCTCCGGGAACGAATGCATTTTGTTCTCCAATGCTGTCATCACTACTTGGATCGGTTGCTTGAGCATGATTCCACATAGGCCACGTTGCATATCCGTCACCATTTGATTCCCCATAGAAGTATAGACGATTTCTTTCGTGTGTTAGAACTTTAGGATCGTCTGATTGAGCGGTAGTTACTGTGAGTAAAATTGTACCTAAAAAGAGGCATGTAATCATCAGAGCGATTCTTGCTGTAGTACTCCGACCTGCCCCACTCATACCCCCTCCAACCCATTCGGTGTTATAGAATGAAGGCCAATAGCGCATCCCAGAGGGGGGGAGAAGACATGGTGGCTGCTTGGATTGGGAACGGCTGGCATCCAGCATTATTCCGTTCTGAAGCAAATGCTCTTGGTATAATTCAACAAATTCTTCATCCAAGAGTAGTTATCGTCTCAGACAATAATTCTATTCAGAATTCTGCATTTATAGATCAATCTTTGTATCCATTTGATTTTTCTTCAGAAGAACCTTGTGCTGAAATAATTGCAGATTGGTTCTCACATATCCAACCATTAAATGACAAAACGATTGCTGTCAGAGCGTCAAAAATGGGGAATATGGAAGGAATTAGTATCAGTAAAATTCAATCTGAGGTTGGAGCAATTCTACATAAAAAAGGATGGAGTGTTAATCTTGAAAATCCAGATATTGAAATTATGATTCATTATTGTGGCAGCCCACAAAAACCGATTCCTCCTGATCCGGTTGATTTAGGTTCACCCTTCTTCATTTGGGGGATACTCCAATCATTCGGCCCCGGTGGTCAAAGTTTTCAAAATCGTTCACCCACCGATCGTCCATATTTCAAGCCAATTAGTTTAGATCCGAGGCTAGCGAGAGCAATGGTAAATCTCTGTTATACTGACGGCCAACCACCCACTACTATCATAGATCCCTTCTGCGGAACAGGGGGAATAGCAATTGAATCAGCTATGGTAGGAATTCCAGTCATCGCTAGTGATTTAGATCCAGAGATGGTTGATGGAACAACCCTCAATTTGAATCAAATTAAATTCAACGGGGAAAAAATAATTCAATCTTCTAATGCAACAGAACTTCATAAAAAAATTAAATCTATTCCAGGAGCTGCTCATGCATTCGATCCTCCTTACGGGAGAAATTCCTGGACTAGTGGAGAAGGGATTGAGATTCTAAAAAACACGATATATTCTCTATCAATCATTTCGAGAGGTCCAATGGTAATGTTACTTCCAATAAATCCTGATGTTGTAAGAACCGATCCTGATCTATTGAACAATGAAACATTTTCTCCGTTTGATGTTGAACCGGAGAAATTTCGAAATGCATTAACTGCAATTAATTATGATATTTCTATAATACATCCAATTTGGGTTCATAGAAGTCTTGCAAGGGCATTGGTTCGTATCGACCCATGCTAGAAGTGGGCGATACAGGATTCGAACCCGTGTCCTGGCGTCCGAAGCGCCAAATGATATCCAGACTACACTAATCGCCCAGCCTTTCCACTTATGCAATACCTTTCAATCCGACGGATAAGGCCAAGTTTTGTGAGGCAATTTATTTCCATTTTTCGTAAAGATACTGATCTCATCTCCCTCACTCATTAATTTATTTTTCAAAACAAGATTATTCATTGAAAGTAATTCATCTGTTAGTTCCATCTCTGGTCCTTCTCCTATTTCATTTGGAGATCGAATGTGAATAACACGGTCTACAATTTTATTCTCAAGGAATGATCGCCAAACCGAGGGTCCCCCCTCTACTAGAAGTTCTTGGATACCTCTATCACCTAGAAGATCTAGTAGATCTTTAGGAGTTTTTTGTTCAGTAACGGATGGCATAGATATTTCCTCAATTCCTTCAATTGAAATGTTGTTTGAATTACCATGAATTTTTATCGTAGGTGCATCATCATTCCAAACCTTTGCATTTCTCTCAATCTCCCCTCGAGTATCAAGAATAATTCTAATTGGATTCGTTACCCCACCCTTCTCTACATTTCTAATCGTGAGTGAAGGATTATCTCGAATTACAGTTTTAGAACCAACTAAAATCGCATCAGACTGCAGTCTCAACGCATGTGCAAATTTCAATGAACTTTGGCTAGTAAATCTGCTTGAAATTAATTCATTGTTATCTACTTTATTGAATTTATCAACTGCCATTTTTATAGTTACTAAGGGCCTTCTTAACTGACACCAATTAAGAAAAGATTGCATTTGAATTATAGCGTCATTTTCTAGAATTCCTACATCTACTTCTACTCCGGCAGCCAGCAGGGCATCAATGCCTTTTCCTCGAACATTTGGGTTGGGATCACGACTAGCAATTACAACTTTTGAGACACCGGCCCAAAGTAGTGCTTGTGTACAGGGGGGGGTTCTTCCAAAATGATTGCATGGTTCTAATGTAACATATGCAATACAACCTTCTGTATTTTCTCCCCTCATTTCAGCATCAGCAATTGCTGCCTGCTCAGCATGCAAATCTCCGATTCGATTGTGCCATCCTTCAGCAATAATTCGATTATTTTGTACAAGTACGCAACCAACTGGAGGATTTGGAGACACACGTCCTATTCCTTTCTCAGCAATATCCAATGCGCGCTGCATGAAGCGAATTTGATTTTCCATGCGAATACCCCGCGCCCTCTTATTCTACCGGAGGGGTTACAGATACCCGTAATTTTCGGTAGAATTCAAGGGTTGAACAGTTATACGTTGTTCATGCCAACCTCACCTGAGCCAGTTGAGTTTCATTTTGATTTTGAAAGTAAAAAGAGAGGAGGTGTCTACAGACCAATTTTTTCTCCTATTTTCTCTCGCGAATCGATTGGTATAACGACACCGTCAAAAGTTCATCTAATGGTTAACCCATATTCAGGGAAGAAAAAAGGAGAAAAAGTTGCTTTGGAGGCTAAGAAATTACTTGAAGAGTCTGGGATTCTAGTAGAAACTTATCAATCTTCATATCCGGGACATTTAATTGAATTATCCGCAAATATTACTGCAAATAATGATGATATTTTTGCTGTAGTAGGTGGAGATGGCAGCATGTCAGAAGTGATTACGGGAAGACTGCGAAATTCAGAAGATCGACAATCTCCCATTGTTGCTTTTATTCCAGCAGGAACAGGTAATTCTCATGCTTATGATTTGAAAATAAATGGGGTTGAAGATGCAGTTTCTAGAATTATTTCAGGAAGAATACAAGAGTTAGATATCTCTAGAGTCATTTTAACAGAGGGTTTACCCGGAAAAGAAAAAGAGCAGATGACTTGGTATAGCCATAATCTTGTTACTTGGGGACTAGGAATTGATTCTAATTTAATTGCAGAAAAAATGCGCTTTTTAGGTCCTATTCGATATGATGTTGGAATTATTATTTCGATTTTACTTAATAGGAGACGTCATGCAAAATTGATATTAGATGGTCATGAAATGGATTCAGATTTTACATTATTTCTTATCCAAAATACACAAACAGGTGGAGCAGGACTTCCTTTAGCACCAGGAGCATCAATAGATGATGGAATGATGGACATTGGTATACTTAATCGCATGCGCCGTGGAGCCATTTTGAAGGCCTTCGGTCTCCTCAAAAAAGAGGGCCGTCATGTCTTTCATCCTGATGTGGTTTATCATCGATTTAAGTCATTAAGGATAGAGACTCCAATTCCTACTGCAATCAATATTGATGGAGAAAATATTGGAACTACTCCAATGGATATGACCGTTCTTCCTAGTGCTGTCAGATTACTAGCTTGATTAGAATGAAAAGTCTGAGAATTCTTCATCATCAGAAAGACTTGGTCCTTCTCTAGTTTCATATCGAGGCCCTCTTTCATCTGGAACTTCTTCTTCTACTTCTTTTGGAACATCTTTCTTTTTCACTACACGTTTTCTTCTGGATACAGGTGTAGATTTCTGCTTTATTATTTCTTCACTAACATCGGTTTTTGTTGGAGAAATATTTGTCATAGTCCTTTTTCTATTTGATGAAGAAGAAATCGATCCTGAACTAGTGACCCCTCCCCCAATCCTTCTTGAAGAAGGGCCCGAAGATACAGTTTCTTCTTTTGTCATAGCATTTTCCATAACGGCCTTTAGTTTTTCATCCATCTCTGCGGCTTCTTCCGTTTGAATTACACCTCTTCCTGTAGTTTTACCAAGGGAAGCTGTGGCTTCTAGTCCATCAGGCGCGCTTTCTAATGTGCCAGATACATCGAATTCTTTGATTTCCATCTTCTTTGTTGCAGTATCATCTACAACCTCAATATTTGATGAATTATCGCTCCGCTTTAATTTTTCAACATCTCGTCGATGTTGCTTTAGTTCTTTATCAACCCCACCAGCAGCTCGAATTTGTTTTTCAGACATTAGTACAGAAGCGGTCTGATTTGCTTTCTTTCGAATTTGAATGGTACTAAACGTAAAGGTTCCAAATGCTCCAGCTGCGCCACCGATTATTACCAATAGGAGATACATAGATCCGCCCAATAATGGAATTGATCCTACTGAATATTCTTCACTAACCGAAGCTTCATTTCCTGCAATTGTCATTGAAGTAACAGCGAAATATGCTCCAAAACTTTCTCTAAATGCTACACTACAATCAGATACTGATAACTCAGTAGGGATACGAATATTCTTTTGATCGTGTAAGAAATATCCTTCAATTGAGATTGGTCTATTCCAATCAAGTAGCCCGATCATTCCATCTGCAATATTTTCACTAGCAGGTATAATTCCAATTACTGCCCATCCTCTTTTTGATTGAATATCCTCGAATTCAGATCCAAATTGTCCTTCAGCCATTAATGGATCATCCCATTCCTTCATCAATGGTATATCTTGTTGAGGGTCTAACTGATGTGGTTTTAGATTACGAGCCTCTTCTAATGGCATCATATTCACGGCGATCGAATATACTGCAGGACCATCATGATCTGGAAATGCTTTACCGTTAGCTAACCAACCTTCAATTCGAATTGGTGTTCCTCCATATTCTTCAGCAACTACAGATTGTGAAGACTGGGCCATAGTTCCATTTTCTCCTTGACAACCTACGGTACCAATTCCTACAGATTCCAGATAACTTTCTTGGTATACTGACATTCGATCATCAATAACAATCTGAGTATTATTCTCATTTAGAACAGCAGAATATTGTCCCACATCACTTCCCCAATTTACCGGTGAACTGCTCAAACATCCAGCCATTGGAAGAAGCAGAATTGCCAGCAACGGCAGTATGACATTCCTTCGAGGCATGCCCAGCGAGCAACATTGTTGTTCAATACCTTTCCGTGTTAGTCAGGTGGCGCTGACGGAGAGATTCGAACTCTCGAGTCCAAGGGACACTGGATTTCAAATCCAGCGCAATACCAGGCTATGCGACGTCAGCAATACCCCGTGGAAAGGCTAGGTGGATTTCACGCTTTGTGCTAATTAGAGCCAACTAGGGGGTCTACACCATGCTGGTAACTCGGTTGGAGCTCCGGGACTAGTCAATCCAATGAAGAAAACCATTACAATGATGAAGAATGCTGGGAATAAAGCAGTCATGGTCAAAATCTTTGAGTCTGCATCTCCATAAAGATGCATGAAAATTGCAGCAATCATGATGAATTTAGGTATTCCAATACCCCAAAGTATTCCAAAAGTCAATTGTTTTTCTGTCGCTCCAATCGAGTCAGCAAATCCAGTAAGATCTAGTCCTACGGCTCCTACTTCAATCGCAGTCAAAATCATCAAACCCCAGAAATTCATCCAGTATGGGTCACGTCCGAGAATTGTATAGCCTGCCATTTTATCACCATTAGAATAGATAGAAGAACGGGAAAACTAGAACCCAAACTAGGTCAACAAAGTGCCAATATAGCCCGAAGTACTCGATTGATACAGCGTTTGAAGGATTGTAGCCTCCTCGGAATGCCTTGAAGGTCAAGTAGGATAGAACTACCATACCTGCGAAGACGTGAACACCGTGTGTTCCTGTTGTCACATAGAAAGTAGAAGCACTGACAGTGATATCTGCCATCATCATCCCACCAGGGTGGGTACCGGCCTCCATCATCATGTACAGTGCACTATCTGTGGGAATATCGAAATATTTCGATGTCGGGTCTGCATTATAGTGAACATTGGTGTATGCACTGGCATGGATTGTGTATCCTTCAGCATACAGTGATTTAATGCTATCATAGCCGTGGTTAAGTTCTGTTAAAGGACCTGGAGTAGGGAAACCTATGAACCACTCGATTAACTTCAGAGTTAGGAATAGGGTGGCAAGGAATAAGGTAGAACCGAGGAAAACACCAACCTTCCGGCTACGGTGAGCATGAACATCCACTTTGTCAATTTTGTATTTCTCCGCATATTTCTTATCACTCATTTTAGCTGTTTTGAGAGCAAGTACAATTGTGAAGGAAGAAATAATTAGAGCGAATGTGTTTACTGCTCCCGGTGCCAAATGGAACCAACTGCTTGCAATTAGATGAGCGGCAGGCTCAAAACAAGTTACTGTTGTTCCTTCGACCCATTCACCAGAAAGGAAGAGGTCCTCGCAGTTCTGAATACCTAATCTATATCGGATGTAGGTGCTGAATAGACTGGTGAATACCATCATTTCAGACATGAGGAACATCCACATAGCAACCTTACGTAAGTCGATACTGCGGAATGGCGCTCCCACCCCTTTTGGTTCGTAAACGCCATCAAAAGACATGTCTTGACGCCACCAAATCATAAGACCCATTGTAATGATAATCAGACCAAGCATAACTCCAGCTAAAGAGCTGATATCTACTAGTTCACCCATCACGAAAATATTCGCAAATGTGTAAAGGAACACTCCGAATCCAATACTCATTACTAATGGAGCATATGAATTGTGGGGGGCTCCATGACTCCAGTCGTGAGGTCCCCACGGCTCTATGTGATGTTCATAATCGTGGTTTCCGCTCAATGACTCACCTCCGAGTCGTCTTCAGGAACCATCAAGCCACTAAACCATTGTGCAAATTTACTCGGTTCAGATTCGTGATATTCATTTGCATCGTGTAGAACTGGTAGGTTGTGTGGATCGAACGAAGGGGTTGGAGGGGGAGAAGTGCACATCCATTCAAACGACCATCCACCCCAAGGATCTGCTGGAGCTTTCTTGCCTGAAATAATAGTTTTAATCATATTTCCTATAAGAATGAAGTTCGAGAAGAAGAACAAGAATGCACTGATAGATATGAATAAGTTCCAAGAAGCCATTTCTGCGGGAATGTTGGTGTATTCATCCACGCTAACAAACCAAGTATGATGTCTTCGTGCCATACCCATGACTCCTAGTTTGTGCATTGGCCAGAAGATTCCGTTGAACGAAATAAATGCAGTAAGGAAATGTAGCAAGCCCCAATTTTCATCCATCATTTTACCAGACATTTTCGGGAACCAGTAGTATATTCCAGCGAACAAGCCGAAGACAGTTCCTCCAACAAACACATAATGGAAATGTGCTATGACGAAATATGTTTCATGAAGGTGTGTATCCATTGCTAGTGAGGGGAAGAACATTCCACTAATTCCTCCTAAGGTGAAAGTTACCAAGAATCCTAGAGCCCATAGTGTGTGGGTTCTGTAGATTAAAGATCCTTTGTGCATTGTTTTCAGCCAATTAAAGATTTTAATTCCTGTCGGAACAGCAACTAACATTGTTGTTAACATGGTTACGAACCTTAGTGTGGGTGACATTCCAGATGTAAACATATGATGTCCATAGACAATAAATGCAACAATTCCGATTCCCGCCATAGCATATACCATCGAACGATATCCAAATACAGACCGCCTTGCAGATGTCGCAATTACTTCAGATATTATTCCAAATGCGGGTAAAATTACTACGTACACTTCTGGATGCCCAAAGTACCAGAATAAATGACTCCAGAGTAATGGATCACCTCCTGAAGCGACATGATAGAAGGCAGTTCCGATCGTACGATCCAGATATACTTGGATAAGTCCAACTCCCCAAGCAGGGATTGAGATGAATAGCATTAGATTCGCTACAAAAACAGACCAGGTGAATAGTGGCATTTGCATCCAGCCCATTGTCGGCGCTCTCATTGCGCAAATTGTAGTGAGGAAGTTGATACCCGTTAGTGTGGATGAGGCAACTAACATTATTTGACCCGCGACCCACATTGTTGTTCCAGAATGTGCAGTTTCTGAAACGATATATGGTGCATACCCTGTCCATCCAGTATCAGCAGCCGCACCACTAAAAATTCCTGTAAAGATTAGCAAAGCTCCTACTGGCTGGAGCCAAAATGACATTGCATTTATTCTTGGAAGCGCAAGATCAGCAGCGCCTATTTGAAGTGGGATTAGCCAATTTGCGAATCCGTTAATTAATGGCATAGCTGCAAGGAATATCATCACTGTTCCATGCATTGTGAAGAATTGATTGTATTGGTCTTGAGTTAAGAAATCATTTCCTGGAACTGCAAGTTGAATTCGAATCAGCATTGCCATGATTCCTCCAACCCCCAGGAAAAAGAAGCCTGCTAGGAAGTAAAGTGTTCCAACCTTCTTGTGATCGGTACTTGTCAACCAGTCAGTAATCCAAGGCGAGAATACTTCCCAACTAAATCCATCCGGATTTGCTCGATAAAACGTGTATAGAATTACAGCTCCTAGCAAGAGTCCTGAGACGATAATCAATGTTGCAAGTACAACAAACGGGTCGGCTGGTTCAAGAGGTTCTACTGCAACACCTGATGATGGTCCAGAGACCGATACTGACATTGTATTCCATTTGTCGTCGGCTGTGGCAATTCCGTCTCCATTTACAGAGTTAACAGCTAAATTGAACGTAGTTGAACCACTTTCTGGAGAAGTCCAGTTAACAGTCCATGATGTGAAATCATTACCACTTGTTATTGGCGTACCGCCCGCTGCTACGGCATCGTCTACTCCGTCGTTATTGGCATCATCATCGATTCCGTTGTGTACAGCTTCACCATTTTCAATTCTTACCCATTCATCGACTGCCTCTAAGGTTCCAGATGAGGCAGCAAGATTGAATCCCCCCAGATTCATAGGATTAGCATCGGTTCCAGAAGGCCCTCCTGTGAATGAGACAGTAAGAGTATAAGTTGTACTGGCTGTAAATGTATCAGGAAGACCGGTAATTGAGGGAGTGACCCCCGAGTCAGGAATAGCTCCATGGCAAATACAACCCTTCTCGGATTGCCCACCAATTCCTGAAGGGAGAGAATCAGCTTGAGGGGCTAGGTTTAATGCTAGTCCAACAATAACCAAAATTGCAAAAGTCTGGATAAATGATTTTCTTTTCATCATATATCACCTGAATTTTCAATTATTATGTACATTAACAATAGCGGCCATGTAAGCGTGATCGTCTCCACAATATTCAGTACAGAGAAGAAGAGTAGATTCCCCTTCATCTCCTCCGCAGTTTGCAGTGTCACAAGTTGGAGCAATCCACAATGAAGAGTGTAATCCAGGTACTGTGTCTTCTTTCACCCCAAATTTCACGAACCAGGGTGCATGAGTAACATCCTCAGAAGTCATGTTCGCAAGAAAGTATTGTCCTTGTTTTAATTTCAATACTGGAACCATAGTACCGTTTAGATCTTGATATTCGGAGGAATCACAAATGTCTGCATCTAAATCATTGCAATCAAAACTCCAAAACCATTGCTGAGCAGTGATTCCAATTGTATGATAGCATTTGTTAGGGTCATGACCTTCAGTTCCGCATTCTAAGCCGTATCTACTGTCAGGGTCGTCTGGACTTGCCCAAACCTCATTGATCGGGCCCCATGAGTAGTAGGTAAGCCACACAATTAACAAGAATGGGACAATTGTCCAAGCAAGTTCTAGCTTGAGATCATCATTGTGTTTTGGAAATACCCCTACCTCGATTCCATCGACATCTTCCCAGTCATCATCTGTATTTTTAGATCGGTAGACAAGGGAATGATGTGCAAGCCATAGAAAGGTGAACCCGCCAACGATTGCAGACCACATTTCGTAGTGGCTCCAAAGTCCATCGAAGGTCGCACTGGCTATACTCACTGTAAGCCCCCTACCCTTTCGTTCAGACTCCTGTAGATAAGCATTCGCAGTTGAGGTAAAAGAATGGAATAGTTGAGTATTTATACTCTAAGATTTTGACGATTTATCTCCCAAGAAAATTCAAGTTGAGTTGTATTCATTTACCTTCCTTTATGAGTGATAATCGGTGAGTTCTGATGCCTCCCCGATATCAACGGCGAATCAATATTATTTCACCAGCCTCCCTTTCCCATTTGGCAACTGCTCTCGCCAAAGCTAGACTTCGAAACAGACATCCAGTCCGTGGAGGTTCAGGTTGCCCAGTAATCGTCGAAGGTAGAAGAGATATGGAGACATTACGGTCGCTAGGGTTTGAAGGACCAATAGAATTGGCCAACAGAGGATGGGGGCAAAGTAGACTTATCGCTTACTTATGCGATTCATATGGTCGAAGGAATCCAGTTGATGGAGGTCCAGCACTGATCCTATTACTGGATTGGGATAGAACTGGCATTCGCCTCCATGAGAATCTACTTGTAAGAATGAGAAGTTTAGATATGAGGATTGATGTATCTACAAGGAAGACTTTGATGCATGCTGTAGCACTGAAAGCACCCACAATAGAAGGCCTCAAGAATTTAGTTGATGATTTAATACCTCTGATTAATTTAGAAGATCCTCCTCCTGATGTTGTATTTTGATTAAATTATTCGAACAATAATCGGGAATGAAATATTTGCTTGCATATCATCTCGAATACGTTCAATTTCAGTTACTCGATTCGATAACTGTTCGTGTAAAGACCGAATAATACCTCTTTTCATTCTTAACCATCGAGGATCTACTGTTTCATTTTTTAGCATAGAATTCCATTCAGCTTTTCTAATCTGTTCTTCTTCTCCTTCGATTCTACTCATCCAAGCCTGATGAGAATTTTCAGTAAGTTCAGTCAATAGAGGCATTAATCTCATTCGTTCTTGATTTAATAATGCGGTATGAATTTGAGTTCTTGCAGATTCTATGATTTCTTTTTCTTTATCGGTTAGAACAGTTCGAGAAGGTTCTGAATGTAATTTAGACCATGGATTCTTGAGAATTTCTCTGATAGGCTCTCCATTTTTATCTAATACTAACCATCTTCTAATTCTTGATTCTCTTAATCCATTTATTTTCCACTCGACTCCAACGAAATATTTGGTATTGTAGGGGATTTCATCAATTCGAATATTTTCTGCAATCAATTCAGAACCAGAAACACCCTCAGCAAAATTTCGTATTTTATCTGAGGTTATTGCAAGTTGAACAACAGGATGCCAGGGAGATAGAAAAATCAAATCATTTCGTTCTCTTGCAACTTCATTGTTATAAGTGGCTTCAATCCAATGAGGGCCTGAAGTAGTATTCATTCGATTCAACAATTTCAACCATCTGAAACTACCTCTAGCATATTTGAGACAGCCTTGAATAATATTATCTGACATTCTAATCATTACCGTCTGATTAGTATGGGGATAATGTTCACCTTTGTTTGCAATAATCCAAGATTCTAATATCGATTGAATTGAAGAAGAATCTAATGCTAATTCACGATTCAATATATCTTGTCTAACTGCTTGCACACCAGGGTCTTCTCCTATGGCAATTCTTTCTTTGAGAGCTGCCTCTTCTGTCCAAGTATTTCTTGAATTTAGAATATCCTCAACATCATCATCATGATTATCTCGATAAGTTTCAATATCTACAATTTTATATCCAGTATCAAGATTATTTCGTTCAATATCCTTTGATATTTCTTTTTCTGCCAGTACTTTCATCGCCTTTCCAAGCATAGGATCTACCATTCCCAAAGATGACTCAAAGATATGGATTCTGTGTAATAATCTTCCCAAAATTGAAGCATCAATTGTTCCTTCGACACATAGATTTGCAATTTGTATAATCGGACTTTTTTGACCGTACCTATCTAATCTGCCAATCCGTTGCTCTAACTTCATTGGATTCCATGGTAAATCATAATTCACTAATCTATGGCAATGTTGTTGATCTAATCCCTCACTTCCAACTTCACTACTCAATAATATATTGATATCACCTTGAGCAAATCTGGCACGAATATTATCTCTTTCTCCCATAGGTGTTCTGCCAGTCAATATTTCGACAAGAAAACCATCTCTTTCTAAATTATCTTTGAGATGATTTAGAGTTCCATGAAATTGTGAAAATAATAACACTCCTCCTTCATTACAATCTAGCGTTTTGTTCAACCAAGCACGTAAAGCATCTAGTTTAGTATCCTTATCACCTAGATTTCTTGCTGCATTAATTAGACCCGTCTTATCGCCTAATCTGTTAATTAATCTTCTAGTAATCTCATCTTGTTCTTCTGTAGTTTCTTGAAGTTCATCTCTAACTTCATCAATTTTTCCTAGTACATGTTTTGCATATGCTGGTAGGCATGATGACGCCATTCTCTCAGGAATCACTGATGCCCAGTCGAATTTTTTACTATCAGGATTTTTGATTCTTTGTAATGTCTGTGACCAACGTCTAGCAGCATGGTACAGGTCCCATTCTTCTTCCGTCAGTACCACTTGTAGAATAATTGGAACTCTTCGAGCGAGATTAAGATCTAGGTCTTTTCTACGCGTCCTTACTAACATATCATTCAAAGGTCTCATCTCTCTCAATAAATCAATGACTCTTTTCCTCACGATTCCAGTAGATTCAGTAATTTCATCCATCAATCCCCTTATTTCCACTAATCGAGGGTCATTGGCTAGTGAAGTAGTGTGTGATAATCTATTTATCTCTATTCTGATATTCTCTGAGTCAATAGGATCACTAGAAATCAAGTCTATTGTTCGATGAATAGAAGCAGTAGGGCTCATAGTCCTGTGATATGACATTATATTTGGCCATCTATCTGGGGCAATTAGAGATAATAAAACATATAGATCCTCACTTTGAAGATTAACCGGTGTTGCAGTCAGTAACATTTTCCATTTTGAACTAAGAATTAACATCTGAATACCATCATGTAGCCTTGATTTAGGATTTCTAGCATGGTGAGCCTCGTCCATAACTGTCAGCATTAAGTTGAGATTCCGATCTACCAGAGAATCTAATATTTCTGCTCTACGCAATATTCCATGACTTACAATTACAACATCATCTCTTCCATCTTCGAGCTGATCTAGAGCCATTAGAAATTCTGAGCAAGACTTTGGAGTAATAGCATCAATTTCCACTCGATGGTGTAATTCTTGTTTCCATTTAGATCGTAGACCACCTGGGCAAGTGATTAGCACCCCTCCACTCTCTCCCCTTGCTTGTAATTCTCTAATTGCAATAATTGCAGAAATGGTTTTTCCCAGTCCAACTTCATCGGCTACTAGTACTCCTCCCCAAGGACCAGCAAGCATTCTGGCGATTGGAAGATGTTGATGAGGCTGATCGTCCCACCTCCCAAAATTCATTGAAAGAGATTGATCGGAAGAAGGTAACCTCATTTCCATTTCTGCTTGAATCATTTTCCATGTTGATGAATCACGAATTGGATATTCTAGAGTCATAGGAAATAACCTCCATCTCGAGGGGTTTTTAATCGTATGATTCTGAATCCTCTGGTAGTCCTATCCATGTGTTCTTCACAGAATTCAGAACCATGTGTGTATGAGACCGTTCTATTCCGTCTAGTGATAGTACTGTTTTTGTGAAGTCGTTCAGATCTTCTCTGTCTCTTGCTAGAGCAACAACCATTGAATCGTAATCTCCAGTAACGTCGAAAACAGAAACTACTCTCGGATCTTCTGCTATCTTCCCTTGAATTTCTAATAACCGACCCTTCTCTATTCTGATTCCAACAACTACTGTCATCCTCCAACCTATTTTTTCTGGATTTAGTCGGATAGAGTAACCTTCTATTACTCCTAATTGTTCCATTCTCTTGATACGGTTGCTCACAGTTCCTTGCGATACGCCTACCAAATCTGCTACAGTTCTGTTTGACATAGTAGCGTCGGTAAATAAAATGGCCAATATGGCCCGGTCCGTCACATCGAGCATGCCGCATCTCCCTTCGGGAGATAGCAGTTCGGTCCGCCGCTCTTGAAGTTTGCACATCTAGGTTTCCGGAAAGACGATATCTAGTACCCATCGCTCGTATCCATCTACTTCTAATCGTATTGTGCAAGGCTCATTTTTTTGTTGTTTAGAAATTTGACGAATTTTTATTTTCTCTGTTGTTTGGGACGGAATTTCTTTTGGTATGTTATTGGGAGAACACCTCCAGTAACCATTTCCATCAATTATTATTTCTTTTACCAGTGCGCGTCTAGTAGTAATTTCAATAAAATAATCATAATCTCCATCACTGTTCTTTCTCATTATTAATGGACGGATTAATGGCATATTTTGTTGCCTTCTTTTCTCAGATTGGATTACAAGTATACTTCCAAGAATTCCTGAGAAAATTAATAGAAATGAAGTTGTATAATTTTTCTCAATTTTTTGGCTTTGATAAAGAAAAATCTGTGAATTTCCTGATCCTTGTATTTCTTTTGATTCTAAGGATACTAAGGACACAATAGCAATCAGTTCTTCATTTCCTATATTCCAATTTTCTAATGAATTAGGTTCTATTTGATGTGTCCATCGGTTTTCTGCCCCCTTTGTTCGATTAATGTTCGAATCCCAAGCATGATAAGAAACCACATTTGATTCAGTAGGTCCTATAGGGTGTTCTGATGTTGTTACAGATTTTTTCAGTAACAACCACTGTAGCACAACAGTTTCATCTAACTCATTTTCTAAAGTGGCTTTAGCTTCCAATATTATTCCGGTATCATTTCCGTATTCTACGTTTAATTCAATATCAAAGCCCTCTATATTATCAGGTAAGTTTTCATTTGATCGGTTCCAAAATGCGCCTTGAATGAAAATATCTCCAACTTGTGCATCAAGATCTTGAGCACGCTCCGTTGCTGCAGCAATGTGTAATGAGCTATCTGTATCTAAATACCAGACTAATAGTTCTAGATCATTATTTTCTACTGAGGAAATTACAGCCTGCGGAATATTTTGATTTGATGGGGTATTTTCATCCACAAATATTTCAACAATTGGAACAGCGTCTACAACTGGTGCTAAAATAATGAAAAATATTAGGAAAACACTAATTTTTTTCATGTATTTTCCTCCATCATTCTTCTTAGAATTATATCTTCTTGTTGTTTCCACATTCGAGAAATTCGTTCTCCAGCCCAAATTGGAATTCTCCAAACATTTCCATGTTTCTCTAAGAGTAATAAATTACTACCCGAAATAAAATTTTCAACATTTTCATTGGGTCCATCTTTTTCAATAATTCGAGTTACAGTTTCATTAGTTACAATATGTATTCTGGATCCAGCTTCATTTATCTCAATTGAATGTAAACCTTCAGAACTCAGTCTATAATTTCTGGAATCTCTCTTTTCCCATGCACGAATCCCAAGATGAATTAAGTTTAGAGGAGGCCATTGTGAGCCCTCATGTATTCTATCAGGTCTTGATTTAGTTTCTTGGGACCATATTTTGTCCATGATGCAACTATTACTCCATAGAATCCGTTTTCCTTTAGTCCACAGACTAGAATTTTCAATTCCAGGGGCATACATTTCAGAAATTAGTGGTAATTCATCGATATTAATCGGTGTAGGATATACTCCCTTTCTATTTGGGTTAGGAGGGATTCGTCGACAATTATCATTTGTTGGAGTTTCGATCTGTTTATTTATCCTGATTTTAGCAACAAAAAATCCACCATGCCCCGACTCATCTTGATGAATTCGAATACAATTTTGCAGATTTTTTCGGATTTCTAAATTTTTAGATGGTTCAAATCTTTCATCCTCTATTGGATTGATTTCATCATCTAATACTGTCCAATTCATCATTCCATTTCTGTATGTTAGTCCGTTTAGCGTTTCAACATCTATTTTCTCTAATTCGACTCCTTCTTCATTTTCTAAGATTCTCGAAATTACTGCTTCATTTTCAATTGGATCAAGAGAACAGGTAGAATACACTATTACGGACTCCGAACTAGCTATTTTTATTGCGCGAGATAATAGATCAACTTGTAATGTGTGTAATCTTTTCCCAGCAGACGGTTTCCATTTATTCCATACATCAGGATTTTTTCTGGTAGTAGCAGAACCTGTACAAGGCGCATCAACTAATATTGCATCATATCCACTACCAGGAATTTTTGGAATATGTCTACCATCATGTTGAATAATCATAATATTTGGAAGAGAAATTCGTTGGGCATTAGCCACTAAAGTATTAGTTCTCTTTTTCGACACATCATTTGCTATGACAACTCCAGTTCCTTGTAAAATCTCAGCGATATGTGTACTCTTAGAACCTGGAGAAGCACACATATCTAAAATAATTTGATTTTCTTGAATATCTAGAAGTAGAGAAGGAATCATTGAAACGGCCTCTTGTCTAGTAATTCTACCCGTTTCATGCAAGGCGATGAATAGCTTTCGATGTTCTGGTGGTATATTCCCTCTAATCCATGGCATGATCCATCCATTAGGGCACCATTCAATTTCTTTCGCACCCATTTTGATAATTTGATTTTCAACCCAATTGAATTCTCGTCTGAGGGGATTAATTCTGATGGTTTCTCTTAATCTGGGCAATGCTGATTCTAACCATGAATCTGAATTGTTCGTCCAATGTGCCACAGCTTTGAGTAAGAGGCTATCTAATGCCTGCTCTCTCCAAGGTCGCAGATCGTCTGCCATGATGTATCCTAAATCTTCATCAGATATCGTAATGTTGGATTACAAGATTAATGGTCAGGACATTATCGTGGAAACATGAACATGTGGGTGGGGGTCGAACCTCTTTTGCAACTCTTGGTGCTCTCACTCCCCATATTGTGGATTATTGATTGGCGAACTACCAACAATAAAATTAGATGTATTCAATTTACGAAATTATATTCATATTATGTTTCGATCCTTCTTTTGCTTATTGCGATACAAGGGATCATAGGTCATTACCAAAGTCCACTACATCGTCATGCAGTCTTATGGGGAGTCTCAGATTCGATAATTATGTCATCACTTCATTTTTCTTATGGTCCCGAAGGAAGATTAATTCTTATTGGATTATTCTATTGGATATACACTATTGGAAGAAAATCAAAATCATTTAATTTTAACAATTCAATTTATTCTATTCCTTTATTACCAATTATCGGAGTTGGTACTTCAGCACAATCTTTTGCCCCAGTAACAGATATGATAGTGAGTTCACATGCACCTGATCCAACAGTATACCCCTTCGTTTTTTCATTGATAATTGGTCTATTATTAGGCGAAGTAATGTTCCGGTCAATACCATTAATTATAGAAAAGAAAGTTACCATAAAGGAATCTCGATTTGTGACAATTCTATGGACTATACTTGTTTTTCTTGTATCATATGAGGATTCGATTTCATCACTTTTGCCTTTTAGTACTGTTTTTACATTAATTTTCTTTTCTTCGATAATGATGATTTCAGATATTATTGGAGGATTTTCAGAGACATTTCCAGAATCTAGAGGAGAAACTTGGCCATCCTTAGCATTCACTTTCCTCTTGATTTTTACAGCATTATTACTAGTTTATTTCTTCGCAATAGAAAGATCCCTTTTAGGGATAGGAGTAATACTAATTTCAGCTACCTTGGGCTCTCAACTTCCAAACTTAGGTTTTGATAATCGCAACAGATCCGCACATAGGTGGTGTATTTTCGGGGTTGGAATTGCATCATTATTGTTGATTACTTTTGTTACTTTAGATGATATTTCGATTAAAATTATGACAATGACAATTCTGATTGCTCCCATGTCTTGGAATATTGTTGATAGATATCTCGTTGGAAGTAATTAAGATAATTATGGCCACATCAAGAGTTATTTTGTGGCTATGATTAAATATCTAATTCAAGATTTTCAATTATCGGTCCTGATGGATCGGGATGGGATAATAATGCAACATGTAGAGCAACGCAGATCTTCAAGATATGGAAAAGGAGAACAAAGAGTCATACGTACCGATACCAATGAGACAGTTCGAAAACTTCGAAGTTTGACAGAACGTGCTAGACTTTATGGTCGTGCTGAAGGTTCTCTAGTTCCAGTTGAGGCTTTAGTAACAATTGAAACAGAACATTGGGTATGGCAAACTGTCGATCGTGAAACACTTTCAGAGCTAACACATCGCCTTGTTCTTCAAATGAGAGATGGTAGAAGAAGGGAGTTATTCATGACGCATTCATTGGATGCAGCAGTTGAGTCTGCATCGAGGATCGTTGAGTTCCATGACGGAGTCGTTTTAGTAGAAGCTTTAGCCCCTTAATTGTCATCAACAGTATGCGTCACCGTAAAATAGAGACCTCTGGTCGGGGAGGATGGTTAGTATGGCTAAGAAGAAGGATAACAGCGGCATTCAACAAGCCGCTGGGCTGATTCGTTATTTCGATGAAGAGTCTGAAGATGCTCTTCAAATTCCTAAGGGCGCTGTTTATTTTGCATGTTTTTCCATGTCTATCATTATCTATCTGGCAAACCATGGTGTTTGGCAATGGATATGGGAAAAAATATTTGGATAATTATTCGGATTCAGTTAAGTCAACGAATGGAATTTCCTCATCATCTGATTCGTTCATTTGTTCTTCTAAATCAGATCTAGTTTTTGGATTTGCAAGAATTAGAAATTTTTCTGCTCGAGACAAAGCTCGTGAAACCGCTGGTGCGTTTCTATCGTGAAGAGCTTGTCTAGCCATGGTTATATTTTCATCCACTACTGTCAAGTGATCTTTACCTATTTCGTCAACCTTTCCAATTAGTTTCCTGTATTGATCTGCAATGAGTTCTATATTTTCTGATAATTCGAATTTTCCTGCATCTATCAAATCAGTCCAATTTACTTTATGTTCATCTATTGACAACTCAGTTTTCCTTCTAAATGCGAAAGGAAAACTTGTTACCCACGGATCTCTCCCTAGACTAGCAATAGTATCAAATGCGATCCTTGCTGCGTCATTTCTACTCCCAATAATCTCTAATTTATTCAGATAACACCTTGCAAACAATCCAAATCCCCAATATGATTCACTTCTGATTAATAGTTTCAATTCATTCGATTGTACTGCAATAGTCCAACGTTGTTCATCAAATCCTGGTCGTTCTATGAATTCAGGAGGTGAATGAGGGCCTAGAGAACTAAGTACGGCTTGAGCAACATCTCCTAGATATACTAAACTTCCACCTTCCGGCCAAGCATTCGGTCTCAACAATCCTTCATTATCTACTTTCATTTGAGGTGTTCCTGTCCGGACTTGTGCCCAAAGTTCGAACTTCCGCTCCTCCATGTAGTTCGCTTTACCTTCCTAGCAATGATTCCTACGGTAATTTACGGTGATATTCATACGCCGCCAAGAGAGCGGGAGGTTCATGGCGAAGCCTAGTAAGAAGGTCATAGAAGCATTAACCGCTATTCCTGGAGTTGGTGAGGCGACTGCAAAGAAGTTAGCAGCAGCAGGAATGAGTTCCAAATCTGATGTAATTAAAGCAGGGTTGAAGGGTTTGAAGGCTGCTGGAATAACAGCCGGAACTGCATCGAAGATTGCTAAAGCAGTTGCTTCATCGAAGGTTAAGACAGTAACAGATAAAGCCAAACCCAAGAAATCCTCTCCTTCTCCAATTACTAAGTCTAAAGTTAGCACAGAAGAAAGTGGAGTTAGAGGAGATCAAATTGGAACAAAGATTGCAGCACCAAAAAGTGTTGCTGACATGCTTAAGAGGGTAAAACGATCAGATTAACCGCTTTGATGAAGTAGTTCCTCTTCTGAATTTCAGTTATGCCCAGGCGAAAGTATGGTCGCCTGACAAAACCTCTCGAGATTCCACCTAAGGATAATTGCTCAAGATGTAGGTCTGGAAAACATTGTCCTATTCCTGGACACAAGGGAAATGAGGTTAGAGCAAATAGACAGTGGACTGGTCCCAATGATATTGACAAGCGTCAGAATAAGAAAAAGCCAGGACAAAAGCGCTGATTATTCTTCTATTGCTGCATTTTGTGCCCTGTGGTAAATTTCTCGAAGGGTTTGATCACTGATATCCAGATAGATTCGAGTTGTTTGAATATTTGAATGTCCTAGAAGACGTTGAATCGAAACTAAATCTACACCTCTCTCAAGCAGTCCTGTAGCGAAATTATGTCTTAGAGTATGCGGCGTCAATCTAGAACGAGGGATTTTTGCCGAATCAGCTATTGAATCCATCATTTTTTGTATATATCTTGGAGCAACTCTACTGGATCTTGTTGATAGAAAAACCGCATCTGCATCGTCTCCAACAGGACTTTTAGTTTCTACTTGCATTCTTCGAGAACCAAACCATGCATTCATTGAATCAACCGTTTTCTTTGTGTAGAGAACTAACCTGTCCTTGTTTCCTTTCCCTCCATAAATTCTCGCTGATTTATCCTCTAAATCCAAATTATTCATATCAAGTGAGCATAGTTCTGAGACTCTCATACCAGTGTCAAGTAATAAAGTGATAATAGGTTCTGCAAGTGGATTTTCAGAATTTGCCGCAGAGTTACGTACACGCTCAATTTCATCACGTGTTAATGTTCGAGGTAAGGGCCTTGTTCCACCGGGTCTTTGTACCCAATCGGGAATTCTGTGCCCCAGATATTTGAACAGATGACCAATTGCAGCAATCCTTGCATTGATAGTTGCAGGTCTGAGATTTGAGATTGATTGAACAAATAAATCCAGTCTACCATTATTCGGATCACATCGATTATGCATTTCAGAAATTGCCATTTCTTCAATATCAATTTCTTCTTCATCAGGTAATAGAATCAGAGCAAATCTTCTTGCTGATGAAAGATAAGATCTAATGGTGTGTTCACTTTTCTTTTCCGCTCTTAACTGGGTTTCCCATAATGAAATCCAGGGAAGATGTTGAATTCGAACTAGTCTAGAAGGAAGGGTCTGCCCTATTCCAGTGAAATTTGAGTCGAAAGGTGTTGCTAAACGTCCGTGAGGGCCATTTGGTGACCATCCGCTACGCTGTCGCTCGTTATCCATGGGTCCCATCCCATCCCCGAAGGGTGATGTCGGATAGTGGTGTTATGTTTGAACCCTTCCTGATGATTGAAAACGAGAGTTATCGTTTTTTCATCTAACTCAATGCTGCCGATGACTCGTCATTTCCTTCAATGTGAGATCTCATCGATTCTAAAGGCCCATACAAGACAATTTGATCATTTGGTTGTAAAATTAATTCATTATCTGGTGACCAGATATTTTCTTTTCCACGAATTATTGTTACTACATTTGTATCAGGAGGCACGACCTCTGAAATAGATCTTCCAATGAATTGTGGCCATGTGTTTAGTACTACCGTTATTGTACCAAATCCAGTTCTTAGTCTAACGATTTCATCTAAGTTTACTGATTGTATTTTATGTCGCTTAGAGATCATTTCGATGATATGTCCTGCAACATTAACTCCAGATGCTTTTTCGATTCCTTCTAGTCCTGGACTTGAATTTACTTCTAATAGGATTGGCCCAGTTCTTCCTTCTAGTAAATCAACGCCTCCTACATCTATTCCTAGATGATTTGCAGCATCTACTGCGACTTTAGCATAATCTTCAGGTAGATCTATTTGTTCTACTCTGCCACCAAGGTGAAAGTTTGATCTAAATTCTCGACCGTTGGACACCCTTCTCATCGCCGCTACAATTTCACCTCCAACAACAATTACTCTGATGTCTTTACCATGACTTTCTTTGATATATTCTTGAACAAGTACAGTTTTCCTTTCAGCTATTAGTCTGTAAGCCATCTCCTTAGCCTGACGAATTGATCTCACTAAGAATACTCCATCTCCTTGAGTTCCTTGACTAGTTTTGACTATACAGGGAACTCCTCCTACTCGTGAAATCGCTCTTTCAACATCTTTCCATGAAGTCACCAAAGCAGTTTTTGGGACTGGTACGCCTTTTTGGGAGAGAATTTGGCTGGCAGTTAATTTATCTCGGCTTCTAAGTATCGCATCTGCACAATTTGCAACGTATACACCCATGCGTTCAAATTGACGAACAACTCTAACACCCTCTGTGGTTACTGAATATCCAATACGTGGTATTACAGCATCAGCATCTAATGGCCAACCCTGGTAAATTACTTGTCCATTTCTATCATCTAGGACTAGACTAGTCTCTAAAGGGTCTACAATTTCAACAATCATCCCTGCTGCATCTGCTTCATTCATCAGACGCCGAGTACTATACAACTGTGGGCCCCTGGACAGAATACATAGCCTAGGCGCTCTCATCAATCCGCGACCATCCCGGTCTTGTTTTGAATTCATCCCTATTTTTGGGGTTTTATTGAAGACTAAGGGGTGCATCCGACCATCTATGCAGCCCCCTAATGCTGCCCCATCTGTTCCTGCTGGGCCTACATCTGCTCCTACTTCTTTTGATCCGATCGCCGAAATGGAAGACAAGCGAAATAGAAAAGAAAAACGTGAGCGACAGCTTGAGAATTTGAAGTCAAATCGCTCATCTAAGCGGATTAATGTGTATCTTACGCTTGGAATTCTTACATTATTATTCGGATTTTCATTTTTCCCTCTATCTCAAGGAGATATTTCTTCTAATCCTCACGAATCTTTGTCTTCTGAGGAAGTAACATCTTGGATGGATCCCACGAGCCCTCTTCATTGGACTCAAGAACAGATAGATGAACGCGCAGAATCTAAAATCTGGGATGGTAGTGACTTCAATGCAGGGTCTTTTGAGCAAGAATTGAATTTAGGTATTTGGCAACCATTCAAATTAGGTCCATTGAATGATGTCCAAGTTAAAATTAGTATCAAAGGATACAGATTTGATGGGCGGAATACTTCCTTCAATATTGGTCTATTTTATGCACCCAATGGATGTGATGCTTTACCAACTACTGAAATTGTATGGAATAGAGATGATACTTCGAGAACCACAATAATGGATACAGAAGAATCTGCGGCACTTCCCCCGGGGGGAATCCGAGAAGTTACTCTAACAGTAAAACCTGGACGTTATTGTTTAATTTTCCAGTATTTAGATGCTCAAGATTACAATCATGCTTCTTGGAGTAATACACAGCAATTCTGGAAGGCAACTGTTGATTCTGAAGTGGATATGTTTTGGCCTAGAGCATTCCTTCTTCCAATATGTGTTTTGATGTTACCTTTGTTAATATCATCAATCATTGGTGCACAAAAAGCAGGAAGGGCATTCAAAGAATTAAGATTCCCCGAATCATCCTCCAAGTCCACCGAAGAACAGGTTATGGATGCTGCAGAGGCTGAAAAGGCAATGGGCATGGATTTGTCAACAGGTTCTGAAGGAGTTGATGAACAAAAATTAGATTCTGATCAAACTCCATCCCAAGATGACACAATTGATTCCCAAGACGAGGGAATTGATTCTGATGAGAATTCACAAAAAACCAGCACAGAGTCAGAGAAAGGAGCCTCCCAATATACTGATGAACAACTATTAGCAGCAGGCTGGACTCATGAACAGATTGCTCAAATGCGCGGCAACTCATAATATTGAAAGAAAACGCATTGTTTTGCACCTTTAGTGCAACGGTTTGATAGCGACGCGTGATGACATCAGCATGGACGGAGGTGCAGTACATGGATCGCGACGAACTTGAATCGATGACTGTAGCCCAGCTGAAAATTTTACTTGAAGAGAACAGTCTGTCGAAAACAGGTAAAAAATCCGATTTAGTTGAGAGATTATTAGAAAATTCATTTTTAGATCAAGAAGAAGATTTTCTAATTCTAGATGAAGAAGACCATTTTGATGATGAAATTGAAATTCCTAAAGCATCCTCTTCAACTCCTTCGGGTGGAAAAATAGACGTAATGGAAGCAACAATTCTTGAAGCGGTTTTAGTCGAAGATGATAAATCTCCTGAAACACCATCGCTGAAGGTTAGAGAACCATCTCCGAAGAAATCTGAACCTATGATAGAGATCAAAATTCATGCTGGTAAACCCCGAAGAGCAGTTGTTTTGGGAATAATCCTACTTGGCGCTATTGTTGCGGGAGGTGGGTATTGGTGGACATGGGTACAAGATCAACAATCTTTCACAACTGAGCCTTCAAGATATGGTGACACAATGTCATTTACAATGACTGATGGCCAGATTTCCGCTACAGGAGATGAGATGGTAGAATTATTGAGGGAAAATACAGGAGATGCTCTAGAAAAGGCATGTGGTGATTTAGAAGTTGTAATGAGTGGCACAGGCTCCATGTCTTTTCGTAATGCTCCCTCCTCTGAGATTGCAAATATTAATGATAGAATTTATTCAGGTTCTGCAGAATCGACTGACGGATATGGTCGAATTCATCTAACAGCAGAAAGAGGTTTATCCTATGATCTGAATGTAGATTTAAGCGGTAGAACATGGACTACAGATGGAAGTAAATGTAGTAATAGCTTGCAATGGGAAATGAATAGTAATTCTGTAAAAATCGAGTCAATTTCTTGGGAAGAATTGACTGAAGAAACAACAATAAAATCCGTTTCATCACTAGATTTTCGAACTCCAGATAACGACCAGACTAGAATAGATGCAGTATCATTCGGAGGTACAGGAGTATCTGCAATTGATGGGATTTTGCCATTTCTTTTACAACCGGCAATTCCAGTGGATTTGTTCGATTCTTTTGGTACAACTTTGATTGAACCTGGTGTTACTGGAGAAGTAAATGGGTGGAATTATGAAATTAAAGATTCACTTAGGGTAAATGGGCAGTTGGTCATTCCTATTGATTTAGAACAACCATCAATTAATGCATGTCTTGGTCATGCTAGAATGACATTACATATTGTTGAAGGTAATCCTTGGCCCATAGAACAACATGTTGATATCTTAATCAATAAAGATAGAAAATCAAATGACTGTGGAGCAATTGAATCAGCAGCCTTGGAATTAACAGTCCCTGAAGGACAATTGATAATTGCTTACAAATTAAGTGGGACATCATACACTCAGGGAGAGCGACCTATTGACTGGGGGATACTATATTCGGGTAGACCGGGAGCAGGAGAAGACATACCTTCCAGTCAATCACAATGGACAAACCATATTTCAGATGATTCCATAATTAGAGAATTTACAATCGAAGAAGCTGTTGAATGTTTAATGAATTCATCTTCACCAAGTGGAGTTCGATCTGCAATTAATGATGATGGCTATTTGTGGAAAGTAAATCATAGGCAAGAAAATGGAGAGATTTGGAACTTGAGTTGGGTAGATCCTCAAGATGATGCAGGATGGACTGAAGTTAAGGGAACTTCCGAAGAATCATGCGAAGTCATCAGTGATGGAACAATTTCTCCTTCAGATTCTCCTGGATATAATCTGAATGCAATTCCCGAGACATTATCTCTTTCTACATTGGAAACTAGAATGCTAGAAATGGACGGTACAGATGAGCCAGGTACCATCTTGGGACTTGGTCAAGGAATAAATTCTGATGTTACGGTTGGTGCAATTTTGCTAGCGACTACTAGTTCTGATTTATTGGATATACTAACCAGTCAACAAGATATTGATCAAGGTGAAGTTGGATTTACAGCATCTAGAAGTTGGACTGAAGGACCCGCTGAACACAATTATGATGTTGCAATAGATGCAGAAAGGGGCAGAATAATTGGCTGGATTCATTCGACGGTTGCATGAAAATATACCTCAAACTTAGTTTTCGAAGATTTATTCAGCGTCATGTTGAACATCTCTTAGGTTTGAGATGGTTCGATGGGCGAGGAGTTGAATGACTCATTTTCCTCAGAAAAAGATAATTCGATAGATGATCATTTAATTCATGATGTTTCATTTGTTGAAGTAGAACATTCCCTTTCTAGTGATATTGCAAATACAGATGCTAAACCACGTAGGTTATTCGATATCCCTCATTCCCTGCCTACTGAACAGGGATTAGCAAGAATCGTTACAGTCACAAATCAAAAAGGAGGCGTAGGGAAGACAACATCCGTAATTAATATCGCAACGCATTTAGCAATGAGAGGAGCAAGAGTTCTTGTTGTCGATTGTGATGCACAAGGAAATTGTGCATCTGGTTTAGGTATTGATAAGTCCAAAACGAAAATTACGACCAAAGATGTCATACTTACTCCCAGCATTTCTATTCAAGCTAGGCATGCAACTGCCGTTGAAGGATTACATCTCATAGTAGGAGATCATAACTTAGTTGGCGTTGAAGAATTATTATCTGCTCAACTTGGAAGAGAGAGACGTTTAATAGAAGCATTAGCAGTTCTTCGACCACATTACGATTTGATAATGATTGATACTGCACCGTCAATGAATATCGTTTCTGTTAATGCATTGACTGCTTCTGATGGGGTATTAATTCCAGTACAAACAGAATATTTAGCACTGGAAGGTGTAGCATTATTGATGGGAACAATTCAGGAGGTTCGCAGGTTACTCAACAATTCACTAGGAGTCGATGCAGTAATCATGACGATGCACTCTCCTACTCTACTAAATACACAGGTTGCTGGCCATCTGAGAGAGACTTTTGGAGATTTAGTTCTGGAGCCACCCATTAGGCGTAATATTCGTCTTGCTGAATCTCCAAGTCAAGGAGTGCCAATTCAATTTCATGCACCACAAAGTCATGGTGGTCAGGATTATTCACTCCTTTCTTCTGAATTGGAAGCATTATGGTTCCCGGGAGGGCTAAATAATGAGTGATGACAAACGAGGCCTAGGGAGAGGTCTAGAAGATTTAATGGCTCAAAATGAAATAGATTTACCATTTTTATCTACATATGGCCCCGCATCTGATGTAGATGATGAAATTTCTCAAGCGAAAAACCCCCCAGAAGAAATCTTTGATGCAGTATTGCGGCATCTTCATTCTCTACGACAAAACGTTCGTCAAAATCAGAAGAGAGAAATTCAGATTCCTGGCTTAATCGTCAAAATTGAGCATAATGGAGTCACTCTTACATTCAATCATTCAATTCGTCTTCCTTTTGTTCCTAGCGATCTAGCCTCCCCTGGATTAACTGAAGGGTATTTGTCAGATGATGGATTATCTGGAAATGTAAAAATTCAAGCATGGGGAATTGAAGCAAGACGCTGTATTTCTCGATTTCTTGAACATTCAAAAATTAACGACGATGAATAACTGCAGCAGCAATTAAGATACTCATGGTTATTCCAATAATTCCGAGAGCAGGGGTATTTTCAATCTCACCACATACTGCTCCATCTTCATTGTAATTCTCTCCACCCCATTTTTCACTATCAAACCAGCAGTCTGACCAGACTTTCCATCCCCATCCTGTATCTGGAATTCTAGTATTATTTTCACCTTCGATTAACTCGAAGTACCAATTCACATATGTTTGATCATCAATCGGGTCTACTTGCGTAGTCCAAATTCCAGTTGAATTATCCTTCAGCATATCTTGTGGATTTGGGGGATAACATAGTCCACTATTTACACAAATTTGAGTCCATATTTGAATTGAAGAAATATTTGAATTATCATTTAGTCGAACATTAATGTCAAAATCTTGATTTCCATAGAAAACCTCTGAAAATGTTACTTCTGAAATATCAGAGTTTTGTATGTCAGTGACTTGATTCTCGCCTCCTCCACCTGCGGCAGATACAACCGTAGATGCAAGAATAAGAATAATAATTGAGAGAGCAATCCTAGTTCTCATGTTAGTTGCACGTTCCTTATCCTATTCAATACTGATGTAATTATTTATCAATTGACCATAAATCGTCACCGATCCAATGAATAGTTCGAATTGATTTACCCTTCGTAGAATTATCCATAGTTTCTGCATCCATTAATGCCCATCCAATAGCAATTGGTTTGCCATGTTCTTCATCTCTAACCCAAACTAAATCTCCACGTTCGATAATTGGATCTACAATCTGAATTCCTGCTGCCATACAATCTGCTCCGTTCATTAAGAACGGAATTGCTCCTCTATCCACTGCACACCACCTTTTCCCTAAGTCCCACCTTAATATTCCTCTTAATGTTGGAAATGTGATTTCTTCTTCAGATCCCAGATCTTTAGGTCTCTTTAATGTCATAACAATTGGCTCTTTATCAGCAAGAAGTAATTGTAATTCTCCAAATTCAGCAATTTCTAGGAATGCTCCGTCTAAGTTATCTTCTATTTCAAAATCTTCTTGAATACGTTCAACCAGTTTACGAACCACTTTGATTCGTACCGGCTTTCTTTTCTTGACTTTCCTCGCGGCCACATTCATTAGGATATGTAACTACTCCATCAAGTTCCCGTTTCTGCCGAACTCATGAAGGGCACCTTGCTGTTCGGAGGTTTATGCCGGTAGGGTGGGGGGTTCTTCGAAATTTTCGAGATCATGCCAAAGAAATGGGAGCTAAACCGCCACCATCTCCTATGTTTTTCCTAATGCCTCCAAGTAGCATTTTGCAAGTAAATAGGCTTCACACAATCATCCATCCAGGATCAAATTATATCTTGCATTACGAAGTTGAGTTTGTTGTTCGGATTGGAGCAGATGGCAAACCAGATGGCTGTGGGGTAGGACTAGATCTTACCAATAGAAGTGCCCAAGAGATAGCCAAATCAGAAGGTATGCCATGGACTGATGCCAAGGCATTCCCAATGTCAGGACCTCACAGTAGGTTAGTTCCCTATGAACCGCTTCCATATGAGATAAAATTAGAAGTAAATGGAGAGATCCGACAACATGGCAATATATCCAATATGGTTCACAATGTAGATGATTTATTCTTAGCTATACATTCTCGTTTTATTCCTTCACCTGGCGATATCATTTTTACTGGTTCTCCAAAGGGAGTAGGTCCATTGTTTCCAGGCGATAGATTGGTTGCCAGTTTATGGAATAATAATTCTTGTATTACTAAATTTGAGGCCGAAGTTGTAACTTCTGAGAAATCCAAATTGGGCGCTCCTTTCAAATAAGGAGAGTGGGTCGGCCAAAATCGGAGGCGACAAGAGTGGCACAGTGGCACGGCATCTCTAGACGCAAGCCTTCGGGTGCTCGACTAAAGCGTCCGAACCGGTATCGCGGTAAGCGAAGAACCGAGATTTCAAGCGAGAAACTTTTTGCATTTATCGCTGAAGAACCTCAGAATAAAGTGTACCGTAAGCGTAGTGGTAATGTCACTGTACGCGTTCTAGGTGAGAAGATGATTAATGTAAGCGATG
>Ga0160423_10000391_pt1 | contig 35420 bp, 45 predicted proteins | sample CRUFie14St8metaG_FD_108191 | JGI IMG/M metagenome (GOLD analysis project Ga0160423, IMG submission 108191) | Marine microbial communities from the Costa Rica Dome - CRUD Field 142mm St8 metaG | ecosystem: Environmental > Aquatic > Marine > Oceanic > Photic zone | place: Costa Rica: the Eastern...
GATTGTACTCGCTGCATACTTGAGTCCAGAACCTCCCCCCATTTCTTTTGTTGGTACATAAGCTCCAATGACATCGTATGTGTGATTTGTGACAATGAGCGGAACATTTGCTTGTCCTAGTTTGAGTGTTAGCATTCTAAATGCTCCCTTGACCAACTGTGATTTGGTCATGTCCCTGACTTGTTTATCATCAAGGGCATCCCTGATCTCTTTCTCAGTGGAGAGCATACCCAGTGAGTCTAGCACAAACATACAGGGTTTGCGGTCTTCTGTTGGGGTCTTCAGATATATATCAATTGCCTTCAGTGCTTTGGATCTGAACTCCTCAATGGTGACAACATTTACGACAACCATCCTGGTAAGGTCAATCCCTCTACTTGAGAGAAGACTCTTATTAACAGCTGCTTCAGTATCAAAATATAGGCAATACCCATCAGGATTAGCGTCCAGGAAATTTTTGACAACTGCAAGCGAGAAGAAAGTTTTTCCAGTAGAAGACTCCCCAGCAATGGCAGTAATCTTATTCCCAGATACACCGCCAAATATAGACCCTGAAACAAGTCCATTAAAAATGTACGAACCTGTGTCCACAAATTGTTCAGTGTCGTCAATGTCTGCTGCAAGTTGGGTGTAGTCATTGCCAATCTCTTTTACAATATCTTTAAGGAAATCCATTATCCAAAAAATAGTTCTAGGTTTACAGTTTTTTCCACATTCCAACCAATGGCATCAAGGATGACCTTAAGTGGGTCAAGGAAGGCTTTGTGGAATTGTAGGTCATAGTCAATGTACTTGTCAACACCAATCTCCCTAGGGAAGTCGGAGATGAATGAGATAACATTCTCTCTGATTGGGTTTGCTTTCTTCAGGTAGATGAACTTAATCTTCTCACCATTATTAATATAGGAGTATTTGTTCTGTAATCCTTTCTCTTTAATGTAATGGTTGTAGAGAAGCGCACCTCTTACATGAATGGGACATCCCTTCGCATAAATTGTTGCTGAACTCTTATGTTTATTTACATCAGACACACCTCTAGGGAAGGCAATATCTTCAGGTGGCATACTATTAAACTTCTTTCTTGAATCATCAATAAATTTAATCACATCATCTTCTGTGCCATTCATCATTAGTTTAAGAGCATCCTTAATCATTGTTCTGCAAGGTGCAGGTGTAGATGATTTGACTGCCTCAATACCCATGATCTTTAGTTTGGGTTCTGAGTATCTTACCCCTTCACTATCCCATACATTCAGGATGTATCTCTTCTTTGCTGTCCAGATACCCCTGTCTGCAATGTTCTCCCTCTTCATCTGCATCTTCTGTGAATATGCATTTACATACGATGCAAGCTCCTTGTAACTCTTCTCGATGAACGGTTCCAACTTGTCTTGGCACACCTTGTCAAGTAACCCCACAACTGCTGCTTTGTCGCCAGACTTAGAAGCAAGAAATTTATTAACAAGAGGTCCAAGGTTAAGATAGATTGAGTCAGTGTCAGATGCGACGACATAATCTATATTCTCTGTAGTGAGTAGTTTATTTAGATACTCATTGACCTTTATTTCTATCCATCTGATAGAAACTTGACCTGAAAGAGTGATTGCTTCAGCATTTGCTAACTTATAGTACCTGAAATACTGGTTACCAATAGCACCATAGCAAGAGTTAAGAGCAATCTTTCTTGCCATCTGGAAGTTATTGTATTTGGCAATATCCTTCTCTAGTTGTTTGGTTGGGTTCTTCTCATACTCCTGTTTTGCCTGGAGCATTTTTTTCTTGTAGATCTTACGTTCTGCATACATCTTCTCCATCAGTTCAGGCATGAATCCTTTGATGTCCTTCCTAAACATAGCACCATTGGCACACACAGCATAGTCCTTGTACATCTCAAAGGTCAGGTCTTGACCCAGAATCCTGTCAATGGTGGCAGAGGGGTGCTTCTCCTCCATCAGGGTCTCAGGAGAGATGTTGTACTGCATCATCAGGTGAGGGTACAGGGAGTTAAGGTCAAAGGACACCACCCAGTCATAGACCCCTGGTGTGGGTTGTTTGACATAGGCTCCTTCAAACCTATCACTTTTCTCTGATGTGTCCTTCTGAGGAACCACAATGTTCCTCTTTTTGAGATAGTTATAGATGATGGTATCCCACATCCTAACCTGATACATCACATCAACATAGTTCACCTTGGCGTCATATGCCATGGTCAATGCCAACTCAATGAGTTTCATCTTGTCTTCCAACCTGTCAACCAGTTCCACGTCAACAATGTTGTAGTCAACAAATTTCTTCCAGTTGCCTCTGTAGAAATCTTTGAATGTATCAAACTCACTGTGGTCCAGTTTCTTCTGACCCAGTTCTACCTCAGCAATATAATCCAGTCTGTAGGACTCCTGGTTTGTATAGGTAAACTTCTTATACAGTTCCAGATAGTCAAGTGTGGTCACACCAGCAATATCAAAGACATTGAACTTTCTACCATTAATATAGAGTTCTTCCTGAGTAACCAGTCCCCATGGGGAAAGAAGTTTCATCTTCTTTGTTCCCATGATCCTATCAATCCTGCCACAGATATAAGGAATATCATACAGGCGACAGTTCCAACCAGTTACAACCTCAGGTGGATTCTTGTTCCAGTGGTAGATGAATGAGTTGAGCATGTCAATCTCATTATCATAATGATAGTAAGTTACATTGTCCTGTGTAGGTGTGTAAGGTTTCCTACCCCAGGTGGTAATTTTCTTCGTAGAATAATCCTGCATGGAGATGGTAAGCATCTCCTCTGAGCAGGATTCTGGGTCAGGGAAACCATCTTCTGCCTGAACCTCAATATCAATAGTTACAAGATTAATTTTCTTGATATCAAACTTGATCTCATCCTCAGGATATTTTTCAGAGATATATTGGAAGATAAATCTATCATTCCCATAGATCTTGAATCCATCTACATCTTCATACTTTTTGTAGAATTCTCTACAGTCTCTGATGGTGCCAGGTTTAATGGGTTCTACATTCTCCCCCTCAAGGGTTTTGTACTTTGATTCTTTATTTGACTTAACAAACAGAGTTGGTGAGAACTCCTCTTTGAACATGACTCTCTCACCATTATCAATACCACGAAACAGAATATTGTTACCAACCATCTGAATGTTAGTGTAAAACCTCATTCCCCTACCAGACTTTCATACTTCTCCATTAGTTTACTATTGGGGTCTGCCAGTGTCAAGATCTTGTCAGATGAAATCATAAAAGTATTTTGACTTGTAACATCAACCAACCAAGGTTTCAATGTGCCATCTGGATAGAATACAAATGGTTCTGTTAGTTTACAATCAGGTTCCCCCAATTCAGTTGTTACCTCTTCAATCTGAGATAACAGGATACAATCACTGGTCAGGACCAGGAGCTTCACGTTCTCTTTCTTCATACTTTGCTGTCGCTTCCAAATACATGTTTTCTAGTTGTCCAACAGGGTTAGCAATAGTAACCACCCAGTCAGATACCACAGGGATAACTTTGTCTTTTGCCAAAGGCATCCAAGGTGTCAATTGAATCTTGGCACCAATAGAGGTATCAGAGGTATTATTAGGTGTTACCAGTTGCGCTCTGCAAGGATATTTAAGGTAATATCCAACCACCTTTTCTTCTACTACCATTTCCTGGATGTCAGCAACTACATCCTCACCAGACTTCAGCAGCAATAATTGTACACTCATTGTTTTAAAAATTCCTCAGTTAGATTATAGAATAAAAAAAGAGGGGTGTCAACTGGATTTTGCCAGTTGCCCCCTGCGGCGACGATATTCAGTTATATTTAGAACCAGACTTTCTTAGCATGTTTTTCTGGAACTACTTTCATCAGGTCTACTGTTAGTAACCCATTCTCAAAAGTAACTGATCTAACTTCCGTGTCATCGCTGAGTGTCCATGCTCTCTCAAAGTTTCGCTGAGCGAGACCCTGGACAACATACGTTGCTTCCTCTTCTTTATTATTCTTTTCGCCCTTGACAATGATCTTGCCATATTCTGTGTAGACATTAATCTCATCCTTTTTGAAACCAGCAAGAGCGAGTTCCAACCTTGACTCTGTATTATTAATCTGAATCAAATTGTATGGTGGGTAATTTGTTTCCTGGAATGATGCACCAAATACATTTGACAGATACTCATCCATCCCAATTGTATTTCTAGTAACCTGATCAAGGAACTTCTCCATGTTGTAAGTTCCATAGCGTCTTAATGAACTTGACATAATTCTCCTTTAAAAGCGAGTATAAGATGTCAGACCCAAAGGCATCTGACAGTACTAATTATACAAGAAAAGGAAAAAAGTGGAAGGGTAAAAACCCTACCACTTTGTATGGTTGTTCCGACTTTTGAAGCGACCGCACGATAGATCGCAGTAGTATTTAGGTGGTTTCCTCTACCTTACCCCTCTTACCAATGTTGTATTTCTGCTCAAGGGTCCAGTCATTTTTATCTTTGTAGGACAGAACCTTGATTTGGTTAAGGGGAGCAATGTCTAGAATGGAGTCATCACTGACAATAGTAATCAGACCCCAGTCTGCTAGAAGTCTAGTAATACGATTTCTTCTCTGAACATCATTGATGGTGAGATTTGCATACTTACCATCAAGTGCAAAGAGTTCTTTGAAATGAACAATAAAGTATTTACCTTGCTTGTGTAGAATGTGGCAAGACTGATACAGTTTCTTTTCCTTTCTAGATGCAACACCAATCCTTGTCAGTGTCTCTCTAACTTTAAGAAAATCATCAGGTTCATTTAATTTAATCTCAACCATTTGGTCCTGAGACCAATTAACTTGAGGTTCAGTTGTTTGGGTCATTTTGTTCCACCAGTGTCAAGTCTTTGTTTGATGTAATCAATTTGCTCATGAGATAGAATTTTCAGTACCTGCAATGCTTTTTCATTACTATAACCATAGTATTGTTTAACACATTCTAAGTCTGATACTTTATCTTTTCTAAGCCAAGGAGAAAATCTCTTTCTCTTTCTCAATATATTTAGATAAAAATTATATTGCATGTCCTTGTCTAAGAAATGATACTTGTTCATCTCATTGGCAAACAAGACACAATCCATGTGACCTGATAAACATTTGTTAATAATAAAAGGAGGATACTCCCTAGAAAGAGATGCATCCTCCTCAAGAATATTCTCCTTATTAAAGTTGATAGAGTTAAGCCAGTCCTTTAGTTCCATAATTAAAAAGCAGTAGTTCCTTCCTCTTCTTTTGTTCTCTCATATACTCACCAACTGATCTCATAGTATATGTAAGATCAAACTCACTTACACCCCATCCTTTGAATCTGTCCTTGACCAGTTGAGACGAATTATAAGATATAAGTTGAGGACAATCAAACCTATCACAGTCACTGGCAAAGGTGTCATGGCAGAACTGTTTGTGCATACTACCTCTTCTCCCATAAAGGTTTGACTTGATGTCATAGGGTGGGTCAAGGTAGGTGAAGATGGTTTTGTCATTGGTTAACAACTCCTCATAACTAAGGTTGGTAATCTTCCAGTTCTTAATTATCTTGGCATAACCTGGCAGTTTTTCAATGCCACGCATAGAGAAATTACCCTGTGATGCTGCTTTTGAGAATGAGGACGATTCTGTGAGTCCGCTAAATGAGCACTTGTTAACCACAAAGAACCTAATAGCACGGTCCAGACTAGAAGCACTTTCATCTTTAACAACATCCTTTGACTGAAGAAATAAATCCTTTGCCTTATCAGGTGTATTGTGCTGACCTTTCAAATAGACCAATTCATTTTTCATTTCCTCCCCATGTTTCTGGAGTTGAGTCCAGAAATTATAAAGAGGTTCATACATATCATTTACCCAAACACTAATGTCTGGATATTTCTTTGTAATATATATGGACACACTGCCACCACCAAGGAAAGGTTCACGAAATTCTTCATAATTCCCAAGATCTGGAAAGTAAGTTGCCATCTTTTTACAGGCACGTGACTTTCCACCAGGATATCTCAGGGGAGTTTTGTATGACTTCACAGAATCAACTTCTTCTTGCTAGGGGTTTCAATCTTAGAAAAGATTTTGACATAGTTATCTACAATCTCTTCTCTTGCCTCAATCTCATAGACAATGTAATCCCTTGAGACTTTGATAGTTGTATCCTCTTTAGCAAGAGTAGACCATGGTGCAAATCCCACTTGACCCTGTGCATTGGGGAGAGCAACCAGAGGATGTTCTACCTCAATGTAATCTTCAGTTTCACTAATCAAGGTGTAGATAATTTCTTCACCTGTATTCATTCTCAGCACTTTGACATTCATTTGAATTGACACTCCACCATAATTTCAGTTAGACAAGCAAGCATGTTTATTTCCTGGTCAGCAACGAAAGAAGATTGGTACTGATACTTAGCAATAATAAGCACAGCAGCAGCAATCCCAGAACCTTCCAAGTGTGAATAACAAGCATCATACACACTCCTAAGAAGTACAGTAGGATCATTGTCCAGATTATCAACAACCCACTTCCTGACCTTAGGAAAGTCTTTATCTTTGAGATTTTTGTATAAATCATCTGTCTTTACATTGCTAAATGCTGCCAGGATGCCTGTGTCAATTTTACCACTGACAGAGTATCTTTGCAACTCATTCAGTACACGTCTCCAGTCAGGGAAGTGTTTCTGGATAAGTTCTACCAGGACCTTGTTATCATATTCAACACTTTCTGCAACCAAGATTTCTTGGATACGTTTGAAAAACTTTGCTGCCAGTTCTTGCTTGTCCTTTCCTTTGATGGCAAAGTCAATGACTGCACATCTGGAATGGAGAGGTTGGATGATTTTGTTTTTGTAGTTGCAGGTGAAGATAAATCTGCAGTTGCCAATAAACTCCTCTGTAAACGCCCTAAGGCAGAGTTGTACATCTGGGGTTGTGTTATCAGCCTCATCAATGATGATGACTTTGTGTTTTGCTGAAGAAGATAGCGATACAGTTGAAGCGAAGTTCTTGGCATTGTTACGTACAGTGTCTAGGAAACGACCCTCATCAGAGCCATTGATAATATAATAGTCTGCACCAAGTTGCTCACATAGTGCCTTTGCAACTGTGGTCTTACCACATCCAGGAGGACCAGACAGTAATAGGTTTGGTACTTCTCCCTTACCAAGGAAGTCAATAAATGATTGCTTGGTTTTCTCAGGGAGAATACATTCTTCAATTGTCTTTGGGCGATACTTTTCAACCCAAACAAATTCATCACGAGTTGTCATTTCTGCCTCTAACAAAAGTTTTTCTTTCCATGTCATGCATTACAGTCAGGAGAATGAAACATGGATCATCTCTTGACTCATCAAGGGACAGGTGTTCTGTCTTATTAGGGAGGAAGTGAATTGCCCTCCTAATTCCTCTGTATATTCTCCACTCATGAGGATCAGGGAACCAAGTAGAGGTCCAGAATACAGCAACATCCCTATGTCCACAAGTAACTGGATTAACACAATGTGGGATACCTGTTCTATATGTTACACAAGATCCTGCTGGCATCTTTATAAGTTTAATGTCACCATTCAAATCAAGACATAACTCACCACCATCATACTCATATGGTTCATTTAAAAATACAGTGGTGCTGAAATGACCAACATTTGATGCATCATGATGTACTCTATAAAAACCTCCCTCTTCTGTTCTAGTTATTAATGGTGGTCTACTTTCATTAGGACAAACAAAATTGTTCCAATCAAAACATTTATCAGTTGCTTGGAAGATCATACTTCCTATTTCTGATTGTGCATCATCATCTGCCTCAGGATCAAGTTGTTTATTTACTTTGAAATGGGCAACCTTTTCATCATTCAACCTTTTACCATCTTCATAGACAGACAATCCACCACCCTGCCAGGGAAGATCATCTCTATTCATAATCTCCTTTACTCTCTCAATATCTTCTGCATTTAAGAGTCTTTCAATAATTTGATAATCCATTACTCAATCCAAGTAGGTTTACGATCAGGGAGGCGAATGTAATTATCCTTTACCCATGGTTTAGAAGCAATATAACGCTTGTAGCGTGTGTATATATCAACTGTTGTATCATACTTGAATTCATCAGGTCCTGCAAATACAAAAGGTGTTGGTCCTTTACCACTTCTCCCCTGTGGATCTGCAGTAGGAAGAATCTCTTTTGCTGCTAGGAGACTTGCATGACAAGTATGAACCTTTCCATATCTTTCTGAATATTCTTCACACAATGCTAGACCATGGGCAAGCAACCACTGCCAGTTGGTCACAAAGGAGTTTGCCCATACAGTGCAAGGGTGGTTCCTGAAGGCACCTGTGGTGGTCTTGTAGGGTTGCCCATCTGCCCTAGGGATGGTCCCAAACCCATGTCCCCATTTCTCAGAGCAGACAATAGAGAGCATCTGACAGGTCTCTAGGGGCATCTTGACAATGTGCTTGTCAGGTAGGACTCTGGCACTCTCCCATGGACTCTCACTTGTGACAAAGATATTCATGATAATGGTCTTTTAAAAGTTTCACTTACTATGTCTGTTGCTTCCATTACCTCATACATGTATGTTGCTGCAGCTCTGGGTTCAGTTTTATCACCACAGGTAAAAACATCACAAACTGCCATACCCTTCTCAGGCCATGTGTGAATTGAGATATGTGACTCTGCTAGCAATGCAATGGCTGTAACACCAACAGGATAGAATTTGTGGGATGATATGTCAAGGAGTGTGCTACCTGAAATTGAAGCAGCAAAGGAAAGTACATTCCTGATATGTGCCTCATCATCCAACAATTTAGAAGGACAACCCTTTAATGTAAAGAGTATGTGTCTCATTTTTCTTTCTTCTCAAAATCATATTCAATAACAATTTTCTTATGTGTGGTTTTTAAATCAGCACATTGATAGAATTTTACCTCTCCCTCAAGTAAAAGTGCGACTTGATCTATGAGATTTCTTGCAATCTTATCATTAGTTGCTTTCTTCCAGTCAGTCATACCAATTTACTCAAGGATATAATAAGGAGGAATGATAGCATGATAACTACATCCCATGATTTAGTTCTTACAAAATAGGGAACAGAAATAAGGTCTGCAATAAAATGCAGAAACACACCAACAGTTACACTCACATGCAGGACAATAAAATAGGCAGTGATCACAAGAGCACTGCCTACAACCCTCATAGGAATATCAACTGATGCGCCTTGCTCCCCCACAAATTGTAGCTGAAGGCATTTCTGCCTGAGCAATTTTAGTTGCTTCATGTTGGTAAGTACATTCAACAATTTTCTTATGATATTTGGTCCCTGTAGAAGGGATTCTATATGTAACTTCCCACTTAGTCATCATTCAAAAGTAGAGTCAGGTTCAAGGGCAATGTAGTAGCATACATTCACATTCTTATTGGTGAAACGTGAAAGGAGTTTAGATGACACAACAACATCATAAGCACCAGGAATGATTTTCAGATTCTCTTCCTTGAAGTTGAATACAAAGTCAGCACTGGTCTCACCAACAATGATAGAGAAGTCATTAGAAGTATCATTCTTCTTGTCACGTGCTACCAGTTTGATAACACCATTCTCACCAATCACAGAGATGTCAGGGAGTTGATAGACAGATGCTGCCTTCTTCAGTTTCTCCAGTTGCTGTGATGTCAGTTCAAACTCAACATCCTCAGTAGGAAGAGTAATCTCTTTCTCAGGAGGAGACACAATCACAGTTGGGTCAGCAAAGAAATACTTGGAACGCATCTTGCCTTCCTTGATTACTACAAACTCATCCCTGGTAAAATCCAGATCAGGAGCAGAGTGGAGGGAAAGACCATTAAGGAATTGATTGAGGTCATAGATACCAAAGTCTTTGGGGAACTCTTCTGCAATCTCTGCCTCAACCAGGATGTTCTTCATCACTGAGATACTACGCAGTTTGCTGCCCTGCTTAAACAGAATAGATTGGTTAATAGAAGAGAAGTTCTTGAGCAGGTTTACAGTTGATTCAGAAAGTTTCATAATTACCTTTTGGTTTGTCAAGTACACCAGAGAAGTGACACAGGAGTACACAGTAGTGGATTGCTTTTAGGATGTCAAGTTTTGACTTACCATCCTTCTTGCCAAAGCGAGACAGATACTTGATAGCATTAGATCTACAGAATGCTTCAGCATCACCAATACCCTCAATCAGGTCAAGAGTTTGGGTTTTAGATTCTTGAGAGGTGTAGTGAGATCTGTATGTGCCACTCAGATAATCTCTCAGTTCTTTGAGGATTTCATCCTCTCTGTATTTCCAGAAACCATTGTTATTGGTCAGGTCTAGATTTAGTGAAATTGAATCACTGTTTTTAAAATCAATCCTGTCTTCTTCCATAGAACTCCAAAATTTTTCATAGTCTTGTGCTGTTGCATCACTAATGGACACAGAATATCCATCTGCACTTACAGGTGTCCCTGCAGGGGTATATTCATACCCCCCATTAGCAGCTACCCAATCTTGATCAATCATTTCATCATACAATAGGGACCATGCATTAATCATATCAACTTTCAGTTGAGTTGTCAACATTCATCTCAAACTCAGCATCAACTTTGTCATACAGTTCAATGAAAGATGCCTTGGTCTCTTCATCAAAGCGATTGATGCAGACTTTAAGTGCTTTCTCCTTATCACCAAAGATGCTGTAAGCACGAATGATGTGGACCAAGCGACGTGTGCTGATTACATCTTCAATACCACCATCATAGAAGGTCTTGCGAATAATGTCTGCCCAGTCAACCAGGTTCTTACAGAAGTTAGGAGCAACTACATTGAGGTCTAGAGCAATACCCTGAAGGATTTTTAGTTCAGTAGCAGCAGTAGGATAAGACTGCTCAAAGGTAACACAGAAACGCTCAAGGAATGCCTCATTCAGAACATTTGTACCAATGAAGCGTCCATCCTCAGAACCTTTACCCTTGGTGTTGGCAGTAGCAATGACAGTGAACCCATCCTTAGGTTGAACAAACTTACCAATCTTCTTGAGGAACACACCCTTACCTTCAAGAATAGATTGCAGACACAGAATTTTGTTAGATGCCAGGTCAACCTCATCTAGAAGAAGAACAGCTCCCCTCTCAAGAGCCTCAATGACTGGTCCATTGTGCCAAACTGTCTCACCATTAACAAGACGAAAACCACCAATAAGATCATCTTCATCAGTTTCAATGGTGATGTTGACACGAATCAGTTCACGCTTGAGTTGGGCACAAGCTTGCTCAACAAGGAACGTTTTACCATTGCCAGAAAGTCCTGTAATGAATGCAGGATAGAATAGGCGGGAGCTAAGAATCTTTTTAATATCTGTGAAATTGCCAAACTTGACGAAGGTATCATCTTTTGCAGGGATAAGGTTTTGCTCAACAGCAGGCAGTGCTGCTGGTGCTTGATAGTTTTGTTCCAGTTTCTCTTGCACTGTCAGGTTCCACTTACCACGACCAACTTTGTATGAATCAAGTTTCTTAGTAACAGTCTGATAAGTAGTTCCATTCATTGCACACCATGCACGAACATCAGCAGCAACAACTTCAGAACCATAAAGATTAGTGAGTGAAGAGATGATGTATTCAGGTGAAAGAGCCATGATTTTGTAGAGTGTGTGTTCTGTGGTCAACAAAGATAGTATAGGGCATCTCCACCCCTCAGAGGGGTGGGATGGGACAGTAAAGCAACTGGTCAGCAGACCAGATCCATGAACTGACTTAGAACTTTCTTATTTAGGGACTTTGATTTCAAATTCTTAACAAATGCAGACTTGATCTTAGTTTTGGAGGCACCCTCCTCAACATCAAACTCAACATCATTAGAAAGATTCTGACTGATAAGACCAAAGTATTTGGTGTATCCACTGTTATCAATAGATACAAACTTCTCTTTCTTGATCTCTTTAATCATTTGGTCAGAGAGATAATTGTACCTTCTAGCAAAGGTATAGATGTCCCTGTTACCAGCAATTCTGATACCAATGAAGTTTGTATCAGGGAAGGTTGCCTTCAAATCTTTAAGGAGAACTTCAGTAAACTGATAGTACTCATAAGAGAATTTGTAGGTCATGCCAGTTTTGCGATTACGCAGATAGGATTTGTCAGCATATACATGTGCTGTTCCAACTTCATATTGCTTACGATAATTGTTCCAATACCTTTTAGCAACAGGCATGGAGTTTGCCTCACCATCAGTCAGGACAAGACACTGAACTTTCTGAAGACCATTGTTCTTCTTGAATGCAGGAATAATTTTGTGAAGACATACAATTGCCTCATTCAAAGGTGTTCCTGACAGGTTGTAAGAAGGGTGGATATGGTAATTAACAAAGTGCCTGATACCAAACACACTTCTCCAAACACTTAGCATCTGCTTCTCAAGATCTTTCTTCTTACAGGTACTTGACAGCAAGTTAAGAAGGGAGAAGTCATTAGAAATCCAGAAAGTATTTTCTTTCCAGTCAAGATTATGACAGTCCCTGTACTCATCAAGATAACTGTTGGTGAAAGCATACAGATCAAATGGGATGTTTGCTTTGTTGCAGAACCAAATCAGATTGAATACCTGCTTGATTGTATCAACCATACAATCTGCCATAGAACCAGACCAATCCAGCAGGAAGATAAGACCATGATTCTTACCATCAGGAATGGTAGTTACTTTCTTGAACAGATCTTCATTGTACTTGTAGGTGTGCAGTTTGGTGCAATCAAGAACACCAGTTCTAGAGGTAGCAGCACGTGCATAGGCATCTGCTGACTTCTTACACTCAAACTCTTTTACCAAGAAGTTTACTTCACGCTGAGCATTCTTCTTGAATTTTTTGTATTGATCATCTGCCCAACTAAAGTCAGCAACATGAACATCACCATATGCATCAGTCAAAGGAATAGATTCCTTGTCCCATTGATCATCCAACTCTTGGTGAACTCTTTCATTAGAGATGATGTACTTGTTGACATCAAAATCAGGCATCTCAAAGTATCCAATCTCTGTGGCATTCTCAGTATTGCCAACTAGATCTTTTGCACCTTGATTGAACCTCTCATCAGTCTGAACCTCAAGGGGATCATCTTGTGATTGAGTGCTATCAGCAGACTCAACTGACTCCTGTTGCTGTTCTTCCTCCTCAGAATCCTCAGAGGTTTCAGATTCTTGCTTCTCTGATTCTGGTTGTGATTCCTTAGGTCCCTCAATACTGTCACCTTTGTTTCCATTAGGAGTAGGTGCTTCAGTCAGTTTCTCACTGTTATCAATCTGTTCTTTGCAATACTTGTAGATAAGTTCTGCTACCAGGACAGCATCACCAAAGGTTTCACTCTCACCAGTCATCTCAACAAACTCCATCTCCTTCTCAGAGAATGGAACATCAATGAAGTTACCAATCTTGAAGTGCAGATTGATGCGATCAGCAAGGTTCATCTTGCTCAAGTCTTGACCATCAACCTCAAAGAAGTCATTGTCTGACATCTCCTTGTAACCTTGAAAGAAAGATTTGGAGAGACCAGGATAACGTCTCTTCATCAGTTTCTCAATTCTTGCATCCTCAGTCACATTGACAAACTGTTGAGGAATGCGATCTTCCCAACTCCAATCATCAGGAGTGTAAAGTGCATGTCCAACCTCATGACCAACCAGAAGATCATAGACAGTCTCACTAGCACGCTTCCACATAGGCAGTGTCAGGACTCTAGTCTCAACATTGAACTGTGCTGTCTCAACATGACGATTCTCAACCACCAAGTCCTCAGTAGCAAGGAGTTTGGCAAGTTGTGATTTGATCTCGTAGTTGACTGCCATTGCTGCTTTGCTTTGTATATGACTATATTACAGCACTCAGACCAGAATTTCAGCAGAGGCAGACAGTTTGCCAACTGTCACACGAGGTTCTTTGCCTTCATCCATTGAAGGGTTTCCTTCAAACTTCCAATGTGATTTGCTCCAATAGCAACCTGAGGATAACCTGCTTCCTCTCCAAACTCATTCTCAAATGCTCTCTGACTGAAATGATTGTCCAGTTTATATTCTAAAAACTCACCACCAAGTGATTTAAGAAGCATAATAATTCTTTCACATTCTTGACTACCATTTGAATAGACAACAATTGTATCAATCATTAGTAGACCTCCAGGCGTCTATTTGTTCTTGAGTAGGGATAGATAATCTAAAAGCAAGTCCTAACTCTTCAAATTCTTTATTCATGTCCTCATAAGTTTCTGGTGTAATCTCAATCATGTTGTCTCCAGTCGTCTGACCTTTCTTCATGGAACCATTCTGCAATTTCATCTGTATTTTGGAATCCTGTTCTGTGATTAGATGGGTCAGGATCCCCTAGTCCCATCTGTATCATAAAATCATCTAAGCCACCCTCTTGGATGTCTGGATTGTTTGCCTTTCTTCTTGCCTTCCTTAGCATCTCACCTGCTGACCTATTTGCTTTAGCAAGTTTATTTGCCCATATCATATCAGACAGTTGAACCTCTTCTCCATTTACAATCCTATTGCAAATGAATTCCATCCTAAGGCGGTACTCAGTAGAAAGCATAAACATCCTTTTGCTTCATAGTATTTATTTGCAAAACTAAACCCCCCACCATCTCTGGCAGGGGGTCTTCAGTCAGATACTCTCCTTGGGGTGACTAGTTGTTATCTGTTAGGATGTGTCTGCAGAACCTCCTGGCATCGTTATCTACTATGTCACATTCTGTTATGCACTGGAAGTATTCGGATACTTGGTTGTATTTTTCTTCAGAAGTTACCTTTTCATCCCACTTCCATGATGCAAGTTCATTGTGAGAGATCAAGTTATGCATGATAATAATCTCCAATTCACACACTATATAGTCAGCAATTGCTAATATTTCCTCTTTTTAATGAAAGATTGTATCAATGTTAAATTGGTCAATCTTTCTTAATATTACTTCTTACCAACCCCTATATTGAATACTAATGACCTTCTAAACCCTTTGTCATCAAAGGGTCTTACATAGTGATAGAGATGTCCTGGCATAATATAGAGTCTCCCAACAACAGCATCTACAATAAAATCAATAGCAAAATCAGGGGATTTATTTGACCCACACAATCTAGTATGAGTGAAAGCATCAGTTCTAAGTAATGTCATTCCCTCTGCTTTTGGAGGCACCTCAATATAATACACTCCAATCAAATCCATCTTCCCATGATTATGGACTACATTATATGCTCCAACACCATTCTCCATTAACCAACACCACATATCAGTGACATGCAAATTGGTTTCTTCATTGTCTAAAAACTGATTGGTAAAGGTTCCAGCAAGATCCATCACATTACATAGATGTGGATATTCTGGATCATGTAGTTTAATATCAGAATGCCATCCTATAACATTAGTTTTTTTCTTACCTTTATCTTTTTTTCTTACCTTTAAGAAATCAACAATAACATCATCATTGTCAACATGACAAGTTAAGTCAGTAGACAAAAGAAAACTAGGAAATACATTTCTATCAATAAGACAATTTTTAAATTCAATCATGTCTTCCTTGAGAATCCTTTTACCTTTTCAAATTTGACTACCTCCTCAAACTTATCTTCCATACCAGTCTTGTGACTGATGACAAAGATATTAGCATCACTGATGATGTACCTGATAATCTTCAGGAACTCATCTGTACCAAATCCATCAAGAGATGAGTCAAAGACTTCATCCATAATCAGTAGGTTTGTATTGACAGAGTTCTTGACTCTTGCTATCTCTCTCCAGGTGAATAGGAGAGACAAGTCAATCCTCATCTTCTCCCCTTCACTGAATGAAGCATAAGAAAAATCTTCATGTATAGGTGATTCTACAGTCTCAGAGAACTCCTCATCCAACTTAAAGTTGATGTAGAAGTCCATCAATTGCAGATATTTATTTACTTGCTGATTAATCAGGGGCAGATACTTTTTAATAATCTTTGACTTTACTCCACCATCTTTGAGCAGGGAGTATATAAAGTCATGATATGCTATATCTTCTTTCCTGGTAGCAAGGTCACTGTAGGTTTCCTCAAGACTATCTCTTAGTTCATTTAACTTTGTCTGCTCAGAATTTCTGTTCTCAAATTGACTGGTAATAGTTTGAATTTCTGATTCCAGTCTTTTGACTTGTTTTTGACACCCAGAGATGTGAGTATTGTTTTGAGTAATGCCATTAAGTAACTTTGTTACCTCTCCTGTGATACTGGTGAATGAGGACTCTCTCAACTCTTCATCTTTAATTGCCTGCTGGAGTTCTAAGTACCCCTGCTGCAACTCTGCTGCTTTATCTTGAGAGTCCCTGATTCTATTTACACGAAACTCTTCCTCAATATCTTGATTACAGGTAGGGCAAACCCTATTATCTGAGAAAAATTTGTGTTCTTTTACAAGAGTATTGATCTTTTGTGACATTTTACCCTTGATATTACCATATTCTCTAAGTCTTTTATTTGCTCCTTCAAATGCTTTAAGTTCTTCTTGTTTCTTGAGTAGTTGATCTTCTAGTTTAGTTCCACTAAAGAAACCATCTCTGACTTCCTGTTGCAAGTTTTCAATCTGCTCTTCTTTTTCACTGATAAGTGTCTTCCCATCCTTCTCCAACTTATCAATAAAACTCTTCTGCATCTCTACCTTATCTTTAATAGCCTCTTTCTTCAGGTCAAGTGTCCTGACATCTTCTTTGATTGCTCTAATCTTAGACTTGATAAGATCATTCATAGAGGAGAAGATTTTAATGTCCAATAAATCTTCAACTACTTCTCTACGTGATGCTACAGGTAGTTGCATGAAAGGCACAAAGGTGCTGCTACCTAGAATAACAATCTGTGTGAATGACTTGTAGTTCATCTTCAAGACATTTTGTTCCAACCACTTCTGCTGGTCAATAGCAGATGCACTTTGATCTAGTGGTTCTCCATTCCTATAGATCTTGAAGATGTTTGGTTTGATACCCCTCTCTACTTTCCACTCAGTTGAGTTAACATCAAATTCAATATTGACAAAACAGTTCTTCTCATTAACAGTGTTGATGAGTTGTCCCTTATTGATTTTCCTGAATGATTTTCCATACAGCACAAAAGTCAACGCATCAAGGATGGTTGACTTACCAGCACCATTACTACCAATGATCAGAGTAGTTGCTGTTTCATTCAGATTAACAGTGGTTGGTGTATTACCTGTACTTAAAAAGTTCTGCCAAGAGATAGTCTTAAATGTTATCATTCTTTTCGTCAGGTGGAATCACAATGTCATTAGGTGTAATAATGGTGTACCTGTGGTCATGCATCTCACAGGTCTTAATCATCAACTCATCTTCTATTTCTAGCACATTCATTTCAGGATAGTCAAGCTCTTCCAGATGCATAGCATACCTTGTAGCATCATCCTCCTCTACAAAGATGTAAAGAACTTGTTCATTGTCATCATCTAGGACAGAGTATGCCCCTTCCTTCTCCTTACCAGCAACAGTAATAATGTACATTAGACCATCTCACACGCCTCTTGATAGATATGTCTAATCAGAGACTGAACTACTGTTTTATTTAACTCAGTTTCAGATTCTTCAATATACCTACTAAGGATGGACATTGTGTCTTCTGACTCTTCTGCTTCAAACTCCTCAGACTCTGTGAGTTGGAAGTTCTCTACAATCTTAAGGTCAGCAACACCAACAGTATAGAGTTTGTCAATAAATTTCTCAAACTTCTTGATGTTAGTCTTCTTCTTTACAATGACTTTGACAATCTTGTTCTCATACTCAGAGGCATTGAATGTTTGATGGTCAGTGTCCTCATAGAAAATCTTGTAGAACAATCTGTAAGGATTATTCACAGGTGTATGCTCTAAAGTTTCTGTATCAAAAATATGGAAACCTCTGGAATCATTGACGTCATTCCAGAACATCTCATAGGGATTACCAAGATAGAAAATTTTCCCATTGTTGGATCTACTATGGTAGTGACCTGAGAATACTTTCTCAAACTTGTCATAGATTTTGGGGTCATGCCCATGGTCCATGATGTGTCCTGGTGTTGCAGTGAACCCATTGAGTTCAAGGTGTCCCATTGCAACTTTACACTTTGATTTTTTGATGGTTCTGTTAGTTTCTTCTTCATTCTGTTCATTGACCCAAGGAATGAATAGAATGGGGAGACCACCCACAGGAATCTCTGCACAAGCAGAATAAACCTTAATGTTATTATACTCATTCAACAGAAGATCATTAGAGTTAACCTCATTTGTGTTCTTATAGTATGCATCATGGTTACCAACCATCAAGTGCATAGTGATGCCTCTCTCCTTGAGAGGATCAAACACAACACGTCTTGACCACTTTAGTGATTTAAATTCAATACCTTTTCTACTGTCAAATGCATCACCCATATGAATGACAGTATCAATACCTTCTTTGTCTAGGGTGGGAAAGAAGATATCATTATAGAACTTCTCAAAGTAATCATGGAAAAGTTTAGAACCCTTTCTAGCACCATAATGAGTATCAGTTATTATTGCTACTTTCATGCTTTGGTTTGAATTCTTCCATAGGTTGTGATTTAGTCAAGTCCCTTCTACTCTGGTTCTTGATTACAATAAATGCATCCTTATTATACTTACGTGTTCCCTTGGGTGATTGCCACTTCTTATTATATACCTCTCCTACATCAATACCTGAGACTGATGTGCCACCAATCTCTACATCAATCTCATCACCAGGTTCCCATCCCAGTTTATTGACAGCTCTTGCAATTTGATTTACAAGAGTGTCTTCATACTCATCAGGTTCAAGTCTTCCAAGCATTAGTTACCTCTCAGTTTCTGATGCACAGCATCTTTGATGCTATTGTACTCAGAGAAGTTTCCACTGTCAAGTTCATTGGCATCAAACACCTCATCAAAATCAGTCTTCTCAAGAATCTTGTTCTTAATCTCTAATTGCTTCTTCTCTTGAGAGATTCTTCTCAGGAAAGCATAGTAGATAATCTGTGTGAAATAAGCAAAAGGATTTTTAGATTTCTCAGGATTGAAGTTGTGTACATATCTCACACAGTTTTCAATACCATCACAAATCATATCATCCTTGAACATGTAGTTCACAAAGTTAGGTTTGTATGATAAGTGATTAGCAATCTTTAGAAAGCACTCTCCAATGTATCTTGGAATCTTTGGTTTAGGTTGATCATTTAGTTTTGCTTTTTCTACCTGAGCAAAATAGTTTTCAAGTGCATTCAAGAACTCCTTGTTGTTTACATAATGTTCTGGATTTTTAGACTTTGGCATTAGTGAGTTCCTACAAGGTTACATTAAATGTATTTTGAATGCTTATATTATATCAGGATTAGGTAATGATGACAAGTACTTGACAGATCTTTGAAACACTAGTAAACTAGGTTTGTTGCCTTTCAAGGATTGGTTCTAGCTATTATTAAATAACTTCTCTAAGACTTCTTTGGTATCATGGACATTACCTAGGTAACCCATCTTCCTATCTAGTTTAGAGTAGTTTTGTTTATTAATCTTCCTTACATAGTCCTGATAGTTTACAATCATCTCAATGTCCTCTGATTCAGACATTGTAAGAACATCTTCTAGATTAATTAAGAATAAGTCTTCTGATGATGTCTTTAACCAAGGTTCAAACTTATAACCAGAAATATTACCTCTAGTCTTAACTTCCTCTACACAGATAGGATTAGAAACCAGAAGCATAGTTCTGTCATCTTCTTCTGATGCTGCTACCTTAGCAAAGATTTCATCACCACATTTTAATTTTATTATTGCAAAAAAATCGTCTTCAATCCCCATACCTGTACTCCTTTTCTAGTCTTTTATATCAATTGTAATGATGTCATAGTTGAATTGCTCTGAAACATAAATTTTTACTCTTTCTATGAAGTGATTTAATGTATAGTTTTTTCTTGATCCAATTGTTAAATCGTCTGCAATATCATAAAGTTTTGCACTCACTTTGTCTTTGCCTTTTCTGAGGACTCTACCAATGCTTTGTAAGTTTCTAACTCTTGACTTTGATGGAGAGGCAAATATAACATTGTGAAGGTTTTTAATGTTAATACCTGTACTGAATGTTCCGTATGATGCAACGATAATAGCATCCTTTTCATTCTCAGTGATCTCTCTAACCTGCTCCCTATCCTCTGCATCTACACCACCATGGATAAAAAATACCTTTCTATCCTTCTCTACCTTTTTATTTATTAAGTCAAAAAGAATGGCACCATGTGCTTCCACTCTGCTATACAAAACAAGAGAGTTACCAGATAAACTATCAGCAAGATTTGTGATGAAGTTGTTTCTTTTCTCATGCCCAATGAGGAACTGTATTTCATCCTCATAGGTATCAAATTTCTTAGGTTTATATTTTAGAACAAGACATTGAATGTCAAGAGTAGCAAGGTGCCCTTCATCCTGTAACTTCTTGGTTTGTGTCACTTTATATGAAGGACCAAACAATCCCTCTAACACCCACTTGTGGGTCTGTGTGCCATCTAATGTGCCTGTGAACCCATACCTATACTTAGCATGGTGTAATTTGTCCATGATACCTACAAGAGACTTACTCTTAAAAAGGTGCGCCTCATCACCAATGACTACATCATACTCCTCAAAGAACTTTCTATCTAATTGATAGACAGATTGCCAAGTGGTAATAGTTACCTCATTGGTATTGACTCTCTCCCTACCAGCATAGATTCTATGACAGTGGTTCTCTGGGTCCCAACCATATTGCTGGAAGTCCTTATACATCTGCTCTACAAGTGATGTGGTAGGGACTACAAGCAGTATCTTTAATCCTTTTTCTACAAAGTATCTGGTGATGGTGTAAATCATAAATGACTTACCAGAACCAGTAGGTGAGATTAGAAGTTTTCTATTATATCTAAGAGCATCATATACAGCATTAATCTGATAGTCTCTTGGTTCAAAATGAGTGATGGAACTCATGTAATCTTTGACACCTTCCTCTGAAATCATCTCATTGACTTCAAATGGAGGACCATAGAATTTGTTATTTAAAAATTGATATGTATAACCTGCATTCTCACAGAACGCAATAATCTTATCCAAGAGACCAACATAGATTCTCTTAGTCTTCATATTGAATAGATGAACAAATCCATCCCAGTGCCTGCTTCTGTACTGGGGCATAAACTTTTTGTTAGGCACTTCAAAAGTGAACCTATCTCTCAGTTCATATTCAATATGTGGTTCAGTTGTTATTCTGAGATAAACTTCATTTACCTTTTCAATAGTTACATCAGCCATACATATAGGTTCTCACCTACATGTATTTATTAACTATTCTTAAATCTATCCTCTAAGATGATTCTGTAGAAATGGTCTCTCATGGAGAGTAAGTTTTCCTGTTCAACTGGGTCTCCACCAGACCATTTTTCTACTGCTTGAGTCAGCCCAGTGTGGATACATTGCACTGCCTGAATAGGCAGTTCCAAGTGGTAGTACTCTTCTTCTTGCATTAGCCTAAACCTGAAGTGAACCTCATAAACTCTATACTGTTTTTAATCTGATAAGTTCGATTGGTAATCTGTTTCAAGATTTCTTCTATATATCTCAACATGACATCATAGTATTCAATTTTCATGGATACAGTGGATAGTTTCTCATCTGCATCCAGATACTTTGTCATTGTATCTTTATCTCTTATCTTCTTTGGAAAGGGATTTTTAACATATACTTCTGGGTCTGCTTTACCAGAGAAGTATTCATACCTTTCATGTCTTACATTCTTTCTTTGTTGCTCTGCCTTCTTTCTTAGAAGAAGCAGAGTGTTGTACATGTCAAAATATTTGGAGTGCAGAACAGGAATTCTTAATGACTCTGTGTGCAGATTGTCAATGTCAATAACAGAATCCTTTTCCCACATCTCTTGTAGGGTAGGAAGGTCAATCATTTAGCAGCATTCAAATGGTTCAAAGTTGTAAATTAAGTATGCAAATGTCACATCAGCAGTGAGGTATTCTGCATCAGTTACTGTAGCATCAAAGTTAATATCAGATAATGAAATAGGAAACATCTCCTTGAAGTGTACAGAAAATAGAGGTTTGCTTATACCATTCAGTATAGTCAAAGTTCCATCAGAGTACAAGTCTAAATCACCACCATCATTCTTAATGTTCCCCTCATTTTGAAAATCATATATTTGTTGGAGACTTTCAGGGAATCCAATACCTCTCATCCATCTCTGGATTTCATTATAGTTTTGTAGATTTTCATCAATCAAAAATCTAAGAGTTAGGTTATTGAATTCAAGAACCTCACCAGGACGTGGAACACTTTTAAGGTAGGTAGTCTGCTGTGCTACACCTAGTTCAAGACCAGGTACATTGATAGCATTGCCAAAGAAACCTACAGTGGGTGCTCTCTGAACATTAAACCTAAACCCATTAGCTTGTAAAAAATTTACTTCACTAATTTGTCTAGATAGTGGTTCTATATTACTCATTAACTATAACACCAGTATATTTTGTAAGTTCCTCTTGAGCATCCCCTTGATTATTATATTGTTTTCTATCAGCAAATTTTTCTGTCCATTTATTATTACCTTGATAATAAACTTCTAGATTGCAGACAGTCTTCTTGATATAGGATGCCATAGTCCTAAGAGAGGAGATGTATTATTTATCAGAGACCTGCATCTGCTAATCTTTGCTCAAGAGTCTCAATACGATCCATTGCTTCCTGTAAAGCTTTGATCGCCATCCATGTCATCTGCTGTTCTTTGACACCCTTACGATTTACTCCCTCATCCTTCATAAAATCAGTAATTACTTCAGGACAAATAGTTTCAACCTGTTGAGCAATCACACCACATTTTAAATCATCAGTATCAGCATCATCATTATAATGGAATTTTTTAAGTTCCCAACTTTTCACTGTGTCCCATTTGTCCTCAAGAGGAGCAATGTTCTTTTTCTCACGCTCATCACAGAGGTTAGTGTTATTGCCAGCAAAGTTACTGATTCCACCATTGGCCATTAAGTAAAATCTGTAACCATTATTTGTGGCATTTATATTATAAAGATGATGAGTATTGATATTTGTAGCAGCATTAATAACAGTATCATAAGTAGCAGCTGATCCTCCTTTCATTTTTAGACCAGCACCACTGTTATTTGATCCATTAACAGTTCCAACTAGTACCTGACTGTCACCACTAGATGTAATACGCATACGCTCTCCACCTAAACCACCATTAGTTCTTGTGTGGAAAAGCAGTGCTCCATCATAATTACCATCTACAGTATTTTCTTTAATACCTGAGATACCAGCTAATGTAGTTTGAGTTGATGCACCATCAATATAATTTCCACCAAACTGAATGCCAGCTCCTGCATTTCCAGAAAGTGCAGCATTAGATCCTCTTACACCCATTGTCAATACAATTGGACTGAAGGTAGTGCTATTTGGTCCATAAACAACTAGGTTTTGACTAGGATTTTCAGTTCCAATACCTACATTACCACCCTTGAACCATGAATAACCATTGGTGCTCAGTTTGACATCAAGATTACCAGATCCATCATTTAAGTATAACATTCCATTATTACCATCCCCATTACTACTCTCATAAACCCTGAAAATATTTACCCCTGTTGAACTTCTACCATTGATGAAAAATGTTCCATTACCACCAGACTGAACTTCTAATTTATGTCCAGGATCATCAGTTCCAATGCCAACATTCCCAGCAAAATACGCTTCCCCGTTCGAATAAAGCTGAATAGTATCAGTATCAAAATTAGTGTTATCTATAACTCTGAAAGCTTTCCAAGTTGGCTGGTTACCTGGCGCACGAACATAGATGCCTCCTCCATCTGTGTCTTGTATTAGTTTGACCTTAGCTGTAGAATTATTTACACCACCTAAAAGCAAATTGCCTGAGCTGTCAATACGAAGTGCTTCACTACCATTTGTCAGTGCTGTAATTGTATTTGTTGATCCACTAATTGTTGCACCAGTCGCTACTTGAACTCCACCAGTAACATGAATACCATTCTGTGCTGTAATAATGCCAACAGAATCTACATTGGCAACATCCTCATAGGTTGCTGTTCCAAGAACTCTAATGTTCTGAGGAAAAGTAACTGTGTTTCCACTTCTAGGATTAATATTATTTGCGTAGATATTTGACATCTTTACAAGAGAACTTTTTTTCTATTTATCAACAACCTTTAATAGTGGATGCAATTTCACCACCAACAGAAGAACCTACATCTTGTCCAAACATTACTAACCAACCAGATGCTAACCATCCAACATAAGGGATGCCTGCTACTGCTGGCACAAGACCTGAAGCAACACTAGCGCCTACCAGGGCACCATTGCTCTCTCCTCCACCTTCCGCCTTGATACACTCTTCTGTTCTTGCAGACTTTTTTCCATTTTCATCTACCAACTCATGTTTTTTACCAGGGATGTATGAGTGTGATCTTGATGTTGTTGACCTTCCACCAATACCAAAGAATCCATTAGATGAATCAACATAGGTATCAGAGTCCACAACAGTTGGGTCATGACCCTTGTATGTCATAGAGTAACTACCATCTGGATACATGGTTATCTCATATGAACTGTATTCATTGAGTGGTGGATAACTTATATGTGGTTTGACTGGTTGTCTAAAACTATTTCCAATTAGAGCACCAGCATTTGCAACACCCACAAGGATTAATAATCCAAGTGCTGTTTTCTTTAAGGTTCCCATAGTGACACTAGTCAGTGCATCTATTTAGTCCTCATGCTCCTCAAATGAGTCATCTAGATTTTTAGAGGGTGGACCAAATGAAAGATATATCCCATATCCTGTCATAATAACCAAAGTTGTACAAATAATTGGAATCATAATTACAATTTCTTGTTATTTATTTTCATAAAAAAAGGACCCCAGAGGGGTCCTTGTGCCAGATATGGCATGTGAATCACATGAGGTTCTTAACAGCAACTCTTCTGTAGTAGCGGTTGGAGTTAATTCTGAGTCTACCAAGACCCTGAGTAGTACCTTCAGCAAATGGGTTGGCAACAATACCATATCTGGTCTTGAAGCCAATTTTGGGCTGGAAGGTGTTCTCCCCAACAGCACGTACCATCTGCAGAGGTACATAGGGGCAATAGAACAGACCTGCATCATAAGGGGAAGAACCCTTATAACCAACAACATAGTACTGGTTACCACCAGATGCATTAGCACTGGTCAGGTTTGCAGCATAGGGGTCAATGTAAACTCTGAACTTACCATTGATGGTGCCAGCAAAGGTGTTGCCAGTGTCATCAACATTCAGGTTTGCATTCAGGGCAGGGGTATAATCCAGGATACCAGCCATGGTCAGTGCAGAAGCAACGTCTGCAGAGCACATGACCATGTTGCCCTTCCCGCGACGTGTTCTCTGTGCGATAGCATTAGCATCTCTTTCAATCTGGAACAGAAGTCCTTTGAACTTCTCAACAGACCATCTGCCATTAGAGTCAATGTCCAGGTCAAATACACCAGGTTGTGCAGTGTTAGAAACAGCACCTTGCTCAGCAATCTTGTAGATTGTTCTGATGACTTCTCTGTTGATCTCAGCAAGGATCTCAGTAGAGAGGATGTTAGCAAGTTCTGCTTCAGCATTCAGACCATGAATTGCTTTCAGGTCCTGAGCAAGTTCAAGACTGTACTCAGCCTTCAGTGCTCTTGACTTAGCAGTAACAGTGACTTTCTCAATAGAGAATGCCATCTGGTTGAACTGATCACCAGCACCATTGCCCAGGTTCTCAGAGTCACCAGTGACCATGCCCTGACCAACACTGTAACCAGTGGAGGATGCAGAACCAACAGGGTTCAGGATTGAAGGGTTAGAATCTGCTTGTGCAGTTGTACCCAGACCAACAGCAGGATCAGTCATGCCTGCAGTCAGGTTGAAACCATCATCCTGACCAGAGAATGCGGTATCTACTTCATCATAGAAGGTCTCATTGCCACTTTGATCAGTGTAGCGTGAGCGCATTGCAAAGATCAGTCCAGTAGGACCATTCATTGGTTGTACACCAGCCAGGTCATAAGCAACCAGGTTGGGCATTGCGCGTCTGATCAGAGAGATCAGTACAGGGTCGAAACCTGCAACAGGACCAGCAGCATCAGCGGAACCAGAGAAACCACCTGATTGACCAGCTGCATTAGCAGCATTGGTGGGGGTTTCCATCAGGTTGATACCCTGACTAAATGCTTGCTCCTCTCTGAGGAATTTTTCTTGGTTTTCCAGCAGGACTGCGGTTACTGCTCTTCTATGTGAATCCTTGATAGGATCAAGACCTTCATAGTCGAGAAGTGGACTCCACTTTTCCTGCAGATGTTCTGATTGAAACATTTGCTTTTTACCGTTTGTTGAAATTTAAGGGTTTGAATTAATTAAAAATTCACTTTGTGAAAGCACCCAGGCTTCTGAGATAGGCTTCCATTGAACCAGCAACAGGTGCTGATGTAGAATCTACTGCTTCAGAAAGGGTTTGTGGTGCTTTTGATTTTGCAACTGACTTACCTGAGAAGTATGACTCCTTCAAGGTCTCCAGTTTCTCACGATACTCTTCTTCACTTTCAAACTCTACACTTTCAGCAAGTGAGGCAAGCTTCTCTTTTTGGGTCTCTGCGAGTCCCTCAGATACGACTGACAGGATTGAATCTGCTGAAGACTCTGCGAGTCTCTTATTCAGACCAATGTTCTTGTCAATCTGCTCATTGAGTTTGGTCTCCATTTCATCAAGTTTTTCTACCATGCTCTCAAGTACATCATATTTCTCTTCAGGGATAGTTACATAATGTTCTTCAAAGAGTCCCTTCATTCCTGAAAGGAAGGACTCCGTCATTTCTGTCTTAAGACCATGGTCAATAGCTAACTCATTCTCAGTCATCCACTCTTCGCAGACATACTCAAGATATGCGTCAACTCTTTCTGTAAGAGATTCCTTAAGGGCTTCTCTTTCTTCATCCAGTTTTTCTTCAAACTGGACTTCCAGGGTTTCCTGGATTTCTTTGATTTTAGAGTTCAGAGCAGCTTCAAAGATAACCTTTGCTTTTTCTCTGAATTCTTCTGAGAGTTCTTCACCACCCAGGAGAGCATTGACATCTTCTTCAATGTCAACACCATCATCCTCAATGGTTTCTTCCTCTGCGACAATTTCCTCTTCAGAAACTTGGTCCTCTTCAAGAACCTCTTCCTCTTGGGATTCGATCTCTTCTTTGGCCATTTTCTTCATGGGGTCTGCTGCTTTTGCTCCTCTGTTGACTACATCAGCCACTGTCTTAATCTTAGGTTCTCTGATTTTGGCAGAGTCATTATCTGGTTTGTAGTTTTCTGGAGTGGGACCACCTAGATCTTCATAAGATCCAGATTGACCTGATACTGCTCCACCAGCAAGTTTAGGCATCCCCTCTGCAGGTTTTGCACTCGCGTTCACAGCAGTTTTAGATTGCTCCATTTCTTGTAAATTGTCACGAGACATTGTTTGTACTCTCCGATTAACCTATTTTAATCTATATTTATTTATAAATTAGTATTTTTAACTATCAACAACTCAAAGGTTGTTGAGAAAATCACTGAACAGTTTTGCCTTCTGTTCATCAAGCTCCTTGGCAGTTACAAGGGTGTTAATTTGCTTGTAAGTTTTGGATGCTGCCTGTTCTCTAAGGATGCCACCATCCCAAATCCACTCTTTACCTTCCATAATACCTTCAACAAAAGCATCAGGAGCAGAAGGGTCTGCTACAATATCAGCAGCAGTGGAGAGCATGAAGTCATCACCAACAATGTTCACCCCTTCTCTAGTTGCTTTAAGGGAACCAATCCCTCTAGAAGAAACACCCAGTTTAACTCCTTCTCCAATGAGAGATTCTGCAATCTTACCCATTGGAGTTGACAGAATTTTTGCTTTACCAATAAAGTTGGTTCCACTTTCTTTGAGTGAAACAATCTTGTGACTGACGCGATCCAGATTAACAGTTGGGCCATCTGGATGTCCAAGTTCTCCAAGAGCCCTCCCAGATTGAATGTGATTCTCATTATACCTTTGAACTTCCTTTCTCAGGACGTTCATAGGATACATTCTACCATTTCTGTTTTGCATCTCACCCTGAAGGAAGATGCCCTCAATAAACATTGACTTTCTACCGTTCTTTTCCTCAACGATAAAGTCAACTGTTTCAATTTCTTCTCTGATAAGTTTCATTGTCTTCAGGATACTTGTACTTGTTGGATGTATGCTTTGCCAGTGCCAGATTCTGTTGCAACAGAGACCTTGATTGACTTTCTAATTTCTGCAAACTGCTGTGCATCAAACACATCAGTTACTGCAGAAGAGTTATAATCAACTGTCATTCTGGTGTTAAAGTAACCACCAACACCTGCAGTGTTATCAACAGACTGTACAAGTTGATGAGTAAAATTAAAATTAGATTGATTTGCTGTAAGTGTTACAGCATCACCAACTCCAAAGGGACAACCTGTTCCTTCTGGAAAATCAATGATTGTAGTAGCACCAGTGGTAATACCAACAACTCTTTGTGACTGTACTGGACCAAGAGAAATGTCTTCACCCTCACCAACAGGAACATAAATGTTCTCATTGGTTGATGTTGGGTTAGCACCATAGTTTACATAAACACCTGCAGTTTCTGCAACAACTCTGAGATTGTCAGACTGTTGAGAGATTGCTGATGTTTGTACACTTGAGGTACTTGTTGTTAATGTAGAATTGATTCCTACTGGTCTAATAGCAGTCATTATTATAAGGTTACAGTCCTATAGGTGTATTTAGTATTACTCTTCCTCTGAGGATTCTTCTTCATCCTCAACTTCTTCAACCTCATCTTCTTGCTCAAGTTCAGCTTCAACTTCTGGTTCATCAAAAATTGATGCAGCCACTTCAGGTCTGATGTTTTCAATTTTTTCTGCACTCTTTGCAAAAAGTAAATCCTTAATTTTATCACTGATTTGTGATGCACTCTCGTCTTTGCTGACGAGCATATCCATAAGTTCGTCCATGTTAAAAAATGTCTGTACGTTTGCTATTTAGATCTCTCCACCCTTGGGAGGTGTGATTTCTGGGTCTTTTGGTGTTGGTGGAGCTGCCATTGCTTGAGCTGGTTCACCAGGTGCAGGAGCATTAGGGTCCATTGGCATACCAGTCATTGGGTCAATTGATGCAGGGTCAGGGATAACACCTGCCTCAATTTCTTTTTCAATCAACTCATCCTGCTCAAGAATTTCCTCATCAGTCTGTCTAAGGATTTGTCTTCTTACATAGTCAGCAGAGTAATACTTGCCAACATATGGTTCTGCCAGAGCAGCAAGATTGATTCTCTCAGTCTGAATCTCTGCATCTTTGAGTTCAGCAAAGTGATTGTCATACAGGAAGTCATACTGAATATGATCTGCCATGTACTCCCAATCTTCAGGAGTGACAACATTTTTAAGCAGAAGTTGAGTCTTCAGCATGTCATTGAACATTGACGAGAATCTTTTTCTCATCCTGCCAACAAACTTGGAGAACTTAACTTCATCTCTCAAGATTTCAGAAGAACGACCCATGGAGAAACCAGTGTCTCCCTGTATTCTGGACTCAGGAACATTCAATGCTCTATAAAGTTTCTTCTGGAAATAGTTGATATCAGTGATTTCTCCAAGGTTCTGACCACCAGGAAGTGTGGTAATTTCTGTTCCTCTACCACCTTCTCTTCTAGGTAACCAGAAGTCCTCCATCATTGACATGAACTTCTTGTCATCTCTTATCTCACCAGTGTTTGCATCATAGACTAACTTGTTTCTATAACGCATCATGACATCACGCAGGTATTGTTCTGCCTTTACCTTAGGCAGATTACCAACATCAATGTAGAAAATTCTTCTTTCTGGTGCTCTTGACAATCTGTAGATAACCAGTGAGTCCTCAATCATCATCAACTGATTGAGTGGTTTGATTGCCTTGTGCAACCATGACAACGTAAGACCTTTATTTCTATCTACCAGACCAGAGGTGCAATAAGTGACAGAATCTCTTGTCATCTTAATGCCTTTTACAGAAGAATTATTGGCACCATAGTTGGTTCCACTCTTCTGACCAGGGGTATAGATAAAATATTCTTCAATATCTGGGAAGTTATAACCTGTATTATCACTTGCTGCCAATTGATTTTGTGCAGTTTGCACACTATCTTTGCCCTGTTTCTTAATCTGACGAATATATTTCATCTTAGAGGCATCAATATACCTCAGTTCTTGGATGCCTGCCTGTGGATTCTTCTGGTCAATGACTTTATTATAGTACAATCTGCCATCAATATACCAGTTCCTGAAAATTTCATGTGCTTTCTTATCAAAATCAAGCAGTTCTAGGATATAAGAAAACTCTTCTCTGACCTTTTTCTTGATATTATCACTTGCTTTCAGGTTAGATAGTTCAATTTTTACTGGACTATCATTTGTATCTGAGACAATTGCTTCATTTACAATGTCTTCAATGGCACTATCTGTCTCAGGATACAGTGCCATTGACCTGTATCTTCTAATCAATTCATTCTCATTTCTGTAGACACCTTCAATATCTACATAGCTACCAAAAAACCCAGTGCTTACGTAATGCTCCGATCCATCCTGGTTAGAGGGTGGAATCGGAGATACTACACTGGGTGGTGTCTTCTCATTATCTTCAATTGAGAATCCAAATAATCTGCCCATTATGATTTAGTCTAGACGTCTGTCTAGTTATTTATCACTCAATCAGAACTTCACTTGCTGATGCCCCTGTAGACTCAAGTGAATTACCTACTGTGAAGTACTGAATCTGGAAGGTTACATCAAATGTCTCATAGTCATTTGTGGTGTCATAGCTCAAGTCAATTGCTGACACTTCAGTTGGGAAGATGTCAAAGAACTTGTAAGTTCTAAGGACTGCTGACTCACCACCAGTATTTGTGGTTGAGAACTTCTGTGAACCTCTACCTAATTGCTGAACATAAGCATCAGTCATATAAGATGAAGGGTTGGTAACACCAGTAGCATCATCCAACTTACTGATTACATTCATCCATCTTTCAAATGCTGTTCTCAGTTGGAAGTCCTCATCATTGATGATTGTAACTGTCCAAGGTTCAAAGGTTCTATCACCAGCAACCTTGAGGTTTCTACCTCTAAAAGGAACAGTGACTTCAGCAATTGTTGAAGCAGGAAGTTGAGCTGCCTTACACAGGAACTTCATGGTGCCATTTTCTGACTGGTCACCACTTCCCCAAGCATCAACAATAGCTGCTGGGAAAGTAGGAACTGATACCTCAAATAGATTGGGGCGGGCACCGCCACCCGCCAATCTTGATTTAAACTGTGATAGTGATTTTGTGTCTGCCATTGGTTAAACTCCTTTTGTATTTAATAAAATCCTAATCAAACAGTACCAACAATCTCTTGGAAATCAACACCAGTTCTGGTGGCAACAAATGTAAGAGTGATGAAGTTGATAGACTTGGTTGGTTTCAGGAAGATGTCAGCTCTAAACTCATTGTTATCAATGACGTCAGGAGTGTTATTTGTTTCATCACATACAACCAGGAAGTCAATTAAACCTCTCTTTGCTTGTACATCCCTCAGGTAGGGTTCAACAATGTTGACAAAATTTGCTCTAGTGTTAGCATCATTCAGTTCAAAGAGTTGTGAATTAGCAGCACCCTCAAGTGCTTGCTCAACAGTCAGGAACAGTCTTCTTACATTGATTCTGTCAAAGGCAGAAGCATATCCAAGACCAGTCTTATCACCAAACAGTACAATACCTGAACCTCTTTGGTTGATGATGGAGTTAACTCTGGCAGAATAGAGTGAATCTCTTTGTGCTTTAGATGGACTGTATGCCATCTTAATAGCATTGTTAAGAACACCTCTTTGAATACCAGCAGGTGAGAACCAAGGATAAGCATCAACAGAAGTTCTAACCATCAGACCAGCAGTATCACCATTGGTTGGGATGTATCTGAACTGATTGTTAAATCTGTCAAATGTGTACTTGTAACCTGAATCAAACACTGCATATGAGGAAGAACTCAGAGCATTGTAGAATGAAAGGACATTGGTTGTCTGAGTTATTGAATTGGTTACATCAACAACATCTGCTCTATGAGGAGAGATGGTAGCAATACAATCCTTTCTTTGCTCAGCAATTGAAATCAGGAGATTTGCTTTTGCCTGTGTCTCTGACTTGTTAGCCAGACCAGGACCCATGATTAGATAATCAACAGCAATTTCATCCTTGTTTTCAAACAAGTTGTAGGAAGTAAGAAGTTCACCCAAGGATGCCTTCATTCCACCAACTGCATCATAGTCATTACCAGCAGTCAAGGAGTAAGAGTTGTTACCAACTGCACTGAAGTTTACACCTTGTGCTTCTTGACTCCAAACACCATTACTGATTGTTGTAGGAGTGAAGTTGGTTGAGAAACCAGTAGCAGCAGGTGAAGTTCCCCAGAAAGTATCAGTGCTGTTAGCAGGACTGAAACCAGGGAAAACATACTGAGAATTTTGCTTGACAAAATCCTTGTAGTAGATTCTCAGAGGTGAGTCACCATCTGCTGTAGCATCACTTGCTTTAGACAGATTAGTAAACTTCTCAAGAATTGCACCTTGAATGCCAGTTACTTCACCAGTGTCATCAACAACAACTACGTGGATGCCATCACCTGAACCATTTCTAAGGTTGGTGTACTGACTTGTAACAGGTTTCTCAGCAATTGACCTCCAGAACAGGATGCTGTTCTCTAATCCAAGTGTCTGGTCATCATACCAATCCTTAACTGCTGTAACAGTTGTCAGATTAGGACCTGTCTTAACACCAACATCATTTCTAAATCTTAGACCATCACCTTCTTGGAAGGAGGCATTGATGTTGAAGTTTTGATATGTGATGGGTGTCTCACCACCAAATGTTGTTGTCTTATTCTCAAATGTAACAGCAGCACCAGCAGTTACTGTGACAGCAATACCAGCAGAGAATGAAACAGATGTTGTACCAAATCCAGTAACAGTTTTTCTACCATTGTTGACAATCAACAGGGTGTTACCAGTGGCAATACCCAAAGAATTGGGGTCACCATCAAGGAAGATAGTTGTATCACCTGAACTACCACCAGTTGCTTCTAGTGAAGTTGTTGTGCTGCCAATTGCAGAAAATGAATCAATGTCAGGAGAAAGGTGTGAAAGAACCTTAATGTCAAGTGTACTTGCTCCATTCACTGCATCAGTATTGATACCTGTAACAATACCTTTCAGTGAACCACTAAATTGTACTGTTTCACCAGCCTTAGGAATGGTGATGTTGTTTCTGGCAGAGGTACAACCCATGCCAATCTCAATACCCAGAGCACCAGGGTTTGTTGTGGCAATACTTACAATTTGGTCTGCCTGGTCATCAATGACACAGACTTTAAGATTGTTTGACCATGAACCAGGGTTTCTTGCTGACCAGTAGAACTCTGAACTATTCTCATGGTTCAGTTCATAGTCCTCAATGTTGTCTACCTTAAGACTTGCAGATGCTGCTTGATTTACACCAGCATTACCATTTACAAGTGTAGATCCATTGGTTCTACAAACCTTAAGAATACCACCGTAAGACAAGAATGAATTGGCACTCATCCAGTATTCATACTGTCTGTCTGTTGACAGAGGTTTGCCAAATGTGTCTAAAAATTGTTGCTGTGTCTCGATGGTGATTGGTTCATTAACAGGTCCAATAGGAAAGGGACCAGCGATTGCTCCAATATTATCAAGGACGTTCTCTGCTCTACCAACAGTTAAGTCAACTTCCCTGACTAGAACTCCTGGAGATAATTGAGGAGTAGCCATATGTTTCTCCTAAAGTCTCATGTTTAACTACAAAATATTTAGGAATTTGAGTGTTTTGACTGGGGAAAATTGGAGTGAACACTACCAATCTGGGTATGCCCAATCATTCTTGCATTTTCTTGTTTTTGTTATTCTATCAATTGTGCAATCTTTACATTCATATGAGTATGATGCTGCTACTGGTCCCCTATCCTTTCTTGTTCTATAGAACCCATCAATGAGATTTTTTCTTTTACCACAAACCCTACACTTTCTATCATTTAAAAGTAAATGACCAAGTTTGATTTGCTTATCTAAATCCATTATCTCCAGTTCCACATATAGTCCATACCACCAGCAGTCTGTCCATACTCATCAGCAGTGGACCACCTATCACCATCTGCATCTACAAATGTGCCTTCATCTAAACCATCATTTAAGAAACCAAATGGTGCCATGTCTTGTTCAATCTGATTCTTCTGTTCTTCATATAATCTCTTTCTAATATCCTGGTCAGTCAGTTCTTTAAAGTAATCCTGTGCTACCAACCAAGCATAGATAACCAGACACATTGCTAGGTCATCATTACATCCTTCTTCTGCCTCAAATGAATTGTGCTTAGAGATGAAAGTTGTAAGTTCTGAGATAATCTCATAATCACAGAAGGTCAACTTATCTTCCTCAATCATTGTCTTAAGGTTGAGAGAACCAACCTTCTTAACAGTCTTACTCATCTTGACACCAAGTTGAGTTTTATTTCCAGAGAAACCCTGACCTACAATCTGACCTGCTCTACCTCTCATAGAACACATCAACAGATTCTGATATTCTAAATCATATTGAATTATACTTGCAACCTGGTCACCTATATCATTTACCTCACATAAAATAAAAGCATTATTATAACTCTTTGCTACCTCATAGATTACATTGGGGAACAACATAGGTTTAATCTCATTGTTCCTATACTTGGCAACAATCTTATGGGGGAAGGATGTAATGTCTGCAATAATAAATGCAGAGTAGTCCTCACCTACACCTCTTGCCACATCAACTGTACACACATAGTCATGGTCTGCTATTGGTTGCTCATAGATATCAAGACCAGCATTTCTGGTCATAGGATTATCATACACAAGAGTCTTTAGTTTGCTAGGAGCAATCAGAGTATCAATAGAACCTAGGAACTCACACTCAAACTCAATCTTGAACTGCTGCTCAGAGGTGTTCTTAATTGTTTGTGCTTTCCACTTCTCATCCCTACCTGGTACTTCTGACCAGTGAACATCAGTTGGGACATAATCATTCTTACCTTTCTCTGCATCATGCCACATCCTATAGAAGTGGTTCATGCCATGAGGCGTTGAGACTATGATGACTTTTGTTGATTTACCAGAAGTAATAGTAGGATAAACAGATGCAAAGAAGGCATCAGCGATGTGATTTGGAACGAACGCGAATTCGTCCAAGAAGAGGATATTGAACGACATGCCTCTGACAGCACTTGCAGA
>Ga0160423_10000393_pt1 | contig 35402 bp, 38 predicted proteins | sample CRUFie14St8metaG_FD_108191 | JGI IMG/M metagenome (GOLD analysis project Ga0160423, IMG submission 108191) | Marine microbial communities from the Costa Rica Dome - CRUD Field 142mm St8 metaG | ecosystem: Environmental > Aquatic > Marine > Oceanic > Photic zone | place: Costa Rica: the Eastern...
GGTCCCTCCTTGTCACTTTGCGCTAGATCGTTCCATTCTTCGGTCATCGGATTACTCAACGTCCTCTAAGCGAAGTTTCTCGACTTTTCCTTCAGCATCTGCTAGCTCTTTTTGACAGGATTTTAGGAGTTTAGAACCTTCTTCAAATAGTTTCAAAGTTTCATCCAAATCTGTCCCGCCTGCTTCTAGTGCTGCAACAATTTCTTCAAGTCTTTTCATCGATTCTGCGTAACTCATCATTTCACCTCAGTATTTACTTTCCCATCTTTCAATACGACAGTCAATTGGTCTCCTTGATTCAAACCTGTAACGCTGGTAACAGGTTTTCCGTCCTCGTTGACCGCCATTGAGTAACCTCTTTCTAAAACTCTGGTTGGATTTGTAGAACTAAGTACAGAATCAAAACCAACTAATCGATTTTTTTCAATTGAGATTATTCTCTCAACTGCTGAGTTCATCTTATTCACCATGTTCGAGTGCTTTAGTTTGGCATTGGAAATCCCGCGCATTGGTGCTGCGCTAAGTCTAACGATAATATTCGAAAGAGTTTCACCTCTTCGTGTAAATAGTTTGTCGATTGCAAAGTCTAGCCTATCTCCTGCTTGAGCGATCATTGCAAGCAGATCATCCTTGATTGGGATAACTCTTTCAATAGCATTTGAAGGAGTAGAAGCTCTAATATCTGCAATCATATCACTTACCATATAGTCAGATTCATGGCCAACAGCGCTAACAACTGGCACAGGGCAATCAATTATTGCTTGGCAAACAACTTCTAGATTGAACGCCCAAAGGTCTTCAGGTGAACCTCCACCTCTGCCTACAATAATCAAGTCAGAATTCTTTTGTGCATACTTTATTGCCCTAACTATCTGACCAGGTGCTTGATTTCCTTGTACGAGAACGGGAACAACTGTGTACGAAAAATTAGGCCATCTATCGACAATCAGTCTCTCCATGTCTGCTAATGCTGCACTACCTGCTCCTGTAATTATGTGCAGGTTTTTTGGAATCATGGGTGAGGTTTTTCTAGGCCTATCCATCGTTCCATCTTCTCTCCATCTCTGAATGAGTTCTTGCCTTGTCTTTTCTAATTCTCCGATACTCTTCACAGGTTGCACTTTTGATGCCTTGAACTGCATCCTGCCGGTTTTGACATATACATCTATGCCCCCAATAGCAATTAGTTTCGAACCTTCTTTGATATCTTGTGATGTGAAAGCTTGGTTTCCTCCAAATAATACGCAGTCAATGGACCCCTGTGCATCGGTTAGTGTGAAGTATGTGTGTCCCGAACGTGCTAGGGTGAATTTTGTCAACTCTCCAATAATTGCTGCGTTGTTTAGGTATGGTTCGTTCACAAGTGCGCGACGAGCAATGGCGACGAACTGCCCGACTTCCACAGGTTCACTTGCCATCGCTTTGACTAGGGGTTTGAGGTTCTTGAACAATCGCATTTTCTTGGGAAGGAGTTTTGATGTAAAGGTGAGTCGGGTGCTACGTTCCAGTACGGGGTAGGCCCCACTAGGAATGGTGATTGTATGCCTGATAACGATGAATCAAAAGATAATACTGATGATGAGGACGATTGGCTATCATATGCCAATGCAGGCTTTGGGTCTACTGATTATTCGTTGTGGGATGAATCAACAGAACAAGAAAATTCTGAATTACAAGCAGAATGGGATGATGAATTCCAAGGCGATACCGATGAGGACGAAATACCGCCAGCTCCTAGGGCCGCTGGTCTCAAACATTTGGTAAGAATAGGCTGCTGCAACCACTGTTTAGGTAGAGTTGGTGGTAAGAAGAGGTTCGAGCAATCCAACTATGAATCGGGGGTTGAAATCCGTAACTCCGTGGTTGAACTTGATAAGACGATGGAAATTGCGAGAGAAGATAGCCCATTATGCCCTTTTTGTGAAAATCTGTTTGAAGAGGCCCCCCTTCTTGCTCAATTAATATTAGAAGCGATTGGAGAAAGAGAATGCTCGAGGCTACAATTGGGAGCACGCATACCCAAAGATCAAACGGAAGCCGAGGATTTTCTCAGGAAAAAATACGGTGCACCAGGGTCAGCACCTCTAAAATCTAGCCTTGTCGAGGAGGTGGCCCGACAATTGAAGGAGCTAGGAAAAGGCCATAATTTAGTAGTAGACAAGCCCGAAATCTTAGCATTGATTGATGTTCTAACATTGACTGTTGAACTTGATATTCGTTCCCATTACTTGTATGGTAGGTACAGGAAATTAGAGAGAGGTATCCCTCAGACAAAGTGGCCCTGTCGTACTTGCAAAGGACGAGGGTGTGAGAAATGTGATCAAACAGGATTACAGTATAAATCATCAGTTCAATCTTTGATTGGAGATCCAATATTGTCTATGTTCGGCGCCAAAGAGCACGCATTCCACGGAATGGGGCGAGAGGATATTGATGTTAGGTGTCTTGGTAGAGGCAGACCATTTGTGATTGAGATGAAGAAACCAGTGAAGCGAAATGTGGACTCAACAGCAGTAATGAACGCTATTAACTCCGCTGCGCAAGGAAGTGTGGAAGTCTCAGATATTCGTTCGTCTAATAGAAGCGAGGTTGTCAGAGTTAAAGACACACCAGCGGAAAAATCCTACACGATACGGTATAAGATAGAGCCTATCACAGTAGCAGAATTAGACATCCTAACTCAAGTGATGGAAATACCAAAAAAGAATAACGATAGAAATCGAAGAAAAAAGAATCACTACCGTAAAAAGAAAGACAAAACCGAAGAGCAAAACGAGGCTGATTACTCCACTTTGAAAAAGGCTGAGCTAGTTGATTTGTGTGTAGCAAAAGGATTAGCAAAAAGTGGTACAAAAGATGTTCTGATTGATAGACTATTGTCGTACAAGGAACCAACCTTACCTTTGCCAGACCAAGATTTTGTGATGGATATAATGCAAAATTTACAAGGCTGCACGTTAGCACAACGAACTCCTGAAAGGGTTGCTCATCGCAGAGCAGATAAAATCAGAAAAAGGAAGGTTATGGAAACGTCAAATCCAACAATAGATTCCGATGCGGATGGGAACATGATTGCGGAATTTAGTCTTAGATGTGAGTCTGGTACCTACGTCAAAGAAACGGTACATGGTGATGGTGGTAGAACCCAACCTTCAATCGCCTCTTTGATAAAAGCCAAATGTACTGTAGAATGGCTTGATGTAGCCGATATTCATGCAGATTAAGCGCGTCGCACTGCTTATATGGGTTGGGCAGGTCGGCAGGTTGCTTCGAATGTCAATATGACACGAAAGGCAGGAGTGCGGACACCATGAAACGATCCAAGGGGCAACGTCAAGGAACACGCTCAATCCTAAAGCGCGGACGCCATCAGAGAGGCCGTTTAAACATTAGCAGAATCATGCATGAGTACTCAGAAGGAGACCGTGTTGCCATTGTCATAGATGGTGGTCAGCAGATGGGAATGCCTCACCGAAGGTTCCAGGGAAGAACTGGATTTATTCAAGGTCGTCAAGGCAAGGCATGGGTTGTCGCTGTTAAAGATGGCAACATGCAAAAAACTGTCGTGGCACGGCCAGAGCACCTCAGACCGCTGGAGTGAATATTATGGACGAAGAAGGAACATTCACCGATTATGCATCAGTAAGAGACATGCTATTGGATGCGCAGGAACGCCGTGGTTTCCTGACTTATGAGCAAAAGGCTGCTTTACAGCACGCTGAATGGGCGGCGAGCCAAAACCGCAATGGTTACTCTACCGATCCTAAGGTTTTCAACGATATTTTCAGCGCAATTATGGATATCGAATTATTCCAGAAATACCCAGATTTGGCAGCGAAATTGGCGGAACTAATGCCAATGCACGAAGATGATGTTAGAGCAGTGATAGCCAGCCGCCGTATTTCCATCGATGGCGGAGATGTAACCGCAGTACTCGACATAGTACGCCAGCACGTTGGCGTAGAATGATTTAATCCGACGACGGGTGGTTAACATGCGTAATGACAATCGCGGAGGGCACAGGAGGAATTCTCGTGACAAGCCAGATCCTTTGTTGGCTGTAGAGTGGTGTAGAGTGATAGATCATCCAGATGCGGAATCGGCAATAGTTGTTGTAACGGAACCAGCATTACACATTATTAGACTTAGACCAAAGCCAAATGCTGGAGTTCAAGCAGTTGGTTCAAAACTGTATATGGGAATTGACCATTCACAACGAGAAGTCGTTCAAGATGTTCTAGGATTTGCTAGGATTCGAGATTTGTCTAACGCAGCTTCACAGGAGATGCCAATTGTGATTCAGCAAATAATAGAGGAATCTCCGGATGTGTTTATTCAACAATTTTTCAATAGAGCAGGAAATCTCTCACTGAAAATGCACGCATTTGAGGTACTTCCCGGTGTGGGGAACAAGAAGGCAATGGAGATGGTGGCAAGCAGAGGACGTGTCGGTTGGGAGAGCTTTGAGCAGCTAAATGGAGACTGCAACATAAATGCCGCTGAGTTACTTGCCAGAAGATTTGTGTCTGAAATCGAGGACAGGAGTCTTCAACCCCGTCTCATAGACTTATTACTTCGACAGGGTGAGTGATTACATGGGCCATGGCGCCCGTGCCTTAATAGATAAATTACGAATGGTCCAAGATAACGTAAAATCTCTAGGTCAGAATTTTCTGAACAACGAGGAGGTTTTGGACCAAACTATTTCCATAGCCAATTTATCAGCAGACGATTTCGTAATTGAAATTGGGCCAGGTCCTGGTGTTTTAACAGAGAGACTTCTTGCGACAGGCTGTAATCTGACAGCCATTGAAATCGATTCTGGAATATGCAAATTTCTGAGAGAAACATTCCCCGATTTGAATTTGATTGAGGGCGATGCCTTATCTGTCAAATGGCCATTATGCAATAAATTCGTAGCTAACATCCCATATCAAATATCATCCCCACTATTAGAGATCATAACTCGGAATCGTTCAATCGAACAAGTCGTAATTCTCGTTCAGGAAGAATTTGCTGAGAGACTTGTAGTGGAGTGGGAGAGTGACAGAGGCAGTCTTGGAATGTGCACAATGTTAGATTGGGATTGTGCGATTGAAACTCGTGTAGGGCCACATTGTTTTACTCCCTCGCCAAAGGTTCATTCGTGTTTAGTAAGCATGACGCGAAAAAGTCCCCCTAAAAATTCTAAACTTGCTAAACTTTTAATTCGGCAAGCATTCGGCCAGAGACGCAAAAAACTGCGAAATACACTCGCTAAGGCGCCAAAAAGAATTGCTCGCGTGAGTGGTTGGCATGCAAAAGCATACCGCGATGCAATGCAACACCTCGATTTTGACCTTTTAGATGAACGCCCAGAAGATTTAGAAATAGAGGATTGGTTAGAGTTAGCACGACTTCTTGAGGACGCTCGTGAGGCGATGGGTTGACATCTAACCGCCCTCTCGGCATGTTTCGTCGGAGGGGTGCACATGGCAAAGAAGGACACATATCTGGCTCTACTTCGTCGAGGAATCGATGAGACAACAGCAATGCAATTGGCAGATGCTGGAATAAAAATTGGTGATCTAAAAAAGATCGATAAAACACAGCTAGTAGAGAATTATGGCTTGAAGCCAGATATCGCTGATGGTGTTCTTGACATCATTACAGCGGGCCCACAATCTCACGGTAAGGAAAGATTTCTTTCCAAGGTACTTGCACCCGAACGCAAGCCTGAAAGCAAGATTGAAGAATTAAAATTCAAGCGTCAGCAAAAAGACGTTCTCTCTGAACTTGCTGAAGAGAAAGAAAGGCTAAAGCTTGCGAAGGTAGAAGCTTTCCGCGCCAAAAAACTAGTCATGAATCGACTCGGCAAAACAGTTGAGTTAATTGTAAAATTAGAAAACAATCTACACGATGAAGGGAAGGATGATCAGAAGGTCAAGATCAGGGACCAACTGGAAACTCGTGGTCTTGAGGCTGCACGCGACCACGAAATGCTAGAACTAGAAGGTACACCTCAAGATATTGTGGATTTTAGAAGGAAAATAGTACCGACATTGATACTTCATGCTTGTCCGGAATGTGGAGAAGAACTTGATCCAAGAACGAGTAGAAACCCAGACGATGCAAACAACTGGTCGTTTATTTGTTGGGAATGTGAAACAAAATTCTCACCAGGGCTATCTCTAACCGTTGACAAAATAATGGAAAATGGTGGCAGAGTAGTCATTGACCCTGATGCACGTCCTAGAAACCCAGTCCCTCCTAAGCCTGCAACTCAGGATTATGCTACAATCAACCAGATGGTGCAAGATGAACTGAAGCGTACAGGTGCAGATGCGGATACGATGGCACAAGCAGCAGAGCAGTCAGCGTTAACAAGTGGATTGATGAGTATCGATGATTGGATTGACCAAACCCTCGCAGCGAAAGGATATATTCAGGCACAGGAAGACAGAGAAGATTTCATTCTTCGCACTGGCGCCGGTGCTACCAAGTTCAACAAGTGGATGAAGAAAGCAGGACTTTACTTCAACAAACAAACCGGCCGATGGTCACGATGGGAAGACCGCTGAGGTGGTTCCATGGGTTTGATTCGCTTCCTTAGAGGTGCGAAATTACTGGGGCAAACAACTATTCTTCCGGGTAAGTCATTAATTGAACACGCATATGCAGCTAACGTGGCAATCCCGTTTAATTGCACAAGTGGTAATTGCGGTGCTTGCTTGGTAACGCTACTCTCAGGAGAAGTAAGTATCCCAAATCCACTCTCTGCAGGTCTAGATTGTGAAATTGTTGCTGAGGGTGGCAGACTGGCCTGTGTAGGTGTCCCAAGTGGAGATGTTGACATCGATATTATGCCACCAATTTGAGGTGTTCAAGTGGATGTACCGATTTGGGTTTGGATTCTCAATATTGTGGGCGTTGTAGCAATTGTTTGGTTTATGTCATGGCGTCTTAAATCCAAATTAGCAGAAGTGGAAGAGCGTCATGTTATGAGTGGAATCCGACACAGAAAACGCCTTGACGAATCTGAGTGAGTCGCAAGATTTCTTGTGATATTGTAATTCTTATTCCTCTTCGAGTAACTCAATATACTCTGATTCAAGAGTGCGTACAATATTTTCGTTTAAACCAAAAGTTGCAGCAACGGTTTCCAGAAGTTTTCTTTCCTCCGGTGTGATTACATTGTCTTCCATCGCTGTTGCGTATGCCTCTAGGTAAGCGGTCTCTTCCGGTGTGTGTGTTGACGGAATGAAACGATTGGAAGCTTTGTCTAAAATTAGCAAAATCGGTTTTCTCACTACAAGCAAGGATACACCGACAAAGACACCACCTGCCATTCCATAGCCAATGACGCTTTCCATTAGTTCACTTCCAACGATGAAAGAGATAACACCTATTCCAGTGAATACCGCTGTTGTGAAGGTTTTCCGTAGGTTATTATCGATTCCAAATACTGTATCTTTCAAAGTAGCGTGGACGAACATCATTGCTTCAAAGGCCATGGCTGCTGGGGTTAAAGTAAGGGTAAAAGTCCACGCAAAGAACAACATTCGTTCAGTGAAATCAGGATTTCCATATCTCCAAAGAGTCTCATCAACAAATGTTACTTGGCTTCCGTTTACTACAGAAATTAAGATCAGTAATACAAGCCAGAATAGTAATATTATCACCTTTCCTAAAAATCCAATATAAAGGGATCGTGAAGTAAGGCCTTTACTGAAATCTGGGTTGTCTCCATCTTGATAAGATTTTATTGAAGAACGTATGAAAATTAAGGCGAGTAGTGAGACAAGGGGGGAACCCAAGGCTATTGCCCATAAACCAGGGGGCTGCGTTGTTACAGTCGTTTCATAAGTAGCAGTACAGTCGCCAGTGTCCCTGAAATCATCCTCGATGCCTTGCTGCCATTCATCATCTTCACCAAACCAACGATCTGTTGTAGGTTCTTTTCCCTCTTCACAAACCACCCATGTTGCGTCTGAAACATAGAATGCAGGTAATGTTCTAAGCAGTAGATATATTGTAATTCCCAGAACAGGAGCTATATACCATGCATGCTTTTTGAATGAAGGTTTGTGCATAAAACTAAGACGGTTCAATCGGTAGTATATTGGTATGCACAGATACATGATTATAGCTGTAATATGGGCTGTGAAAAAAACATCAATAGTCCAATGCCACAAAATGTCTTGAAGCCATTCATACCTTCTGATATAGGGTGTTACCTGTGCTATTATGAATGATGCCTTAATTCCTTCACACACTAAAAGGACAGACATAAATTTGTTTTCAAATCCTTTAGACTTAGCACGCCAAACCAATGCAGCCAATCCTATGCAGTATAGCAGTATTAAAAGAGAACTGACTGAAACAATCATCCTAAATCCGAAGAGATTATCTGCGCTAAAAGCACCAATATAATACTCCTTGGCGGTTCTCATGTTCGTGTTTAAGCAAATTCATTTTATTGAATTTGGGGTTTGTTATTTTTTATTGATAAATCAGAATAATTTTGCGCTGAAAATCACGTAAAAAATTTCTTTTTTGGGAATCTATTCTTCCTCTTCAGTTGGGTTCATTGTGAAACCTTGGTGTAGCAATCCAAGCGCTGCAGTTGTAATTACCATGGATGCGATTAGCGAGAGTACTATCATAATTGCAGAGAATAATCCGAATGTATTGAAGAGTCCCATTGCTGATGTTGCTATTATCAAAAATCCAGCTACGTCTGATATGGCAGAACCAACTAGAGCCAACGCACATGCTCCACCAACACCGTGCAAGGCCTGACGGTGATTTTTCCCCTTCTCTTTCTCTTCCCTATACCGTTCCGTAACGTGAATACAATAGTCAATCCCCACGCCGAGCGATATCGTGGCAATCGTCACCGTAACTATGTTTAGTGAATAACCGAATGCATATATTAATCCATAAAGACACACAACAACCAATAGAATTGGTGTTAGTGATACGACCGCCTGTTTTATCGATCGGAATCCGATTGATAGGGTAATTAGAACAAATACTGAACCCAAGAATAGTGAGGACTGCATCTCGTTTTGCATTCTATCACCAGCAACAAATCTTGTCACGGGTTTACCGGTTAACATTACCCATGTCAGAGGTTTGTCATCCTCCTCACTACCCGGCTCTTCCCAAGTGCCGCTTGACAGGTTCATTAGAGGGCTCAAATCGCGTTTTATTTCTTCAATACCTGGGCCCATCGTAGGGAAATGTTCCGGTGATGTAATACCAAATCGGATAATCATTCTATCGTAGGATACAGGCTCTCCGTCGACAGATAGCCAGACTCTTTCAGGGTCTAATTCTACTCCTGGGTCGATGTACAGGTCAATCAGTGATGAGGGAACTTCAGTACCCGGTATTCCGTCTAATGATAGAACTCCGTAGAAGAAAATAAGACAATCCTTGTCGTCTAAATCTGGAGCATTTAGTGCACCTATTGTGTCGCAATTAGATTCATTATATCCTCGGTCAAAAAATGGCTGAGGATTACTCATCAAATATGCAGCCGCGGCTATTACGAATTCATCGATTGCTAACACATCGACAGAGCCGTCCGGTGTCCTGGTCATTTTATCGACAACCCCTTTTGTTGTAGTATTGGAATTTAGTCTAAACTTGTTAATGGCTCTGAACACTTCAGGTTCAGCAACGTCGCCTTCGATATACAACATTGCAGGCTCTCCTTCATCGGAGAATCTGTCAGTAACTATTCCAACTCCGATAGCAAAGTCCGACTCATCATCAAGGAAATCGTCAACCTGGAAATCACCTTCCAATTGTACCATCCCCCATGCTGCTGGCAGTGCAATTATTAGGCAGAGCACTGCAATCAATACAGGCCGTTTGCCGGTTCCAGATTGTATTGCAACTTTTTGTAATCTCTCTTTGTTGATGAACATGTGATTGGCGTCTGGAGTGGTTTCTTTGCCTCTTTTTTCTAACCACTCATCAAATGATACCCTAACCAGCGGCGCCCATATTCCAGTCAGCAAGAATGCAGCTAACACTCCTAACGCTGCTTCTACTCCAAACGATCTTAATGCCGCAATATCGCTGAAAAGGTTGGCAGAAAATGCAGCCATAGTTGTAAGTGAAGTGAGCATTATTGCTCGGCCTACCCGGTTTACAGTGATGGTCCCTGCCTGAGTGGCGGTTTTGCCGAGATTTCTCTCCTCCTTGTAGCGATGGAGTGCGTGTAACGAATCATCAATTCCTAACGCTAGAACTAAAATTGGTAATAAATTTGAAAATTGAGAGCGCGATATTAGGCTTAAACCAAACCATGAGAATAACGAGTCTACGTGCCCTATCAGACCCTGCATCCACAGCAAAGCACCTCCCAGAGCAACCGTAACTATTGCGACATCAGACCACCTTCTAAGAGAGAGGTACAGCAGGACAATAATCACTGCTCCCATGGCAAAAATCAATCCTCCAGAATTTTGTAGTTCCCGGTTTACTTCTACGTTTACTGCTTGTCCGACAAGAAGGGTAAGAGAATTATTGTCATGACTTCGCAAGTGTCCTTCTAACTCCATCATTGACCATTCGATAGAACATGGTTCACTAAGCGACAGACAGTATGAAGAGGTATAATTTGGCGGGTGAAGAAGCAAATCTGTACCATGCAGCCTGTAACCACCTATTACCAATCCATCTTCGGTATTTTCGATATTGGTTTCAGAGTGGGCATCTTTCCAAACTGTGGTCCATCCAGCCTCTTCAAGGGCTGCTCTATCTAATTGCACCAATAACCATGATGCAGATGCTGACCATCTACCTGGGCCTGGTCGTGCATTCTTCCAGGTTCCATCAGCGTTGAGGGAACCACCTACTGGACCACCAACGATTCCGGTATTTTCTTCTGCAGAAACGAATCCTCGATCTAAAGACAGCCATCTCAAGAAATCAGAACCATTTGCACTAGCCATACGAGCGGCCGCTAAATCAATGTGGGCCTGAGTTAAATCCTCATCATCAAAAGTCAAACATTCGATTAATCCACAATCGTACCAATTTGTGACAGGAGGCTCAAATCCTGAGAGAGTAGGCCTCGGTTTTGTAAGTACAGACTCATTTGCCATGAATCCTCTAAAGATATCAGTGAGGCTCATTACTCCATCGGTCTGTAATTCAGTGACGTCATTGATGAATGGCTTCATGTAGTTTCCAAGAACGTGATTACGAATAATCTGGTGCTTAGCATCAATTTCCCTTAGTACTGTGAGGTTCAGAATACCACCGTCAATGTCTGTTATTCCTTCCCATTCCTTCGCCGTTGGTACGGTTTCTTCTGCGTCAGCAAATTCGGACCAATCGGGCGTACCATCATTAGTGAGAGGAACCGGAACGGGAGTTGTACCAACCATCGATGGGTCTCTGACGCTAACAACGAATCCAAGTATAATCTCAGTAGTGCTAAATTCTTCGTTGATAATTCGTTCAGCCGTGAGTTCTGGAGATTCCATATCGTAGGATTCCATGTCGATTGGTTCAAGTGCTTTGAGAGCGCCCGGAATCATCAGTAATGTTAGAATGAACATAGCCAAGTGGACCTTTTTTCTGTTCGGTACGAGGACTTTCGACACATCTTCGAACCCCGCCATGGTGTCCGTCTCTGCTTCACATTCTTGAACAGTTGTATTCATTTGGGAGATAGTTCACGCCACCAATGCGCGGGGGTCGCCCAGCTTGGTCAACGGCGGTGGGTTTAGGTCCCATTCCTTATTGGTTCGCAGGTTCAAATCCTGCCCCCCGCATCTAATCTAATTACACATAACCAGTTACAAACCGGTATCTCTTAGAGCATTCACGGCATTCGTTTGCGCCTTGTCCATTTCTTCGACCTCGGCTAGAGTGAACTCAATATCGATATCTTTGACTCTTTGTCTATCACCTACCTGAGATAGTGGTGGGATGGTGATTTTTCCCTTTAATCCAGATGGTAGTGTCACAGTTACTTTTCCGCCAAGTAGCAGTGTCGAGTATGGTATTTCGATTTCCTTTACGATTCTATCTCCGTCCCACCTGCAGCCTTCTCCCGGGTCGACTCGGACATTAACAATCAAGTCGCCATTAACTCCTCTAGGATGGCCATGTCCCTGATTCTTGAGCCTAATTTCAGAGCCATGCTTTGACTTTGGTTTTACATTAATTTTCAAAGTGCGGCGCTTTCTGTCTATGCTCCCATGTGTGCCAGGAGTGAGTTGGGTATATGTCAAATTGAAAGAGCCCCCGTTGGTTGCTTCTTCTGCGGTTAGGTCTATCCAAGCAGTTGCATTTTGACCCCGTTCTTGTGGTGGCCTAGGTGCTGAACGTTGTCTTTGTCCACCGCCCATTCCACTCATACCTCCACCAAACATCTGAGAAAGGATATCTTCCATTCCACCGCCTCCACCAAATCCGCCTCTGCCGCCGAAGGGGTTTCCCCCTCCACCAAATCCTGAGAACATCTGTTCCTGTTCGTGCTTGCGTCTAGCTTCGGCGGTTCCTATTGAATCGTATGCAGCTTGCACTTCTTTGAAACGTGCTTCAGCACTCTCAGAACCTTCGTTTCTATCAGGATGATATTGCCTTGCAAGTTTGCGAAACGCCTTCTTTATCTCTGCGTCACTTGCCCCTCTTGAAACACCGAGAACCTGATATGGATCTCTTCCCGCCATATCACCTTCGAGGCGTTAGTCTGCTTTGAACCAGTCGATAATTGGCAGAATTCAGCACCGTTTAGGTTAAATGAGGGCCATAAGTCGGAAGGAACCTCTGAGGTGAAACTATGTCAGATGAAAATGACCAAACTCGTTCTTTTGAGGACAGAGTACAGGACCGCCAAGATGCTATTGAGGCCCAATTCCGCAAAATATCCCGCGGCAGTTGGGCTCGTATTATTCGCATGGCAAGGAAGCCAACCCCACAGGAGTTTAAGCAAACCTCAATCATTTGTGGAATCGGTTTATTCGTCCTGGGATTTATCGGATTCGTTATGCTAATCATAATGGATAACTTCATACCGTGGATTATTCACGATGTTTTCAACATCTGATTTGGAGGAATAAAAATGACTGAAGCCTTTATTGCATTTGTTCGCCATGAGCAGGAATTATTACTACTTCGCCGTTCGTCATCTGACCCAGACGCTGCAGAAATGTGGGACGGAGTATATGGGATTGGGGATACTGAAGAGGACGTCCTCAACCGCGTTTCGGAGTGTACAGGAATTCCTACTGAAGATCTTGAGTATGTTAGAGATGGACCAGCTCTTGGTATCGATATAGATGGAAGACTACAAGATATTGCACCTTGTTTGGTGGTTTCAACCAACAAAGAAGTAATTCCTGCTGGGAGATATAGCGAAGCTGTCTGGGTAGATCCAGGAGACATACAGAATTACAGTTGCGTATTCTCAGATTTAGAAATGGAGGGTGCAGAGAAACTATTCCGTGAAATGTATGGTTCCGTTGCAGCATACCTATTCATTGTTAAGACTGCAATAGGCTCAGAAAAGAGAGTCGCAGACGAAATGCAGGCCCGTTTGATGGGATCAGGCTCTCTATCCATGATTCAAGAAAATATTTTCGCAATTCTTCACCCTACTGGAATGCGCGGGTATGTGATGGTTGAATCAAACGCTCTCCATCATGTTGAGAAATTGATTGGTCGTTCTGGCGGCCGCGATCCAAAGGCTCGCCGTGGATTGAATCAAACACCACTCAAAAATGCCAAAACAGTACTTCCGGGAGAAGCCCCACTCAAGGATATCCTGCCATACTTGGAACCAAAGGCTGTTACCACCGGTATAGAGGTTGGATGTATTGTAGAGATTGTTACTGGTGCTTTCAAGGGCGAGAAAGCTCGTGTAACCAGTGTTGCAGAAACCAAAGAAGAAGTCAGTATGGAATTGTATGAACAACCAATTCCAATGACACTCAAGATGCGTGGCGACCACGTCCGTGTCATCGAGCGTGTCGAATGAATGATTCTACTCGCAAATAACGTTGGCAAACAACACAGCGTATGGAAACATTATATCTCTTGTTTATGAAAGGCTAAGCATGGAGATAAATAAAATATTGAATCCAAAAGGATGGTTGATTGGCCTAGGAGTTTTCGTACTTCTATTTTCAGTGAGTGGGGTTATGGACCCTGAATCTGTTGCTGAAATGTCTTGGGGAGATGATGTTGAAATAACGGATGAAATACTCGCTTATGAATCAATGTGGGCTCTACACATGATTCCGTTCGGAATATTGGCCATAACTACAGCAATTGTTGTGAAAGGCGAAGCATTAGCAAAACTGGCGATTACAGCATCAGCATCAATGGTTCTAGTTGTGGGAGGAGGAATGATGTATTTCACAAATCACTATGGTTATTCAACTGAAGGAACAGCGGCAGTTGTATTACCTCTGGTGGTTATGAGCGCAGTCATCTTGATGGGTGTTGGCGGATATCTGCATCTAAAGGCAGAAACCGAGGGGGGTGCTGTAGAATGAGCGACAAGAATTTGGCACCTTACTTCTTAGCAATCGGCCCTTTATTACTAGTCGGGGCATACATGAATTGGCCTGCAGCAGATGCGCTCGGTAGTCGCGGAACACAATCTCTTATCGACGAAGCAGGCAGTCTAATGCCACTACTAATTATGGCTACTCTTGGAACACTTATGGTTCTTGGAGGATTGTATCTCCTAATTTCAGATATGATGTCTAGTGCTACTGGAATGAACAAGCAATTGCTGAGTATCGCTAGTGTTCTAGTAGTACTAACTATGGCATTCTTCATCACTGGAATGGGGAGCAATGTTTCAGTAATAAATTTTGAAGAAGCAGAGATTGATGACGACGAGGACGAAGCGTATACTTTTGAATCAGAGGCGGAAAAACAGGCATCCCAGCGCATGGCATTCGAAACAGGTAATACTGTATGGCAAATGTCTCCTGTGACATGGGGGCTATCTCTAATTTTGATTGGACTAGTAGCATTCATGACTAAGCGCCCAGAATCTGCTATGGACTACGTTTTACCGGCACTTATGCCAGTTGGAACTCTTTTCTTAAGCGTTCCAATACTAAACAATCCTGGCCTGTTTGCAATGGTCTTCCCTGCAGTACTTCTTGTGCATGTCATAATTGGTGGCCTAATGCTAGCAGGTAAAGTGTCACTACCAAGTGCTACCAAAGGTGATGTGTAAATGGACCAACTTAAGAAATTCTTGAATCCCAAGTGGATGTTGGCAATTACCGCCCTAGCACACGGGACAGTCGGAACGCTTGTAGACGTAGATTGGGGAGATGATACATCGGTTGGATTGATGGGATTTATTTTCCTAACATCAATTACGATGCTTTACGTTGCCTTCTTTACTGAAGGAGAGCAACAAGGTAGACTTACTGCTGTAATTGCAGGACCTGCTTGGGTCTGGTTCATTATCTGCGTATCTTTGGATTTGACAATGATAAATGCTGGAGAGGAATATGTTTTCCGTAAAAGCGAGACTGTTATGCCCATCTTGTTGTGGGGATTAACAGCATTGAGTGGAATCTTGCATGGTAATTTTCAGAATAAATGATAGCATTTAGATTACTAAAATCGTTTACCCTGTTGGTACAAACTTCTCAAATTTACATTGAGTTGACCTAACGGTCGCGGTTAAATAGGGGAGGCAAGTCGCAAACCTGCTCACGTCCGTGAGTATCAGAGGTGAACAAACATGCCAAAGCCCTGGACAAGCGAGCTAATCAAAAAGGCTCTAGGTGTACAGAAATGCAATGGCAGTTTGGAATCCGCAACCGAGGACTTGAGCCTTGAAAAAGCAATGGACGTCGCTCGTCAAAAGAACGATGACGGCCACCTTACCGGAGCAGATCTGAAAGCGCAGACTAGAGAGGTTATCGGCACATGTGTCGCAATGCGTGTGAAGATTGACGGTCTTTGGGCTAAGGATGCACTGAAAACAATTGAAAATGGAGATTGGGACGAACGCTTTGCTTGAACTGATTCACGGACCACGGGAGAGGGGTAAAACCCTCGCAGACCGAAGGGGTGACAGAAAATGGAAGAAAAAATATCTGAAGCAATCAAGAACGCCATCGAAGGCGCTCCAGAACGCAAGTTTGTAGAATCGCTAGACATAGCCTTTACAATCAGAGACGTGGATTTGAAAAATCCTAACAACCGTATTCAGGAAGAGATTCGTCTCCCGAACGGCCGCGGAAAAGAAATCAAAATCGCAATGTTCGCAGCATCTGACGCTGCACAAAAAGCTAAGGCTGCAGGAATCCATGTTATCGATCCATCAGAGATCGAAGAACTTGGGAAGAACAAAGGAACTGCAAAGAAGCTTGCGAACTCGTATGATTTCTTCCTATCAGAAGTCCCACACATGGGTCTTATTGGTCGCTACCTCGGTGTAGTTCTCGGTCCACGTGGTAAAATGCCACGCCCAGTACCTCCTGTAGTAGACCCATCAGTAATCGCAAACGGTCTACAATCAACCACTGTAATCAAGTCTCGTGACAAGATTACCTTCCAAGCATCATTTGGAACACGCGCACAATCTCATGAGGATTTGTTGAAAAACGCCATGGAAGTATACACACGTGTAACCTCTAAGCTAGAGCGTGGAATAGGAAATATTCGCTCTTTGTATATTAAGACAACAATGGGCCCAGCAAGCAGAATCGAGGTGATAAATTGATTCCAAAGATTTCTCCATGGAAGAAGGACACAGTTTCTTCTTTGACGGACATGCTCAATAAGGGCGGTACAATCGCTGTAATTGACATACATGGTGTTCCAGCAGATGCAATGCTTGGCATGCGGGCGGGGCTTCGCTCTACCATGAGCATTCAAGTCGCAAAGAAGCGATTGATGAAGCTTGCATGGCAAGCAATTGGAAACGACTTTGAAGATTTGGAAGAGTTGTATTCCTCTGCTGTACAGCCAGCATTGGTTCAAACCGATATGAACTCATTCGAGGTATTTTCAGAATTGAAGAAAACAGAAGCAGGTCGCGCTGCAAAACCCGGAGATATCGCTCCCTATGACATAGTAGTCGAGAAAATGGATACAGGAATGCCTCCAGGTCCAATTGTTGGAGAATTGAACTCTGTAGGTATTCCTGCTAAAATTATGAAAGGATCGGTTCAGATCCAGAAAAAGGTTACTATTCTCAAAGAAGGAGAAGTATTCGAAGGCGACCTTGGTTTAATGCTATCAAAAATTGGAATTAATCCAATCGTAACAGGATTGAGGCTGTGTGGAACAATCGAAGACGGAACGAGGTTCGAACCAGCAACACTCGACATTGACTACGAACAATTCGAAGCAGATTTGATTAGTTTCGGAGCTGGCGCATTCAATCTTGCTTGCAACATTAGCTGGCTAACCAAGCAAACTGCACCTACATTGATTTCCAAAGCAAGCGGCGAAGCGCTTGCATTGGCACTGGAAGCGGCAATCACAACAACAGAAACTATGCCGCATCTAATCGGACGAGCAAACCGTGGCGCAATTGGCGTTGCGGGCAAATTGTCTGCTGACGCACTCGACGAAGAGCTGAGCCAACTTCTTGGCGCAGCCGCTTCTGCTGCAGCTTCTGCTGCAGCGGTAGTACCGAGCACCGATGAAGCCCCTGCCGAGGCTGAAGAGGAAGAAGAAGAAGAAGAGGATGAAGGCGGATTTGAAGGCCTAGGATCCTTATTCGGTTGAAAATAAAAAATTGAGGTGAAAATGAATGGAGTACGTATACGCTGCAATGCTTCTGCACTCTGCTGAAAAAGAAATAGACGACGATGCTGTATCTGCAGTCCTGAAGGCTGCTGGTGTGGATGTAGACGCTGCCCGCGTGAAAGCACTTGTTGCTTCCCTGAGCGGCGTCGATATCGCTGAAGCCATGGCTACCGCTGTCGCTGCCCCCGCTGCTGCTGCACCTGCTGCAGCCGCTGCTTCTGAAGACGCTGCCCCCGCTGCGGAAGAAGAAGAAGAGGAAGAAGACGATGGTGGCGGCTTCGAGGGACTTGGCTCTCTCTTCGGCTGAAGTCAGGATTGAATCGAACTGATCCAATAGAACATACTAGGCCGTTTGGCCTTCAGTGTGAGCAGGGTCCAGTTACGGTTAACCAAGCGGTCCACAGTCCGTGGTCAGCCTCGCCCACAATATTGGGCTGGGGATTGCGGGAAAGGCCGTAAATGGACCATCCACAACCTCCCCCCCGTCACGGGGGAGGGATGTGGCCTTTACAGCATTCGAATGAGGAATGCACCCCTATATTCTTCATACCCAACCATTTGGGTGGTTTTAATGCTAAAGCGAAAAGAGCTTAGCTTAGAGGTTTCAACCTCGCCAATTGAAAACATCAAGGCTTTTCGTTTGCTTGCTGAATCGAAAAACTGGTCGATGACTACTCATGAAGGTAGTAGGCTTGTTGACCGATTTGCGATTATAATTCCAATGGCGCAAAGCGCTCGAACCCTTGGAATCGAAATAATGGATGGGCCACTCCAAGGATTAGAATTGCATAGTTGGGCTGAAACGAAAGGTTCTGCGGGTGCGATCAACATAGCAGCTTGGACAATACCTGGAGGCCATGGTAACGAAGAGGCTCGCGATGTAATCAGGAAATGGGCACGCTCTCTTTCTCGCTGTCCCTGGAAATGGTCATTTGGAGAACGGAGCAGAATAGGCTATTTGTTACCAGTATTCAGACGCTCTCGCAAAGCATTTGCAAAATTAGGTCTGACCAAATGGGAGAAGAAATGAACCAAAACACTTGGAAACTACAACCTACAGCGTAGTTACAACGGAGGCTGAAATATGGCATTTATGGATGACCTAAAAAGCGACCAGAGAACGCAGATTATGGCCGGTGGAGTAATATTTTTCTTGATAGCATTTCCAGTATACTTCAATTTAGCAGCTGATAATGCAGAAGAAGTAGAAATCTCAGGCCCTATTGGTAATTACGCTGTGAATGGAACCCTGAGTTACCACACTTTGGCAAGTGATACGGAGTACATCAATGATGGTGAGACGCTTGATTTGTCAATAAACACAGACACAATTTCTAATGAAATCGAAGATCTCAACATTGTAGGCGTTAGAGCAATTTTGACATATCAAGACGACGAACAAGCGCCTGCAGGCTGTGGTTCGGCTCCTGACGATGTATCAGGACATTTAATGCATGGAGATTTACATAATACAGAAACGGTAAGTTCTGGTGCTGAAGTCAATATCTTATGGCAAAATGTTAGCATTTTGGATACAACAGTGGAAAACAAAACCCAGAGGCAAATCGATGAAATGTTAACGAACAAAAACGGAACAGGTTACGGCGTCCATTACTTACAGATATCCGTTGATGTCAATCAGGGAAGTTGTTTAGATCCAATCCGTGAAACCAACGATAATGGTGAACAAATCGAATATGAGTGGCAGTTGATATCTTTGGAGTACGATTTGGCACTCGTTGAATGATTATTGCAATAGTTTACTAATGTCAATTATTGAGGACACTCGACTATCAATAATTTGCAGAAGTTCAGCAAGACTTTCTTCGCATGTAGCCTCTACTCTCATTACCAAAATCGGCTCTGTGTTTGATTTTCTCGCCAAATACCAACCGATTTGCTCTCCATCTTTTTCAAATCTCACGCGAACACCGTCAATCGTTGAGTAACTGTAATCTTTGAATGCTTGAGTAATGGCAGAAACAGTTTCGAGCTTGTTTTCCTCAGCACAAGGGACCTTGACTTCGCCAGTAGTAGGTAGGTTAGGAGCGAGGCGGTTTAATTCTGAACTGAATGTTGTCCCCTCCTTTCTTGACCAGAGCTCAAGTAACCTCGCTGCATTATACAGTGAGCAGTCAAACCCATACCATCCTCTATCGGCCATGAAGATATGTCCGCTCATTTCTGCAGCCATTAGCGCATCAGGATTCGCTGCTAGAACTCGTTTCATGAACGAGTGTCCAGTCTTAGCCATCAACGGTCTGCCGCCAGCGGAAATGATTGCCTTTTCCACGTTCATAGAACATTTTACGTCGTAAATTAGTAGATCTTTATTCTCTTCTTTTCCGACAACATCTTCGGCGAGAAGAGCAATTAGCCTATCTGGATAGACGAAGTCACCGTTTTCATCTACAGCACCTATTCTGTCTCCGTCACCATCAGCGCCTAGCCCTAACTCGCAACCATTGTCTACTACTACCTTTGCAAGGTCGACCATGTTGTATTCACGGGTAGGGTCTGCACCATGATTTGGCTCGGTATTATCCCAATCACAGTATAGATTGATGTTGTCTGCTCCAATCATTTCAAGCAATTTTACCATCGCGGGACCAGGTACGGCGTTTCCACAATCGACCGCTACTTTCACAGGTCTTGCGAGCTTTCCGGTAGAAGCAACTATTGCCTCAAGATAGGAGTCCTCATGCGGGTAGTCGATTGCTTCTCCAGTTCCTTCCCTGAAATTTCCAGTCAAGAAAACCCCCTTCAGTTCTTGGATTTCTTCTCCTGCCAGAGGCAGAGTTCCTCTGCACATTTTGAAACCATTATGCGTAGGCATCGGGAGGTGAGAGGCAGTAACCATGACTCCTCCATCAACGGGAAGAGTCCAGCAAGCATGGTATAAGCAGCCGGTAGAAACAATTCCTAAATCAAGGACTCTAACACCAGAGTCAACCAAACCTTGAATCAGATTGGAAGCATAGCCGGGACTGGATTCTCTGATGTCTCTGCCAACCGCAAATGATGAACACTCAAGGTAGGTCGCTATCGCTCTTCCAAGGCGATAAGCAAATTCATCTGAAAGCTCATCTCCGGACAATCCACGGATGTCGTAAGCCTTGAAGCAGTGTACTGGCCACTCTCCCATGTTGTAGGCCTGCGGGTCTTCTCGTATGTATTTCATCTCCTAACTAGAAAGGCAATAGTCAATCCTAAAGTAAGGAAAATCCCCCATTCTAATAATACATCATACCACCATGATGCTGCAGTTAGCACAGTAATTATTGGTAAACTAATTTTCAGCAATTTTGGCCAAGTCATCAAACCTTCAGGCGGCTGCTCGAGGTATGGAGTTCCTGGCATTACTATCACTCAGTATCAATTAGAATCGATTGCTTGCACCACGATTTCGACTTTGGCACCAGCAGGAAGAGCCCCGGCTTCAAAAGCAGCGCGAGCTGGTTTTAATTCCATAGATTCCACCCAAGACCCATAAACTTCGTTCATTGCTTGAAAATCATCAATGTCATCTAACAACACCTGAGCGAAACAGATTGCATCTTTGGTTACACCAGCAGCTTCTAACAGCGAGTCGATTTTTGCAAGCGCTCCAATCGTCTGTGATTTTATGTCATCACCGGCCTCGACATCTATTTGTCCGGATAACCAAATCATCCCACCCGCTTTGATTCCGGGTGTATACGGTCCGTACAACTTGCTGCCTGGAATACTAATTGCCTCTTTCTCCATGAATGAGCGCACGACATGGTGGCACATCAAAATAGCCCGTCATCATGGCACAAATATGGCGACAGGGTGGGTAATAGATCATCCCGCACACGCTAGACTATTGGCGCCCGTTATGAGGGAGATATCATCCCCACTCGATTTGATTATCGCATGCGATAGACCTGAAGTAAGGTCAATGATAGAGAATTGTGATGGGTATTTACCGAGAAGAAAAACTGTATGGGTGCCAAGGCCGATAGGAAAAGGCAAGTGGCGTAAAGCATGGATTCGTAGCAGAATCTCGAAAAAGGCGTTAAAAAATGTGTCCAAGGTAGTTTCGATTGGAGCGCCTATTGAGCTTAGGGTTGCTCCAAGAAATGCAAGGAGAATATATGTAACCGACACAGAGGTGAACCATATTGCTCACAATCTAGCGAAGCCAACAGATGTAATCATACCAACCCATTTCGTTGACTCCCTAGCAGGTAAACTGATGAAAAAGAAATGTAAATTCCATAGAATTGACGGACTGCATGGCCATATCCACTTGCATCCTCACATACGTCCATCATCAATCTCTAATCCTCCAAAGGTGATGGTTCGAAGGTTGATCGGTAACGGGATTCATGATACTGGTGAAGTTCTGGAAATTCCCGATAATTGGTTAGATGGTCTGGAATTGACCAATGCAGATGAAAATCGAGTAGAGGGTAATCCGTGGGATCTAATCAATACTGTATCAAAGATGAATGGAGTAATTACCCAGTCTGTGACTTTAGCAAGTGAGGCTGTGTTACTAGGAGTTCCTACATTATTGGTTAGCAAAGCTCGTAGAGGATTTCTCGATAGGTTGGTTTCTGATGGCTATCCTTTATTCATCGCTAGGGAACATGATGAAGTGATTTTAGCGTCTTGGTTGGCAGGATTGCATCTCACAGACGAACTTGTAGAACCTGAATGGCCGGATACAAAATCAGATTTTATTGATTTCATTAAGAATTGATAGATGATCTCCTGCCATCTCTTTTACATCAGAGATTAGATACCAATCAGCACTAGCAGCGTCGTCTCCAGCAATGGGCTTTCCATCTGCTGAAACCAGATACGCTAGCGAAACAATATGCCCTCTTGGATCTCTCTCAGGATTACCTCTGGCGCATAGGATTTCGACTACTTCACCAGTTATTCCACATTCTTCTTCCAGTTCCCTCAATACTGCGGTTTCAGGGTCTTCCCCTTTGTCGACAAAACCTCCCGGGAAAGCAAGCATTCCCTTCCATGGCTCTCTTCCTCTACGAATTAGAAGTACCTCGTTCCCTCTTATCACCACCGCATCTACTGCTAGGGAGGGTTGAGGCCATTGGCCGCATTCTTTGCACGCAGACATTTTATTCACCAAATCTGCGCTTCCTAGCTTGGTATGTTTGAATTGCTTTCAGTAATTCTTTCTTTGAAAATGAAGGCCAATAAACGTCTGTAAAATATAACTCAGTGTACGCCATTTGCCACAACAAGAAATTTGAAATTCGCTCTTCACCAGAAGTTCGAATTACTAAATCAGGATCTGGCATTTCAGCCGTGTAGAGTCTTCGACTAACCTCTGCTTCATCTATACAATCAACTGCTAAATCTCCCGAAGCATGGTCTTTTGCAATGCTCTTAATCGCCCCGAGCATCTCTTCTCTGCTGCCGTAGGCAAGACAGACTGTGAATGTAAATTCGCTGTAGTCAGCTGTTTTATTCTCTGCATAAGTAATCGCATCATTCACAGATTCAGGAAGTAACTCTCTCCTACCTATGATTTGGACCTTTACCTTGTTTTCATGAATTCTTTCGTCGTCCGCAATATCTCGTAAACCCTCAATATAAAGGTCGAAAAGGCCTTTGAGTTCATTCTCAGGACGACTTAGGTTTTCGGTTGAAAGTGCATAGACTGTGAAGTAATGGATATTTAATTCCAAAACCCAGTCCAATACCTGCTCAAGTTTCTTTTTCCCCATCTTATGCCCAATGCCGGTTTGCAGGGCCTTTGACCAAGCAAATCTTCTGTTTCCATCCATGATTATTGCGAGGTGATTTACTTTTGCTGGGTGTTCTTTGACCTCTCTCAGGAGTTTCGCTTCCACAGCCGAGCCCAACACATCACCGAGACGATTACTGATACCCAAGTCATCGCCCCCTTCACCCCTCCCATTAACTTCAACCGTTTGAGTTAATCCCCATCACCCCCTCGGGTCGAATAATGGAGTCAAGACCTTGGTGGCCGAAAGGAATCGCCTTGAGTCATGATGAGAATTCAATTACTACTTCATGGGGTACTGTGCCCTTACATCTTCCAAATCCTACAATTGAGTGGTGGAATGAAATCGATGATGCATGGGGTGATTGGCCAATTATATCGAAAATAGAACTTATTGAGGAAGATAGAATAGGTATGTGGTATGATTTAGGAAATTTCAGGGCCCTAATTATCCCAATTCCAACAGGAAAACATACCTCGAGATTGTGGAGGAATCCCCAATTGAGGGTTTCACTGAAGCACCATTTACAATTACCCGTAGCAGGAGTTGACAAGGATGGTGACCATATTCTAGTGTACCCAAAAACCAAAGTTGAGCCTGTGACGGCAAAAACCCTCGCAGGCTTGCACAACGCGCTAATTTCTGGAAAGTGGTTTACTCCGCAAGACGAATATGGCTGGAATAACAGACTCAAAAAAATAGAGGACACGCTCAAAACTAGTACCCTTTGGCGAGCGCCTCACAGCCATAATACAATTGGAATTCCGCGAATAGAATTGAGAGGTATGATGCCTGTACCTATTCCATTGAGTGAGGCACTTTTGTGGAAAAATGACACCAATCTTCCTATGCTTCGTCAGGCCGTTAAGTACGGAGTACTGTTAGATTGGATGCAACTAATATCTGCTAGATATCGTGGTGAAGATGTGATGAGAGTAGCAACAGGGGGAGTTGCTCACATAATTTACGATTTGAAATTACTTGAAAAGGCGGAAGCGACAGCTTTCGATTTAGACTCAAAAGAATTGGACAGGTACCTTGACAACGTAGATCGATTCCAAGCAAAATTAGGAGTAATGAGACTAATGTTAATGGGTACTCCTCTTGCAATTATTGGCTTAATTGCCTCCTATATGTTAGGTAGAGCGGGGGAGTTTACCAACCCAAGTGTGGGTTACTGGACATTTGGGATAATTTGGCTTATTTCTGCAATTGCTTATAATTTCGCAGAGCCAGATTGGCGTCAGGAGCTGTGACGCCTTCTGTTGTCGTGGAAGTTTAATTCGTGGGTCTTAGCGAGTTGCATAACATCAATTAGGAATCCATCCCTTGCTTCTCTCTCAACCTTCCCACTACTGATATTCCAGTATATGTTGCAACCAATGTCAATCGCATCTGGGCCCAAGGTAGAAACTCTAGCGAAGGAATCCTCTTCTTTCATGGTCTTTTCATGGCCCAAAATCAGATGTGCAATCCCTTCACAAAAATCAGAAACCTTTGCTGGATCTGAATTAATATCCAGTTTGAAAATAGGCTGCCACCTTCTAAATCTACGTTTTCCCCAATTCTCTACTGGAGTATTTGCGAGATTCGCGTTTGGCATTGTTATTACAGTATCTAAACTCGTACGAATCAGAGTGGTACGTAAACCAATTTCCATAACCTCGCCCTCTACAGCTCCTATCACAACCCAGTCACCTACCTGAAATGGCCTGTCTAGTAATACTGTAGTGGCACCGAAGATATTGGATATTGTATCTTGAGCTGCAAGCGCTAGAGCTAATCCGGTGATACCTAGACCTGCAACCATGGTTGTGAGGTCAAATCCTAGTGCATCTGCGATGAAAACCATTCCAAAAATGACAATTAAAAATCTCATTATACTCTCTGCAGCAGATACCACTGTTTTTTGGGAACCGTCCAATTTACCATCATCATCGGTCCACATAACAAACGCGTGAATAACTCCAACAAATCTGAATGCAGTTACTACTATGGCGACAACCAATACCAGTTGCAGGGTTGAGGTAATCCACGAAATATCCTCCACAAGATGCATACCTGCCCAGCTACCTGCTGCGACGCCTAGGGCTTTCCCAGATTGTGAAAGGGCATTTTTTGCAATCTCACTTCCAACGCTAATCTTGCTGAAAATTTTGGGGAAGACTATGCCTGTAATTTCTCTAATAATTAATATCAATATCAGTAAAAACCCGGCTGCTATGATACCTTCCGCGCTTATGCCGTAAATTTCCTTATCGTGTCCGGGAACCGCATCAATCAACTTCTGCATGGATTGATCAAGTCTCACAAGGAAGATGTTGTTTTCCCTTAATTGGTGTAATTTAGCCCCCTAAAGGGGCTAATCCACTGCCGCGACGCTTTGAAGAGGGGTTAGTACTTGGCCTAGCCGGTAGCCATGCGAATAGAGTCACGAAAAATCTCGCTCACTGTTTTACTCCTCCCTTTTTTGCTATCATTTCTATCTCCAGTTGTAAGCGCAACATTCGCAGCAGAGGCAGCATTGGTGGCCGATGATGAACTGGACCCGATGGATATTTGGGACCAAGATGGTGAAGGCAAATACATCGAATGCGAGGAGTTTGAAAATTCCGAGGGCGAGGATGAACTTGCTTGTGAGTATGTCTTCCCTTGGGGTGGAGACGAAATGATGCAATTCAAGGAGTATTACACGTTTGAAACTCTCCGTGCAAGAATGATGAGGATTGCGGCTGATAATCCCAATATCATGCAGTTCCACGAGGGAATGAACGGGGGAATGAACGCTAGAGGTGAAGAAACAAGTTTGGATACGTACGAAGGCTGGCATTACGGTAATCCATCACCATGGCTGAAAATAACTGGAGATGTAGGAGGTGGAGAATACAACTCATTTGTAGGTGACACCGGCAATTATGTAGACAGACCTGACATAATGATTGTTGGGAACCATCATGCAAGAGAGTGGATGAGTCACACAACTCCAATGTTATTCATTGAAACAGTTGCCTACTATTATGGCGGCGGCCCAGTCGACAACGATGGAGACGGGAGGTTGAATGAAGATCCGTGGGGTGATGCAGACGGTGATGGACAAGTCGATGACGACGGGGACTGTCTAGAACTGGAGCCAAAGTACCAAGACAGTAATGGAGATGGAAAACCCTGCAATCCCGGAGACTTCGGAGTTGACGAGGACTTTAGTGAAGTTGAGTTAACCAATTTAATCAATAATCGAGAGATATATCTTATCCCGTTACTAAATACTGATGGTTTCATTTACGACCAAACAGTATTCTGTCCAGCACCTGCATGGGAATCATGTCCCTCAGGTGGTTGGAGAAAGAATTTGAGAAACAACGGCCCATCTCCGCTACCCGATCAAAATGAACAGGTGGATGAGGATTGTGACGGAGTGGATTTGAATAGGAATTATCAGTATGAGTGGGGCTTCGCAACCCGAGGAACTATTCCCGGGATTCCTGGAACATGTACCCCCGCCGAGGAAGAGCAAGCTGGAATTGCGAATAACGATGTATACACGGGTCCGTATGATCTTAGAGACAATGATGGAGATGGCCTCGTAGACGAGGATAATGTCGACGGTGAAGATGATGATAATGACGGCCAAAAAGATGAAGATTGGATGGGTGGAAACTCGGAGCCTGAGACTAAATTTATTCAAGATATGACAGAGATGAATGATGATGATGGTGACGGAGCATCTGATTACAAAGCTACTCTAACATACCACTCCTACTCAGAACTTGTATTGTATCCATGGGGTCATTGCAATGACTGTGAGACCACAGATCATAGCCAATTAGTCTATCATGGCGACCAGATGGCAACTATGACCGATTATACCAACATGCAATCGTCTGACCTATATCCGACAACCGGCGACTTTTGCGATTGGCATTATGGTGTGCACGGTTCTTATTGTTACACGATGGAAATTGGAACTGCGTTCCACCAGCATGAAGATGACATTGACCACATAGCTGTTAGAAATAATGGAATCGCCTTTTACATGGCAAAAATTGCTGATAATCCAAGAGAGCGAGCAAATTTGGCAATGGCCAATGTCGTTAGAAATCAGATATTACAGGAGCCTGACGATCTAATTATTCCCTCATCTGGCAGTGTCCCGGTTGAAATGTGTTTAGCACCCTCTTTCTCTATCGATCTAGGTAAAATGAACTCCCACATTATGTATAGAATGGTAAAGCCAAGTCGACAACAATCGGACTTTGGCCCTAGAGAATGGTATAAAGAAAGTTGGTCAATGGCTCCATTCTCGGTAGCCTCTGGAGAGACCTGCGAGTTGTTGAATGAAAGTGGTCAAGGGTACAAGGTAGTCGCAAACCTTCCAGTTGAAGATGACGAAACAGGATTCTTACACTACAAAGCAATGATTTCTACATTAGGAGGTACCCAGAAAATTGAGTACCCACCTAACTCAGAATATCATGAAATAAAGATTGACTACAGAGCCCCGTATGGTTCAATCTACGGCTCATTGATGCTATTCCTAACGATTGCAGTTTTTGTTTGGGGAGGATTGGGTGTCTGCCTTAGAATGATGATGGATGATGAATCAATGAACGAGGTAGTTCTGGATGCTGAGGTTTTGGAGGAGGCGTCCTCATGAGCCAAACCTCAGACGAGTTTAGTGGCAGGATGGGTCTGATTTTCGCTGCAATTGGAGCAGCTATCGGTACAGGTAACATTTGGCGTTTTCCAAGAATGGTAGGTGCTAATGATGGAGGAACATTTCTAATCCCTTGGCTCTTTTTCTTATTCGTTTGGTCTATACCTTTGGTAATTGCAGAATTCGCTCTCGGTAAACGTAGTAGAACAGGAACCATTGGTACATTCCGAATATTTGCTGGAAAAGGCTATGCTTGGATGGGGCTTTGGACTGCTTGGATTTCTACAGCAATCGGATTTTACTACGCTGTTGTTGCAGGGTGGTGCTTGAAGTATTTCCAACTTGGAATCACGAACGGGCTTGTTGGTGATGATGTCGATACGCAAATGGTCTGGAATGAATTTCTGCAGAGTCCGGGGTCCGTTGTTTTCTTTCAATTCTTGGTAATTGGAATCACGTTGTTGGCAATATGGAAAGGAGCAAAAGCAATTGAAAAGGTCAACGTGGTACTAATGGTATCTCTGTTCGTATTATTGTTCATGTCACTTGGACTTTCTCTATACATGGATATGGCAGATGGAACGCTGGATGGTTTCCTGTTTATGTTTACAGTAAAGTGGAGTTCTTTGAGTGACCCAGCAATTTGGATCAACGGATTATCACAATCAGCTTGGTCATGCTCCGCAGGCATGGGTATGGTCATCACCTATTCGGTTTACATGAGAAAAGATGAGGATACGACTTTGAACGCTTTCACAATGGGACTTGCGAATAACTCAATTTCAATTATTGCAGGTTTAACCGTACTCTCTGCCATTTTCGCAGTTTCAGCCAACCCTCTGGACACCGTGACAGGAGGGTCTTCTGCGATAACATTCCTCGCTCTTCCCGAGGTTTTTGCTCAAGCACCTGGGGGAGGTATTGGTGCGTGGGTAATGATGACAGGCTTCTTCTTAGCATTGTCATTCGCAGCGATAACATCGATGATATCTACCGTGGAATTGTGTGTTAGGAACTTTGTAGACCACGGTTATGAGCGCCAAAAGTCTGTACTTTTGACATCGGTGGCTATTTTCATATTCGGGTTACCATCTGCTCTACTTTGGATTACAATAGCAGATGATGGGACTGCTTTCCCTCAATTCCTTGAAGTGCAAGATCACATCTGGGGCTATGGGTTGATGTTCAGCGGTTTATTCATTGCCTTCACGATATGGAAATATGGATATCAAAAATGGAGATCACAAGTAGATGCTGGAGAAGCGGCTCCTGGCCTGAGCGGCTACCTAGGCGTTGGAGTTTCGGCATTCCGTGATGATTTTATCAATACGGGAGACAATGACATTTGGATTGGTAGATGGTGGGACTTGTTAATGTACTTGGCATTCCCGTTCTTGTTTTCAGTTCTGATATTGTCTTATTTCGGAGACATGATTGCAAACACTCCCAATGTATGGGACCCGACAAACCCATCTGGAATAACCATCATTTTGCTGTTTTGGGGGGTAGTGGCAATCGGATTTATCGCATTCAATAGCAAGTTAGCAGCGCGGCCCCTTTTCAGAAATATACCAGAAGGGGCAGAAGTCGATATTTCGATGCTACCGGGTGGTTCCGACGAGTTGGTTGTTGAACTGGGGGATTATCCTGATGGATGGGAGCATCTCGGAGAGAACCCCAAATCGATTGAAATCATTCTATCTGACTAATGAGGTGATGGAATGGCATTGAGCCTATTCAATTGGATAGGTCTGGGCCTTGGGTCTGCTCTTGTATTGATTCCGACCGTTAGGTGGTTTTGGAAGCGATTCGATATGCCCAGTAAATTTGCTCTTGACATAATTAGAAAAAGAAAGGAAGATGAGAAAGAGGCGCAAATGTGGGCAAGCATCGAATTACAAATTCAGGAAGAGGATGATAAAAAACGTGAATATTACCTTAAACAAAGAGAAAGAATAGACACTGCAGGAAAATCCTTTGACAAGAATCAGGAGATTGATGTTTGGAGTAAATTAGGTATTAAGGTAGAATTAGATACAACAATTAATCAAAAGACAGATTCCAAAATAGCGTCTGAAACCTTTGAGTTGACGATGGAGAATGCTCTGCCAATCAAGTCTAATAATCAAGAGCCAGACTGGGAATTAATCAAAAAAATGTCAAATTTGGATATACCGCAAGATGGCGTTCCAGAAGCACCGGACTTAGGCTCGCTTGACAATTAATCACTAGTAATATTGGGGGATTTATCCTTCATCAGCCGCTGAAGTGAAATGCTTGATGCCTTTCGTCACCGATATGGTTCAGAGGCCACGCGGAACTAGGGATTTCATCCCTACTGTGATGAATAGGCGCCTAGCCTTCGAGAAATTACTCGAAAAAGAAGCGTCATCGCACGGTTTCAAACGAGTCCAAACTCCGATTTTTGAATCTCTTGATTTATTCACAGCCAAATCTGGTCCCGGAGTCGTAAACCAGTTGTACGCATTTCAGGATAAATCCGATAGGGAACTAACTCTGCGTCCTGAACTTACTGCTCCTGTAATGAGGATGATTAGTGAAGAGATGAGAGCACATTCCAAGCCCATGCGCCTATCATACTTCGGACAGTGTTTCCGCTACGAAGAGTCCAAAGCTGGCAGATACAGGGAGTTTTTCCAATATGGTGTTGAACTAATAGGAGCGAGCGGTCCTCTTGCAGAAGCTGAGGTCGTCTCCCTAGCAATAAATATGCTAGAATCAAGTGGACTAATTGACTATGAAGTTCGAATTGGACACGTTGGTATACTCAGAGATATTCTAGTAGGCTTGGGATTGTCTACAGAAGGAGAGCCTGAAGCTCCTGTCGCAAGTGCGATGAGGTTCTTAGACAAGGGTGATTGGGATGGTTTAGCAAGTCTATTTGCAAATAATGGTGTTGAGTCTAACGCCCTAGAGAATCTCAAGAAACTTGCACAATTAGACGGCGGTATTGAGACACTGGAATCAGCGAGAGATATCTTGAGTGCTCTCGGAGTGTCTCACGAATCTCTTGATGAGCTATCCCATTTATTGGCTGCTGTTAGCAAATTAGCACCACCTCCTCCATCCTTGAAGGTGAATCTATGCGTCGCTCGTGGCTTAGATTACTACACAGGGATGGTGTTTGAGGTCAATGTGGAAGAACTCGGTGGTGAAGGGCAAGTACTTGGAGGGGGTTCTTACAAACTGTTACACCTATTTGGATTGGAGGACCTCGACCCCTCATGCGGATTTGGTTTAGGTTTTGACAGAGTATTAATTGCACTCGAGGCTCAGGCAAAAAGGTCGGGTAGAATTGAAGTAGTGCCAGGAGAATATCCCGCTCCTTCTGTGCTTGTTCTTCCCTTCAGAATCGATTCCTTTGAAGTGCTCGAGATTATCAGGGAATTGAGAGATTTGGGACATAATGTAGAATTGGATCTACGGAAAAAGAATATTGCAAAGTCTGTCGCATGGGCGGACAAAAATGGTTTTAGCAGTGTTGTCATTATAGGACCGCAAGATCTCGAGAATAACCAATGTACTGTCAAAAACATAACTTCGGGAGAACAGAAAACAGTTGATTTGAATTCAACTTCGATTTCTACTGCTCTCTGATTTTTCTCTGTTAGGTAAGTATACTGCGGCAAGTGTCATTGTTGCTACTGCAGCTGCAAACAGGAAGCCGGGTGTTTCCTCAGACTTCATCGGTGCCTCATCTTCTTGGAATCCTTCTTCCCATGAGGTGGGGTCTATTGGTAACTCCACTCTTGTTTGCCCATCTCCTGAAAGTCTCAGTGAAAAGTTAGCGGCTGTACCTTGAGTAGTTCCAAGCCAACCTGCTTGTTCATCGCCTTTTACCTTCATCTCGAGTTGAATCGCTGGATTAGCAGTGGACGAATCCCAGAGGGTTTGGTCCTCGGCAACTCTGTGCGTAATAGTCACAGTGTTCCAACCGCTTGACACTTGTGGAACGTGTTTTGTAATAACTGCTGTAGCACCTGACCAAAGTGTGACGTTGAGTTCATCACAATCGTTTGTGCATGGACCGTTGTTATCATTATTAGTCCAGTCTCCCTCTAGGTAAATATTCAAAACAATTCGAATCTCTCCGTCCAGAGTCATATTGAGCTTCTTCGTTAGTTGTGGGTTCATTGAGAATCTTTGGTCAATATTTATTACACCACTTTTCTTTTCTTGTGAAAGTAAATTGTCAGGCGAATTATCGGTTTCATTAGCGTTGAAGTGCGACCAATGTCTAGATTGTCCATTAGACCACAGATACATGACCGTTTGATTTTCACACGGCTGTTCGGGTTCATCCATGCAGGGTCCCGTTTCTTCCTCGGCTTGCATTGCCGAATTAGTTCCACCGACAACAGGCACACTAATCAGAAGTGCTAGTAAAATTGCTAACGCACCGCGTCCTCGCATGGTGCAGCCTTATCACCGCAAGGATTTGGACCTTGCTATAATTTTGCATCAGTCAAATCGCTGAAATCCAACTGAACCGCCGCTCTGGGATTTCGCTCTAGTAAGTTTCAGCATATCTCCAAGTTTATCGGGAGCCATCCTAGCAGTACGCATTTCAGAGCCACCCACTCCAGTAATAATAGCCATCACTTTGATAGTGTCGCCAAATCCAGGGTCTTGTCTTGCTCCCCAAATTACGTTTGCATCATCACTTACGTTTGCAGTCATCAGATCAACAACTTGAGATGCATTTTCTAGTGTCATGTATTTTCCACCAGTTACGTGGATAAGCACTCCAGTTGCTCCTGAAATGTCTACATCCAAGAGTGGATGATTTAGTGCTTCATGAACAACCTCTTCTGGGCCACGGTCGCTTTCACCATAGAGCATCATTGTGACTCCGCCGTTTGCCATAATTGCTCTTACATCTGCGAAATCAAGATTAATTAGAGATGGTAGTGTGATTGTTTCTACAATACCCTTGACGATTTCGGCAACCAGCTGGTCCATGATTGAGAAGGCTTCATCCAGAGGTAGATTTGGAACGAAGTGTAGTAATCGGTTATTATCCAAAACAAGTACTGCATCTGCGACTTGTCTTAGGCTTTCTAATCCTTCAAGAGCCCGCTTCATTCTTTGTCTTCTCTCAACGTGGAATGGAGTTGTAACAATTCCCACCACAAGTGCTCCTGCTTTTTTTGCTTCATCTGCAACAATCGGACAGATACCAGTTCCAGAACCTCCACCCAGACCACTTGCGATGAATACTAAATCAGCACCGTTTACTATTCGTTGAATCATTTCTCTTCCTGCTTCCGCACATCTGCGTCCTGTACTTGGATCTCCACCCGCTCCTAGGCCTCTTGTTATGTGTCTACCAACCAGTAATTTTTGTAGTGCCCTAGTATGATCTAAGTGTTGTTTGTCGGTATTTATTGCCACAGTAATAGCGCCCTCAACACCAAGGTGCGTGATGCGGTTAAGGGTATTGTTACCCGAGCCCCCACATCCCACGATTAGAATTCGCGGATTCGGCACACCGAAGCCTCCCATGTCTTCATCCAGTAGTGCAGTCGAGCCCTTTCCAACAGCCTCCTGCGCAAGTGAAGCCACCATATCATTCAGCGATTGGTCAGCATGTCTAGTTGTGCGTGTTGCATCGGGCCCCATCCCTTACGCCTCCGAGAAAAACAAGGCTGTTCATTTCACTATTAACCGTGATGCTCGCGAGACTCAGTCGCGAGCCGGTTTTGCGACCCTAATTTGACAGCCATTTCGGTCTGAAGAATTGATATACGCGAGGCTGGTCGCAGGCATTGCCTCGCTTAGCTCAGTTGGTAGAGCACCTGGCTGTAGTTGGAAGAATCCAAACGTCTCAGCAGACACCAGGGTGTCCCCAGTTCAAGTCTGGGAGCGGGGACCACTTTAGATATCTAATCAGGATTGTTTTTATCCTAATTCTTGCCTCAAACAAGGATGATAGCAAACTTATTTTTGCATGCGACATAATGCTGAGGTGGAAATGCACTGTCGTAACCAAACCTTTGGTTCCGTTGCATGTGGACTTATCTAGTCTACACTGTAATGCATAATCTCACAATCAACACACTGATCGATATTTTTCATACCGATACCTTGTAATCGACCACATCGAAGACAGTAACTCGGGTTGCTAATGCGCACATGTACATTCATGGTTTTCACAAGAGATATGTATGTGTTTACTGTTTTGAAGGGTTGTTCTTTCCTTTGCTCGTGTTTGCTGTACTGAAAGGAATAAAATATGCAAAAAAATTAGCAAAAAATGGACTTGATTTTGAAATTAGTATAAATTCGGTGTAAGACGATGTCCGGCATCTGAATTTTCGTAATTGGATTTAATTACTTTTTACTAAGTGGTTTGACCATGCGAGCAGGTGCTGTTGGTGTTGTATTATTACTCCTAATGTCAACATGTTTAGCAGGTTGTTTGAAAAAATCAGAAACCGATTCTGATTCTGTTACAGAATCGGTGGTAGAGGAGCCATGTAGCGGACCAAGCGAGTATGATGACGCAGACATGGATGGGTTGTGTGATGAAATCGAATTGATATTGAATACGGATAGATACAATCCCGATTCTGATTTAGATACTGCTCCGGATGGTTGGGAATATGAGAATGGGTTCGATCCTCTAAATCAGAGTGATGAAGCAGCCCTTGTATACTGTATTTGGGATGGAGGTTTCTGGGTCGAGGATAGACAGTTTTGTGATTATGAACGACGTGTAAATGATTCACAAAATAATAGTGATGAATCTAGTGATAGAGATGATAATTCCTCAGTAATGAACAAGGAAAATTGTTTGCGAAGAGACGGCATTTGGATAGAGGAGAGAGCATACTGCGATTTAGACGGTTCAACTTCTGACGATAGAGAGAATGAATCATCAGAAATATCTCGAGAGGATTGTGAACGCCGTGGTGGTACGTATGATGAGGAGCAGGGGTCTTGTGAATTTAGGGAAGACAGTGATGATAATTCTTCAAGGGTGACACAAGATGAATGTGAACAGAGAGGTGGCACTTGGACTGAATCCCCGGACAGAGAGGGAGAATACTATTGCGATGAAACCGGATTAGAGGAAGAGCGAGATGACGAACATGACAATAGCACAGGTAGTGGTGTCGGTAATGAGTCAACAAGTGAAGCAGGCAATAACACGAATGACCAATTGGATAATGATACCAGTGGAAATACTGGAAACCAATCTGGAAACGAGTCTGCGGGTAATACATCCCGCA